>Ga0105048_10002383_pt1 | contig 30487 bp, 27 predicted proteins | sample MAT05_FD_78382 | JGI IMG/M metagenome (GOLD analysis project Ga0105048, IMG submission 78382) | Freshwater microbial communities from Lake Fryxell liftoff mats and glacier meltwater in Antarctica - MAT-05 | ecosystem: Environmental > Aquatic > Freshwater > Ice > Liftoff microbial mat | place... | reverse complement strand
TTATCAGGATTCTTTTGCTTTTGAGCAGGTTTTCGACTTTTCTGTTTTTAAGATTTATCTGTGGGCGGCCAAGCAATTCTTCTATCTTAATTTCTTTGAGTTGAGAAATGCTGAGGTGGCCCTTTATCCACTCATCTACCGGAGGTATATTTCTAACTTGTATATCATGGGTAAGACAGTAATCAACAATGTCGCTTTTTTCTGTGGCCGCCATACCCTGCTTTGCAAAAAGCATCATTCCAATATTCCACTGTTTCATAACATGCTTTATCTGTTCGTACGAATAGATTTTCACATTGTCAATAGATTTACCAATGAAGTTGGGGTCGTCATCTATAAAGGCTACCACCTTGTAGGTGAAGTTGGAAATTTGTTCAATGGTATTTTTAAGCTGCATCCCATTAAGTTCTCCGCCATAAATTACGACGTTAATCCCCTCGCCATGGCTGAGGCTTTTGCGGTACAAACCTTTTACCGATAGCCGGTACCCAACAATAAGAAAGGATGCTGTAAAAAAGTAAACAAATATGACGGAAGTAGGAATGGGGTTATGCTTACCCAGGCTTGTCATAACAGCATTTATCAGTAGCAAAATAATGAACGAAGAAAAAAGTGCCCCAATGGTTCTTACTGCTTCGGCAAGACCGGAAAAGCGGATTATTCCCTCGTAAGTATGAAGCAGATAAAACAATAGGGCGTTGGTACCCATTACCAATACCACATGGTAAATAACTGAGAAATCCTGAAAAACTGCTTTGGAAAGGTCGAAATCAAAACGCAATAAGTCGGCCAGCACTACGGCAACAGCACAAATGAACAGATCCAAAAAAAAGATCAGCCATTTGGGAGCTATTTCATTTTTGAGTAAGAATTTTCTTAGTCGGTGCAAGTGTGTATATTTTTTAAGGTACGGGCGGCAAGATAGCCACCTTTTTTTAAATGACATAGTTTCTCAAAGAAGCCAAAGACCCTGCCGTATGCTATAGGTTTAAAAACCAAAAGATGATATACAGACACCTGAATCCTTTATCAGATAGCCCTACAACTTTCAATCTTTAATACTAACAATATCGTTTTCTTATTTATTGGCCTGGCATCGGAGGGGTATTATTGGTTGGGGGAGCCGGCTTTACAGCCAACAATTCTATATCAAATATCAGGTCTGTGTAGGCTTTGAGTACTTCACTTTGTGGCTGGTTTTTATACCCCAGCATGGCCGGTATAAACATTTTGCCTTTACTGCCCTGCCTAAAATACTTTAGGCATTCTACCCATCCGGCTACCACCGGGTCGCGGCCAATTACAAATTCAAAAGGTGCACCAGCATGGCCAAATGCAGTATCTATATTGCTGTCAAATGCTACCCCTTCTAATGTTGTGCCATGGTAATTGACACTTACTTGCTTACCGGTATCGGCAATATCACCAGTACCTTCAGTAGTTATCTGTACAAAAGCACCTTTTGGTGTTTTCACAGCCGAAATATTTTTGTCTTTAAGGTATTTTTCCAGTTTAGAGGATTCCCGAACCAATTCAGCAGCTTCTTCCCTTTTAAAATCTGCCTCTATATCTGCTTCGCTTTTAAAACCGGCAACAATTTTCAGGTAACCTTTCATAGTTGTACCTGCTGCATAATTCATAGTTGGGGGTAATTGTCCCATCTTTTTTAAACTATCCAAGGAGTGGATCACCACTACGCTGTCACCTACCTTAAGTTCGTGGAGTATTTCCATAAAATTATGCTGCCCTTTTTGCGAACTATCTATTTTAATGTAGCCGGGCATGTGGGTGTAGGTGTTTTGAACTACCGAATCCCCAATCATCATTTTGATATTGATTTTGATAAGGTCGCCGTGTTTCAGGTTTTCGCCTTTGCCATCATGGATGATGTCGTATGCCAGCCCGCTGGTTGTTTTTTTATAATCGCTATGTCCGCAACTGGTTAATGCTGTCATTGTTACCATGGCCATGCCGGCCAGTACATAATTTTTCATGTTCATGTTATTCTAGTATTTGTTTTTGTTGTTCAATTGCTTGTTTAAATGTTTCCACGGTTTCGGCCAAAGACGATGATGAACGCCCACCTGCTGCATTAAAATGTCCGCCGCCTTCAAAATAAATACGGGCAAAAGTATTTACATCCACCTTGCCCTTGCTGCGGAAAGACCATTTGCGTTCTTCGTCCCTGTCAATAACGCAAGCTGCCATTTTAATGCCTTGTATAGAAAGCGGCAAATTTACAAGCCCTTCCGTATCTCTGGTTTTAATATCAAATTTTAAAAGGTCGTTTTTGGTAACGGCTATCAAGGCTGTGTTGAGTTCATAAAAAACCTGCATACGGTTTAGCAGCACAAAACCGGTAAAGCGAAGCTTATTTTCTAAGGCGTTATCGTAAATATGGTCGTGGATGGGTGTATGCTGCAGCCCGAGCTGTTTAAGGTGTGCCAGCATAACATGCACAGAGGCTGTGGCCGCAGGAAACCTGAAAGAGCCTGTGTCGGTCATTAAACCTGTGTATAAACATTCGGCTGTTGCAATAGAAATTTTATCGCCGTGGCCGCTGTCCATTATAAAGTCGTACACCATTTCGCAGGTGCTACTTTTGGCCGGATTGCTAATGCCGTAGGCAAAAACCTCCATCTGGGGCTGTTCGTGGTGATCTATTAAAATTCTTTTGCCTGGTGCTGCCTCTAAAAGCTGCTCCATGTTTTTTGTGCGGTGCAGAATATTAAAGTCGAGGCAAAAAAGGAATTCCGCAGCTTGTATGAGTGCAGCCGATTTTTCTTTGTTTTTTTCAAAGTCAATCACCAACTCCCTACCGGGCATCCAATCTAGAAAAGTGGCCCAATTAGTAGGTGCGATAAAAGTAACCTGGTGCCCAAATTGTTTTAAAAAATGAAATAAGCCAAGAGATGAACCCATAGCATCGCCATCGGGCTTTTGGTGGGTAGTGATAACAATGTTGGCCGGTGTAGTTAGTAAGGGATAAAAATCTTCGATCGGGTTCATAAAATGTCGGCAAAAATCATGTACTACGGCTACTTTGGCAAATATAATTTTCAGTCGGCAGTTAAACAGGTAGCAATCCACTTTTCAGTTGGGCAGTTTGCAGTTGGCAATTCAGTGGCCGTTGCCTCTCATTAGCATGTAATCCTGTTGGATTCTACAGGATTTGCAACCCATAAATTGTTTAAAAATGGGAACCTATTAGATTGACAGCCAACTCAACTTTCGATCTTTGTCAATAACAATCCCTTTACCTCACTAAACCATTCATCTTTTAAAATAGAAAGAACAATGGAATCCCGACGGCCGTGCTGGCCTTTCGGCTTGGGCATATTGCTGCGTAGCACCCCATCTACTTTGCACCCAATTGATTTCATAGCAGCGACCGAACGGGTATTTGTATTGTCTGCACGAAACTCCACCCTTTCCATTTGCAATGTTTCAAAGGCATATTGCAAAAGCAAAAATTTGCAATTTCTATTAAGGCCGGTGCCCTGAAATTTTTTGCCATACCAGGTAAACCCCAGTTGCAAAACTTTATGCTCATGCTGAATATCGTAAAACCTGGTGCTGCCAGCATAAGCACTTGCTTTTTTATCATACACTATAAATGCGAAAGAGTGGCCAGCATCCCGGCCTTCGCAAGCTGCGTGGATATACTTTTTCATGCCTTCTTCTGTGGCACCGCTTAGGAGTGAATAATACCAGATAGTTGGCTCATGTAAGGCAAAGGGAAGTAAATGCTCCAGGTCTTCAGTCTGTAATGACCGCAATAAAACGGTTTCGTTTTCCAATACAATATCAATTGGTAAAAGCTGGGCGATCATGATTATTTATGGTGCTGAGTAAAGCCAGTGTAAGATTTCGAAATTAAAACAAAGGAAAAATCTCCGATTAAAAAAGTTGCTTTAACGATTTCCTCGAAGGCATTTTTACCCAATCCTTTAATGTTATTTTCTCTACCTGTAAAAACAATATGAGCGACATAATGAACAACGAAGTATAGCTTAACACCAGCACCACCGCTACCAGCGGCATGGTTATAGGGATGCCGGTAATATTTGCCGCACCGTAACCCAGTAGGGTGACGCTAAGACCAGCCATGGCCGGAAAATTATTGATGACAAACCTGCCTGTACCGGAAAAGAAGTAAGAAAAAATTACGTAGCCACTATACAAAAAAATACCCGGTATCAGCAGCCGGATGGGCTGTTGCACCCCATCGAAAACGGCTCCAAAAACAAATGTATAAACAGCCGCTGGCAGCAGAGCCAATACCATCAGTACTGCTAACATCAGCCAGGCACTTGTCCAAAAGCATTGGTGGGTAAGTTGTATTTGTTTCGGTCGTTCCTTTTCATTTACTATGCGTGAATATTGCACCGTTCCAATACTGCTATTGAGGAGCAGCGTGGCTTCGCAGAGCGAAACGGCATTGGAATAAATACCCAAATCTGAGCCGGAGAGCATCAGGTAGCCAATACGTGTATTCACCAATTGCATTAGTGTACCGGCCTGGTTGGCGATGCCTGTTTTAAACCCGGCTTTCAAGAGTTCAGGCCACGGGGCTTTTTCTTTTGTTTCAGGAATTTTAAAAATGGTAACCAAGCCAATAATATAAGTTAGCCCCCAGGCAATGCTTAACGCAATAAGGTAGCTTACTGGCGAAGCCGAAAAATATTTGAAACAGAAAACCACACCGGTAACCGACAGCACGGCCTGTAAAATATTGAGGAGGTTAAATAGTGGTAATTTCTCTTTGCCCAGTGCTATTAACTGGTGCATGGAAGTAGCGGCATTGAGCCAGTTTAGCAGCAGTATCAATCCTAACTCATGGCCGTCTATTTTGCCCAGCCCATAAAAAATAACCCCGACCAAAAGACTGCACGGAATGCTCCAGACGTAAAAAATATAAAGGAGCTGCCGGTAACTAAATTTCGACAATAAGAATACAACCGTAGAACCGCTGATACATTCGCAAACGATGAGTGCAGTGGAAAAAATAACGAGGTAAAGGCTGCAAGTGCCTTTACCCTCAGGCCCCAGCACTCTCGATAAAAAAATGATGATGGCAAAATTGATAATGGCCACCAGTACCTTGCTGCCGAATGTAATGCCTGCGTTTTTAAACATGGCGGCGAAGATATGTGAGTAATATAGTAAGCCGTTAAGTGACAGCTAAATACAACAAAGACATCATCGTGGTAGAATATTCGGCGCTTAAAAAGGAAGACAACAAAATTGCTTTTGAGGAGGTAGCCAATGGCCGCGGCAAAGGCACCTGCATCTGGGAGCCGCTAAGCACCTGGGAAAAGTTCTTCGACGAGAAAGGCCAGTCGAATGAATTGTTGGGGTATTATGATGAGATCAGCAGGGAGTTTATGGAGAAGTAGTAGGTATGCCAAAAGGGATGTTTAAATGTATTATTTGGGAAGTCGGAAGTGGTTTTTTATGTCCCGTCCCCTCCGAATGGCGTTGTATCAAGGTTGGCGAACAGTTCTCCCAAATAGTTCCCATCGGTGTCAACTCACATCTGCGTCCAAACGCTGAAATGAAACGCCAGTAAGGCTTTGAGATATTTTGAAGCAAATTTACTAACCCAAGGCTTCAGCCTTGGGAAGAGGCGGGGAGCCTAGTTTTTAACACACTGCCGATAACGCTGCCAGTAGTCGCAAGCCTGAAGCGTTGGGTTAGTATCGAAGTTTTTTTTGTGAAATCAACCCCTCATTTCCAACTGTTAGACCTCATTTTAAATCATTAACCTGACCCATTATATCGGCGCTCCGGTCATCAGCATGGAATAGATCATTATCTTATACTTATTCGAAATCCTGAAAATTAAATTCAAACTTTATTTCATAACACCAGCAATTTAACCTTCATTGGTATTATAGATGAAAGCGAAATTTCTTTACACCCACTCACAAAGACCTTCGCCAAACCTGGGTGCCATAGCCCCTTGTCGTAACAACTTCTCCAAACAGTTTTCTAAGCAGGTCTAATGTATTTTGTCCAGTAAAATAAGGCAGGATGTGTAAGAGATGATAGTGGGGAAAAGGAAGTGCTACAACAATGATCCTGACAGGCAAAATAATGGCAGATTGAAAATGTGGAAAGTAGAACTTGCTATTTTTAACTACAAGCAACCCCAAATAAAAATCCCCCAACACAAATGCTGAGGGATTTTTCAATTATTGTAGGCAACCATATAGGCTGCTTGCAGTTAGATTTTAAAGTGACTGAACGCCTTGTTGGCTTCGGCCATACGGTGCGTATCTTCTTTCTTTTTGTAAGCGCCACCTTCACCCTTGCTGGCTGCTATAATCTCGTTAGCTAATTTGTCTGCCATGCTACGGCCGTTTCTTTCCCGGCTGAAGCGTACCATCCATTTGATGCTCAAAGAAACTTTACGGTCAGCACGTACTTCACTCGGAATCTGGAAAGTAGCACCACCAATACGGCGGCTTCGAACCTCAACACCCGGAGTAATATTGTTCAAAGCTTTTTTCCAGATCTCGTAGCCATCATCGTTTGTGATCTTAGATACTTTGTCCACCGCATCGTAGAAGATTGTAAGAGCAATGCTCTTTTTACCTTGCCACATCAGGTTGTTTACAAAACGGGTTACCAGTTTGTCGTTAAACCTTGGATCTGGTGCTAAGGGTAATTTTTTGGCTTGTGCTTTCCTCATTGGAATGTTTATTTATGGTACACGGTCGGTTTAAGACCTTCGTACGAAGGAGTTTTAATTATTTTTTCTTGCCGGCTGCTGCTGGTGCTGCACCTGGTTTAGCTCTTTTGGTACCGTATTTACTACGGCTTTGTTTCCTGTCTTTTACGCCGGCAGTATCAAGGCTACCACGAACAATGTGGTAACGTACGCCTGGTAAATCCTTTACACGACCACCACGTATCAAAACGATACTGTGCTCCTGCAGGTTATGGCCTTCTCCGGGAATGTAAGCGATTACTTCAATTTTGTTGGTTAAACGAACCTTTGCTACTTTACGAAGTGCAGAGTTTGGCTTTTTAGGCGTGGTTGTATATACACGTGTACACACACCACGGCGTTGCGGACAAGCGTCCAAAGCCCGGCTCTTACTTTTAGCTTTTATTATTTCTCTACCCTTTCTTACCAATTGCTGTATAGTAGGCATTAAATCAATTTTTTAAAATGGACGGCAAAAGTAACAGCATAGGATTCAACTTCCAAAAAATAAAATAACAAATTTTAAAATTTTGTTCATGGGCAGGTAAAACACTTTTATTCAATTTACATAACGCTTTTCCTTTTTTTTGACCCAACACCAAATCCCTTATTTTGCAACACCCAAAATAAAATTATGGAAGCCGCAGTACCCACCAAACGTAGCAAACTCACCATATTTATACTCGGAGCCATGGTGGCCGGTATGGCTGTGGGCATTATTGTAAACAAAGGTGCTTCGCCAGAATGGGCCAAGGATTTTGCAACTAATATAAAACTGCTGAGTACCATTTTTCTCCGGCTGGTGCAAATGGTGATAGCCCCACTGGTATTTACTACCCTTGTAGTAGGCATTGCCAAACTCGGCGATATGAAGACAGTTGGCCGTGTGGGCGGTAAAGCAATTCTGTGGTTTGTAAGTGCATCGCTGGTATCACTTTTATTGGGCATGTTGCTGGTGAACCTGCTGCAGCCGGGTAAGTACATAGATCTGAGTCAGGGCGATACCGAAGGGCTGAAAGATTTGATGACAAAAAACCAGGGTTTCTCTATTCAGAATTTTGTGGAGCATGTAATACCTAAGAGCCTTATAGAAGCCATGGCCAACAATGAGATTTTACAACTTGTAATTTTCTCGGTGTTTTTTGGCGTAGCCACTGCTGCCCTTGGCGATTTTGCAAAGCCATTAGTAAGGGCCCTGGATATAGCCGCCCACATAATTTTAAAGGTGGTAACCTACGTTATGAACTTTGCACCTATTGGCGTTTTTGGTGCATTAGCAGCCGTAGTGGCCTTAAAAGGGCTTGGCATTTTCAATTTTTACATTATTTACTTCGCCTATTTTTTAGTAGGCATCGCCTGTTTGTGGATTGTATTGCTCACCGTTGGTTATATTATTTTGGGCAAACGCATGGCTGAATTATTGCGGCGAATAAGCAACCCATTGCTCATTGCATTTGGCACTACGAGCAGCGAGGCGGTTTTTCCTAAACTTACAGAAGAGCTGGAACGCTTTGGCTGTAAAGACAAGATTGTTTCTTTTGTTTTACCACTCGGCTATTCTTTTAACCTGGATGGTAGCATGATGTACATGACTTTCGCCAGCCTTGCCATAGCCCAGGCATATAATATACCTCTGGATTTGCCCACGCAATTAACCATGTTACTGGTATTAATGCTCACCAGCAAAGGCATTGCCGGTGTACCAAGGGCCAGCCTGGTAGTGGTGCTGGCTACATGTGCCATGTTTAATATACCACCAGAAGGTGTTGCGCTGATTTTGCCTATTGATCATTTTTGCGACATGTTTCGTACCATGACCAATGTGGTGGGTAATGCGCTGGCCACAAGTGTTGTGAGCAAATGGGAAGGCGAACTTACCGGAGCTAATCCTGTTAAAGAACTGGTGGGAGGTGAATAGCAAGTACAAAATAAAATGCAAACAAATGGCAACCTGTTACAAGAACTGACAGGATTTTTTACGACCCGCTTTAAGTAATTAACTATTCACTTACCAAATATTTACTCTTAACCACTTCGTATTTTGTGAGGCAATACCAATAAGTTTGTTGTTATAACCCTACAATAAAAGCATTAGCAAATCAACTTAGAATGACCATTTTACAAATTCTTTTAGACGCATTTCACTGGACACAATTATTGCAACCACAATGGTATATTGAACATGGCGGGCTTTGGCTCCTGATATTTGTTGTATTTGCTGAAACCGGACTTTTTGCCGGATTCTTTTTACCAGGGGATAGCTTGCTTTTTGTGGCCGGTATTTTTGCCCATGAAATAAAAAACGGAGTAACCGATGTGATGGATCCGGGTTTGAGTTACCAGTTTTTAAATATTATTGGCATGGGTGGCCTTAGAAATGTATGGGTAGATTTATTTGTGCTGATAGGCCTGCTCACAGTAGCCGGTATTTTGGGCAATATGGCTGGCTATTGGTTTGGGCGAAAGAGTGGCCCGTTTTTATTTCAACGCAAAGACACTTTCTTTTTTAAGAAAAAATACCTCTTCATGGCCAAAGATTTTTACGATAAGCATGGAGGCGGTGCGGTAGTAGTGGCCCGGTTTATTCCCTTTATAAGAACTTTTGCACCCATAGTGGCAGGCATTGTAGAAATGGATAGAAAGAAGTTTATGTTTTTTAATGTAGTTGGCTGCCTGGCCTGGGTAACGAGTATGATACTGGCCGGCTATTTTCTGCAAAAATGGATTCTGGATCTATTCCAATTCGACCTGAAAGAACATCTCGAAATAATTGTGCTGGCTATTGTACTCATCACCACTGCACCAGTTATAGTTAAACTGTTTTTTGGCAAAAAGAAACCCAAGGACGGCGTGCCACCCGCTGAAATTTCGTGACGGGATTTATAGACCGATTAAGTATTATTGCCGGGTTAATAGCCCGGCATTTTTTATGCCCATACCCAACCTTAAAACCGACTTATGAACCCTGCACCACAAAAACAGATTGCCATCTTTTCTATACCGGTTCTGGTAGCAGCCTTAGGCTATTTTGTAGATATCTACGATTTATTGTTGTTCGGTATTATACGCCAGCCCAGCCTGGCAAGCCTTGGCCTTTCGCCGGAAGAAATAGATAGCAAAGGGCTCTTTATCATCAATGTGCAAATGATTGGTATGCTCATAGGTGGCATAGTTAGCGGGGTTATTGGCGATAAAAAAGGAAGGCTGAGTGTATTGTTTGGTTCTATTCTTTTGTATTCGCTGGCCAACATTGCCAATGGATTTGTACAAAATGTAGGCCAGTATGCCACCTGCCGTTTTATTGCGGGCCTTGGGCTGGCCGGCGAACTAGGGGTAGGCATTACGCTAGTGAGCGAACTGCTACCGAAAGAAAAAAGAGGCATCGCTACTTCGTTAGTGGCGGGCATCGGTTTAAGCGGAGCCATACTCGCTTATTTTATGAAGCAAAACTTTGATTGGCGCATCTGCTATTTTATTGGCGGCGGGTTGGGTCTGCTGCTACTCATAACCCGAATAGGCGTTTTTGAGTCGGGCATGTTTAACCAAATAAAAAAGGAGGAGGTGGAAAAAGGAAACTTTTTTATGCTGTTCACCAATAGAGACCGGTTTATGAGGTACATAAAATGTATCCTTATTGGTTTTCCTACGTGGTTTGTAATCGGTATTCTGGTAAGTTTCAGCAATAAGTTTGCGCTGGCATTTGGCATTACCGAAAAAATAGATACCGGCAAGAGTATCATGTTTGCTTATGCGGGTATTTCTATTGGCGATATACTTATAGGCCTGCTAAGTCAGGTGCTGAAAAGCCGGAAAAATGCCCTATACATTTTTTACGCTATTACGGCTGTTGGTATGTACCTGTTTTTCTTTCACCTGTATGGTGGCACTGCTTCCCGGCTTTACTGGGCCTGTGCATTGCTGGGTTTTGGTACAGGGTTCTGGGCCATTTTTGTAACCATTGGTGCCGAACAGTTTGGTACCAATTTAAGAGCCACAGCTGCTACCACCATACCCAATATGGTTCGTGGATCTTTGGTGCTGATTACTGCAATATTTACAGCCTTGCAAGGAAATTTGAGCTACGCCAATGCCGCAATTGTTACAGGTGCCATCGTAATGGCTGTAGCCATATCGGCCACCTTTTTTTCCAGGGAAACGTTCGGCAAAGACTTAAATTATCTGGAGAAATAAGGCGCAACCGCAGTTGTAAAAAAATACTTCTAAAAAGGCCGTGTACGGATACAAGTTTTTTACAGGAACACCCTCTGTCCTTCATGATACAGATGTGTCAACTCAATTGGCCAATATGTGGGACGCAATTTTTATAAGAAAGGAGCTTACCATTTATCTACCTCTTCTACCACATTGGTTTGAACAATTGTTTCCTCCATCACCGCCTTTTCTTCTACAAGTAAGGGCTCGTCCATTTCTACTAGCCCAGCAGTTGCTAACGTTTCATCTACTGGTGCTTCTGCCAATACATCTTCGGTCACTTCAGGCAGGGTGGAATTGGGGGTATCACCATTATTGTTACGTGGCTCGTATTCACTGCCCTCATGGTTAAAAGCATCAAAATTAAAGTCGGGCATTAATTCTGTTTTTACAAAATCAACTGCTTCGGCAAGGCCCTTTATAAACTTGTTGAAGTCTTCTTTATACAAAAACAATTTGCTGCGGTCGTAGCCGTCATCATCAAAGCGTTTGCGGCTTTCGGTAATTGTCAAAAAATAATCGTTGGCCCGGGTAGCTCTTACATCAAAAAAATAAGTGCGCCTTTTGCCAGCTTTTACCCTGCTGCTATACACGCTTTCCTGTCTTTTATCGTTGTTTTCGTAAGCCACAATTATGAGGTTTTGTTGATTGAATGAGGGTTTTTTAAATGCCGCACAAATATATAGGGATTATTGAACCAGCCAAATTTTACGACGTACGTTGTAATGGTGAACGCTATTCGCTAAACACTGTGAAAAACCCTACGAAAGTGTACGTTACGGTTACTTCGTATTGCTTTTAGTGTACCTCCTCCTGTTGCTGCAGGCTATAGAGTTCTGCGTAAGCGCCGTTTAAAGCCAGCAGGTCTTCATGGGTACCGGTTTCTATTATCCGCCCATCGTCAAGCACAACTATATTGTCAAATTTCATCATCGAAAAAATGCGGTGGGTAATAATGATAGCCGTTTTGTACTTCAGTTGTTCATCAAGGTTGGTTAGCACTTCCTTTTCGGTGCGGGCATCTACAGCACTCAGGCAATCGTCGAAGATGGTGATGGCGCTTGGCTTAAGCAGTGCACGGGCAATGGACAACCTTTGCTTCTGCCCACCGCTAAGGGTAACGCCTCTTTCGCCTATAATTGTTTCGTAGCCTTTGTCAAAATGTGCTATCTCCGGGGCCACACTAGCCATGGTAGCGGCGTGTACCGCATCCTGGTGGCTGGCATTTTCGTACCCAAATTTTATATTGTTCTCTACCGTATCGCTGAACAAAAACACATCTTGTGGTACATAACTGATTTGTTTTCGCAGGGCATGCAAATCCATTTCGGCAATTGGCTTGCCATCCAGTAAAATGTTGCCGGCAGTGCAGTCGTACATCCGCAGCAGTAATTGGGCCACCGTGCTTTTGCCGCTTCCTGTTTTGCCTATAATGGCAATTCGCTCACCAGCTTTTATAGCCAGCGAAAAATGCTGCAAAGCCTTTATGCCTGTATGCGGATAGGTAAAAGAAACATCATTAAAAGAAATATTACCAGTCAGTACTGCCTGGCTTGCCGCCGGTGTCGAAACAATGGTTGGTTGCGTATTTAAAAATTCATTGATTCGCTTTTGCGAAGCACTGGCACGTTGTATCATGCTGGCAACCCAACCTATGGCACTTACCGGAAACGTAAGCATATTAATGTACATAATAAACGCCACCATTACACCCACATCTACCCCCGGATGGGGCTTGGCAAGGCCGGCTGCTACAGCCACATTATTTTCATGCAAAAAAATGCCTCCGGCTAAAATGGTAACCAGGGTGCTTATGCCTATCAGCAAAAACATTGAAGGAAAATAAACAGCTTCCACTTTGGCCAGGCCGATGGCACTTTTGCGGTAATCGTCGCTGTTACGGTTAAAAAAATCCAGCATGGCTTTTTCCTGCACATAACTCTTTATTACGCGAATACCACTGTACGATTGTTGGGCATTAACAGTAAGGTCGCTTAGTAATCCCTGAATTTTTTCGCTTTTGCGGTGGATGATGGTATTTACATAATAAATGGTAACCGCTAATATTGGTAAAGGTGCAAGTACGTACAGCGTAAGCCGTGGCTCAGTAGCCCACATATTTGCCACGGCAAAAATGATGATGGTTACCAGGTTTATGAGGTACATAACGGATGGGCCGGTGTACATACGCACCTTGCCCACATCTTCCGAAATACGGTTCATAAGGTCGCCGGTGCTGTGGGTTTTATAAAACTGGGAGTCTAATTTTTGATAGTGTTGATATACTTCATTTTTTTGATCAAATTCTATGTAGCGGCTCATTACAATAATAGTTTGCCGCATAAAAAACATAAAAACACCCCGAAGCAATGCCATCAATAGAATGGCAATGCCGCATAAAGCCACAATGCCCCCGGGCCCATAATTGAGCTGATTAGTCCAGGCAATAAAGCTATTAATGAGCGGGTCGGTTTGCATGGCTACGGGTGCAAGCGGTTTATGCTCAATAATGTTCTGCACCTTGTTTACCACAAAACCAGTAAGCTGTGGGGGCAATACCCCAAAATAGTTGGAGGCCACTATAAACAAGAAACCCGCAAATAACCTCACCCTGTACTTCCAAAAATATTTTCGAACGGCTTTTAAATGGTTCATTGTTTCAAAGATGGCAATTGTTTTGAGAGTTGCACCTAATAAAAGCCCTTGTCAAGTTTTTCTCTAAATTTTGGGTCAATCTTTGATGATTTTTAGGCATTGTATTGATGAGCCGACGGTTAAATCTCTGCGCCTAAAAAAATTAATCCAATACCTTCAAATAAGTTTTCAATACCACCTTCAAAATTTTTTTTTTAAAACAACCACACATGAAAAGTAATAATTACGATCGCAGGAAATTTTTGATTGATAGTTCTAAAGCCTCTTTGGCCATTGGCGTTGGGCTGACAGGTGCGGCGGGTTTTATGACCGGCTGTAGCCAAACACAAAAAATGGAAGCCCTTAATGCCCGCCTGTGGGCACCCAGTTACGACCAAACCCCGCTGCCATACGACTGGAATGCACTGGAGCCCATTATAGACAAAGAAACCATGAACATCCATTATACCAAACATGCTGCGACTTACAGTAAAAGCGTAAAGGAAGCCATGGCTGCTGAAAGTGTAAATGGTGGTGCCACCAGTATTACCCAACTGCTGGGCAGCATTAAAAAGTACACATCCAAAATGCGCAACAATGCAGGTGGGCATTATAACCACGAACTATACTGGCAACTAATGAAGCCCGGCGGTGATAAAACCCCCGACAGCAAATTGATGGAAGCCATCAACAGAGATTTTGGCTCTATGGATGCTTTTAAAAAAGCATTTGAAGATGCAGGTAAAGCAAGGTTCGGCAGCGGCTGGGTGTGGCTTATAGTTAACAAAGATGGCAACCTGCAGGTGGTGAGTACCCCCAACCAGGACAACCCACTGATGGATATAGCTGAAACAAAAGGCGCCCCACTGCTGGCCATAGACGTGTGGGAACATGCCTATTATCTTAAATACCAAAACCGCCGCCCCGACTACCTCACCAACTGGTGGAATGTGGTAAACTGGTCAGTGGTGAAATCGAGGTTTGAGGTAGTTGGTTGATGAGAGATTAGTTGATTAGTGGATTGGTTGATTGGTTGATTGGTGATTACTTTGTTCGGTAGAAAGTGGTTGTTTTTTGTAAACCCAATTAAATTTTATGAGTGAAAACATGCACCAAAGTTTTACCGATGTTGAAGTTTGGAAGAAAGCAAGGGTATTAAAGAATGAAACAAAAGCCTTGGTTAAAACATTTCCACAGGAAAAAAATTCAAACTGTCCGATCAACTTATAAGAAGTTCCATGGGAATCAATTCTGTTATTGCCGAAGGGGATGGCCGGTTTACTTTTAAAGACCAACTGCATTTTTGTATTATTGCCCGGGGCTCGTTATACGAAACTTTAAACCATCTTATTGATGCATTTGATTGTAAATACATTAATGAAGAGAAGTTGGTTTCATTTAAAAGAATGATAGATGAAACAGGTACACTACTAAATGGTTACCTAAACTTATTTACGAAGCAATTTGAAAAAATGAAAAGTAAATAATTACCACCAATCAACTAATAACCAACCTACCAATCAACCAATCATCTAATCAACCAATCACCAACCAATCAATCAATCACCAAACAACTAAATGAAAACAACCACTACCTGGAAACACGATATGGCTTACGATAGCGAACTGGAAGGCCAGCAAATAAGCATTGATGGCGGCCTTGATGAAAACGGCAAAAGGTTGGGCTTTGGACCCAAAGCCCTGCTCCTTACCGGATTGGCCGGTTGCAGCGGTATAGATGTGGTGGATATTCTCAAAAAAATGAAAGTGGCGTTTACCAAACTGATAATTACCGCCGAAGCTGATGTGGTGGAAGACCACCCCAAGGTTTTTAAAGATATTACCCTCGTTTACGCTACCGATGTGGCTCCAGAAGATACCGACAAGCTGCATCGTTCCATACAGTTATCGCTTAATAAATACTGTGGCGTAGCCGCTATGCTCAAAAAAAACAGTGCCATCCAATTTCGCACAGAAGCCATTTAAAATAGCCAGCTATTGCCAGCATCAAACCAAACTATACGGGTTCAAAAATGGGTAACCCTGCTCGGCGTGTTACTGCTGTGCATTAAATTTTTTGCCTATTTTCTTACACACTCCGTTGCCATACTTACCGATGCACTCGAAAGCATTGTAAATGTGGCAGCCGGTTTTATAGGCTGGTATAGTTTATACGTAGCTTTTAAACCAAGGGACACCGATCACCCGTACGGCCATGGCAAAGCCGAGTTTCTTTCAGCAGCTATTGAAGGCACACTAATTTCTTTGGCTGGTATTTTTATCATCATTGAGGCCATTACCAATCTGCTGCATCCCCATCCGGTAAGTGAGCTCGATTATGGCATCATTCTTATTGCCTTTTCCGGCATCATTAATTTTATAGCAGGAAAAATTGCCGTCAAAACAGGTAAACAAAACAACTCTATGGCTATTACGGCCACCGGCAGGCACTTGATTAGCGATGCATATTCCACCGTAGGCTTACTGGCAGGGCTGGCGGTTTTATATTTTACCAAAATAGCCTGGATAGATAGTGCAGTGGCCATGCTTATAGCCCTCATCATTTTATTTACAGGCTACAAAATAGTGCGGCAAAGCGTAGCCGGCATTATGGATGAGGCCGACCCAGGTCTGCTGCGCCAATTGGTGGATACACTCAATAATAACCGCCGCCCCAACTGGATAGACCTCCACAACCTGCGCATTATAAAGTATGGCAGCAGCCTGCACGTGGATTGCCACCTTACCCTGCCCTGGTATTTTAATGTGCACGAAGCCCATCTCGAAATAGATGCCCTCGGAAATGTGATCAGGGAAAATTTTGGCGAAGCCATGGAAATTTTTGTGCATACCGATGGCTGCCTGGAATTTTCGTGTAAAATTTGTAGTAAAGAAAATTGCCATGTACGCCAGCACCCTTTCCTGCAAAAAATAGAATGGACTACCGTTAATATTTTTCCCGATAAAAAACATGCACTGCACGAAACCGTTGAACCAAGGTTGTCGTGAAGAAAGTTGCGAACATTTTAAAGCTGGAAACCTTGATGGCAGTACCCCCAAACCCATTACCATGCTAACCGACCCAAACTACATTTTGCCCGATAGCGCAGGCTTTAAGGGCACACACTTCGACGATTGGCTGGCCCTTGGTTACTACCGGATGCAGCACCTCATTTTTACTACGCACCATACCCAGCTCGATGTGGGTACCTATAACGTACCTGTTTTTTGGCTGCGCACCCTGCTCAATAAAATGCAGGAGCAAAAATCGGCTACAGCTATCCGCAAAAAATGTGCGCAGCTTTCGGTGGTGTACAAACCCGCCGCCATCACCGCCGAAATAGAAGAATTATACCAGGTTTACCGCAACCATGTTGAGTTTAGCACGGCTATTACTTGTGCTTCGTACCTGCACCAAAACGAGGTGGAGAATCCCTTCGATTCGTGGATGGTGGAGTTGCGTGATGCCGGCAAACTAGTTGCCGTTGGCTATTTTGACAGGGGCCAGAATACTATGGCGGGCATCCTCAATTTTTACCACCCTGCTTACCAAAAGTATAGCCCGGGCAAATACCTGATCTTAAAAAAAATAGACTACGCAAACGGAAACAATATCCCGTTTTATTACACGGGTTATATCAGCACCGTCAACACCAAATTTGATTACAAATTATTCCCGTGCCCCAATGCGGTAGAAGTTTACTTGCCCATAGAAAACCTTTGGGTACCTTTTAAAATGATAGGAAAAGAAAACCTCCAACAATATTTTTTGGATTATCTCATTTAAAAATGAATGGGTGCGTTTGGATTTGTGTCCAAAAACCAAAACTTCTCCACATTACAAATTATAAACCACTCTCTTAATGTCCATCATCAGTATAGAACAGGATGGCCAATAATCCCATAGCTATCACAAGAGCCTGTTTTAAATGGATAGACAGGCTCCTGTAATATCAGAACGACTTACTCTTTGTGGTTCTGCCCGGGAATTATTTTTTATTTACCTGCACCGCTTGTGGCCGTGGTGTGCCAGCGAAAGCGCCGTCCGGGATTGAACCACATAGAAATTTATATGCGGCCATTTTATCGCCGTTTAACCAAGCGACGGTATATTGCCGCAACACTTTAATCGTACGATTGTTAAAACCAGCTTATGAAAACGAATTGCTTTTTACTGCCTGTTGCTTTGATGGCTTTACATGCCGCTGCCCAGGATCAGGGCGACCCGAAACTCACAGAGATATGGTCGCCGGTGGCCAAAGTGGTTACGCCCGGTGCGCCGGCATTTTCCGGAGCCCCATCGGATGCAATCGTGTTGTACACCAGCAAAAAAGACAGTGATAAATGGCTGGCCAAAGATGGATCTGCTTTTAAATGGATAACCGGCGAAGCCGACTTTACCGCCGCGGACAAAGCAGGCGATGTAAAAACCAAGCAAAGTTTTGGCGACTGCCAGTTGCATATAGAATGGCGTACACCAGCCGTGGTAAAAGGCGATGGGCAGGGGCGTGGCAACAGCGGTATTTTTTTTATGAGCCGCTACGAGTTGCAGGTGCTGGATAATTATAACAATGTTACCTATAGCAACGGGCAGGCGGGGAGCATATACAAGCAGCATATCCCTTTGGTGAATGTGTGCCGCCCTCCCGGCGAGTGGCAAGTATATGATGTGGTTTTTACAGCCCCGCAGTTTTATGCGGATAGCATGGTAAAATATCCTGCCCGTATCACCGTGTTTCATAATGGTGTGCTGGTGCAGAACAATGTAGCAATATGGGGCGCAACTGCTTACATTGGTATAGCCAAATACGAGAAGCACGGAGCCAAAGAGCCAATCATATTGCAGGATCACGGCAACCCAACCAGTTTCAGAAATATCTGGATAAGGGAATTGTAGGCTGCCGCAACTTGCATTCATAGCATTACGTGGGGCAGTTTTGCCGAAGGCAAAAACTAATATGGATAGGCTGGCCCAAACGAAAAAGCCGCTGCATACACAAACAAAAGCCTGATAAATTTGCTACCAATAGCCAACAGAATATTTCCCTCCAGGGCATAACCATGAGTGAACAACCACCATCTTCCACCACCCAACCTATCGAAACCTATTTCATCACCGATTCCCGTTTTGATAAACTGTACCCGCTTCACATCCGACAACTGGGCACCCGCCACTGGACTAACCTGATGGTAGCCGAAATGGCTGCTAATTTTTTATCAGTAGAAAATGGGGCAAAAATTTTGGACATCGGCAGCGGCGTAGGCAAGTTTTGCCTGGCGGCCAGCTACTTTAAACCCGCTTCGGTTTACTTTGGCATAGAACAAAGAAAGGCTTTGATAGAACATGCCGAGACTGCACAGCAAATACTGCAATTGCACAATGCCACTTTTATCCATGGCAACTTTACCGATATAAATTTTAAGCAGTTCGACCACTTTTATTTTTATAATTCTTTTTATGAAAACATAGCCGGCGAATCACACATAGACGAAACCTTGCCCTACTCAAACGAAATATTTGACGAGTACAATTGGCTGCTGCAGCAGCAACTGGCCAAGCGGCCTAGTGGCACCCGGCTAGCTACTTATCACAGCACCGAGAATGAAATACCAGAAAGCTATCACGAAGTAGGCTCGGAGCTGGAGGGGATTGTAAAGTTTTGGATAAAGGAATAACTGGTTATGGCAATGGGGTTACCAGATAAATGGGTATTGCTAAAAATTAGGGCAAAGTTAAAATTGAGTGATTGCGTTTACCAGAAATCCTAAGGAGAAGGCCGACCCCGCCGGCTGCTCCGTAGCATCGCCAAGGTTTTCCCCGAGGTTACGCCCAAAATATTTTAAAAACTTTTCGGGTAAAAACCACCCACATAGATGCCGCCTTATAACCATCACTCTGCTTTTCCAGGCGATTTTACACAATCTTTTGCACCCGTTTTGCGTACCACCTCAAACCCTATCTTTGCCGCCTCAAAAATTTTAACATAAATAACGCTTATGAACAATTTGATCTACGTGGTACCGGCCATGGGTATCGTTGGGTTGCTGTACACGTTCCTCAAGTTTGCCTGGGTTTCTAAACAAGATGCAGGTAACGCCCGTATGAAAGAAATCAGCACCTACATTGCCGAAGGTGCCATGGCTTTTCTAAAGGCCGAGTATAAAATACTCACCTACTTTGTAATTATTGGTGCCGTATTACTGGGCATAATGGGTTATAGCAACGCCAATAGCCATTGGAGCATAGCTGCTGCATTTGTAGTGGGTGCATTTTTTAGTGCATTGGCTGGTTTTATTGGTATGCGCATAGCCACCAAAGCCAATGTGCGTACGGCTCAGGCAGCACGAACCAGTTTATCCAAAGCCCTTAATGTGTCGTTTACCGGTGGTAGCGTAATGGGTATGGGCGTTGCGGGTTTGGCGGTGTTGGGTTTGGGCAGTTTGTTCATTATCCTTTATATCACTTTCGTTTCCGAATTTGCGGTTGGCTCAGAGGAATATAGGCTGGCACTTGAAAAAGCGATCGAAATTCTAACGGGTTTTTCTTTGGGTGCAGAGTCCATTGCCCTGTTTGCCCGTGTGGGCGGCGGTATTTACACTAAAGCAGCCGACGTGGGCGCCGACTTGGTGGGTAAAGTAGAAGCCGGTATACCGGAAGATGACCCCCGGAACCCCGCCACTATTGCTGATAATGTAGGCGATAATGTGGGCGATGTAGCCGGTATGGGTGCCGATCTGTTTGGCTCTTATGTGGCTACCGTGTTGGCCACCATGGTTTTGGGTAGAGAAACAAGTGCCGTTGGCGATGCTTTTGGCGGCCTTTCGCCTATCTTTTTGCCCATGCTTATTGCAGCCATGGGTATCATTTTTTCCATTATCGGAACCTTCTTTGTACGCATTAGCGAAACGGCGGGTTTAAGTACGCATAAAGTTCAGAACGCCCTTAATATGGGCAACTGGGGTTCAATGGTTTTAACTGCCGTTGGTTGTTATTTTCTGGTGCAGTACTTATTGCCCGAAAACATGGTTTTACGGGGTAATAGTTTTACTAAAAATGGTGTGTTTGGTGCCATAATGGTTGGCCTCGTTGTAGGCGCATTGATGAGTATCATTACTGAATATTATACGGCTATGGGTAAAAGGCCGGTGATGAGTATTATAAGGCAAAGTGCTACCGGCCATGCTACCAATATTATTGGAGGATTAGCCGTTGGTATGGAAAGCACCATGCTACCGATACTGGTTTTGGCCGGTGGTATTTATGGTTCTTACGCCTGTGCTGGATTGTATGGTGTAGCCATAGCCGCTGCTGGTATGATGGCCACCACCGCTATGCAGTTGGCCATTGATGCCTTTGGCCCCATAGCCGATAACGCCGGTGGCATAGCCGAAATGAGCGAACTGCCTGCCGATGTTCGGGAAAAAACCGACATTTTGGATGCTGTGGGTAACACGACCGCCGCAAGTGGTAAGGGTTTCGCCATTGCTTCTGCTGCTTTAACCGCACTGGCTTTGTTTGCAGCTTTTGTGGGTATTGCTGGTATTGATGGTATAGATATTTACCGTGCCGATGTATTGAGCGGCTTGTTTGTGGGCGGTATGATTCCTTTTATATTCTCTTCGTTGGCTATTAAAGCTGTGGGCCAGGCGGCCATGGCGATGGTAGAAGAAGTTCGCCGCCAGTTTCGCACTATTCCAGGTATTATGGAAGGTACGGGCAAGCCGGAATATGATAAATGTGTGGCAATTAGTACAGAGGCTTCTTTGAAAAAAATGATGCTGCCGGGTGCTATTGCTTTAATTACGCCTATTGTAATCGGTTTTGTATTTGGCCCCGAAGTATTAGGTGGTTTTTTAGCTGGTGCCACGGTTTGTGGTGTGCTTATGGGAATATTCCAGAACAACGCTGGTGGTGCCTGGGATAATGCTAAGAAGAGTTTTGAAAAAGGAGTAGAGATAAATGGTGAAATGTATTACAAGAAGAGTTTGCCACATCAGGCTTCGGTTACAGGCGATACGGTTGGTGATCCATTTAAAGATACTTCCGGGCCTTCAATGAATATTCTTATTAAGTTGATGAGCATCGTATCGCTGGTAATTGCACCAACATTGGCCAAACTGCACCACGATAAAATTGAGAGTAACCGTAAAGAGAAGATAGCGGCAATGATGCTGATGGGCGTTGAAAATGTAGTGATTAATGAAATGATTGTAAAAACCATAGATAGTACTGGTGTGGAAACAACACTGATTAATACAACAAAAGGTAGTGTAAACGAGGCGGGTGATTTTGTATATGACCTCGGGGCCATGGGCAGCCTATATCTTGCCGATGGAACTGAACTAAACGTTGGCGGCAACAGCAGCGAAAAGAAGTTGTTTGATTTTATTACCGATGCTGCTAAACCCGTAGATAAAAACACCTGGTTTACATTAGACCGTTTGTATTTTGAAACCGGGGAAAGCACCCTCAAACCTGAAAGCAAGGAGCAATTGAAAAATATTGCGGCAATGCTAAAAGCCTATCCTGCGGTTGAATTGAAACTGGGTGGTTATACTGATAATACCGGAGATTCTCTAAGCAACGTAAAATTATCTGCCAACCGTGCCGAAAGTGCAAAGGCACAATTGGAGCAATTGGGTGGCGATGCCAAAAGGGTTTTTGCCGAAGGCTATGGCCCATTATTTCCGGTGTGCACAGCAAACGATACCAAAGAATGTAAAGCCCAAAACAGGCGTATAGATATAAGGGTTGTAAAAAAATAGTTGCTGCATTGAGAGGTAATATTTCTACTTTGGAATCTCTTAAATAATCCATTCTAAGAAGTCCCGACGTTTCCACGCCGGGGCTTTTTTGTTGTTTATGTTTAAATAAGGGGCAACCCTGTAATTCTTGAGAAATGATTTTTATTTTCTGTAGCAACAGCTACTTTATTGGATATGGCTATAGCACCAATTAAAATAGCTTCCATCTCAATCATCTCAATCATTTCGCCTTTCGATTTTAGATTTTGATAGATTCTATTTGCTACAATAGCGGCATTGGTCGAAAAATCAAGTATTGTTATTTAGAAAAAAAATCTGACCAAAACATGTCTTCATTTCTATTATCGCTACGAAACAACTCAAAAGCAGTAATAGTAGTAACAGCAAATGAATATTGGCTCGAAAGCTTGTAAAGCCTTGTTGACGCTTTCTGTTTTGCTCTTTTATGTGCCATGAGAATATTCGTATCCAAACAAACTATTACCATTCGTTTAGGTGTTTTCTTTTTTCTTCTGTTAATTGAAATTCTTCACCTGTCATAATTGGCCATTTTAATAAACTTAATTTGGCTTTTTACCTTGTTTGCAGATGCTTAAACACCATTGCAAAAAGGTTTTGCAAAAAATATGGACGGCACCAAACCAGCAACTTTAGCCAATTAAACTCCTTTCAACATTACTAACCCAATACTGCCAGCCGATACTTAGTTTCGCAACAATTTTTTAGACCAGAATATTGCCCCAAGGGCAAAGAAAATAAAGTAAGATTATGCTGTTAGGAATGAACAATGTGACATTTGAATTTGGTGCCCGAACCATTGTGGAAGGTGCTACCTGGCACTTGAACCCAGGCGAACGGATAGGGCTGATAGGCTACAACGGAACGGGAAAATCCACGCTGCTAAAAGTGCTGGTAGGCCAGTACAGCCCAAGTGTGGGCTCGGTGGAAAAAAGCCGCGATACAACCATTGGTTACCTGCACCAGGACCTGCTGAGCTTTGATACCAACAGCAGCATTACCGAAGTGGCCATGGAAGCCTTTGAAAAAGTAATGGCCCTGCAACGGGAACAACACGAACTGGAGAAACTGCTGGAAACAAAAGAAGATGAAAAGCTGCTGAACCGCTACATGGATGTGCTGCACGAAATAGAAATAAACGACGGCTTTGATATACAATACAAAGCCGAGGAAGTGCTGCATGGACTTGGCTTTACAGATGCCGACCTAGGCAAACCTTACAAGCAATTCAGTGGCGGCTGGCGTATGCGGGTGTTACTGGCAAAGATGATTTTGCAAAGCCCCGATGTGCTGCTTTTGGATGAACCTACAAACCACCTGGATTTGCCAAGTATAGAATGGCTGGAACGTTACCTTATCAACTACAAAGGCAGTGTGGTAATCGTAAGCCACGATAAATTTTTTCTTGACAGGATGGTGAACCGCATTGTGGAATTGTACCAGAAGCAACTGCACATGTACATTGGCAATTACAGCTATTACGAGCAGGAAAAGGCCATCCGTATTGAGATGCAGAAACGGGCTTTTGAAAACCAGCAGGATTATATACGCCAGCAGGAACGTTTTATAGAACGCTTTAAGGCCAAAGCCAGTAAGGCTGCTGCTGCACAAAGTGTACAAAAGTTGCTCGACAAAGTGGATCGCATAGAAGACACCAACCTGGAGCGACCCAATATGCGCATCAACTTTAGTGTGGGCAAAGAGCCGGGCAAAGTATTGGTGAACCTGAAAAATATTAAGAAATCTTTTGGCGACCTGCACATACTTACAAATGGAAATGCCGAGATAGAACGTGGCGATAAAATAGCACTGATTGGTGCCAACGGTAAAGGAAAAAGTACGTTGCTGCGAATAGTGGGTGGCAACGAACCTTTTAACGGCGGCGAACGGGAATGGGGCCATAATGTGGTGGAAAGCTTTTATGCCCAGCACCAACTGGAATCGCTGACCATGACCAATACCGTTATAGACGAAATGAACGGCAGCGGTGCCGGCAAAACCGAATTGGAATATCGCAGCCTGTTAGGTGCCTTTTTGTTTAGCGGCGACGATGTGGAGAAGAAAATTAAAATACTGAGCGGTGGCGAAAAAGCCCGTGTGGCATTGGCCAAAACAATTGTAAGCAAAGCGAATTTTTTAATATTGGATGAGCCTACAAACCACCTTGATATTCACTCGGTGGAACTGCTGGTACAGTCGCTTAACAAGTACGAAGGCACAATGATATTGGTGAGCCACGACCGTTATTTTATTAGCAAGGCGGCCAACAAAATTTGGGAAATAGTGGACGGTGAAATAAAGGAATTTAAAGGCACTTACGGTGAATATGTGGAGTGGAAAGAACGCATGGCTAATCTGCAAGCCACAAGCATTAAGGAACAAGGAAGTGCAGTGAAAGAACAAGCTTTAAAGAATAAGGAGCAAGCGGCAAAGGCAACCCCTGTGGCCACAGTACCCAGGGTAGAAATAAACAAAGACGCCCAAAAGGAATACCAAAAACAAAAGAAACTGTTTGAAAAAACTGAAGCCGATATGAACGCCGCCAGCGACCGCAAAGCAAAGCTGGAAGGCCAACTGGCCGACCCTGATATTTATGGTGACCGCAATAGATTCTTAAAGATTGAACAGGAGCATGTGGCCGCTAACAAAGATTTTGCTGCTGCGCAGAAATTTTATGAGGAGGCTTTTGAGAAGATGATGGAGATGGAGGGGTAGTTTTAGATTGGGATGGCTTGGAACCGCCGATGCTACCCTGATGCCGCCCCCATAACCTCAGTGATTTCATGAACTAATAAATAGCCTTCCAACAAAATAGCATACGCTTTGTTGTAAAGGCAAATTTGTCATTACATGGAACCCATTAAAGGAAAAAACATTTTAGTGGTTGGCGCCACAGGTGGCGTTGGTAGCCAGGCAGCCAAACTTTTAGTTAGCAGTGGTGCCAATGTTTTTATCACTGGCCGAAACACGGATAAACTGGAAACGCTTGGCAACGAACTCAGCATCCCTACCGCCAACCGTTTCATTATGGACATTGCTTCGGCTGCCGACATACAGCAAGCAACGGACGCCATACATGGCCAAATACCCGCCCTGGACATTTTGGTCATAGCATCCGGCATAGGCATTATTAAAACGGTAGATACCCTATCTGCCGATGAATTTATCCAGACCATCCAAACAAATCTGGTTGGGCCATTTATGCTCATCAAGGCACTTTTGCCCAAAATGAAAGAACAGAAAAAGGGGCTAATCATAAACATACCCGGCGTACTGGGCAAAGTGCCCATGGCCGGAGCAGCCGCCTATAGTGCCAGCAAATACGGCCTAGTGGGCATGATGCAAAGCATTCGTGAAGAAATAAAACGCACCGAAATTCGCATCACCAACCTTTTTCTTGGTGGGGTTGATTCGCCTTTTTGGGACAACATAGACCTTCGTGTACAACGCGACAAAATGATAGCAGCCGAAGAAGCCGCCAAGGCCATTTGGTTTCTTTGCCAGCAGCCCCGCAGCGGCGTAGTAAGCGAAATGGTGCTACAGCCCTTTAACCACCAGGCAATATAACTGCGTTGTTACTAAGTCATTTGTCAATGTCCGGGTTTGGATTATTTTTTCTTTATCCGCAAGATGCTGTGTATTAAACAGGCGAAAGCCGTGCCTTGATTGAGCAACATTGGCGAACGTTATAAACAGGTAGCATTATTGGGCTCCTTTCACCAGCATTTCATCGCTGGGCTTTCCGTTAACGCAATACCGCCACAGAAACTCCATTTCTTTAAGAAATGGAGTTTCTTATAAACCCCACAGCCGGTTTTCCCATTAGCAAATTGGCTTAATATATAATTAGCTCATCAGCTTACTTGCCCCATTTCCCTATATTGCACACCGTAAAATTTCGCTATGATATCGTTCGACAACACCAAATACGCCTTTGCCTATAAAACTGATACAGAACTAAAAAAAGCTAATTTTTTATTTGCCTGTATGGGTAAGCAATGACTCGTAAACCTCGGCACAAAACTTACGCCCTGGGCTGTAAAGTGGAATATCCCATTTGTAAAATCTATGGTACGTAGCACCATATTTGCCCAATTTGTAGGCGGCGAAACGCTTGCAGAAACCGCTAAAGTGGCTGACAAACTCGAAGACTTTAATGTGCAGGTAATACTCGATTACGGTGTGGAGGGAAAAGAAGGGGAAGACAATTTCGACCATGCCTGCGAAGAATTTATCAGGGTAATAAATTACGCCGGCACACAAAAGAATATCCCTTTTATGAGCATTAAAGTAACCGGCTTTGCCCGTTTTGCTTTGCTTGAAAAGCTGGATACAACCATGGCCTCCGGTACAGAAACCCTAATGAAACGGTACGTAAAAGCTGTAGAAAGTCTTACTGCAGAAGAAAAGGGGGAGTGGCAACGGGTAGTAGTCCGTATGAAAAAAATATGCGATGTAGCCGCTGCCAAAAAAGTAGGCGTACTGGTAGATGCCGAAGAAACCTGGGTTCAAGACCCCGTGGATGCACTCACCATATTAATGATGGACGAACTAAACAAAAAACGGGTGGTTGTATATAACACTGTACAGTTATACCGGCACGACCGGCTGCAATTTTTAAAAGACATGCACCAGGCTGCAGTAAGCCGTAATTTTATTTTAGGTGCCAAATTGGTACGCGGTGCCTATATGGAAAAGGAGCGCAAACGGGCAGAAGAAAGAAACACCCCCAGCCCTATACAACCCACCAAAGCCAGTACTGATAAGGATTACGACGAAGCCGTTACATTCAGCATTAGTCATTTAGAAAATATTGCCGTTATAGTAGCATCGCACAACGAGCACAGTAATTTGCTGGCTGTGCAATTGATGGGTCAGCATAAAATTTCGCACCACCATCCCCATGTTCATTTTAGCCAACTGTACGGCATGAGCGACAATATAACTTTTAACCTTGCCAAAGAGGGCTGCCATGTAAGCAAGTACCTGCCCTTTGGCCCCATTGGCGATGTGGTGCCTTACCTAATGCGCCGGGCCCAGGAAAACAGCAGCGTTAGCGGTCAAACCGGTAGGGAGCTGGCATTGATTAAAAAAGAATTGGGTAGAAGAAAACGGTAATCTAAAGCAGCTTTTTGTCTTTATAAAATTCGGGTCATTACATAAAATGCCATCTGCCATGAAAAATATACTTGCTATTTGTTTAATGCTGATAGCCCTGCAAAGCCAGAGCCAAAGCATTGCAGATAAATACCCCATAGTACCCAAGCCGCAAAGCCTTACACCCAAAGCAGGAAATTTTAAACTTTCTGCCGCCACGGTAATTGTGCTGGACAATGAAGGAGAAGTACCGGCTGCTAATTTCTTAAATGATTACCTCAGCCGGTTCTATGGCTTCACTTTAAAGCTGGCAAAAAAAGCATCCAAAAATTTCATTCGGTTATCTGTAAAACATTTGCTGGTGCCGGGTGTAGATGGCAAATACGATATGCAGGTAGCACCCGCTGCCATCAACATTAGCGGCGATGATTACCAGGGTGCTTTTTATGGTGTGCAAACGCTTTTACAATTATTGCCCACAAAAAAAATAGCCACTGCAAACATACCCTGTGTGGACATTATGGATGAACCCCGCTTTAAATACCGTGGCCTGCACCTCGATGTGGCCAGGCATTTTATGCCGGTTGATTTCATTAAAAAATACATTGACTATATAGCCTGTTACAAACTCAACACTTTTCACTGGCACCTTACCGACGATCAGGGCTGGCGCATTGAAATAAAAAAATACCCCAGGCTAACCAGTGTAGGTGGTTGGAGGGATGGAACTATTGCAGGGCACTACCCCGGCACCAGTAACGACAATATAGATTATGGTGGTTTCTACACACAGCAGGAAGTGAAAGAAATTGTGCAGTACGCTAAAGAGCGTTTTGTAACCATTATTCCCGAAATAGAAATGCCCGGCCACGCTTCGGCAGCCATTGCTGCGCACCCCGAGTTAAGTTGCTTTCCTACGGAAACGACCGTGATTCCGGGCATAGCTTCTGAGGCCAGCAAAAAGAAAGCCGGTAAAAAAGTTCAGGAAACCTGGGGTGTGTTCGAAGATGTGTTTGCACCCACTGAATACACTTTTAATTTTTTAGAGAATGTGATAGATGAAGTGGTAGCATTATTCCCTGCAACGTACATACATATTGGCGGCGACGAATGCCCAAAAGAAGCCTGGAAGCGTTCGGCTTTTTGCCAGCAATTAATAAAAGAAAAAGGGCTGAAAGACGAGCATGGCCTGCAGAGTTATTTTATACAGCGGATGGAAAAATACATTAACAGCAAAGGTAAAAAAATTATAGGCTGGGACGAGATACTCGAAGGCGGCCTGGCACCCAATGCTACCGTTATGAGCTGGCGTGGCGAAGAAGGTGGCATTGCAGCCGCCAAACAAGGCCACGATGTAATAATGACCCCCGGCAGCCATTGCTATCTCGACCATAGCCAAAGTAAAAACGAAGACAGCGTAACCATTGGTGGTTACCTGCCTATAGAAACAGTGTACAGCTACGACCCTGTACCAGCAGTGCTTACAGCCGGTGAAGCCAAACATATACTGGGAGCTCAGGGCAATGTATGGACAGAATATATGAAGACCCCCGGCAAGGTGGAGTACATGCTTTTTCCACGGCTGGCCGCTTTAAGCGAGATGCTATGGACGAAGAAGGAAAATAAGGGTTGGGATGATTTTGAGAAAAGATTACCGGTGGTATTTGAGCGGCTGGATATGGAAAGTGTGAATTATAGTACCACCTATTATGACCTAAAAGCTGAAGTGAAACGAACACATAAAAACAATGGTGTCATCTGGAAAATGAGTACCAAAAGAGAAATGGTAACTTATAAGATTACTACACCCAAGATCATCCCAAAAGGAACAATAGGAAAATATATTATTGCTATGCCGGATTTCCAAAAAGACCCACTCGGTGGCTTAGGAATATTCATGGACACCGTTATTGTAGATACTTTGGAAGAGAATATAAGGAAGATTTTTTATGACGATTCAGTCTTTATTAATGAAACTGGTACTTATTCCGCAACAGGCATTTACTGTGGTCGTCGCAAAGTTGGAACTATAGAACAATTTTTTTCTTTTAACAAAGCCACAGGCAAAAAAATAACACTGACCAACCTGGCATCTAAAAGCTACCCCGGCGATGGTGCATTTACCTTGGTCAATGGTATTCAAAACGATAAAGGACTTGCCCGTTCGGCAGAGTTTCTCGGCTTTAGCGAAACGGATTGCGAAGCTGTAATAGACCTGGGCAAAATGGATACTGTAAATAAAGTAATGGTGCATAGTTTAGAGCAGCAGGGTAGTTGGATTTACATTCCAAAATCCATAGAAGTGTACACCAGCAGCGATGGCAATGATTTTACCCCACAATCCATTTTCGAAGCAAATGAAAGAAAGCCGGGCAACAATGTTTTTACCATTTCGCTACCGGCTGTGCCCTGCCGTTTTATTAAAGTAAAAATCACCAACCACGGAAAAATAGGTGGCGGTAAACCCGGTGCGGGTAACCCGTCGTGGCTGTTTGTAGATGAGATTGAGGTGTGGTAGCCTCACCCATTTTCCCTCTCCTCCCGGAGAGGAACGATGCTTTTGTACATATCCAAACATCATCTTTTCCACTTCTTCTTTGGCACATTTCCAAGCACAGTAAAATCGAAAGCCAATCTGTATCCATTATCGGGTGCCCATTATCCATTCTTAATCTCCGCTTCCATCACTTCACATATTTTCTCAGCCCATTTTGCATATTCTTTTGCCGAAGGGTGCAATGTATCAGCGGCTAAAAATGCGGCATCCGCACCATGGGTTCGCTGGCTGGTGGTAATGTCAATATAATGTGTTCCGTACTGCATGGCAATGCTTTTACAAATAGCATTGAAATCGTCTATGGCAGCGGCTACCAGGGTTTCGTTACGGCCTTCGGCAAAAGGTGTAACGCTCCAATCGGGAATAGATAGCACCACCACATGGCTGGCCATTTGCTTTGCATAATGCAATGCCTTGCGGAGCAAAAATTCAAAGTCTTCTTTAAAATCTTTGGCTTCCAATCCACGGTATTGGTTGTTAACCCCAAT
>Ga0105048_10002381_pt1 | contig 30494 bp, 26 predicted proteins | sample MAT05_FD_78382 | JGI IMG/M metagenome (GOLD analysis project Ga0105048, IMG submission 78382) | Freshwater microbial communities from Lake Fryxell liftoff mats and glacier meltwater in Antarctica - MAT-05 | ecosystem: Environmental > Aquatic > Freshwater > Ice > Liftoff microbial mat | place... | reverse complement strand
TCGCCCGGACCTGTCGGCCGCGAGGGCGCGGCCCGATAGCGACGCGTACGACGCTGACGATCTGGTGGCCGAGATCGCGCTGCAGGTCACCTCGAGCCAGGCGGTCGCCGCGGACCCGCTCCCGCCCGAGGATCTCGAGGGCGACGTCCGCCTGCGCGCGCCCGACGAGGAGCTGGAAGAGCCGGAGATGCAGACCTCGGTCGACGCGCCGCCGTCGCGCCCACCGCCGGCCAACGACGCCGAATTCGAGGTCCTCAACGAGACCACGCCCGAGGCGCTGCACCTGATCGATCTCCAGCAGAAGCTCGCGGACGCGACACGCGCCGGCGATCGCGCGCAGGAGCTGTCGCTGCTCGAAGAGGTGGTCGAGGCGCACATGGAGCTGCGCCAGATCGAGCGCGCGTTCTTCGCCGAGGTGCGCATCGTGCAGCTCGCGCCGGCGGAGATGGCGATGCGCCGCATGATCGAGCTGGGGCGCAAGGCCGGCACGTTCGGCGCGCTGCTCTCCACCGCCGACGAGGTCGCGTCGCGGCTCGATCTCGACGCGCAGATCCGCCTGCAGCTCGCGCTGGGCGATGTCGAGTCGCGCGACATGAACGCCCCCGAGCGCGCGGAGTCGCGGCTCGCGGTGCTGTACTCGCGGGCGCCCGATCACCCCGACGTCCTCGAGGCCTGGATCGGGCTCCTCGAGCGCACCGCGTCGCACGAGACGCTCGCCCGCGTGCTCGAGTCCGAGGCGCGCCGCGGCAACGACGGCTCGCTGTGGCTGAAGGCGGCCGAGGTGCGATCGTCGCGGCTCGGCGATCACGACGGCGCTGCGACGATCATGCTCGCGGCGCTCGATCGCATGCCCGACGATCCCGCGGTCCGCGAGGCCGCGCTGGGCTTCCTCGGCCGCGCAGCGCGCCACAAGGAGGTCATCGCGCTCCACGAGTCGCGCCTCTACCGCGTCGGTGGGCCCGAACGCGCGACGATCCGCCGGGAGATCGGCCGCATCGCGCGATCCGAGCTGGGCGACGACGTCCTCGCCGAGAAGATGCTGCGGCTCGCGCTGGCCGAGCAGCCGCGCGACGAGGCGGCGCTCGAAGCGCTTCTTTCGCTGTACGAATCGTCCCAGCGCTGGGACGCCGTGACCGAGGTGCTCTCGGGGCAGATCGCGCTCGCGCCGTCGGGCGCGCCGCGCGCGGGCTTGCGGCGCCGACTGGCGGGCGTCGCGGAGCTGCGGCTCGGGCGGCGCGATCTGGCGCTCCAGCACCTCGACGGCGCGGTGCGCGAGGATCCCGCCGATCTCGAGGCGCTCACGTCGATCGAACGGCTTCGGCGCGAGTCGGGCGACTTCTCCGGCGTCGTAGACGCGCGCGTGCGCATGTCGCGCGTCCATCCCGACAAGGCGATTCGTGCGTCGCACGCGATCGAGGCCGCGCGGGTCAAGAAGGAGAAGCTCAACGATCCGTCGGCCGCGGTGGCGCTGTTCCGCGAGGCGCTGGCGCTGCTGCCCGATCATGTCGAGGCGCTCAGCGAGCTGGCCGCGCTGTTCGAGGAGCTGGGCGACGCCGAGGGCGCGATCAGCACGCTCGGGCGGCTGGCGATCGCGATCGAGGGCGTCGATCGCGCGCAGGTGCACCTGCGCATGGGGCGGCTCCTCGAGAACCAGCTGCGCGAAGACGACGAGGCCGGCCGCGAGTACGGGCGCGCCGTCGCGGCAGCGCCGACCAACCCCGAGGCGCTCTCCGAGCTCACCCGCTGGCGCGAGGCGCACCAGGACTACGAGGGCGCCGCGGCGCTCATCGAGCGGCAGGCCGAGCTGGCCGATGATCACCGCCGCCGCGCTGCGCTGTGGTCGCGCCTCGCCGAGATCTCGCGCGTGCGCCTGGGCGACACCGATCGGGCCATCCGCGCTTCAGAAGCCGTGTTGCTCGCGGATCCCGACGATCTCGCGGTCGAGGCGGTGCTCGGCGAGCTCTACGCGCTTCGCGGCGGGGAGGAGGACGCCGATCGCGCATACACCCACCTCGCGCGCGCCGCTCGCGGCCTCCGTCGTGCCGACGCGATCCGCGCGACCCACCTCTATCTCGCGGCCGGAAAGGCGGCCGTGGTCATCGGCCTCACCGACCAGGCGATCGCCGCCTACGAGGCCGCTCGCGAGCTCGATCCGAAGCGTTCCGAGGCGCTGTGGCCGCTCGCGCGCCTCGTGGCCGACGCGGGCCTCTGGGTGCGCGCGCACGAGATCGCGGCGGCGATCATCCTCCACCACGAGGCCTCGCTCTCTCTGGATCAGCGCGCCGAAGCGTATGCGCTGATGGCGCGGGCCGAGCGTGCGCGGGGCGACCGAGACGCGGCGATCCGCCTCGCGGAGAAGAGCCTCTCGACCCGGATCGAGCGAACCGATGCGCTGCTCCTCCTCGCCGAGCTGCAGGCCGAGGCGGGTGCGCCGGTCGAGGCCGCCGAGGCCCTGCGCCGGCTGGCGGCGCTGAGCGACGACGCGGGAGATCGGCGCGACTTTTTGGTGCGCGCCGCTCGACTGCTCGGCGACGACGATCACGATCTGGGCAAGGCGATCGTCGTCCTCGGCGAGCTCCACGGCGCGATGCCCGCCGATGTCGAGGTGGCCGAGCTGCTGGCGTCCTATCGCGAAAAAGCTGGCGAGCCGAAGGGCGCGGTGAACGCGCTCGCCACCACCGCGCGCGCGCTCGACGGCGCGGAGCGCGCGGAGCTGCTGCTGAAGGCGGGGAGGGTGGCGGCAGGACCCGCGGGTGATCGCGGGCTCGGGCGGCGCTTGCTCGAGGAGTCGCTGCTCGCGGCTCCGGGACACGGCGACGCGATGGCCGAGCTGTCGATCCTGGCCGAGGGCGATCGCGACTTCGTGCGCGTCGCCGAGCTCCATCTTGCGCAGGGGCGGCTGGCCGACGCGGCCGAGATCTATCGCTTCCGCCTGGGACGGCCGCTCGATGCGCTCGCGGCGCTCGAGAAGATCGGGACGCGGGACGAGGCGTGGGCGCGCACGCTGGAGGCCGCCGCGGTCGCCGATCCCAGCCGCGCGGACGGACACCGGCGGCGCGCGCTCGAGACCTGGGCGGAGATCCTCGAGACGCGGCCCGGCCACCTCGATGCGCTGCGCCACGGCGCCGATCTCGCGGCGATCCTCGGGTCGAGCTGGCGCTCGCGGCTGTATCTCGAGGTCCTCTCGGTGCTGGAAGAGGCGACGCCGGACGAGGTCACGCGGCTCGCAGCGCTGGCCGATCTTTCGCTGCCGCGGCCGGGCAAGCCGATCGACGTGCCGCCGCATCCGCGCGAGCGATCGGCGCTCGATCCGCTGCTCACGCAGATCGGCTACGCGCCCCTGATCGCGCTCGACGAGGACATCCCCGAGCCGCGGCCGAAGAAGAAGGATCGCGTCGCGAAGAACGCGCTCCCCGCCGCCGTCGCCGCCGCGATCGACGAGACCAGCACGCTGCTCGGCCTGCCGGTGCCGCTGGTGTTCGTGCGCGACGAGGCCAAGGAGCCGATCGGCCCGACGTTCTACGACGACAAGCCGGCGCTCATCGTGTCGCTCGCGCTGGCGGGACGGCTGCCGCAGCGGGCGCTGGCGTTCCATGCCGGCCGCGCGCTGTCGCTGTCGCGCGCGCGGGCCCTGCCGCTGGCGCTCCTGCCGATCGAGGCCCTGCGCGAGGCGCTGGAGGGTCTGGTGCGCGATCGCGTGGTGTCTGATCACCTGTTCGGTGATCCCAAGACCAGCAAGCGCCGCGCAAAAGCGCTGGAGCGCGCGCTCTCGCCCGCGGCTCGACTGGCGGTGATCTCGCAGATCTCGGAGTGGCTGCTCAAGCCCAACCGCGCGACGCTGTTCGACGAGCGCGAAGCGGTGATGCGCACGGCGGAGCGCACCGGCCTCGCCGCGTGTGGCTCGCTGGTGGTCGCCGCGGAGTGCCTCTCGACGCTGAACGGCCCCGATCGCCGCTGGCGCCTGCCGCTCGTGGGGCTGGCCGCGTCGCGCGAGCTCACCCGCCTGCTCGAGACTTAGGCCCGCCATGCGCGTCTTCATCGTCGACTCGGGTGCTCGAATCGCGCCGTTCGGCGATCTCGCGCGCGACTGCGACATCGGAGGGGTGCCGCTGCACCAGATCCAGAACGACTTGTTTCGCCGCTTCGGACTCGAGCCGGTCCGCGTCGAGAGCGTCGAGGCGGTCCCCACCGGCGAGGCGCGGCTGGTCACGTTCGACAACGTGTTCTTCACGCGCCGCGTGCTGAAGAGCTTCCTCGAGCGGCACCAGGGCCAGCCCTCGCGGCTCGCGCTCCCGGCGAAGAGCACGTTCGTCGAGCGCTACTCGTCGCTGCAGAACCTCGCCGTGGAGGGCCCGCACGCGTTGTTCGATCTGTGGGCGCTGCCGGCCGGTGCTGTCGCCAAGGACGCGCGCCCCTGCGAGATCATCTACAAGGAGCGGGTGCTGCAGATCCCGGTGCCGCCGCGCATCTCGGGGAGCACGCACTGGACCCACCCGGTCACCAGCTCGGTGGTCTTCCACGTGCGGCACTGGCTGCACGTGCTGCAGGCGAGCCTGCTCTCGATCCAGATCCGCTGGGTAGACGAGGTGGTGACGCACCCGATCTGGGGCGCTTCGCTCGTGCTGCGCGCGGCGCTCGGTTTCCGCGGGCGCTTCATGTGGCGCCTCGGTGGGGTGGCCAACCGCTATGGCCGAGGCGTCGACGTGCATCCCACGGCGCGCATCGAGGGCTCGTTCCTCGGCGACGGCGTATCGGTCGGCCCGCACGCGCTGGTCCGCGGCGCGATCATCGGCGCGAACACGGTGATCGAGCAGGCCGCCGACGTGAGCTACAGCGTGATCGGCGCGCGATCGTTCGTCAGCAAGCACTCGCTGCTGTGGGGCATCGTCGCCTTCGAGGAGGCCGAGCTGTGCATGAAGGGCATGCAGATGTGCCTGGTCGGTAAGCGCACCGCGCTGACCGCCCGCGCCACGCCGCTCGACGTGATGCTCGGCCGCCCGATCAAGGTGCGCGACGGCGATACGTTCGTGGACGCCGGCCTGGCGGTCCTGGGCGCGTGCTTCGGGCACGACACGTTCCTCGGCGCCGACGTGTACACCGGCCCCGGCCGCGAGATCCCCAACGGAACGCGGGTGGTTCCCGATCCGTCGCGCGTGATCTCGAAGGTGCCGCGCGACCTCGATCCGTCGCGGCTGTACGTGGTGCGCGACGGGACGCTGGTCCCCATCGAATGATTCTCAACACGCTCTTTTGGTGTCATCCTCCGCGCGTCCGACGACACATCGATGGGTGAAGGGCGGACCATCGCGAGGAACGTCGCGTCGAACCTCGGTGGCTACGTCGCGGCGATCATCGTCTCCCTGGTCATGGCGCCGTTCATCGTCCACTCGCTGGGCGAGTCGGCGTACGGCATCTGGGTCCTGATCGCCTCCATCAGCGGCTACTACGGCCTCCTCGACTTCGGGATCCGGAGCGCGCTCCTCATCCAGATCACGCAGGCCTGGGCCGCAGGCGACGATGCGCTTCTCAACCGCAGGGTGAGCACCGCGATGGGCGTGTTGAGCGTGATCGCGACGGTCGCCGTGGCGGGCACGTTGTTCCTCGCGTGGCAGCTGATCGGCTTGTTCACCATCCCGCCCGAGATGCTCGAATCGGCGCGCAAGGCGATCGTGATCCTCGGGTTCGGCATCGCCATCTCGGTGCCTTTCGACGTCTTCACGCTGATCCCCACGGCCATCCAGCGGGTCGATGTGTCCACCGCCCTCAACGTCGGGGGCCGAGTGATCGGCGCGCTCGGCATGTACTATGCGCTCTCTCGCGGCTACGGCTTCGTCGGTATCGCGGTGGCCCAGACGGTGGCCTCCTTCGCGTCCTGGATCGCGGGTGTCTTCGTCACCGTCCGTCTCCTCCCGAAGCTGAAAGTCCGGCCGAGCTTTTTCGATCGGACCGCGGTCAAGTCGCTTGTGCAGCAGGGCCTGCACCTGTTCCTGGGTCGCTTTTCCGGCGTGATCATCGACTGGTCCGACGCGCTGGTCGTCGGCATCGTGATGCATGAGCCGCGGGCGATCAGCCGCTACGTCTTCGGCAACAACCTGGTTCCCTACTTCACGGCGACCGTCACTTCGGTGGGCACGTCGCTCGGCGCGCACGCCGTGGCGTGGCAGACCAAGGGCGAATCAGACAAGGTGAGGTCGCTCCTGACCGACGGCATCCGCTGGGTCGGCGCCTTTGCTGCGCTGGGCGCGGGTGGCCTGTGGTTCACGGGGCCGGACTTCCTGCGCATCTGGCTCGGGACGTCAGTGCTCGAGGGCGGCGGACTGCCGAGCAGCTATACGATCATGATGATCCTCACCGGCGCTGCGCTCGCGCGCAGCTCGATGGTGTGCGCGCGCGAGATCTTCATCGCGCGCGGTGAGGCGAGCGTCCTCTCGCGGCTCGGCATCGCCGAGGCCGTGGCGAACATCGCGCTGAGCGTCGTGCTCGGCCACGCCTACGGATTGATCGGCGTGGCGTTTGGCTCGCTGATCCCGGCCATCGTGATACGCCTGTTCTGGGGGCCCGCGCTCGTGCTGGAGCGGCTCAAGGTGCCCGTCATGGTCTATGTCGTCCGCTTGGTGCGCGGGCCGGCGGTGATCTTGCCGGCGATGGCGGGCGCCGCATGGCTCGTGAAGCGCGCGATGCCGATCGACAGCGTGGTCCCGTTGCTGATCTTGATCACGGCGGCGGGGCTGAGCGGCGTGATCGCGGCTTTCTTCGCGGCGCTCGACGGCGGCGAGCGCGCGAAGATCATCGAGAAGGCCCAGAACGCGATCGGCAGGAGCTAGTCAGCCTGCCAGCCCGAGCGCCTCGATCGTCGGGATCTCGTCGAACCAGCGACCGCCGATCTTGCGATTCACGGGGAAGGCCTGGTTCGACACGCTGCCGCTGAAGATCTCGGCGTTCCTCCGCAGGATCTCCGGCCCGAGCGCGGCGAGCTCTCTCTCGCGCGTTGATGCATCGACGATGTCGGAGGCCGCGTCGACCGTCAGCAGGAACTGCAGCGCATCCCGCCCGCGATCCGCCGCCGCCTGAGCGACCTTGGTCGGTAACACGCCGTGCGCGCCCTTCACCTCGAACAGCTTGGTCACCGCGTCGTAGCCGGCGATCACCAGATCCTTTCGCGGTAGCCACTTGGTCTCGTAGTTGAGGCGCTTGATCAGCGAGACGTGCTCCATCCCGCGACGGTGCTCCTCGACGGTGCGGTGGATGACGCGATAGCCGTGCTCCTCGGGGTGCTCGAAGAACGTGCTCGCCGGATCGAGGAACGGGATCATCGGGCAGATGAACGGCTGGAGGCCGGTGCCCTCGAAGCGCGCGAGCAGCTTGTCGCAGTAGTCGACCGTCTCCATGACCGACTTGTGATCTTGCTCGGGCATCCCGACGAAGAACCAGACGTCGACCTGGTGGATGCCCATATCGAGCGCCTTTTCGGCCCATTCCTCCATCTCGTCCATGCTGTACACGCCGCGCCCCGACAGCTTGGCGATGCGCGGATCGTGTGACTCCGGCGAGAGCGTGATCGACGTGCGCGCGTTGGCCGCGACCATCTTTTTCAGCACGTCGTCCGGCGTGAGATGGAACTGCTCGTAGCTCACCGATCGGAAGCCGGACTGCCCGACCTCGTCGATGAAGTTGGACATGCGGCCGGGCGGCTCGTTGTACGAGCCGACCGAATAGAAGTGGTATTTGTCGCGATCGGGCATCGTGCGCAGCGTCCCGAACTCGTACGCCACCTCGCTCTCCGGCTTCCGCGCCATCGCCTTTTGCCGCTTCATGATGCGGCGGAAGGCCTCGCGCGAGCCGCCGCACCAGGGGCAGTTGTACGCGCAGCCCGCGTTTTGGGTGGTGAGGATCTCGAGGATCGGCAACAGGCTCTTCGGCTGCGACACCGGCTGCTTCGACCAGTCGATGCCGCACGCGAAGTCGGCGGGCTTGTGATCGAACGCGTTGTGCACGACGTCGCCCGACGGCTTCTTCCACGCCAGGTTCGGCACGCGATCGAAGCGGTGCTCGCCCTTGATCTCCTCCATCAGCGTGACCATCGGCTCGTGCGTGTCGTAGCCCAGCATCACCTGATCGACCTGCGGGTAGCGCACCAGCTCGTCGGCGTAATAGGTCGCGGAGATCCCGCCGAAGAGCACCGGCACGTCCGGCTGCACGCGCTTCAAGATCTGCGCGATGGCGAGGGATCCCTGGACGTGGATCATCCAGTGGAGGTCGAGGCCGAACATCTTGGTGTCGATGCTGGCCAGGTACTTCGGCAGGTCGAGCTTCGGGTAACGCAGCAGCGTCGAGGCTAGGTTGATGATCTGGACCGAGTGCCCGCGCTCGCCGAGGTAGCGCTGCAGCGTCTTGTACCCCAGCGGAAAATACTCGTAGAGCGGCGTGATCGGGACGTCGCCGGACGTCGACAGGTACGGGAACAGCATGTCGTCGCGATCTCGGAAGTCGTAGATCGCCGGCGCGTGCAGGAGCGTCAGATCGGTCGCCATCGAGCCCGATGGAAGCACGAGGCGGAGGGCCAGGTCCACGTACCGATCGCCAGGGGTCCTCGGTTCAGCCTGGATGGAGGCCGGGAACGGTGCCGATGCGCTCGCGGCCGTTCAAGGTGATCTCGTACAGGACGCCGTTCACAGCGGTGAAGCGGTTGAGGACGCGGTGCTCGGTGACCCGTCCGATCTCGGTCCAGCCGGTGATCCGGTAGGTCCACAGCGCGGCGGTGTTGTCGGCGTAGACGTGCCCGTAGGCCGCCTTGAAGCCGAGATTGAACTGCGCCTCCTGCGTGCTGCGCGCGAAGTGCGCCCCGATGCCGCGGGCGGTGGGCCGCACGAAGTAGTCGAAGCCGAAGATCTCGCCGGGCGAGACGGTCATGCCGAGCCAGTCGAGATCGGGGTGCTTGCCGGTGGTGTAAAACGTGTAGCCGAGGACCTCGCCGTTCTCCTCCGCGACGCATCCCTGGACGCGCGTGTCGCGGCGGTGCTCGATGGTCTTGACGCGGCGGGGCTCGACGGCAGCGAGCATGACGATCAGCCGCTGGGCGGTGTCCTCGTCGAAAGGCAGCAGTCGAAACCCGGGCCGGTTGTCCTTCGGACGGAGGCGGTGGCTCGGGACCGTGAGATCGCAGCGCAGCTTGAGGACGACCCGCGAGTCGACCGCGTACCGCTTCACGCGGTGGGCCACCCGGGAGCCCATCTCGAGGACCTGCCGTCGACGTCCCGAACCCGGGCTCACCGCGATAGATAGCCACGGAACCTGGGGCACGTCGAGCCCTCTTGTGTTAGGGATCCCGGCCATGCAAGACGCCGTTCGGGGCCCGCTCCTGGCCTTCATCAGGAGCGATCTGGTCCGCGGTCAGACGGGGGTCGACCTGGAGAAGGACTCGCTCATCGACACCGGCCTCATCGACTCGGTCGGGATCCTGAAGCTGGTCACGTTCATCGACACCCAGTTCGGAGTCCACATCTCGGACGACGACCTGGTGCCCGAGAACTTCGATCGCGTCGACGCGATCGTGAAGCTGATTGGCGAGCGCAAGGCCGCGCGCAGTTGACTTCCTTTCCCGCGGGGCTCATCGCCGAGTAGAGGTGTCCGCTCGCGATCGTCGCCCGTTGCGCGCTGCGGCCCTGGCCGCGCTCGCGACGCTGCTCTCGACTCAAGCCGCAGCGCTGATCGACGTCGCCACCTTCCAGCACGTCACCTGTCCCGAGCACGGCGAGCTCATCCACACCGACGACCCTGCCGCGGCCGTCGCGAGCTATGGCGCGGGCATCACCGAGGCCCCCTCGGATGCGGGCCACGACCACGAGCACTGCCCGGTCACCGCGCTCGGCCGCGACCAGGCCGTCGCCGCCGACGAAACCGCCCGCCACACGTTCTTCACCTTCGCGCTGATCAGCGTCCCCGGCCGCGCGCTCGCCAGCCACGCGCCCCTCGCGCTCCTCGGCCTCGCGCCCAAAGCCTCCCCGCCCCCCTCCGTAGCCTGAGCCACATCCTCATCGCTCGGACTTCAGGAGGTGCCTGTGAGCACGTCTCTGCCCTTGCTTCTGTTGGTCGCGACCAGCTCGGTCTCGACCTCTTCCACATCCGATCTCGAAGCGGAGCTCGCCGCCGCGCTCGGCTCCGATCCCCAACCCGCCGCGCCGGCGCCCTCGGGCGCGCCGTCGTCGGTGCGTTTCATCGACATCGCGCTCGACCTGCTCGGCGCGGCCGGCCTCTCGACCGAAAAAGAAGCTACCATCCGCGACCTCGAGGGCGGCGGTCACGATCCGAAGAACCGCGGCTTCACCATCCAGAACGTCGAGCTCACGCTGGCCGGGATCGTCGATCCCTACCTGCGCGGCGACGCCAACATCGTGCTCCAGATCGACTTCGGCGGTGAGACCGTCATCGAGCTGGAGGAGGCCTATCTCACGTCGCTCGCGCTGCCGTTCAACTTGCAGCTCAAGGCGGGGCAGTTCTTCACCGCGTTTGGGCGGTTGAATCCGGCGCACCCGCACACCTGGGACTTCGTCGATCAGCCGGTGGTGAATTCGCGCTTCATGGGCGGCGACGGCCTGCGCAGCCAGGGCGTGCAGCTCTCGTGGCTCACGCCGCTGCCGTTTTTTCTCGAGCTCACCGGGAGCGTGCAGAACTCGCAGGGCGAGACGGCGGTGAGCTTCCGGAACGCCGCTGGCGAGACCATCGCCGGCCGCGAGCTGATCGAGCGCGACGTCGATCATCCCGGCGATCTGCTGTACCTGGGGCGGCTGAAGTCCTCGTTCGACTTCGGCGAGGAGACCACCGTCGTGCTCGGGGCGTCCGGGGCGTTCGGGCCCAACGCGACGGCGCTCGACACCAAAACGATGATCCTCGGCGCGGACCTCTACGTGAAGTGGAAGCCGCTCACCAACGAGGTCGGCTGGCCTTACTTCGCGCTCCAGGCCGAGGTGCTGATGCGGCGCTACGACGTGCCGGATCCGGCCGTCCTCACCGACTACGGCCTCTACGCCCAGGCGCTCTGGGGCTTCGTGCGGCCGTGGGTGGTGGGCGTGCGCTACGACTTCGCGCGCGGGCAGGACGTCGCGTTCGACGACTACACGACCAGCTCCGACCCGCTGCGCGACGAGCGGCACCGGGCGTCTGCCGTGCTCACGTACTATCCGAGTGAGTTCAGCAAGCTCAGGCTGCAATACGCCTACGATCGCGCGGATTTCTTGCCGGATGGCGACGCGCACTCGGTCTATCTGCAAGCCGAGATCATCTTCGGTGCCCACGGCGCCCACAAATTCTGAGGTATTTCATGAGATATTCGATCCTCGCGTTACTGATGTTCGTTGCACCTTTTTCTTCACCGGCGTTCGGCCTGGAGGTCGTTGCGACGCTGCCCGATCTGGCCAAGATCGCCGAGGCCGTCGGCGGCGATCGGGTGCACGTCACCGCGATCACCTCGGCGGTCCAGGATCCGCACTTCGTGGATCCCAAGCCCAGCTTCGTGGTGAAGCTGCGCGACGCCGACGTGTTCCTGATCAGCGGGCTCGAGCTGGAGATCGGCTGGGTCCCGCCGCTGCTCGACGGCGCGCGCAACCCGAAGATCAACGCCGGCGCGCCCGGCTACGTCGACTGCTCGCGCGGCATCCCGGTGATCGAGCGGCCGACCGGCGAGGTCACCCGCGCGATGGGCGACGCGCACCCGCTCGGCAACCCACACTATCTGCTCGATCCGCTGAATGGCGTGATCGTCGCGCGCACCATCGCCGAGGCGCTCGGCAAGGCCGATCCCGCCGGCGCGGCCGACTATGCCGCGCGTAGCAAGGCCTTCGGTCGCACGATCAGCGAGGGGATGTTCGGGAAGGCGCTGGTCGACGAGGTCGGCGAGAGCAAGCTCGACCGGCTGGCGCGATCGGGTGAGCTCGACGCGTTCGTCGCGAAGGGGGGCGTCGCGCTCGGCGGCTGGATGGGGAAGATGCGCCCGTTCGCCGGCAAGAAGATCGTTTTTTACCACCGCAGCTTCTCGTACTTCGCCGAGCGCTTCGGGCTCGTCGTCGCCGACTACGTCGAGCTGAAGCCCGGCATCCAGCCCGGGCCCAGCCACCTCGCGGACCTGATCACCAAGATGAAGAAGGAGGGCATCAAGGTGGTCGGGACCCACGCGTTCTACGACGAGAAGGTCGCGAACCTGGTGGCCGCCAAGGCGGGCGCGAAGCTGCTGGTGGTGCCGCTGGCGTCGACCGGGTCGAGCTATGCGCAGCTCTTCGACACACTGACCGGACAATTCGCGACGGCGTTATGACCGAGCTTCCGTGGTGGTTCTGGCCGTTCTTGGTCACGCTGATCCTGATCGCGATCCATACCTATTTTGGCCTCCACGTGATCAGCCGGAAGGTGCTGTTCGTCGATCTGGCGATCGCCCAGATCGCCGCGCTGGGGAGCACCGTCGCGTTCCTGTTCGGTTTCGAGACGGCAGATCCGGTGACCTACGGCTGCTCGCTGGTGTTCGGCGTGATCGGCGCGTGGGTCTTCTCGGTGACCCGCACGCGCGACGATCGCGTGCCGCACGAGGCGATCATCGGCCTGGCTTTCGCGATCGCCTCGGCGGCCGCGATCCTCATGTCGGCCGAGAACCCCCACGGCGCCGAGCACCTCCGCGACATCATGGCCGGGAGCATCCTGGTCGTGACGCCCGCGGAGGTGCGCACCGACTTCGTGATCTACTCCGCCGTCGGCGCGTTCCACTGGGTGTTCCGCAAGAACTTCCTAGCGGTGTCTCTCGATCCCGAGGGCGCCGCGCGCGACGGGCTGAACGTGCAGCGCTGGGACTTCATCTTCTACCTGACGTTCGCGCTGATCGTGACGATGAGCGTGCACATCGCGGGGGTGTTGCTGGTGTTCTGTCTGTTGATCGCCCCGGCAGTCTGCGGGGCCTTGTTCTCGAGCAATTTCCGCGTGCGGCTGGTGATCGGCTGGGTCACCAGCATCATCGCCGCGATCCTCGGGCTGATGGTGTCGTCGCGCTACGACTGGCCGCCTGCGCCGTGCATCATCGCGGTGTACGCGGCGATCCTGGTGGGCGCGGGGCTGGTCGGGAAGATCCGTGGCGCGCCGAACAAGGGGAGGGCGATGTCCGAGATCGCGCTCGCCGGCGGCGCGCTGGTGCTGACGGCGTTCGCGATGGTGTCGTTTCTGCGATCCGAGGTCGCGCAGCGTTTTCGGGTAGCGGAGCCCGGACACGCGGAGGTCCACCCCGAGCATGTCGCGCCCGAGCACGGCCTCGGCACGACCGCGAGCGAGCTCATCGCCGGCCTCACCGACGAGCATGACAGCGTGCGCGAGAAGGCCGCGGAGGCGCTCGCCGCGCTCGGTAGCCCGGAAGCCGCCGACGCACTGGAGAAGGCGCTGGCGATCCGGGGCGAGGACGAGTGGATACGCGTTCGCGTGGCCGATGCGCTGGTCCGATCCGGCGGTAAAAGAGGCATGGAAGCGCTGCTCGACCTGGCGGCGAACGGCGAGGCGCGCGCGGTGCGGACGGAGGCACTGACGGTCGCGGCGCGTTTCGCGAACAAGCCGAAGGCGCCGCTGCCGGAGCTCACGGCGTGGTGGAAGCAGGCATCTGATAGTGCGCGCTGGGATCCGGCTGCCGGCGTGTTTCGCGATTAGACCGTACGAAGAACCAGCCAAACGATGCGGCGAGCACGGCGTGCAGCACCGAGTTCGGCACCACGCCCGACGCCTTGGTGATGAGCCCGTTGCCCCAGGCGATCAGCTCGAGCGGGAACAAGCCGAGCTGGATCAGGCCGCTGCCGAGCAAAAACGCGCGCAGCGTCGGCGAGTCGGCGTGGCCGCGCACCAGGCCGCTCATCACGCCCTGCGCGAAGATCAGCAGCCCGACCTCGCGCACCCACAGGCGGGCCGCGTCATTGGGGACGACGCCTTTGCTCTCGAGTAAGGCGCCCGGGGAGGTCAGCGCGAAGAGGCCGATCGCCACGGCGATGAGCGAGACGAGGGTGAGAAATGTCTTTCGGGTCATGCGTCAAAGCGTGCAGCGCGCGCCCCACCCGACTCAATTACCTCACCAGGTAGGTGACACTTCTCCCCGCGCTGTCAGAGTTGGCCGGTGACCGATGCGCTCTTCTCCGCGTTGCTCAAGTACTGGCGCGGGCGACGCGGATGCTCGCAGCTCGATCTGGCGCTCGAGGCCGATGTCTCGGCGCGGCACCTGAGCTTCCTCGAGTCGGGGCGGGCGCGGCCGAGCGAGGCGATGGTGCTGCAGCTGATGGCGGCGCTGCACGTGCCGCTGCGCGAGCAGAACCAGATGTTGCGCGCGGCCGGGTTCACTCCGCGGTTTCCCGAGCCCGAGCTGAGCGCGCTCGATCCAGCTGTCGAGCAGGCGATCGCCAAGATGATGCGGCAGCAGCACCCGTTCCCGCTGACCGTGCTCTCGGTCGAGTCGAACATCCTGCGCAGCAACGACGCGGCGCAGGTGCTCTTTCCGCTGTTCGTCGCCGAGCCGGAGCGGCTGCCCGAGCCGCTCAACATGTTCACGTTGATGTTCGACCCGCGCGGGATGCGGCCGTTCGTCCTGGAGTGGGAGCGCGTGGCGCGGGGGATGATCGCGCGGCTGCAGCGCGAGGCGCTCCACCGCAGCGGAGACGCGCGACTGGCGGCGCAGCTCGAGCGCATCTTCGAGCTCCCGGGGGTGGCGGCGGAGTGGCGCCAGCCGGACCTCTCGATGCAGAGCGATCCGACGCTCTCGATCCGGCTGCGGCGCGGCGAGCTCGCCGTTGGGTTCTTCACCACCATCACCGTCTTTTCGGCGCCGCATCAGGTCACGCTCGAGGAGCTGCGGATCGAGAGCGCGTTTCCGCTCGACGACCAGACCCGCCGGACGTGTGAGCGGGTGGTCGGCGCCGCTTGAAGGCTTGCTGCTCTCGGGCGGCCCCTCAACGCTCGAGCGACGCGCCCGTCACCAACGTGTAGTTCGCGCCCATCGTGGGCCCCGCCACGCTCGAGCCCGCTGCGGGATAGCGACCATTCGCGTCGGCCCCCTGCACCATCGCGAGCCAGGTGCTGCCGACCGCCGTGCACGACACCGGCGCGTCGAGGCGCAGCGCGGTCATCATCATGCCGCTCGGGCGGAACACGTTCGCGCCCGGCACCGCCGCAGTCCCGAGATCACAGGCGCTCGACATGCCCGGGCTCACCGTGATCTCGCTGTCGACGAAGGTGCTGTCGTGCACGCGCAGCGACGAGGGATGGAACGACGCGCCGATCTCCACGTCGTTGCCGCTAAACAGGCTCGCGCGGATGTCGAGCGCGGACAGCCCGGCGAGGATGCCTCCGCCCGCGTTGCGCGACACGGTGCTGCTCTGGATCTCCAGGGTGATCACGAGCGCCGGATCGGCCATGGCGATGGGGTTGACGAACAGGCCTCTGCGGCCGCTGTCGGTCACCGCGCTGTCGAACAAGCGCACCTCGATGTTCGAAGCGCGGTTGCCGTAATAGACCACGCCGATGCCGTTTCCGGGCGCGCGTACGATGCGGCTCCGCTCCATGCGCAAGCTCGTCGCGCGCACCGGGGCGCTGTTGAGCGAGCCCATGAAGATGGACGACATGTCGGCGCCGGGAGCGGCGCGTCCGCAGTTGTCGATCGTGACGTCGCGCAGCAGCAGGCTGGCGCTGTCGCTCACACGCACGGCGTTTCGCGCGTTATCGCGCAACACGGTGCCTTCCAGTACGAGCTGAGCGTCGCCGCGGACCATGAACATCGCGATGCCGGTCGTTGCGCCCTCGAACACGCCGCCCTGGACGGTGAGGAGCGATTGCTCTTCGACGACCCCGATCGCCACGCCGAAGGCCGTGTTGACGTAGCCGGTGACGACCGGATCGGACACCGTGACGCGAGCCGTGCCGCGCAGAGCGAAGGCGAAGTCGCTGCCCTCGACCCGCACCCCTCGAACGGTGGTGGTGCCGGAGAGGAACTGCAGCGCGATCTCGTAGTCCTGGAATTCGATCCCCTCGACCAGGCCGTCGGAGACACTCAGCGCGCAGCCTCGCGCCGCCGCGACGGCGACCATGCGCGCGCGCCCGGGGCGCACCGCCCGTACGCTGACCGCGGGTGGGATCACGATACAGTTGCCAGGCCTCGGTTCTCCGGCTCCGTAGACGCCGTCCTTCAGGAAGATGCTCTCCCCGGCGGTGGCCAGCTGCGTGGCGCGGGTGATGGTACGCAGCGGCGAGGCGTCCGTGCCCGGGTTGGTGTCGTCGCCGCTCGCCGGATCGGCGTACAATCCGCGCTCGATCGCCACGCGGATCGGCAGGACGTCGCTGTTGGCGCGCTCGCCGCTCGCCGCAAAAGCGACCGCGCGAAGAGCGTGCACGCCATTGTCCATCGCGGCGTAGCTCAGCGAGATCGTGAAGGGCGGCGTCGCCACGCCGATCCGCGCGTCGTCGTCGTAGAACGCCACCGCGGTCGCGGTGAGGCCGAGCGGCACAGCGGTGAGTAGGATCGCCGCCGAGGTCGTTGCGGTGGTCGCCGACGCGGTGAGATCGACGGTGAAAGAGCCGGCATCGAGCGGGGAACCATCGGAGGGCGCCGCGTCGGGCGTAGCGGCGTCACGCGCGGGACTGGCGTCGCGGGACGTAGCGTCCGGGAAGACGGTCGGATCGGGCACAATCGTGCCTCCGCAGCCGTACAGGCCGATGAACGCCGCACAAATCGAGGCTCGAGCTCGCATGCTCCCGTCGTACCGGAAAGCGACGGGCGCGCCAACGGGATGCGGTGCTCAGGATGGGCCAGAAATACGCACCAAGATTGGGAATCAGTATGTCAGCGGCAGCGACAACGTCGTCCCGAGCTGAGAGCTCAGGTTGCCAGCGTGCATGGAGCCATGGGAGCGGATCTCGCCGGTGCGGGCGCTGACGATGATCGTGGTGTCGTCGGCGTCGACGCCCATGATCCATTCGCTGCAACCGAACGATGCGTGTCCGATGGTCAGCCCGGCCCCATCGCGGAGCTCCGCGCCAGCGAGATCCTGGCCGTTTTTGCGGATGTTCTCGGTCTGCTGGATGAACGAGCAGCCGGTCGCGGTGGCGACTCCACTGGCGCTGACGGGTACTTGCTCGGAGCAGCGCAGCGCTTCGACGTCGGTGCCGATCTCGGCCGCGGGGGAGACATCGGGCCCGCAGCCCACCAACAAGCCCGTCACAAGAGTTTGAGCCAACACGGAAACGACGCGCATGCAGAGGACATTGAGCCTTGGGAGACTGAAGATCAACCGCCGAGCGTGGCGCTCCCTCACCGCAAGCAGGTGTGAATCAACGCTTCGGCAGATCGGGCGTCGGCGACGCAGCGGCGGTCCTCGGTGCTGAACGGCTTTCCCACGCATCCGCTGAGCTCCGGTTCGTAGCGTCGGGCCACCTCCTCCTTTTTCCGCGCTGCCAGGACTGGGTCTCGAAAGCCGATCTCCGCCAGCTCGAGCTCGACGATTCGACCGAGAATGAGCTGGCAGTCCTCCGGTGTGGCCCGCTGCGTCGAGCAGGCCGAGGTGATGACGACGAGGCACGCGATGAGGCATCTCATCGTGTGAACTGCACCCTGATCGGCGGTGATGTCCGGGCGATCGCGCGCCCGTCGCGGTCCTTCGCCGGCACGAAGATCTTGGTCCGCGCGCACCGCAACGCGGCCTCACCGAAGCCGTGGCCCGGGTCGCGGAGCAGACGACCCGACGCGACCCTGCCGTCGGCTCGGACCTCGACCTCGACCAGCACGACCTGCGCGTCGAGCGCCTCGTCTTCGGCCTCCGTCGGCCACGGACAGTGCCAATCGTCGTCCTCCTCGGAGAGCGTCACCGGCGAAGACCGGTCAGGTTCGCTCGGCAGCGCGCTGGCTCGCGGCGGCGGCGGCGGCACGACCTCGACCGCGGTCTTGCTCTTCCCCGATGAGGCGCTAGCGCCGCCCGCGTACATCGCCTCATCGCCGGTCACGAACGAGTCGCTGGAGAAATCGAGCGGATCGTCATTGCTCAGCACCCTGGCCGCGCTCGCCAGCGGCACGGGTACGGGGGGCGCCGCCGTTGGGGCGCGCGCCTGCTGTGCCACCGGCTCGGGCCTCGGTACTTCGGGCGGGGGAGGCGGAGGGGGAGGTGCAGGGGGCGGCGGCGGTTCATCCAGTGTCACCCGGTACTCACTCTCGAGCTCGACGTGGACGCGCCGCATCATCCCTTCTGCCCAGGTCTCGAGCGAGGGTCCGGCGTGCATCGCCGCGCCCACGAGGCCGGCATGAACCGACAACGCTGCCGCGATCGCCCACACCACGCGAAGCCCACCAAGGGTCCGCGGACGATCGAAGATCACGTCGACGGGCTGCGCGTTCACGGCGTCGACGGCTCCATCGGCAGCGCCGCGAATCCGACATGCGCGACGCCGGCCTGCTGGAGCAAGTCCAGCACGTGGATCACGCGGCGGTGCTGAACGTCGCCCTCGGCGTGTACGACCGCACGCAGGTCGGGCTGGGTGAGCTTGAGCCGCTTGGCCTCGGCGACCAGAGCGTCGTCGTTCAGCGCCGCGCCATTCACGAGCGTCGGCCCCTTCATCGGCACGATCACCGACAGGATCATCTGGACCTCCTCGGTGTGCGCTGCGCGCGGCAGATCCATGGTCAGCGCCGGCGTCGAGATAATCTTCGAAGTGACCATCATGATGATGAGCAGCACCAGCGTGATGTCGACCAGCGGCGTCACGTTGATGCCGGTGACCATCCCGTCACCCTGATGCGAGCTGCCCGCCATCAGCTCTTCTCCGCCGACAGATAAGCCAGCACCAGGTTCGATACGACGTCGGTCCCCGACAACAGCCCGACGACCTTGCGCTGGAAATAGTTGTTGGCCGCGACCGCGGGCAAGGCCACCAGGATGCCCACCGCGGTCGCCACCAGCGCTTCGGCGATCGACCCCATCACCGCCTGCGACGCGAGGTGGCTCGCCATCTTTGCGCCTTCCTCCGCGTGACCCTCGCCGAGGTGCTCGAAGGCGCCGATGACGCCGATGACCGTCCCGAACAACCCGATGAACGGCGCGTTGTTCCCGAGCGTCCCGAGAAATGCCAGACCCCGATCGAGCCGGGTGCGCTCGAGCGCGACGGCGCTCTGCATGGCCTTGTCGGCGGCCGCGGGGCCGAGATGAGATAGTCTGATCCCCGCCGATGCGATCGACGCGGCGACCGTGTGCCGCCCGCTGAGGTCATCGAGGGCCCCAGCGATCTCGTCCTTCGAGAGCCGTCGATCCAGGAGCAGCGAGAGCCCGCGGAGATCGTCGCCCAGCGTTCGATAGAACAACGCGCGCTCGACGATGACCGCGAAGCTGGCCAGCGAGAGCAGCCCGAGCAACCACAGGACCCAGACACTTCCGGACTCCAGCAAGAGCCCCTTGACGACTTCGACGCTGCTCATCTGAACCCTCGAATCTGCATATTCATGGACTCCAGTTGAACGAGAAGGCAGCGCGAGAGACCACACCGGCGCGCAGCTGGCCCAGGGCAGCCGGCGAGTCGAGGCTCCCAGAGACGAGGCGATCGAAGACGACGCTGTCGACCCAGTGGCTGGCGTCCACGATCACCGAGAGCGTCCCGCCCTGGTCCGGGATGATGTCGGCCGGCACGCCGGTCAGCCGGTGGTCGCGGAAGACCTTGAAGTCTGACCCAGTCTTCAAAACGCGAAATGAGCCCTCGAAGCTCACCACCGAGCTGGTCTTGGTCGCCACCCCAGAGATCTGAGCGATCGCCGAGCGGATCCCAAAGGCCTCGGCGATGGGACCGTCTGCGGCCTCCGCCAGTCTGACCTCCGCCGAAAGTGTCGGCTCACTGGTGCCAAGTCCGCCACCCTCGATCGTGCGTGGCGTCGGATCGAGCGCGTCGACGGTAAATTGCGCGAGGACTTGCGCGATGACCCGACCCTCGTCTTCGACGCCGCCCGCGTTGGGCTTGATGTTCCTGAAATAGATCGGTCCGATGGAGATACGCGCGGTCTCGAGCCGCACGTGCCAACCGCTCGGCGTGTCGATCTCGAGCGGCCCAGAAGCGGCGCCGTGAGCCTCGGCGGCGAAGCTCACGCGAGCCACCGTGCCTTCCTCCCCGCAAGCAGCGCTCAGCGCGATCGAAGCGAAAAGACATCTCATGGTGCGTCCTCCGAGAGGTCATCGCCGAAGTGCACGGTGACGGACACCATCAACGTCAGCGGAGCGCCGGCCGAAAAGTGTCGCACCGGGACCAGGTTTGGTGCCGGCGTATCGGCCCGGAACTCGGAGGCATAGTTGAGCTCGGAGAGCCGGTAGCGCGCGTCGAAGAGGTTCTGGATCTGCGCCCCGATCTCGAACGCTCGCCAGCGGGCGCCGATCGAGCCATCCACCACGAAGGTCGACTCGCCGCGCTCACGATAGAGGAGCGCGCGCGGCGAGATCCACGACGCCCCCAACCCGGCATGACCGAAGAAGTGATGCCCGTCGATCGCGAACCAAGGGATCATGCCGTGGAGCGCGGCGTCGGTCCGAAAGACCCAGTCGGCGATGAACGGCACTCGATCGCCGGTGTCCGCGTTGAACAGCGTCGTGACCCCGGGATCGATCGCCTCTTGATCGAAGCGCGCGCTGGCAAACGTCAGGCTGCTATTCCAGTCGAGCCAGGGCGTCGTAAGGCGGAGCGCCGCGAGCGCGCCTTGCCGACGGGTCCCGGGCGCCAACGTGGACCGACCTTCTTGTTGCGAGAAAACCAGGTCGCGCGAGACATAGGTGTAGTAGTAGACGGCGCGCGCTGCGAGCTCGATATCGTCGGACTTGTGCGCATAGATCAGGCCGCTTTCGGCGGCGAAGATCGACGCGAAGGGAGCATCGTTGCCGTCCGAGAGGTAGGACGGATCTGCCGCTCGGGCGCCGGTACCGATGCTTCCCGCGAGGGTCAGGTCGGCCCACGGGCCCACGAAGAGGCTCGCGCGCGGCTGGAACACCAGGCCGCTGGCGGTGCGGCGCGCGGTGGGATCGCGCGGCCCAGTGCGGTCTCGATTGTAGCAGAGCTCGTCGACGACAGGCACCGCGCTGCTGAGCACGGTGTCGTGGAGGTCGCATCGACTGAGGATGTCGAAGAGGAAGTAGTCGCCGCGGACGCCTCCCCGGAGCACGACCTTGGGGATCGGCTTGAGCTCGACATCGGCGTAGACCGCGAGGTTCGAGACCGTCTCTCCGAAGTCGAACTCGGTGCGGTACGGGATGACGGTCCCGAAACGCAGCCGCTTGGTGGCTGCGTCGGCGCGGTCGAGACGACCGAAGTATCCGATCTCGATGCTCTGGGTGCGTCCGAAGAGCTCCATCTTCTGTCGCACGCTCCCGCGGGCGGACAAGGTCGTCGCGGCGTAGGTCTGGTCGACCGCGTCTCCGCGCTGCGCGATCCCCGAGCGGAACTGCTCGGGTGGATCTTCGAGAAAGCCGGTGAAGTTCGAGCGGAGTCGGAAGTTGCGGAGGGTCATGCTGATCTGCTGCCGAATGACGCGGTTGTCGCCGCGGTTCTCCAGCGTGACCGCCGCCCCGTGCCGACTGGCGTCCCCACCCTGCGTGGGATCCTGCGTGCCGAAGAAGTCGATCTGTCCCGACTCGACAGCGTCGGCGCGGACCACGCCGGCGCTGGCATAGCCGGTCGCGTACGAGGTCCCCAGCAGCTGGAGGGTCGTGTCCGCGCCGAGCCGCAGCTCGATCTGAGCCATCGCGCGACCACTGCGGGCGCTGCGATTGAGCCCAAAGCCGTCGGTGGTGCCCAGATCGGCGCCGGCGAACGTGTTCCCGGAGCCGGGCGCGGCCCAGAGCCCGAGCAGCCGCTGAGCCCCGAAGCTACCGGCGCCGTACTCGATGCTGAGCCCGGGCTCAGCGAGGCCAAGCACGAAGTCAGCGCTGCCGGCCACGCCATAGTTGCCTTGCTTGGGATCGAACGGCCCCTCCACGACGTGCACCGCACGGACGAGCTCGGGGATGATGAAGTGCGCGTCCGCGTAGCCTTCGGCGTGTGGATTACCGACCTCGTTGATCGGCACGCCATTGACCGTCATCTCCAGGTCCTGACCTTCGCGCGCGTCGAAGCCGCGAAGGTAGATGCGCTCGGCGTGGCCTTCCCCGCCTTCGTTGGTCAGCATCACGCCCGGCGCCAGACGCAACAGATCAGTCGCGTTCTTCACCGGGATCTGTGCGAGCGCGCCGACGTCCTGGTAAAAGTCGCTCGCGCCGCGCAGCTCGGGCTTCTTGAAGCCCCGAACGGTCACCTCGAGGGTGGGCCCCGTGGTGGCGGTTGGCGACGCCGCGAGACGCGAGACCTGCGCGGGCGCGACCGAGGAGGTGGTCGCGGGCGCGGGCGTCGAGGTGCGCGTCATGTCGATCGGCAGCGCAAAGGTGATCGGGATTCTTATGCGGCTCGGGACCGCCACGCCGTCCTGCAGCGCGGGTCGGAACTTCCATTTGAGCACCGCGTCCAGCGCCGCGACCGCGAGATCAGAGCTGGGCACGGCCACCAGCTCAGAGGACTCCACCTGCCCATCGATGCCGATCACCACGCGGAGCACGACCGTGCCTTGGCGTCGCTCCGCGAGCGCCGCGGCCGGATAGATCGCGTCGACCTTTTCCAGCACCTCGGGCGCAGATACTTCCGACGGAAATGCGGGGATCGGCCAGAGCCCGGCCGCGAGAACCATGAGTGCAACCGCGCTCAGACGGTGCGGTCGCATGAGTACCGAGTCATTCATGAGAACGATTCGCGGCCGAGCCCGCGCGCGACGCCGCCAGCGGCGACCGTTGGCGACGCGCGCGCAGATCAACTCAGAACGCGAAAGGACCCTTCGGATCGACGAAGCACTCGCCGTCGGAGTTCAAATGTCCGAAGCCGCGGGTCACGTAGGCGATGAACGCGCGCATGTCCGGCGCATCCGCCGACGGAACTCCATTGAGTGAGTACGCCGGAGGCGGGGTGTTGGGCATGTATCCGGTCGTCTGAGCGCCGCGATCGAGCACCGGGTTGCCGCGCGCGTCGGTCAGCGCCACCGGGCTGATGCCCTGAAGATCAGCGAGGGTCACGAGGTGCTCGCCCGCCATGCCGAAGCCCGAAGCGCGCGCCGCCAGCGGATCGAAGTGAAGGGGGGTGCCTTCCACCTCGAGCTGGTCCCAGAACGTGTGATCGGTGTGGAACGTCACCTGCGCCCGCACTGCGCCCGCCGCGCTCGGTTGGACACCCCAAAACGCGGCGTCTTCTGCATCCTCACCCAGCTCGGGGTTGTGGCAATCGACGTACGCCGCCGGAATCCCCATCCCGAGGCGGAACTTCACGGTGCGCGGATAGTCGACGAACGTCGGATCGACGCCTGCCGTCGCGGCGCGGCCGTCATAGGTCGCGGTGCCTACGAACATCACCGACCAGTGCTTGGCGATCATCTCCTCGACGTTCGCGCGATCGGCGGTCACCAGGTTCATGTTCTGCGCCGCCGCGCTCGCGCCCTCGGTCTCGAAGCTGAATGCGTACCTTTTGGTGGTGTCGAACATTCCCCCGGCGTTGGGCGCCGTGAACACGAACAACGGCTGGGCCGTCTCGGGCGCGCCGCCGGCTCCGGTGATCGGTCCTGGCTTCACGCCGTCGACGATCCACGGTCCCGAGCGCTCTGCGACGAGCGCGCCGATGACCTCACGGGCGTTGGGGTCGTTGCCCAGCTCGTTGAGGCGGACGCTCTTCACCACCACGTAGAGGTGCTCGAACTGCACGCTCCAGCCATCCGAGAAGACCGCTTGGTCCGCGCCCGGCATCGGAGCGTACGGATAGCCCTCCTGCGCGAGCGCTTCGGCCGAGAGGGACACCTGGACCGTCCGCGGGGCATTGTCAGCGGACGAAAAGGGCACCGGTTTGGCGGGAAAGAAGTCCGCGGGCAGCGCGCCCATCGCGGTGGCGTCTGGAGCGCCCGCCGTGGCGTCGCGTCCCGCTGCGGCGTCGTCGCGCACGACGGTCGCGGCGTCCGCTGCGGAGACCGATGCGTCGGGGTTCGTGGACGGGGAGTCGCTGCACGCGGCGAGCGCCGCAGCGGTGCTCAGCAGCAAGTATCTAAGTTTCATTTCGTTCCTCGGTTCTCGACCGGCAGCCGCCGGCTCGAAGCTGAAAGGCACGCGTCACCAAGCCCGCGCGGAGAGCGCGAGCGTGGATCGGCTGGAGCAAGACCGCTCGAAGTCGAATTCGAGATGATCCCAGAGACCGTCGTGAAGACGCTGCTCTGCAGCAGCGCGTCTCACGGCGATGACGTTGCTCTCACGCCGTTGGAGGCGAGCACTTCGGAGCGAGATCGAGGCAGGTGAGCGAGTGCGACTCGCTGGCTTCGCCCGTGGAGGGGAGCGCCGCCGAGTAGACTACGCAGAGTTGATGTTGCGCGGGCCGTTCGACGACCGCAGCGGCGGACGTGAGAAACGCGGAGAGCTCGCAGTGCTCATCGAGCTGCGCTTCAGCCAGCCCACGGACGGCCGGATGATCCGACTTCGGGGATCGAACGTCCGAGGGGCTCTGAAGATGGGTGAGCTCTCCGTGCGTCGGACAAATGCCGTGCACGAGCAGCGCGTGGCTCGACGCCGCCAGCTGCATCAACGCGAGCAGCAGCAGCCCCAGCGAGGCGCGGCGCGTCTTTGTTCGCAACGATCCCAAGAAGATCTCACCGTTGCGCTAGCGTTGCTGGCGGCAGCGGTCAAGCGCGGTGTTTGTGGCGCTCGAAGTCGACGGCTACTCGATCGCGATCACGAGCTCAGGCCGAGCTGAGGGGGCCGTGATCGTCGCAGTGTAAACCGTGCGGGTGATGAAGATGACGGTCGACCAGATAGTCGACGTGATCACCGTGGGGCACGCGCGGGTGCTCGCAGCTGATGCCATGCTCGTGCGCGGCGAGGTGACCCGAACAAATATGCGCCGGAGTGCAGGCTGCAGGGTTGGCGGCGCTGTTTTCGTCATCGTCCGGCCAGCACCGAGAAAGCCGCTCAAGACCGTGACCGGCAACGCATTGCGCAGCCGTCTCATATGTGCAACAAAATTGCAAATAACGACCGGCTCGACTGCCATTACTCGGCCGCGCAGGTCTCGCATCGACCCCGCAGCTGTACTTCGACTACGCGGTTGCGCATCCGCTCGCCCTTGAGAGTGACGGTTCCCTTGGGGACGCAGGCGACGTCTCCGCAGTCCGTGCACACGAAGTGCGGGTGGACGCTGTGGCTGCCCGACGAGTCGAGAGGGAGCTCGAAGCGCGACACGCTGTCACCGAGGTGGGTACGAACCAAGACTCCAGCTTCGGTGAGTGAGAGCAAGTTGCGGTAGACGGTCGCGCGATCGAGAGACGTACGCGAGAGCTTGTCGGTGAGCTCCTGGTGACTTATTGGCGTCTTTTGTCGAGCCAGCTGGCGCAGGATGATCACCCTTTGCTCGGTCACGCGAATGCCGTGCTCGGTCAGGAACGCGCGAACATCGTCGTCTCGGACCAACCGCGTCGTCGTCATGAAGCGACAATCGCGCGTCAGGACACCGCTCGCAACCAATTCCTGTCACGTTCTGAGGCGCGGCAGCGGCGGCACGACCATGACGGGTCGAGCCCAGCGCTTGAGCCGGAGCTGCTCGGTGAGGCCGCCGGCGAACAACACCAAGACCCCCGCCCACTCGACGACGTGGAGGTCGCGCAAGATATGGCCCGACGCCACGAGCGCAGAGCCCGTCAGCGCGACCCCGAGCGGCCACCGCCGACCGGTGCGCCATGACCGCCAAGCGCTCAGTCCCACCGACGACGTGATCGCTACGATGAGGAGCAGCGTGTGCTGGAGCTCGCTCAGCCCCCATCCGACTCCGAGCACCGAGAACAGCTTCGCGTAGGTGGCCATACAGGCAGGACACACGGCGCACGCGAGCGCGGGCAAAATGCTGGCCCACATTCCAGGCGCGCTCCCCGGCTCCGCGCTGCTTTGGCGCGCAGAGGTTCGGTGGGCGGGGCAGTCGCACGCGCTGGTGTGAGGACGGACCTTCAGCCGCATCGTCGACCTCTACACCGGAATAGCCAGATGATGCAACTCGGTTGCGAATCGCCTATCCGCTCGCGTATATGCAACGAAATTGCATACGCCGACGGGCGGTTCTCGGTCTCGGCAACAGCGCGGAGGCAAAGCCGATTGTGGGCAAGAGGAGAAATGTCCGAGCGCTCCCAGACTGCGGTCACTCGACTGAGCGTTCTGAGAATCGGGTGACGCGAAGCACCGCGCCTCGCGCCACCCGATTTGCGCCTCAACTTACCCCACCTGCCCCCCAGGAGTCTGATCCCGGACTCCATCACACTGTCCTGCTGCAGATACGATAGCCCGACACGTAATGCAACTATATTGCATATTGCAGCGAAGCGGCCTTGTCGATGGTCAAACGCAGGCGCCGTGCACCGAAACGCTCGATCGGCGGCGAGCGATGCACCGTGCCGTTTCCTACGTTTCCAGGCCACGTCTCGCCTTGAAGAGACCAGTCCACGTGCAGCTTGCTGCAGTGGTTGGTGCAGTCCAGACCGGTGCTACTGTTGCAACTCGATTGCAAGTGGTTCGTCATCAACTCATCGCCCACATGGACACGTTCCCGCCCGCGTCTCCCCCGACGATGGAGAGCTCGGGATGCCAGACCAGCGCCGTCACTTCGTCCTCGAGGAGGGCGTGACGAACCGCCCGAGTGTCGCGTCGAGGCTCCCAGATCAACACCGCCTTGTCTGGAGCGCCGCTGGCGAGGAGCGTCTTGTGCGGACTGAACGCGAGATGCGTGCACACCGCGTCGTGCCCTTCGAGCTGGATCGGCGTGCTCCCCTCGGGGCCCTTGCCCCGGAAGTCCCAGAGCGTCACGTCGGCATCCCCGCTCGTCGCCAGCAGCTTCGAGTCGGCATCCCACGCGAGCGCCTTGGGCTTGGAACGATAACCGCTCATCTGGGAGTCCTCCCCCTTCGCCAGCCGCCAGAAGTGCACCGAGCTGTCCTGGCTCCCGCAGGCGATGACCCTGGCGTCGGGGCTCCAAGCCAGTGAGATGAGCGAGCCCTTCCATGCGAAGTGTCGATTCTTCGCGCCGGCAACGAACGGCCAGATGTGCACGCCGCCATAGCAAGACGCCGCGAGCGCGGTCCCGTCGGAGCGCCACGCGAGAGCGCTGACGGTGCTCGCCAGCGGGTCCATCTCGGTCTGAAGCTGGCCGTCAGCACCAAAGACGCGGACCTTTCGACCGGCCGCGGTGGCGATCCGGCCACCGACGGGGGACCACGCGACGTGCTCGACCCAGCTCGCACCACCGCCGGGCAGCTCGCGCTGAAGCTCGCCGTTGGCCGCCCAGATCTTGGCGACCGGCTCTTGTCCGCACGTCGCAAGCTGCGTGCTGTCCGGCGAGATCGTCAGGCCCAGCACCCCACCGTCGTGCGCTCGTGCTCGGAACAGCTCGCGGCCTTCGCCCGCGTCCACGCCCACCACCGTGCCATCACCCGTCCCCACCACACAGAGTTGCCCGTCCCTCGAGATCCGTGCCTCCGCGACGTAGTCGCCCGCCTGGATGCGCCAGCGAGGGATGAGCGCGCTCCCGCGATCAGGCTGCGGTGTCAAACCAGGCATTGTTCAAACCCCTGAGTGAGCGCCTGCCGGTCGAGCTTCCTCCCGATGAACACCAGATCGCTGGCGCGATGCTCGGAGCCCCAGGGTCGATCGGGCCGACCGTCGAAGAGCATGTGCACACCCTGAAAGACAAAGCGGTCGTCGGAGCCATCGATATTCAAGATGCCTTTGGTGCGGAAGATGTCGGTGCCCTTTTCGCGCAGCAGCTGCCCGATCCACGCGTTCAGCCGCTTGCCGTCGATCGCGCCCTCCAGATGAATCCCGACCGAGGTCACCTCGGCGTCGTGAACGTGTCCTGCCGCGAACTCATGCTCCGAGATGATCGACAGGGGCGCGTCGCCGCGGCTCAGCCGAAGCTGGAACTCCGCGGGGAGGTGTTCGGTGTAGAGCCCGATACGCCCCGCCTCGAGCGCGCGCAGATAGAACCGCTTGGGCCCGGCGGCGTCGAGCTGGAGCGTCACGCGCCGGCCATCCACCGACAAGCGCGACGAAGGCGACGCTTGGATCGCCGAGCTCGACCATGTCCGGAGCGCACGCTCCGCCGCCTCTGGGGATCCCGCCTCCTCATCGCCCGAGAGGTAGGCCGCGATGAGCCCCATCGTCTTGTCGGGCCCTTCCTCCAGCTCGATCAGGTACTCGCCTTCGTTGACCTCGAACGTGCCTGCCCACTCGAAGGGGTACTCGGGCGAAAGGAAGGTAGGCTTGGTCGCCACCGCTCGATCGAGGTCGAACCCCCCCACGTCGAGGACGTCCGCGATCGGCACATCGGCGTTGGTCGAGCGCAGCACTCGGGCCATGCTGTTCATGCCCACGACACGCCGCTCCAGAGCGTCGAGCTCCGCGTCACTCACCAGGTCGGTCTTGTTGAGAACGAGCACGTCGGCAAAGGCGATCTGTTCCTTGCACTCGCTCGAGCTGTCGAGGTGCAGAAGCACATGCTTGGCATCGACCAGCGTGACGATTCCATCGAGCGCAAAGAGCTCCTTCATGTCGTCGTCGACGAAGAAGGTCTGCGCCACGGGCCCGGGGTCAGCCATACCGGTGGTCTCGACCAGGATGTGATCGAACTTGTCGCGGCGCTTCATCAGGTTGCCGAGGATGCGGATGAGATCGCCGCGGACGGTGCAGCAGATGCAGCCGTTGTTCATCTCGAACACCTCCTCGTCGGCGTTGATGACCAGCGCTTGGTCGATGCCGATCTCTCCGAACTCGTTTTCGATGACGGCGATGCGCTTGCCGTGGCTCTCGCTCAGGATCCTGTTGAGTAGGGTGGTCTTCCCTGATCCGAGAAATCCAGTGAGCACAGTGACGGGGATCTTCTTCATAAAACACCTTTCTGGGGTCCTGATATGATGCAATCAAGTTGCAATCAATGAGGGCGATCGACCAACTTGCGCGCAGTCACGTCACGCCGCCGCCCCACAGCGTCTGCACGATCACGGCGAGGCCGAGCGAGAGGCTGAGCACGGCGGACAGCATGGTCAGACCTCTGCCCCAGCGAGGCCCGCGTCGCGCGGTCCAGCCGATCGGTCGAGACATGAGCACCGTCAGCGTCACCATGCCGAGAACCGTCCCGAGCGCAAAGAGCAGCAGATAGGCGGCCGCCAGCGCGGGGGACGCGATCGTCGTCGCGGCTAAAAGCGCGATGCCAGCCGAGCCCGCGATCCCATGCACCAACCCAATCAAGAGCGGCCGCGCGGAGGATATGGCCGGTTCGGTTCGGTCGGCCGGGGCTGGTCGTCTGATCAGGTGCCAGATGCCGAGGCCAATCAGCATCGCCGCGACCAAGAGCTCGGCGACGGTCTCGAACGCCGCCGTAGCGCGGAATTGTCCCATCACGATGAGCAGCCCCACCCCGAGAAACGCCGCGCTGTGGCCCATGCCCCAGAGCGCCGCGATGCGCGCCGCCCTCCAAGCGCCGGGCTCGCGTTGCACCAGAGCGCTCACGACCACCACGTGATCGGCGTCGGAGGCGTGGCGAAGGCCGAGACCGATGCCGAGGAGCAGCACTGCTACTCCGCTCATGACGCGCGGAGATCTTTGACTTTGGACATGGCGAGCCGTGTACCCGACGCTCCATGTTAATGCAACACAGTTGCGTATTGGTGGATTGTCGCCTTCGCGAGTGGCGGAAAGAGATGCGCGCAATGGACGCGAAGAATGGCCACAGAAGACGAAGAGTTCTTTGCGTCCTCGAGCGCCGCGTGATGGAGATAGCGCCTCGATGATCCCCACCCGCCTCGTCCCGCACGCGCTCGCGTACGCCGCGTACTACACGACGGTCGGGGTCCTGCTGCCGTATCTGTCGGCGTACTTCCAGTCGCGCGGGTTCGATGCGACCGAGATCGGCCTCTTGCTCTCGTTCGGGCCGCTGTTCGCGGCGGTCACGCCGATCGCTGTTGGCTATGCGGCGGACCGGCTGGGACGGCCGCGGGCGATCATGCGGATCGCGCTGGCGGGCGCGTCGCTCGCGATGATCGCGCTGGCGTCCACGCGCTCGTTCTCCGCGGCCGTCGCGGTGATGCTGGTCTATGCGATCTTCCAGCCGCCGGTGCTGGTGCTGCTCGAGGCGGCGACGCTGCACGAGCTCCAGGCGCGCGGCGGGGCGTACGCGCGGGTGCGGATGTTCGGCTCGATCGCGTTCGTCGTGGCGGCGTTCGGGATCGGCTTCTTCCTCGATGCGCGGGTCGCCGAGCGCACCGCGGCGCTCGCCTGGGTCCCGCGGTTCGCGGCGCTCGCGCTGTTCGCCCAGCTCGTGACGAGCTTGTTTTTGCCGGCGCACGGGAAGGTGGACCGCGCGGTGGACCCAAGGGCGGCGCTGCGGCTCTT
>Ga0105048_10002378_pt1 | contig 30519 bp, 27 predicted proteins | sample MAT05_FD_78382 | JGI IMG/M metagenome (GOLD analysis project Ga0105048, IMG submission 78382) | Freshwater microbial communities from Lake Fryxell liftoff mats and glacier meltwater in Antarctica - MAT-05 | ecosystem: Environmental > Aquatic > Freshwater > Ice > Liftoff microbial mat | place... | reverse complement strand
TACGTAGCTGCCTGATCAAGCGACAACCACGTGCGCTCGTGGCTCGCCGGGTCGAAGGCAGGCAGCGCCATGCGATGGCGGATCGAGCGGACACGCACTTCGTTCCACGTCAGGCCGGTCCCGCCTGCTCGTATTGCGAAGTCGACCTGTCGCACATAGTTAATAATGTCGTCGCAAGAGTCGGCCTGCCCCAAAATCTCGGCAAAGCGCACTTGCGGTGTTACTCCGGTGATACTTGCCTCGGTGGATATGGATAGTTCAAAGTATTTCATGTCTGTCCGTTACTTGAATAGGTTGTCAATTTTGAAGCCAGAGGTATTCATCGTAGCAAGAATGTTGTCTTTGACTTCCTTGGCAACTGTGCTCGCTTCTTGTGCTTCAGTTTGGTTGTCTATGCCCCCAGGACGGGTGTGCCACGCGACATCCGCGCGTTTTGCGCTGCGCCGACACTCGGATCGGATCAGCCGCCGCCAGCAGGTAGGCGACGGCCGTCACTTCCGGCCCAAGAAACGCTTGTGCGCGAGCATCAGGATGGGCGAAGACTGATCGTCGGGCAGCCAAACGCGCGCCATTGCGGCGAGCGGGATGAGACAACGCTCGAAGGCAGCCCGGCCGTCCAGCTTCCTCAGGCGCCAGAGCGCCTTCTCCAGAATCTCCGCGCGCTCGGTCGGTCCAGGCGCCGCCAGCATCGTGAGGGCCAAGAGCTCCAGCGGTAGCTCCGCGAGCAGCTTGTTAGCGTCCCGCTCCCACAGCCGAACGCCGTTCCAACTGAGGTGAAGCCCATGCGAGCGCGGAGCTTCTTCGCTGATCTCGACGTGCAGACTGCGTAGCTGTTCTTCGCTGATCATTCGATCGCCGAAGAGATGCTCACGACTCGCTGCCGCCTCTCGCCTACGAGCGTCGCGCTCCAGGCGCCGGTCGATGATCGCGCGATTCTGCTCGCGTCGTTCGCGCCGCCGCGCGTCTGTTTCCTGGCGCGCGAACGCGTCACCGAAGAGGAGGGTGATCGGATCCGCAGTGCCGGTGGGGCCGCCGTCCTCCTCGGGATCGAGGAGCCCGCTCGCATGCCAGACGTAGACCGGCACGGTGAAGAAGTAGACCTGCTGGGTCGCGTGGTCGGTGGAGAGCCCATCCTTCTCCGCGAGGTTTTCGCACGCGTGCATGTACCACTCCACCGCGCCCAGCAGCTCTCGTGCGATGCCGCTGCCGTCCTCCGACGCTGGTGGCAGCGCCAGCCCGATCAACATGTGCGACCGGCGCCTTCCCCCGGCGTGTCCGCTCGCATCGAGCACGACTGGAAATGGCACCCTCGATATCCGCACCTCGCGCTCGCGCTGCATGGTGCCGCGGTCGAGCCGAACACGCTCGATGGTCATCCCAGCGGGCGCCTGCTTGCGCATGGCGCCCAAGAGCACGTTCGCCAGCCCTTCGCGCTGCGGGTCTTCGCGATCGGGCTGCTCCGGCTCGGCGTCGGCTGCGTGAACTGGGGACTTCCCACTCGGCACCATCTGGACGACGCGCGCGCTATCGATCGAGATGCTCGGGTCACACTGCGTCGCGAGCCACCTGGCAGTCTCCGTCGGGAACAGCGTTGCGAGCGCCCGCCAGGCCCCGGCCAGCTGCTCAGCACGCTCGGCCTCCACGAGTTGGTTGCCAGTCAAGGGCGGCGCCAGAGCGAGAGGTGGCTTCGTTTCGTTCAACGTTCGAGCTCCTGATTGGTCGATGGTGCAACTTCGGGATGATAGTGAGAACTGGCACAAGCGGACTCGATGGTGTGACCCAAGCTGTTGCACGCGTGGGGCCATGAGCTTTGGGGGCAAAAAGCACCCGCATTCGCGACGCCTCCGCTGACGTGCGTCAGCGAGCGCGTGACGGCCGCCACTGAAACGATCCGCGGAAGCGTCCGCGGTCGCCCATCGGTGAAGCTCACCGAGCTCCAGCGGCCCAGGCGATCAGGCCTCCGCGGGCAGCGAGTCTTCGAGCTAGGCCCACCCCACCGATTGCCCAAGACCGCCTCACCGAGCAGGCGAGCGGCAAGCTGCTTTGCACGTTGAAGAAGCCCTGGAAGGACGGCACCACGGCGCTCTTGCTCGAGCCCTTCGACCTGCTCGCTCGCATCTCGGCTCTAATCCCGCCGCCTCGCCTGCACATGGTGCGCTACCACGGTGTGCTCAGCTCTCACGCCAAAGTCCGTCGCGAGATCGTGCCCCCGCCTGAGCCGAGAAGCTCTCCAGATCGCGTGGTGCAGCTCGAGCTGTTCAGGAATGTCGATGGCGCAAACGTCGAACAGCGCGACAACGCGCCTGACTGCGAGCCGCGCAGAAGACCTTGGGCCTGGCTGCTTCGCCATGTGTTCCAAATAGACGTTAGCGTTTGCACTGCGTGCGGCGGGCCCATGCGCTGGCTCGAGGCCGCCACGGCGCCGACCAGATCGCTCGCCTGCTCGCAATCAATCAAAAAAGCAATTTCGGGTATTAACGACTTCGTAGAACCGGCTTACGGCTATACGAACTATGAGTTGGCGATGATCCGGGATAACTCTGACTACTTCGCAAAGACAACCTTTTGGAAGGACGGGCAGGCAATGCCACCCGGTTGCAATCCGTTCATTTAGAACGTCTGACAACGCCACAACTGGCTTGCGTCCTGGGTAAGGCGCAGCGAACACCGTTCGGACGGATGCCTGTCCCGGTATTGGTCCTGCTTTTGTCCTTATTCCTGGAGACTATTGTGTCGTCACTTCCAGCAGATCATGAATCCGGCGCGCAGTCATGCGCAGCATTTTTCGAATACATACTGACGTCTGCTGGCAGCGTCCACTGCCAGATCTGCGGCGTTGACACTCGACATCCGACCAAAATCCATGAGGAATTCGGCGGGAGTGAGATTCCAGTGTTCAGAAAGGCCCTGGCAACATTTCTGATGCAATATGCAAGCCAGGTGTTTCGTGTGGCAGCCAATGACTTTGTCCTTATTGGCCTTCACACAGATCGGGTGCCGATTGTGTTCAGCTATAGGGGCATCGAATCCCTGCTGCTGGTCAGGGATGCATCATTTACGGTGTCGCCGCCAGTGAACAGTACCAATGCGTAAACTGCGGTTCAGTCACAGACCTCCTGATTTCGAGCAAAGTCAAAGGCTACGCGGCCAAAACTGTTCGGAATTCGCCTCTTCCGTATCGATCGCAGTCAGTCTCTCAACTGCGATGCCTGACCCAGGACAGATCTCGGAGTCTTGGTCTCGCGGCCGTGGGATGAGCTGGCGGCCCTCAAACAGCGGCACTGGAGCGAAGCGCTGGAAGCCGATCCGCTGGCGACCTTCCACGTGGCGGGGACGCTCGCAAGTTCCCTCGGGGCGCGGCCGAGCCCGAGCTCCAAGCGTGCTGGTCCGGCGTGAGCAAACGGAAGGGAACCTGCCCCGTTGGGAGCTTCGCTGCGGGCAAGGCGCGGTTTGGTCATCAAGATCGGCCGCGCATTGCGAAGGTTGCCACTGATCGCCCTGACGGGCGCCGCGACGCCGGACTTGTCCTGACCGCGTCGGCAGTGGCGGCGGCGTTGTTGGCATCGGCCGCCATGGCTCGAAACCGCCCAGTCCTGGTTCCGCTCATCGGGTTCTCAGGCTGGACCCGCGCTTGCTGTGTTGTTCTGGTGGGCGCTGAGCGGGCCCCTACTGAGCGCTACTTCTTGAGGCATGCCATCACGGCGTCACAGGTCTCCTTCATCGCGCACTTCAGATCGTACTTGGACGGTGCCTTCTGGCAGCCGAGGTGGACGTCCTCTTTCAATTTGCGATCGGCCTTGTGCGAGCAGACACCGATGCGCGCGCACTGGGTCGGGACGTCGTCCATGACCTTCGGGCTGAGGTGATAGACGTTCTCCTTGCCGACCGCTCCTGGGACCTTGTCCGTGCACGCGAGGTTGAAGTTCGCGGAGGGCGCGACGGCGTGATACGCGGCCGCGAAGCGGTTGCAGGTGTCCGCATCCGCGCACCGTCCGGTAAGGATGAGCGAATCGGCGGCCACGCTCGCTTCGAGCTCGAAGCCCTCGAGCCTGATTTCCATCGGCGCCTTCGGTGGCTCCTTGACGATCTTGAACTGGGGGTGCGCCTGATGCGCTTGGTCGGCCATCGGCCATTGATTGATCCCGAACGCGCCCTTCTTGGCAGCCGAGAACACGATCCTCGGTGTCTTGCAGCCTTCGGGCAGCGTCTTGATGCCGGCGAGCGAGTAACCCTCGGGCGTCGCCGGACCTTCAATCACGGGCTCGGCCGAACCCGCCGGCGCCGCGGATGCGGACCCTGCCGGCGCGCCGCTCGGTGCTCCGCTCATTGTAGGCGATGCGTCCGCCGTCTTCGCGCTCGGAGGCGGAGCGCTCTTCGCAGACCGCGAGCTCGGCGCGGACGTCGTGCCGCGCGCGCTCGCGGTCTGCGACGAAGCGCCGCCGCCTTCCGGCGTGCACGCCGACAACGTGATGAACAGCAGCGCAAACGTTCCCGAGGCGGTGGGCTGGGTCATGGGGTCGCGAGGATAGATTGCTTCGGCCTGAACGAGCTCTTTACGAACAAATGAAATTGCATCTGTCCGCCCCGCTTTCTCGGCGAGCTCTGCTGCCTCGAGCAGCGCTTGCTCCGCAGCCGCGTATCGCTCGACCTGCTGGTAGCAGGTCGCCAGGTTCAGCAGCGTGCCCTGCCGGCTCGAGCTTGTGACTTTCAGCGAACAGCCTGCACGCTTGCTCGGGTTTCCCTGCTTCCATCAGCGCCTTGCCTTCGCGAAAGAGGGTGTCGGCGACCGTCGAGCTGGGCCCATCTTCGGCAATGACGGTGTGAGGCATCAAGCTCGCGACGAGCAATAACAGCGCCAACCTCGCTCGAGGACTCTGCGGCGCATTCAGAACTTCCTCTGGTCGAGAAGGCTGCGTGACGACGGCGCGGCGGCGGGCTCGGGTTGGGCTTCAACGCGCGCGGCGGCCCGACCAGCCGAGGTCCCCGCGAGCCTCCGAGGGGCAGGCACGGAACGCAAAGCGACGCTGGGCTCGGCCTCGGCCTTGGCCGATGGTGTGGGTACCTGGCGACCCGCGAGGAACCAGACGAAGAGCGCACCCCGGGTATCGATGCCGCGAGACCGGCGGTGCTCGAGGCGCGACAGCGACTGGATGCGCGCGCGTTGCGTCTGACGTCGGATGCGGCATGCGAGACCTTTCTCACGCGCGTTCCCGAGCACCGCCGTACGCTCGAGCTCGCTCGCAAGCTCGGCGCCTAGACCGACGCTGGGCGATCAACGGACGAAAGCGCAGCTGGGAAGCGATCGCGCAGCGCTTGCTCGAGCAGATCGTCGACGGCGGACGCCAGCGCTCGCTGCTCAATGAGCGCTGCCAGCGCAAGTTCGCTATCCATCGCTCAACCGCCCTCTACCAGGCGCCCCGTGCGGTAGTCGTCCATCGCTTGCTCAAGCTCCTCGTTCGTGTTCATCACGAACGGGCCCCGCCGCGCGATGGGTTCGCCGATCGGCTGACCAGAGAGCAACAAAGCGCGGCCCTTGCTTGCCCCCGAGTCGGGGCTGCTCGCCAGCAGCGCCGACTCGCCCGGCCCCAAAACGGCGAGCTGTCGGGCATGCACCTCGGTTCGCTCGGGGCCGACTGCGAGGGTGCCTTCGAGGACGTAGACGAACGCATTGTGCGTCGAGATCAGCGCGTGCTCCAGCGCGCTGCCGGCAGAAATGCTCACGTCGAGCAGGGTCGGGTCGACCACGATGCCGTCTGCGGGACCTCGCTGGCCTTCGATCGAGCCCGCGACCAGGCGTACCCGCGACCCGCTGACCGAGATTTCCGGGATCGCCTCGGGCGCGATGTCTTGGTAGCGCGGTTTGCTCATCTTGAGCGCCGCGGGCAGGTTCACCCACAGCTGAAAGCCCCACAAAAGGCCCTCTTTTTGGAGTGGCATCTCGGAGTGGATGATGCCGCTGCCGGCCGTCATCCACTGCGTGCTGCCGGCGCGCAAAAGTCCGTGGCTGCCGACGCTGTCACGGTGCTCCATGGCGCCACTCAACATGTAGGTGACCGTCTCGAAGCCGCGATGTGGGTGCCTGGGAAATCCCTTCTCGTAGTCCCGCGCTTCGCTCGACCTGATTTCGTCCAACATCAGAAACGGATCCAAGTCGGCGAGCTCACCACCCAAGGCGCGGTGGAGCTTTACGCCAGCGCCGTCGGTGCGCGCACTGGCCGATACGATGCGCGCGACACTGCGAGGTCGTGCGGTTGCGATGGCCCCGGTTTGGGTCATCGGCTCGGAGCAGCCAGCGAGTAGCAGCGCTCCGGCTGTGCCCGCACCGAGAAATCGCCTACGGTCGATCGAAGTCACGAACTCAGTGTGACACCGCGGCGGGCGAGGGAGAAGGGCTCACCCGCTGGCTCATTCCGCGGCCATCCGCACTCGGTTGGCGCCGCCACACGGCACCAGCACTGGCTCGGCCTTGGCGAGCCACATCGGGAATGAATGCCCGGCGGGCGGGGGATCCGGTCTCGCGAGCCGCACGTTCTTCAAGCCGCAGGCCACTTCGAGGTACCGCCCGTTCTCTCCCGCGGGGAGGCCTTGGACGTAAACCGTGACAGCGGTGGGTGACTCCACCCACAAGAGGCCCATGTCCTTCGGTCGTTTGATGGGCGGCGGCTCTGGCCAAGCGCTCGAGCTGGTGGGCATCACCGCGGGTGCCGGCTGGACAATTGTCGCAGCACCGCTGTCGGCCGTGGCCGGTGCGGGGTCGCGAGGGCGGGCGAGCGTGTTCGCGAGCGTAGCCAGCGGCGCGCCGCTGACGGTCGGCGAGGACGCACCCCGCGGTTGATCCATCGCACGGTAAGCCAGGTAGCCGAGCGTGACCGCGACTCCCACCAGTGAGCTCAACGCCACGACTGCCCAATATGGAGTGGGTCTCTCCTGTTCTGGCTGCGACAGGACGCTGGGCGCCGGGGACGGCCGGATCCTGCGTCGCCGGCTCTTCGGCGGCGCCGGCAACGATTCCGGCTCGCCCAATCGCAATGTGTCCACGAAAGGAGCTGCCACTGGCGCGATAGCAGGCTCGACCGATCCGCCGGGCTCGGCCTCTGGGGGGTAAGTCGGACGGCGTTCACGGAGCTCTTCGGCTGCCTCGATCCACAACGCGCGAGGATCCGGAGGCGCGGGATGTTGCTCCGCAGAAATGCGCATCGCCCGCTCGAACTGGCTTTCTGGTGGAGCCTCGACGAGCTCCAGCGACGCGGTCGGCAATGCCGCTGGCAACGCGGGGACCGAGTCGAACCTGGTTTCTGGCATGAGCGAGACTGCGCTCGGATTTGGATCGCCGAGCTCGGCGGTGAGCAGCGAGCTCCAGTCGTCAGGGTCGCTGGCGAGCTCTGCCCGGAGCGGCGGCGGGGGAATCGGCTCGCGGTCTGCGCGTTCGAGCGGCGCCAGTGGCAGGGGGCTCGGCAAGGGTGCAGGCTCCGCATAGCCGCGACCTCTCGCGATGCCCGCGATCTCTCGCTGCCGCTCGGCGGCGTTGCGTTGTACGCGCGCGAGCAGGTCGGTGAGGCGAGCGAGGCGATCGGGGCGGCGCACTCTCGGGTGAACCGATGGTACATCTTCTGCCGCGAAGACACCTCGCGTACGACGCAGCCGAAACGACGGTCTTGCTCGCTATTGCGCTTGTGTGGCAGCGGCCCGCCAGCGGCTGGCCACGGCGATATCCCCGGTCTGCTCCGCCACTCGCGCACAAAGGCAAAGGGCGACAGAGTCCCCGGGCGCTTCGCGCAAGCGTGCGAGGCCGAGCGCCAGCGCGCTGTTGACGTCGCCCAAGGCGAGCGCAAGCTCGATCAGAGCGTAGACCGGGCGCGGTGAGTCGGGGTGCGCCTCACGCAACTTTGCCAGCAGCGATAGCGCAACGTCGTAGTCTTCAAGCAGGCTGTGCGCAGCGGCAGCGAGCAGATCGAGTTCGAACGAAAGTGCCCCCCTGTCGAAAGCGGGGCCGTGAGAGTCAGCACCCTGCGCCGAGGTGATGGCAGCGAGCGCACCGACAGCGTCGCCGCGCGCAGCGCAGGACCGCGCCCTCGCGAAATGCAGCGTGGGGGTTTCACCGAAGGCAGCCTCGCAGGCGAGAGCGGCCTGCTCGACGAGCCCCGCGTCACCACCTGCGAGCGCTCCATTGATCAGGGCCGCTTGGGTCCAAGGACGCGCTCGCAGCCAGTCGCTCGGCTGGGCCCCGAGCCGCCTGAGCACGTGGGCCAGGTGCATGGCACCGTCGGCGCCAAGCTCGATGGCGAGCTTGTAGCGCAAGTAGTCGTCGTCGGGGCTCGCGGTCACCGCGCGTTTCAGCAGCCGGAGATTGCGCTGCCTCTTCCCCCTCTCCTCGGCAATCGACGCCAGGTACCCGTCGTGATCGAGCGAGACGCCGCTGAGGTCGAGCCATTCACAACCTGCTCCGGCAACGATCGCAGCGACACTCTCCGTCACTTGCTCGTGTATCGGGCCGCGGAAACGAATGTCGGCGCGACGCCGAAATAGCCGTGTGAGCGACTCGGGCTCGCGCCGGTCGCCATCCAGATGGTTCACCAATGTGACTCGATAGGCGACTGCGCTCTCTCTCGCGAGCGCCTCGCGGATCGGCTCTGTCGCGCCGGCTGCCAGCCACTCGTCCGCGTCGATCGAGAGCACCCAGTCAGAGCTCGCGTGCTCGAGAGCTCGGTTGCGCGCCGCGGAAAAATCATCGACCCAGGGAAAGTTGGAGACCTTGGCGCCGAAGCTGCGCGCGATCTCGATGCTGGCGTCGGTCGAGCCGGTATCGACGACGATGATCTCGTCCACCACGCCGACCAGGCTCCGTAGGCAACGAGCCAGCCGCTTCTCCTCGTTCTTGACAATCAAGCACGCCGAAATCGTCTGTCGCTTCACCACTGCGTCCAGCGCTGGGCTCACGAAACTGGCGCCGCGAGTGCGCCACGAATCGCGGAGAAGCTCTGCAGTGAGGTCACGACCGCGTCGTCGAACAGGACTCCGAACTCGGCCTCCAGAGCGACGATCAGGCTCATCTGGCGCAGTGAATCCCAGGTCGGAATGGTCTTCGGGGAGGCGTCATCGCCGACGCTCGCCTCGGGCACGGCCAATACATCTGCAATGACTCTGCGAATGCGATCGTTCATGTCGGTCTCCGGTGGATCATCAGGGAATCGGGCGCTCTGACTACGGCTGTTGGCGCAAGCTCGAACAGCACGCGCTCGGCCGATTCATCGATTTGCTCGAAGCCACACTTTTCGTAGAAATGGCGGGTCTGCGTGTTCTTCATGGTGGGCCGATGGTCGGCGAGAATGGCGACAGCGCCGAAGCGCTCGCGAACCGCGGCGGTGACTGCTGCTGCAAAGGCGAGCTCGACGCTGCGCCCGAGCACCCTACAGCTCAACATGAACGAGTCGATTATCACGCGATCGCCGGCTTTGCGGACGATCGCCAACCCGGTGACACCTTGTGCACCGAAGCGGTCCGACACGTCGGCTGCAAGCACCAGGGTGTCGTCATCTGCGGTGGCCCGCTCGATGTCGGCGACATCGTAGCGCTTGGTGGTGAGGTTGAACTGATTGGTTCTCTGTGTCAGCTGGGCGGCGCGCTGTGTCGTGGCCCCGTCGACTGGGAAGACCGACACGACGACCGCCAATGAGCTGACGAACGCCGCCAAGTCGGCGTGTTTGCCGAGCTCGGTCCGACGGTCACGCGCAGCGACATAGTCCTCCGAGCGCCGCCGATCTTCCGCCGTGGCGCCTTCCGGGAAGCCGAGATAGCGACCGAGCAAGAACGGGAGATCGTGCACAGCCCGTGGCACCTGCAAGACGTCGACCATCGGCAATGCTTCTCTTACGCGCGCGCACTCGACGTCGGAATCGTCGATGAACACGAAGCTGTCGAGCCCGAGGCCGAGCTCCTCCGCCAGGCTGCGGATGTTCTCGGCCTTGTCGTTCCAGTCGATTCGTTCTGCAACGAAATGACTGCGCCGCAAGACCGACTCCGAACGCTCGAAGACTGCGTGAACGTCGGCAGGCTCGTTTTTGCTGGCGAGTGCGAGCAACACGCCGCTCTCCTTGAGCGCCAATACTTGCCGCTGAAACGTGTGGAAGGGCCGTCCCGCGGGGTCGGTCGCCGAAATGGCGACAGCGAGGGCGCCGTCTTCGCCCACGATGCCTCGCCAGAGCGTGTTGTCGGCGTCGAGCACGAGCACCTTCTTGCTGGCTCCGCTGCTGGCCGCCAACGCGGCGGTGGTGTGCTGGGCGACGACCCGCAGGAGCGCGGCTGAGAATGGTGACTCGAAGAGCGACCAGAAGCGCTTGTCGATGGCGACGTCGTCGCCGAGTTGGGCCGCGAATCTGGCCACGTCGAGCAGCTCGATACGCGAAGTCTCCTCTGCGAAAGCCGCGATACGGCCATTGAGCATGTAGAGCGCCGCGGCGTCTCGATAGCGGCCCCCGGTGCCGAGGGGCGGCAGGCAAGTGCCGAGCAATACGCGTTTGGCACCGGCATCGAGGGCACCGCGCGCGAGGGCCGAAACGTATGCGAAAGCCGCGTCCGGGTCCAATCGGCCGTTCACGAAGGCTTCACGCATCGGATCGAGCGAGAGGAGAAGCAAGGCGGCGTCGGCCCGCGCCACGTCTCGATTGCCGACCTCACCGAATGCATCGGTCGACGGCTGATAGGACGAGAAGGTCGTCTCGACGCGCAGTGGTCGAGCGCTCTCGAAGCGAAGGTGGTCGATGATGGCCTCCACCGTCGCATTGCGAATGACGTGCAGACGGGCGGAGGTGCTTTGCGCCACCGCCGACTCTGTCGCGGGTGTCACGCGGCGCTCCGCCTCGAGCTGCGGCCCGAGCTCTCGAGCGCGGCGCGTACGACACACGCGATCCACATGATGTCTTCGACCGTGAGGCACAGCGCCGAGGGTAAATTGATGCCGTAGTTCGAGATGCGATAGGCAGTGGGGTTCTTTTCTCGCGCTCCGGCTGTCGATGGATGGCCGCGAAACGCGGGCAATGACGAGAGCGGATGGAAGAATGGACGGCTGTCGATGTTGCGACCAGCCAAGACCCGCATCAGGTCGTTCTTGTCCATTCCCAGAGACGGGTCTGCGACGAGGGTTGTCATCCAGTAGCTGTTGAACACGCCTGCAGGCTCTGCGTTGAGGGTCAACCCGTGTGCGTCGACGAGCATCTCCGAATAGAGGTCGAAGATCGCGCGCTTCTTGTCGACGAGCTCGTTCAAGCGCTCGAGCTGGCCGAGCCCCATTGCCGCTTGCATGGCGCTCATGCGGTATTTGAAGCCGATCTCTTGGTTGAAAAAGCTGGTATCGCCCGGGCTACGACCATGGTCGCGCAGAATGGACACGCGCTCGTGAATGTCACGGTGATTGGTGACCAACATGCCTCCTTCGCCGGTGGTCATCGTCTTCGACCCGTGGAACGAGAAGGTGCCGATGTCGGCGTGATTGCCGGCCTCGATGCCCAAGAGCGAGCTGCCGATGGCCTCAGCGGCATCTTCGACCAGCGCAATGCCGCGCGGTCGGGCAATCTCGGCCAGCGTCGTCCAATCACACATGCCCCCGTAGAGATCGACCCCGATGATGGCCTTCGTGCGCACGCCAATGTTCTCGGCAACGCTGACCGGCGAGAGACACCAAGTAACGGGATCGATGTCGGCGAATACAGGCGTCGCGCCGAGGTACATGATCGGTGCAGCCGTCGCGATCCATGTGGTCTCCGGCACGATCACTTCGTCGCCTGGGCCGACGCCGAGCGCGGCCAGCGCGAGGTGCAAGGCGGAGGTGCACGAGGGCAGCGCCACAGCGTGCTCGCAGCCGATGCGTTCGGCGAAGGCGTGCTCGAATTGCTGCTGTACGACGCCGGCGTCTTCGTACCAGGCGTTGCGTGCGGCGTCGGCCACCAGCTCGACCTCTCGGTCGCTGATGTCGGGACCGGCCACCGGAATTCGGCGGATGCTCACGACGGGTCCTTCACGCAGCGCAGCCATCCGCGCGGCGCGACCGTGATGAGCAGCTTGGCGTCGATATCGTCGTCGATGACGAAGCGATCGTTCTCCTCCAGAAAGCTCTTTACAGCTGACTTGGGGCCATTGCCGGGACCCCAAGGCCGGCCGGCAGACATCTCGCTGGGCAGGTCTTCGAGCAGGGTATCGAACACCACCAAGTAGCTGCCTTTGGTGACCAGCCCTGAATAGGCTCGCAGCTCTGCCAGGACATGCTCTTTGGTGTGGTTCGAGTCGAGCGCCACGATGACCGGCCCTTGATCGCCGACGACGGTGCGCACCTGGTCGACGATGTCGGGGTCGACCGACGAGCCTTCGATCAGTCGAATGTGTTTGGACATCGGGTGAGCCTCGATCGCAGCGCGATTGTGCGCGCGGATGTCGACGTCGACACCGACGACGATGCCGCCCTCACCGAGCAGCGCCAGCATCGAGGCATAGAAGATGGCCGAACCGCCGCGGGCGATGCCCGTCTCGACGATCGCGCGAGGGCGAATCTGCCAGATGAGCTCTTGCATCGCGAGAATGTCTTGCGGCACCTGGATGATCGGCTGGCCCATCCACCGGAAGTGGTAGGGGTAGCGATACGGGGCCACGGCACGAGCCCACATGCGGCTCATCGCCATCAGGTCGGGGTCGCCCTTCATCGCCGCGATGTCGCCAGCGTTCTCGGCTTGGAAGCTCTCTGTGTCGTTCATGCCTGCACCGTTTCGTCGGAAACCGACTCGAGAAAATGGCGCCACGGAATTGCGCTCGGCTTGATCAGCGAGCGACCTTCGGAGCCCAGGTTGGCCAGCAAATCGAGCCCGCTGACGAACGGAGTGAACTCACCGAATCGTTGGGGGTAGGGCTGTTTGCGATAGTCCATGTAATGCACGTCGACTCCGCTCTCTTCGAACGATTGGTGGTCGAGGTAGTGCTGCGCCCCGTGGCCGGTGACGTAGCGCTTTCCTCGGAATCGCCTGACTACCTCCAAGACTCGTGCCGAGCTCGATCCCGGAATTGCCAGCTGCGAAGACCTGACGCTTTGGCGCGGCGCGATGCTGAAAGCCCCGCAAAGTGCAGTCATGCTCTCGATTGCGAGATCTGCCAGCCAGGCGCTGGGCGCGCGATAGACGCGCTCTGCGCAGGCCAACATCTCGTCGCGGAATGGAGCGGCGGCATAAGCTTGACGCAAGGTCGTCAAATGACGCTTCCGGAACCCGGAGCTCTCGTCGACCTGAATGTCGAGTATGCGCTGGCCGAGCTTCTTGTCGCGAAGCGGAACGGTCAGCCACTGCACGCCCGCTCGTGTCTTGATTTGCACGCGGTTCGCGAAGCTGCCCTTGGCGAATTGGACATCGTCGTAGTGAACGAAGGTATCGGCCAGGCAGAGCTGCTCCAGCATCCCGACCCACGGAAAGAACATCGGCTGGGAGATCACCACGGTGCCGCCCAGCCGAGTCGCTTCCGCCAAATCGCTGGCAGCCGTCGAGATCATGACGCGACGCGAAGGCTTTCAGGCGGGCGAATGCTGCGCGTCGCGCCGCTGAAGTTGATCGGACGAATGGAGCACCGCGCTGCTGCCGGTAGGCTGAGCCCGCTGTCTCGAGAGGAGACGTACAGCGGAAAGTTTCGGTCTTTGGCGGAGATCGTGGCGTTGGGCAGAGGCCAGCTGATGCCGAAGTAGGGGTCGTCCCAGCGGACGCCTGTCGATGCTTCGGGCGCATAAGGCAGCGACATCTGATAGTGCAACAGCACTTCGTCGCTCATCGTCTGGAAGCCATGTGCGACGCCAGCCGGGACGTACATGGCCCGGTCGGAATCCTCGTGGAGCACGATCGCCTCCCAGCGGCCGAAACCCGAGGAGTCTTCGCGCAGGTCGAGGAGCACGTCCCAGACTTTGCCTTTCAAGCAACGGATGAGCTTGGCTTCTTCGTGAGGAGCACGTTGAAAATGCATGCCGCGAATGGTGCCCTTGTTGGCGGTTCGCGAGACGTTGCACTGCGCCACGCGTACATCGAGCCCGCGCTCTCTGAACTCGCGGGCGCAAAACGTACGCGCGAAGCTGCCACGATTGTCGCGTCGGGGATCACCTTCGATGACGAAGGCACCAGGAATGCTGAGCTCACGGAATCTCACGGCAGAACCTCCACATTGGGAACGGGGACGACGAAGCGACCGCCGAGTCGGCGGTATTCGGATTGTTGCGCGAGGATTTCCTCACGAAGATTCCAGGTCGTGAGCAACGTCAGCTCCGGCATGGAGGTGAGCAGCTGCTCGGGGGCGAGGATGGGCATCCCCGTGCCGGGGACGAAGCGGCCCTGCTTGTGCGGGCTCTTGTCGACGACGAAGGTGACATCGTCTGCGCCGAGCTGTGCGAAGTTCAGCGTCACGCAGCCCTTGGCGGACGCCCCATATGCCGCAATCGGCTTGCCACGTGCGCGAGCGCTCCGTACCAGCTCGCGAAGACCTTCGCGCATTGCGATCGCACGTTCGCCCAAGGCCCGATAGGTCTCGGGGTCATCGACTCCCCAGGCCCTCTCTTCCGCGCACAGCCGAGCGACGCTGGCGTCGGGTCGCACGCCGCGTCCAGCGCGCCGCGCGTAGACGCGAAGCGAGCCGCCATGAATCGAATGGCGCTCGACGCTCGTCACGACCAAGCCGGCGGCGGCGAACAGTCGCTCGATGGTGGTGAGCGAAAAGTAGCTGTAGTGCTCGTGGTAGATGGTGTCGAACGCGGAGGACTCGACCAGCGAGACGACATGCGGAACCTCGATGCACGCGACGCCGTCGGCGGCCAGAATCTTGGCGAGGCCGCGAATGAAGCCGGCCAGGTGGGGGGTGTGCGCCAACGTGTTGTGGGCATGGACGACGTCGGCCAGGATCCCGTGATGCGAGAGCGACGTGGCTAGACCCTCGCCGAAGAAGTCGACGATGGTGGGGATGTGGCGCTGCTCGATGGCCACACGCGCGACGTTGCGAGCCGGCTCGATACCGAGCACCGGAATGCCGGCGCGTTTGTAATACTGAAGCAAGTACCCGTCGTTGCTGGCGATCTCGACGACGAGGCTGCTCGCCGATAGCGCGCGTCGAGAGGTCAGCTCGGAGGCGAGCAACTCGACGTGGCGCAACATCGTGTCCGAGTACGACGAGAAGTAGGTGTAGTCGGTGAACAGCGCCTCCGGCGCGACGTCGTGACTGAGCTGCACCAAGGAGCACCCGCCGCAGAAGACCAACGCGAGGGGGAAACGAGGAGCGGCCAGAGCCACCTGCTGATCGGCCGAGAGAGCGTTGACCAGCGGCATGGTGCCCAGGTCGAGCACCAGCGACAGATCCCGACCGCCACAGCCTCGACAGCACTCCAGGCGATCTGCGCGAGCAAGGGCTTGATTCATGTCGACGGCTCCGCGCCGGGAAAATTCGCCACCAAGGAGCGCAGCGGGCCCGCATGAGGTGGTTCGCCGAGAAAGGCCAGCAGACTCGCGATGGATTCGACTGGTGATTGGAGAAAGCTTTGGCGGACCATGGCGGTTGTGCGGACGGCGACGTCGTGTTCGAGCGTCACGTCGTCTCCCTTTCGTCCCAAGAGCACGAGTCGTGCCCGCGGAAACGTGTGCGCCCACGTGCATGCATTGAGAAAGGCGTCGTCGGAGATCACCAGCGGTCGCGTGTTGGAGTCGCCCGTTGCCAGCAGCGTCTCTGCGAATCGCTCGCTAGGCGACACGCCGATTGCCCGCTCGACTCTGAAGCGCGGATGCGCCCCGAGCACCACGCCCAAGAGCTCGGCGTCTTCTGCCCGTGAGGCGCCGACGATGACGAGCTCTGGGCTTCCGTCGTCGGTGACCTGGATATCGAGATCTGCCAGCGCTCTCAGCGCAGCTGCCTTCGACCCGGGAATTGCCGCTTCTGCCCTCGCGGAGAAGAACGGTTCCACCAGCGTGGTCGCGCCGATCTGGACGAGATTGCGGACGACGATGCCGACCCACTGGAGGGCAGTGGCAGAAGGCAGCTCTGCGCCAGCTGCGAAGGGCAACCCCGCGGCGATCGCCACGATCACACCAGCGGGCCCGACGAAAACCTCGGGCAGCGCTCCGTAAATCGAGAACCGGCACAGGGCGTTCCGATGTAGGTCTTTGCGGTGCGCTGCGATGTAGGGGTGGCGTGCGCGCTGCGTCGCCGCCTCCAACATCGAGATCGCGTCCGCAAGCGCGCCCACGCTTTCCGCCGCGATTGCACCGAGCAGCCAAGCGTCAGGGGCTTCGTCGAGCATCGACTCGATCGCGGCCAACGCTTCTCCAGGCCTCCCCAGCGCAATCAACGCCTCGGCGTGACCGAGGTTCGCCTCGCGCTGCGCTTTCGGTTGCTTTAGCGCCTCGTCGAAGCAGTCGAGCGCCAACGGAGCGTTTCCCGTCATCAGACTGACGCTGCCGAGACGGATCCGTGACGCCCAGCTCGATGACCCCGGTACGTACCGCTGTGCGTACTCGATGGCGCCTAGATCCAGCGCCCCGCGGTACGAGTCGGCAGCTTGACCGAGCCAGCGTTTGCGCGCGACCGCTTCTGCCGCAAAGGCCAACATCTCGCATGCCCGACCTCGCAAGTAGCCATAGTCGGGGTGAGCTCCATCGATGGCCTCCGCGGCGCAGAGGGTCGAAAGCACGCCTCGGGCGTCCCCTGCGTCCAGCTGGATCGCGCAGCGCGCCACCGCGAGACGAATGGCGGCTCGATGCCCGGGCGCCTTGCCCGCCAACAGCCGTCTGAAGCCTTCGTCCGAGGCCCGACGAGCGCCTGCCTGGTCCCCCTTCTCGAGTAGCTCGCACGCCAGGTACCCGAGGGGCGCGAAATCCAACGTCTCGCTGTCGCACCACCTCTTCAAGAGCTCGACGTTGCGTGCGCTCTTGCCGCGCGCGGCGGCGATCACGGGCACGCGCCCGAAGTGCACGATGTCGGCGCCCACGGTGCCGACGCGCATGCCGCGCCGGGCGAGCCAAGCGCTGGTGTCCTCGTGAATGGCGCCCTGAAAGCAGAGCCCATCTACGTTGCGGAACAGCCGCGGCACCAAGAGCCGCTCACCGAGACGTGCTCTCCCCGATACGACTTCCTCCTCGGAGGCGTCCAGCGCGGCGGCGTCATGAAGCCCGAACAGACCACAATCAGCCGCCGAGTCTTCGACGAAGGCCTTGATCTTGGACGCAGTCTCCGTGGTCAGTCGCTCGTCGGCGTCGAGCACCAAGACCCAATCGCCATTGGCTGCGGCAAGCCCCGCGTTGCGCGCCTTCCCGAAGTCGTCGCACCAAACGAAGTCGATCACGACGGCCCCGCCCTGCTTTGCGATGGCTCGCGTCTCGTCGGTGCTGCCGGTGTCGACAAGGATGACTTCCGACGCCACTTCCTTTGCGGAAGCCAGGCAACCCGCCAGAAATTGCGCTTCGTTTCGCACGATCAAGCAGAGCGATATCGAGGGCACGACAGGTCGATAGCAAGCCGAGTGCCTGCCACGGTGCATGGTCTCGGCGGGCGCCGAGGTGGCTGAGCGCCATGGCATTGACGGTCGGCGTCAGTAGGGTGACCCGTGCGGCGAGAGACGCTCGTCAGCGTGGCGCCTGGGCCGGCACGAAGGCTGCAAACGTGTGCCCGATGCGCTGGAACCTCACGGTCATTGACCCGCCGACCTTTCCGTTCACCCACTTCCTGTTCGACACCGTTCGGATGCTGGCGTTCACGCTCGAAGAGCTGGGACAAACCGTGAGCGTGACCCAGAACCGGCTCGAGGCCGGTTGCATGAACATCTTGATCGGTGTCCATTTGCTCGGCGACGCGCGCGAGGTCGAGGACATCATCGACACGGGTCACCAATTCGTCGTGCTTCAAACCGAGATGGTCCATGGCCGCACGATCAACCGTGAGCTCTCGGACCGCGTCGACAGGCTGATTCTGCCGCTGTGTCGTCGAGCGCGCGCCGTATGGGACTCATCGCCGGAGAACATCGCAGCGCTCGCCGGGTTGGGTATCGATGCCCAGCTACTCACGTTCGCCTATCAAGCCCGCATGAAGGAGATCGTGCACCGCAGCGATCGAGACATCGACTTCTTCTGGTACGGCAGCGTGACCGAGCACCGCCGCAAGATCATCGCCGAGCTCGACCGCCTCGGTTATCGCGTTGCAGTCTCGTTCGACGCGCCGCCTCTATTTCGCAACGATCTGATCGCGCGTAGCGAGATTGTTTTGACCCTGCAGCACAGCGAACAAATGACCCATGTTCCCCACGCGCGTATCCTCTACACCGTCGCCAACGACTGCGTCGTCGCAGGCGAAGGGGGCGCAAACGTGGGGCCGCTAGAAGACGTATTTCTGTGGGACCGAAAGAACGACGTGATCGAATTCTTGCGCGTGGTCCGAGCAAGACCTGATCTGCGTGAGCTGGGTCCGCAGCTGAGAGAGCGTCTTGCGAAGCGGCCGATGCGTGATTTCGTCGCTCCGCTCGTGGCGCGGGTGGCAGCGTGAGCGCTCGTTGCCCGCTGTGCAGCGCTGCTTCGGAGGTGCTCGCGACCCATGAAGTCAGCGTGACCTCGGAGTCGAAGACGCTTCCCGCGCCGTCGTCTCTACACGTCTGCGTGAGCTGCGGTCACCTGTTCACCACGATCGATATCGATTTCGGCGAGTACTACGCAGAGAGCTACGATTCGACGCTGACCGATGACGGCATGGACGAGATCGTGTCCACGACCAGCGGCCCTATCCGCTATCGCACCGATGTCGACTACGATCTCTTTCGCGAGAAGCTGATGCGCGCCCGCTCTCCCGACACCAGCGTGCTCGAGTTCGGCGCTGGCCGCGGGCGCATCCTGAGCCGCTTGGCGAAGAGCGGCTTCACCAACCTGAGCGCATACGAGCTCGGTACTCGCTACGAGGGCCCGCTCGGCGCCATCGTGGGCGCCGAGCGCGTTCACATCGGCACGCCTCCCAGGGGCCGCGAGTTCGATGTGATCGCTTCCTTCTTCGTGCTCGAGCACGACGTCGACCCCCGCGCGTCGCTCGCGTACATGCGGTCGGTCAGCGCGGTGGGCGGCGACCTTTACCTGATGGTGCCGAGCTACCGCACGAACGCGATCGATCTCGCCTGCGCAGATCACGTTCATCATTTCTCTGGCCAAGGCTTGGCTGCCCTGGTCGAGGCAGCCGGGTTCGAAGTCGTAGACATCGACGAAACGAGCTCGATCGGCGCGGTCGTCGTCGTCGCAAAAAATCGTGGTCGAGCAGCATCGCCATTGCGAGCTCTGCCGGATGCGAAGGCACATTCGATCGCGGCCGCGCGTGACTACCTGGAATTGAAAGAGCGCATCAGTAGGCTAGGCACATCGCTTCGGCCGGGCGCCAGGCTGTACCTCTACGGTGCCGGCTTCTACGCGACCTTGGCAAGCGCCGCGCTCGGAGGCCGGCCGGTCGATGGGGTGTTCGACGCCAACCAAAAGAAGCAAGGCAGCCTTCGGTTCGGACAGCCGGTTCGAGACCCCGCCGCGATCGCGCGCGAGAATTTCAACGACGCTAGCCTGGTGGTCTGTGTAAATGGCACCATCGCCGGCACCATCAAAGCTCGCTTCGAACCCTATTTTGACCAGGTGACTTGCCTCTGACTTCTCCTCATTGGAGCATCCTGACTGAGCCTCAGCAAACCATGTCCGCCGCCGAATTGATCGAGCCCATCGACGCCGATGGGCGAACCCTTGCCAAGGGCAGCCTGGTGCGAGGCTGGTTGCAGGTGCTCGTCGCCGATCAACTGCTCGACGCGGTGGTCGCTCGCTCGGTACCCGAGGTTGTCAGTCTGCTGAAAGAGCCGCCCGTGAGCTCTGCTTGGGTCGACGTTGCCCACCTCGAGTGCATTGCACAAGCCGTGCTGCTCGAAGTCGGTGAAGCGCGCATTCTCGACTTGACAGTGCGATCACACCGCGTCGGTCTCGTCGCGCTTCTATCGCGCTGGCTCGGCGGCATCATTCGAGTCTTCGGACCGTCGCCTCACACGGTGCTGCAGCACGCCCAGGCAGCTGCCAAGGCAAACACCGTCGGCTTCTCGATGAGCTGGATCAACCTGGGTGACAAGCATGGTGTGCTCGAAGCGCACTACCCTTTTCGCTCCCGAATCCACGCTGGTGGAGCTTGGGCGACGTCGGCCGCTTGCACCCTTGCCGGCGAGGCGGTGCGAGTTCCGCTGCAGCTCGAGCCCCCCCGCATCACTCCGCGAAAAGGCGGAGGCAGCATGGTGACGATCGCTGCGTCGTGGCGCTGAGGTCAGAGCCTCAAGCCAGACGGCAATCGCTCGCCGAAGAGCACGGCTCGCTCGTCACGAGCCACCTCGACGACTTCGCGTACGCAGCGAACAAGTGTTGGATCGGCGTTCTCTTTCTCGAGACGCTGTGCCGTCCGCACCTGGATCGCCGTCGACAGGTCGCGCGAACGATCTCCGGTGAGTCGGGCCATGTCGCTGGCCGCGCGGGCGGCCGTCGGCAGGTCCGTCCATTTGTCGTTGAGCAGTTGGTCGAGCCACTTTTCGGCGACGGCTGGCGAGGTCACGCGATGCGCACTTGCGTAAGCCGGAACACGCGCACCCAGACGGCCGATCGCCGCCCATAGCCTCGGATCGCGCTTCGTCCACGTCCGCTCCAAGATCCACGAGCCGAGGTCTGCTCGCCGCGGCGGCGGCACGTGCTCGAGATGCGCCAACAGCTCGAGGATCTCGTAGTCGCTGGACTCCGGCTTCTGCGTCTTTGGCTTCTTCAGCTTCAGCTCGCTCGGCGCGACGAACGGGTCCAGCTCGTCACGCATCGTCAGCTGATTAGACTCGGAAAGACCCGCGGCGATGCGACGAAAGCAGATGAAGAACTGCTGCCAAGTGCGCGCCTCTTTGGGAAACGCCAAGCGCTCGCTGAACAGCGGCGCAAGCAGCGCACAGCGCTCGCCGTCGCCCGGAGCGCCAAAGCCCGGGCGCAGACAGAAGCCGGTCATCTGAAAGAAGACCCGTTCGTGGTCGAGCGTTCTTCTCCTGCCTTTGAGGTGCTCGAGGAAGCGATCGGCGAGCGCTCGTGAAGTATCTGCCGACCAATCGTCGCGTTCGCCCAACAGGCGCTCGAGCTCGCGCTGAAGACTTTTGGCGTCCCGCGCTTCGCTGTTGGTGCCTTTCCCGTAGACACGGGTAATGGTCGCCAGCGCCCCTTCGACCCCGCGTTCTCCCGGTCTGCGGGTGGACGGAACGGGGGGTATCGAGTCGCCTTCCTTGGGTCGCAAGTCGAACGCGAGCCTGAAGCGGCGTGGCGTGGCTCCGGGGCGCGGCGCGAGCTCGACACAATGGATCTCGAGGGTGCCCACCTGTGTGAGCTCCGATTCGAGTACGACAGCGAGCTCTCCTTTCGACCCGTCGGAAGGCACGATCGTCGCGAGCGGCGGCAATGCGTCGAACTGTGCCTCCTCGAGCTCGACGACACTGCCGGTGGCGGGAGCTTCCGTGTCGGAGCTGAACACGTCGAAGCGAGCAGGCTTGCCGACCAACAGCTTCAGCGGCGTCGCACCAGCTCGCTGCAATGCGCCTTCGGCCGCCCCTTTCGGGATGGCGCAGACGGCAAGTGGTTTTCCGGCTTCGCTGCGCCCGACGCGAACGAAGTAGCTGCGCGCGGCGCCGCCGGCGATGCGCTCTCCTTCGCCGCTCAGCGCCAAGCCGTATAGCGCTGCACCCTTGGCGACAGAGGTGTCCGGATCGTCCATCGAGAAGCAAAATGGTGCTACGCCGCTCAACGAAGTCACCGCCCGCAGAACGGCCTCACGGATCGCAGTGGCGTGAAACACCCCACCATTGAGCAGCAGCGCATCCACACGTTCATTTTCGGCGACATGTCTTTCGATGAACGCAGCGACGTGCCGCGTGATGGCGACGTCCCGTTCGTACGGCAGACCGAGGGCGACGAGGCCTGCACGGGCCCGCTGATGAACGCGGCCGCGCTCGACGTCCGGCAAGAAGCCCTCCAGCACCACGCGCTCCGCTTCGGCGCGCGACAACAGCGCGCTCTTTGCCCCGCCCAGCAAATTGGAGCCTCGCCCGAGCAGCGTTACCTTGTGCTCCTCTGGTCCGTTCTCCGACAAGAGCAGCTCCTTTGCGCGTCGGCAGGCATGAACCAGCCCCGTGAACTCGTGTGCATCGAGCTTGTCGTCGCTCTTCGAGATGCGAGGCTCGAGCGCGTGTGCGAGCGCCAGATCCATGTTGTCGCCGCCGAGCAGTAGATGATTGCCGACCGCAACGCGGCGCACTTCGTGGTCGGCTCCAAATAGCGTCACCTCGAGCATGGAGAGATCAGTCGTGCCACCGCCGACGTCGCATACGAGCGCGCGCGCCGTGCTGCGGCCCCCTGCTCTCATCGAGACAATCAGCTTCTTCAGCTCGCCTCGCGCCATTGCATCGTAAAAAGCAGCCTGTGGCTCTTCAAGCAGACGAACTTGCAAACCAGCACGCTGCGCGGCGACCAGGGTGAGCTCGCGCGCCACCTCGTCGAAGGAGGCGGGCACCGTCAAGACCACTCTCTGTTCTGCCAGCGGCGCTTCTGGGTGGTCTCGATCCCAAGAAGTTCGCACGTGCGCGAGCAGCTTCGAGGCGACGTCGACCGGGGAAAGCTTCGGCATGCCCTCGACGCCCCAAGGCAAAATGGCGGCGTTCTTGTCGACGCGTGGGTGACAAAGCCAGCTCTTCGACGACGCGATGAGCCGCTCTGGCACTTCTCTGCCGCGCCGGTTGGCGAAATCTCCCAAGAGCCAGCCGTCGTGCTCTGCAAACGCCTCATCTGCCGCTGCCTCGCCGGGCAGCGACGCGAAGGCGCAGGAGGGAAACATGGGTAGTCGCTCACGCGACGTCGCCCCGGTGCGCTGCATGATGGGCTCGACCAGCGGCGGCGCGCCAGCGCGCGCCCAGGCCAAGACTGTATTGGACGTCCCCAGATCGATCCCGACGCTGAGCTTGCACGCCGTCATCGAGTGCTCACTGCAATGGGTCGCTGTCACGCACCGAGAGCTCGATCTTCCAGCGCTCGTCCGGCACCACTGGGCTTTGCGGGATCGCTTCCAAGAGCAAGGTGCCGACCTCTGTCACGCTGGCGGCGAGCTTGATGGGGACCACCATGCCTTCGGCGCGGCCCTCGGCTGGCAGCGTGATTTCGATCGGAGGCAGCTCTTCGATCTCACCCTCTTTCCAGCTCTCGAGCTGTTTCCCGGCGGCGTCGCTGCGCCGCACGGTAGAGCCGAAGAAACGAAAGCGCACCGGCTCGCCGACGACTACCCCGAACTCTTCGTCGGGCAGCGTCGCGTGCGAGCCCTCTTCCATTCCGAAGGGCGCAACGCACATCGCTGTAATGGGTGGGTCCAGCCCCGGCACTGCTGGCACCGCGCTCTCGATGCCGACGTAATAGGCGCGCGCCGTGCCGCCGCGAATGCGAAGACCTTTGCCTGCGCGCACGGCGCCGTAATGGGCAGCGCCCAAGGCTACTGCGTGATCCATATCCCCGCCTTCGAGGATGCGGGGCTCTGGGCGACCTTCGGCGGCGAGCCAGGCCGTCAGCACGTCGAGGATGCGCTGCTTCAGCCGCACGCTCTTCATCACCCCCCCATTGAACAAGACGGCGGTCGGGTGCAGCATCGAGGCATTGGCGCCGGAGAGCGCTGCTTGCTTCCCGAGAAATGCCGCCAATTGGCGCGTGATCGCGGCGTCTTCCGCGTACGGCAGGCCAAGCTGGCGGAGCCCCGTCTTGGGTCTATGGATCGGGCGGGCCGTATTGGGAACATGCGGAAAGAAGCCTTCGACGAGGGTTTGCTCGACCTCGGCTCGAGTGATCTCGGTTCGCATCGAGCCGCTCAATAGATCGGAGCCGCGGCCGACCAATACGATCGGCGCGGCGGGGAGCTTCGGATCCGACAACAATCGCTCTTTGGCGGCCCGCGCTGCGAATGTCAGCGCGCTGATTGCGCGCCGGTCGATCTCTTTGCCCTGGGCCATCAACTTTTGCCGCGCGATCATGGCCAGCGCGAGATCCATATTGTCGCCGCCGAGCAAGATGTGGTCGCCGACCGCGACGCGCGAGAGCGCGAACTCACCACGCTCTTCTGCCACTCGAATCGCTGAAAAATCGGTGGTGCCGCCGCCGACATCGATGACAAGCAGCGTATCGCCCACTTGCAATTGCTGGCGGAAGCCAGCGCCTGCAGCGGCGACCCACGCGTATAGCGCCGCCTGCGGCTCCTCGAGCAGCGTGAGCTTGTCGAAGCCGGCGGCCGTGGCGGCTTCAACGGTGAGATCGCGCGCAGAAGCATCGAAGGACGCCGGGACGGTGAGGATGATCTCCTGGTCCCCGAGTGCCTCGCCGCCGTGCGCGTGTGCGTACGACTCGGCGAGGTGATCGAGCAATCGGAATGAAGCTTCGACCGGCGAGATTGCTTCGATGTCTTCCGGCGCATGTGGTGGCAACAAGGCTGCCCGCCTGTCGACGCCGCTATGGCAGAGCCAGCTCTTGGCCGAAGCGACGACGCGAAGCGGCGCCTCGAGACCACGGCTGCGTGCGTATTCACCAACTGCATAGCGCCGCTCGCCGTCCCACGGCAGCGCGAGATCGGGCTCGGCGGGCGGAGCGAAATAGAGAAACGAAGGCAACAGCGTTCGCGTCTCGACCGCGGTCGCGCTGGTGAGCTGGGTGATGCCTAAGAGGACCGCCAGACTCGGACCATTCTCTGTCTCGGCATCGCTGAGCGAGACGCGCGCCATCGCGCAATGAGTGGTGCCCAGGTCGATGCCGACGACGACCCTCACAGCTCGACCTCCGCTTGGCACACGATGCTTCCGTCATGGCCTTTGGTGGGTTCTGGCAATTCTGCTTTGCGAGCCCGCCAGCCCTTGTGTCGGAGCGTGCCCTTCAAGTTCTTGGTGTCGGATGTCACGTTGCCAGTGAGCTTAATCGCGTGCACGTCGAAATCAGCCCCCAGCACGAGGCTCTTGCCTTCGGCTTCCGTCCGAATCGGCTCCAGCGCGAAGCGGGCCCGCAGCGTCTTCTGGCAGCCGTCGTGAATGACCCGCACCGCTGCGCCAACGTCAGCGTCGTCGAAGCTCGCGATGTCCTGCTCCAAGAAGTCGATCAGTCGGCCTTCACGCTGCAATAGACCCAGCAGCAGCAGCGCGCCGTCAGAACGCAGGGCAGCAGGTGCAGGCGACTCTGGCAGAACGACAGCCGCGGGTGGTGGCAGCTCGCGAGGCGCCGAAGCCTCGCTGTCGGTGGCCGCCGACCACGCGCGCCGCGCAAAACCGCCGTCGAAAAGCACGCGGAAGAAACAGATCCAGGCGAACCAAAGGCGTGTGACCAGATCGAGAGGCTTTTCGCTCACGAGTGAGGCATAGCGCGGGTAACTGCTCGCCAGAACCGCGACGGCGAGCGGGTCTGCAGTTCGAGCTTGCAAGGTTGAAAGCAGCGCGCGACGTATCGGGAGAAGATGGTTCTGCTTGCGCTGGTGCAATCGTGTTTGGTATTGGCCGCATAGGCTTGTGGCGCCGCGGGGCGCTTCGGCTGGCACTCTCGATGCATCGGTCTGTGCAGGGGAAGGTTTAGATGACGTCGCCGGCCAAAATCGCGGAGCTAGAGCTCGAGTGTTTTCTCGAGATCGAAGGCGTGTCCGCCGCTCACGCTGAAGAGGTGGCGCTGGCGCTGGCTGAAGAGCTGGACGAGTGGGCCGCATCGGGCAAAGCCAACGAGCAAGCGGAGGCTGACTGCGGTCGTGAGCTGTCCAAACAGCTGAAGCTGCTCGGCTGGCTCATCAACGCCGAGCTCGGCGGCGACCGCCAGAAGATGCTCGCCGAGCTCGAGATGTTGACCGCTCGCGTGAACGAGCTGTTGTTGCCGCCGTTCGTTTCCGGCGTTCGACGCAAAATCACGCCCCCTGCCGGCATGGCGCTGGCCGCGCTGTTCAGCGCGGACGCCGAAGAGCAGACGATCGTCAAGAAGGCGAAGTGGAACCTTTCGCGCAACACGAATCGCGCGCTCTTGGGTCGCCCAGGCAGCGACCCGCCGCCTTCTTCCGGAAACACCTGAGCGACCAGCGACTGCCGCTGTAGGCTGCCATCTCGAACGATGGTTGCCCCTGTTTCCACGCTCGCCCCCACGGCTCAGAAGATCGCCCTGGTGATGGTCGGCTTGCCCGCCCGCGGCAAGTCGTACATCGCGCGCAAGCTGGCGCGCTATCTGCGCTGGCGCGGTCACGATACGCGTGTGTTCAACGTCGGCACCTATCGTCGCGAGATAGTCGGCAGTCAGGTCAGCCACAGCTTCTTCGATCCCAACAACGCGGACGGTTTTGCCGAACGCTTGAAGGTCGCCAAGCTGGCGCTCGACGACATGCTGGGCTGGCTGCAAAATGGCGGGCAAATCGGCATTTATGACGCGACCAACTCGACCCAACAGCGCCGCACATGGATCCGCGAGACGTGCCAGGCAGAGGGTGTCTCCGCTGTCTTCGTGGAGACGCTGTGCAGTGACTCGAGCGTGATCGACCGCAACGTGCGCGAGACCAAGCTTCACTCTCCGGACTACGTCGGTGTGCCCGAAGCCGAGGCCGTCGCCGATTTTCTCGAGCGCATCGCACACTACGAACGCGTGTACGAGACGCTGGAGGACAGCGAGGGCATGTTCGTGAAGCTGGTGGATGAGGGCCGCAAAGTGATCGTTCACCAGATCGAAGGCGACGTGCTTTCGCGAGTCGTGTTCTTTTTGATGAATTTGAGGACGAAACGTCGCCCGCTCTGGCTCGTGCGTCATGGCGAGAGCATCTTCAACGTAGAAGATCGCATCGGCGGTGACAGCGATCTGTCGCCCCGCGGACACAGCTTCGCGCGTTCGCTCGCCGCGTTCATGCAGACGAGACGCAACGCCGAGCCAGTCACGGTGTGGACGAGTCGGCTGCGGCGCACGCTGGAGACAGCTTCTTACTTGCCCGAACGATCGATTCCCTTTCGTTCGCTCGACGAGATCGATGCGGGTGTTTGCGACGGCATGACCTACGCCGAGGTGAGGCGCCGCTTCCCGGAAGAGTTCGCAGCGCGCGCCAAAGACAAGCTCAACTATCGCTATCCGCGTGGCGAGTCGTATGCCGACGTGATTCAGCGGCTCGATCCGATCATCATCGAGATCGAGCGCCACGAGCATCCGATCTTGGTGATTGGTCACCAAGGTGTGTTGCGCGCGCTCTACGCTTACCTGATGGACACGCCGCCGCGTGACTCACCGCATCTGCCGATGCCGCTCCACACCGTGCTCGAGCTCACACCCAACGCCTACGGCTGCACCGAGCGCCGATTTCCACTGGCTGCCTGAACGATGTCATCCGAGCCTCCGAACTTCAGGCCCAAGGGTCTCTTCGGCCCTCAAGCGCCCGCGCCCGAAGCGCAGAAGCCGCATGCAGCGGCACCCGTGCAAGCTCCCGCACCGGTCGCGCCGGCTGGGCAATCCTTTGCGGAGCCAAAACAGCCGGCGCAGCCGATCGCTCTGCCCGGACCGCTCGACAAGGCGCTTTCGACTGTCCCAATTCACGTCGATGAGCCCTGGTGGCGAAGCCTCCGCGCGAGCTTGGGCGTCAGCCTGGTCTTGGCAGCGCTGCCGCCCGCCTATTGGGTGCTGACGAGCACCGCGTTCAGGGCAACAGGCTTCGGTGGCGTGGTAGGTCTATGGCTCGCGCTCGTGTCACTGCTGGCCGCCGGTGCTCGATTCACGCTCGACCGCAGTCACCCACGGGATTTGACGCTCGCCGCGGTGTCGGCGGGTGCTGGTTCGCTGGCGCTGTCGTACGCGGGCGTGATGGCGCATCGGCTGCGCGGCGAAGCCGACGCCATCATCCTCAGCAACGAAGTGCACGAGCCTGGCATGCGTGAGTTCTTGATCACCGAAGCACATGGCAATGGTCGGCTATGCGCGCTGATCGCGCTGATCGGGCTGCCGGGGGCGCTCTTGGGCGGTCTTTCATTGGCGCTGGTGCTCGGTGCGCGGCGGGTGGCGAAAGACGCGCCCGAGCGCGAGGCGCCTGTGTGGGTGATGCTGGCGCTGTCTGCCCTCGGCCTGGTCGTTGGCTTCGTGACCAGCGCGTGGGCGGCGGTCTTGCCTGTCGGGGACGCGAAAAATCCGCGTGAAGCCCGCGTCGTCGAAGTGGCAGAGGCGTTCGCGAGAAACGACATGAAGGCAGCTTGCGGCGAACTCGAAGCGGTGATCGCGCCGAGCTTCGTGGCAGTCGAGATCTTGGAGCGAGAGCTGCCTCAGCGTGTCGAGCTTGCCCATCGCTGCATCACGGTTCGCATCGACGAGCTGCCGCTCGGCCGCGCGTGTGATCCGGCGTCCGAGAAGCTCTTGGCGACCGAGACGGTCAAGCTGGCCAAGGCGCAAGAGCGCGTGCGGCAAGCTTGCAAGGGCCGCTGAAAGAACCGTGTAGCGGGAGTGGCAGCCCACGTGTAGGTGTTGTCGTGGGCCGCACCTCTTCATCTTTCTGCGCGGCGCTAGCCGCAGAACTGACCCATGTTGTTGCCCACCACCAAGCCGGAGCAGCACGCCCGCTGACAGTTGACGTCGGTCGGGCACTCGAGACCCGTCTCGAGACAACTGCTGCCGCCTGCGCCGCCCTCGCCGCCACTACCGCCAGCGGGGTTGCCACCTATCGGCGCTGCACCTCCGCCGCCTTGGCTCCTACCACCTGCGTTGCTGCCTCCGCTGCTGGTGTCGTCACCGCACGCCGCGAGAGTGGCCATTGCTGCGCCGCTCACGAGAACTGACCCACCTGTGCTCACGAAAACGGACCCAGGTGTGTTCTCTGGTTTCTCATCTCCCGCGTTCGACCGATGACGGAGTTCGTCCCTCAGGCCGGGCGGCCCGAGCAGGCGGGTCGCGAGCGGCTGAGGCTTTAGCGCCCGCGGCCCGGCCGAGGAGTTGCGGTACGCTCGATGGCGGGCACGTCTGGGTGCGGGACGTTACCGGGCGGAAGCGTCAGCGACCGCGACGCCATCGCATCCCCACGTTGCAGGCACGTTCTCGCCGGGCAGCATGCGTTCTCCTCCGCTCGCGCGAGCTCGCGTTCCACGAGGCTTCGCCCGTGTGATCAGATCAGACCACTGCAGATCAGAAGGGGATGTCGTCGCCGGCGTTGAGATCGTCTGGCTCGTCGACGTCGGGTGGTCAGGTCGACGCGTCGCGCATCGCGATCTCGACCAGCCCTGCTTCGTGCGTCAGCCAGATGGCTCGTTCGATTTCGTCGAGAAGCTGGAGGGTGGCGTGAGCCTGATCGACAGTCATCGGAGGTAGCCGGAAGCGAGGTGACGGCATCGGGCAGCTCGAGATGGAGTCCGTGGAGAGCGTCGCCTACGCGCCGGCCGAAGGCGTCCGTAGCGACGGTCCGTCGATGCGAATCGTGTGGCAATGGTGACGGAGGCGGCTCAGGAGAGCGCCGACCATCTCTTTGCGTCCGAGGAAGGCGTACCAGTCGTCGTGGTCGAGGTTCGTCGTGATGAGCGTGGAGTGGCGTGAGTAGCGCTCCTCCATGAGCTTGAAGAACAGGTTCGACTGCTCCGGTCGGAGGTTGAGGTACCCCATTTCGTCGATCAGCAGGAGGTCGACGCTCATGAGGTGATCGAGGAGCTTGCGCGACGAGCGGTCGGCGAGGCTCGCGTACATTTCGTCGAAGAGATCCTGTGCCTTGACGAAGAGGCCGCGATAGCCGTTCTCGAGGGCCTTGAGGAGGATGGCGGACGCGAGTCCGGTCTTGCCCACGCCGGTCGCACCGACGAATACGATGTTCTCCTTCTTCGCGACGAAGTCGAGCTCAGCGAGCTGCTTCACGACACCCGCGTGCACGCCGGTCTGTGCCGCGAAGGGGAAGGTTTCGAGCGCCCAGCGCTCGGGCAGTCGAGCGCGACGAATGCGGTACTCGAGACTCTTCTCTCGCTGAAGTTTGTACTGCTCGCGCAGGACTCGTGCGTAGAAGTCTGCATAGCTCGGCTTCGACTTGAGCGCTCGCGCGAGCTCGCGCTCGATGATGTCGCGCAGGCCAGGCAGCCGCAGGGTCTTGAGAAGCTGGTCGATATCGTCGTTCATTGCTTGTCGTCCTCGTCATCGTTTGGTGGCAGGCGGAAGAAATCGCCGGCGATGTGGCGCAAGACGAGGACCTCGAGCCGATCCAGGTTGTAGAGCCCATGCACGAGCGCGACGGCGATGGCGGCGCGCAGTGGTTCTGCTGGGTAGTCGAGCCAGAAGCGGTGGAGGCGGCCGAGGCGCCTGGTGGCGCGCCCTCCGTGTCGCTTCTGGATCTCATCGACCATCCTTGCCATTACGGGCGAGTCGGCGCGAAGCCGCTTCTCTTCCGGGCTGGGCGGCCGGGGTGTGCCCCGGCGATGCCAGCGCCCCTCCTGCTCGTGCTCGGGCAACGTGGAGCGTTTAGCGGCGCCGTCGTCTG
>Ga0105048_10002376_pt1 | contig 30539 bp, 16 predicted proteins | sample MAT05_FD_78382 | JGI IMG/M metagenome (GOLD analysis project Ga0105048, IMG submission 78382) | Freshwater microbial communities from Lake Fryxell liftoff mats and glacier meltwater in Antarctica - MAT-05 | ecosystem: Environmental > Aquatic > Freshwater > Ice > Liftoff microbial mat | place... | reverse complement strand
TTCACGAATCATTTCCAGGTCGTACTCCACCCGTTCTTTCAGGCGCTGGGCCTCAATAAACTTGCCGGTGCTTTTAAAATACTCCACCTGGGCATTGGTTTCGTCCTGTATTTCGTAGAGTACCTGTTGCATAATGTCTTTGGGCGCCAGGTAAAGGTTTGCGGGAAAAATGGCCGCGTTCTCCACCAGGCCAATACGTTTGCCGCTTTTCAGTTCCAGGGTTTCAATGCTTTCTATTTCATCACCAAAAAAAGTGATGCGGTAACCGAAATCCACATAAGGCAGATTGATATCCACCGTGTCGCCTTTTACCCTAAAAGTGCCGCGGGTAAAATCGCCTTGTGTGCGGCTATAAGTGATGCTCACCAGGTTATGCAAAAAGCCCTGGCGGCTCAGCGTCATGCCCTGGTGGATGCGGATGATCCCGTTTTCAAATTCGGTGGGATTGCCCATACCATAAATACAACTCACGGAAGCCACTACAATCAGGTCGCGGCGGCCACTAAGTAATTCGCTGGTGGCATGCAGCCGCAACTTGTCCAGCTCTTCATTTATGCTCAGGTCTTGTTCTATATAAGTACCACTCACCGGCATATAGGCCTCCGGCTGGTAGTAATCGTAATAGCTTACAAAATAACCCACCGCATTGTCCGGGAAAAACTGTTTGAACTCGCCGTAAAGTTGGGCCACCAGCGTTTTGTTATGGGTGAGTACCAGTGTTGGCCGCTGAAGGTTTTGGATCACATTGGCCATGGTATAAGTCTTGCCGCTGCCGGTAACACCCAGCAAAGTCTGGTGGCGTTCGCCCCTCAAAATACCGTCAGTAAGTTTTTCGATGGCCTGGGGTTGGTCGCCTGCGGGACTGTAGGGGGATTGTAGTTGAAAACGCATATTAATGGTAAAACGGTGTGGTGTAAAGTTAGCAGGGGGCGTGGTAGCGTGTTGTGGATTTTTTACCCCGGAGAAGAACATGTACAAACCTGGGCCAAAGCCTGGAGAAGTAGCCTTTTCATACCTTCCTATTTCAAATGCTGGCAGCAACTCTATCCAGGTATTTTTTCTGAAGCGATGAAAAAAAGTTGGCTTTAAAACATTTGGCATTGGCTATATTGGAACCGGCTATATGGTACATAAGCAAAGTGCTTTTGCAAAATTGACGACATTTTCAAATTCAGGAAATCTCTGTATTAAGCCAATATTGAATTACATAGTAAATACACTAAAAAAGTCCGGTACACATGTCAACAAAATTTTTCACTAACCAAAACGACAACAGCCTACTCAAAAAGTTTGAAGGTGTATTTACGCATGTGGAGAGCATTAGACAGTTTGATACCTTGGTGGGTTATTTCCGGACATCTGGTTATTTCAAAGTGAGAAAATTTCTTGACAAAATACCTCAAGTCAGGATCCTTGTAGGGATCAATGTTGACCAACTCATAAAAAAATACCACGAAAAAGGGCAGCGTTATCTCGACAATCCAGAAGCAACAAAAGAAGATTTTCTAAAAGATATTATTGGAGACATTCAGGATGCCGACTATGATGAAATAACTGAAAACGGAATTATTCAGTTCATCAAAGACCTGACAGACGGCAAGATTGAATTAAGGGCACACCCCAATAAAAAGATTCATGCGAAGGTTTATATTTTTAGACCAGTTCCTTTTAATGAGTATGCACCTTGTGAGGTAATCACAGGTTCATCTAACCTTACAGATGCAGGACTTGGGGCAAACCCCGAATCAAACTATGAGTTCAATGTAGGTTTGAGAGCCTATGAAGATGTAAAATTTGCCACAGAAGAATTTGAAAGATTGTGGAACGAATCCGTACCCATTCTTCATGCAGAAGCACAAAAAATAAAAGAGAAAACTTATCTCAAAGACGACTTCACTCCTTTTGAATTGTATATCAAAATGCTGATTGAGTATTTTGGGAAACGTGTTGACTATGACCCCTACAATATTGATTTGTTATTGCCCGACAAATTCATGCGATTGAAATATCAATCGGATGCAGCCAATCAGGGTTATGCAATTATGATGAAACACAACGGTTTTATTTTGGCTGATGTGGTTGGTTTAGGTAAAACAATTATTGCCTGCATGGTGATAAAGAAATTTATTTACGAAAACGGAACACACTCAAAAATCTTAGTTGTAGTGCCGCCTGCATTGGAAGCCAATTGGAGAAGGACAACAGAAGATTTTCAAATCAAAAATCATTTTGAGTTTATCACTATTGGAAGTTTGAACAGGGTTTTAAATGCAGACGATTACACTTACTCCAACGCAGATAAGTATGATATGATTGTGGTGGATGAATCACACAAGTTCCGTAACGATTACACCGATATGTATGTGGCCTTACAGGAGATTTGTAAAATAGCCCGTTCAAGGGCATCGGAGAATGGCGACACAAGAAAAAAAGTAATTCTCATATCAGCCACTCCACTTAACAACAGGCCGGCCGATATAGAGAACCAACTTTATTTATTTCAAGATAGAAGGAACAGCACTTTAGAAAGCATCCGAAATCTCCAGGATTATTTTAAACCACTCAATAAGCAATACAAAACTTTATCGGATGAACTTAGGATCAGGAATTTGCCAGAAACAGAACGGGCAAAAATTTTGGGGAAACTGAAAACCGTTTTCAAAATATTAAGAGATGATGTTATTGAACCGTTGGTAATTCGTAGAACAAGAACCGACATCGAAAACAACCCGGAATATTTGGAGGATATGGAAAACCAGGGATTGACATTTCCGAAAGTTGGAGACCCAAATTCCCTATACTACCACTTGGAAGGAAAGCTAAGTGAGTTGTTTTATGAAACCGTTTCATTAATTACAGGACTGGACGAATATGGTAATGAAACAGACGGCTTGGGTTATTACCGATACAGGGCAATAGAGTTTCTATTAAAAGAAGAAGACAAAAAAATCTATGGAAATGTAAAATCAATTTCAGGAAGGCTAAGTGCAATTATGAAAACGCTCTTGATTAAGCGTTTGGAGGGCAGCTTTTTTGCATTCACTCAATCGCTTAGCAGATTTCAAAAAGCGATTAACAACATGATAAACATGTTTGAGCAAGACAGGGTTTTTATAGCCCCCGACCTTGACATCAATAAATTGCTGGAAGAAGGATGGAGTTACGAAAAGATAGAAGCAAAGATTAACGAGGAAGGCGGAAACAATAAAGTATTTAGTTCAGAGGCTTTTAATGAAAAATTTATTGCCTTACTGCAGGCGGACAAATATAAAATTGATGACCTTGTTTCAAGATGGGGCAAAGTAAAAAAAGACCCGAAGCTGATTGAGTTCTCCAAACAAATTGAAACCGAATTTTTTCAAAAGAAAAAAAACCCAGGTGCCAAACTGGTAATCTTTAGCGAATCGAAAGATACAGCCGAAGAATTAGCCCAACACCTTGCAAAGATTTCAAAATACAAAGTGCTGACGGTAAGTGCAGAGAACAGAAAGACAGTGGAGCTTATTTTAAGAGAAAACTTTGATGCAAACCTTGAAGAGGAAAAATGGAAAAATGATTTTGATATTATCGTTACCACAGAAGTGCTGGCAGAAGGAATAAACCTACACCGAAGCAATGTAATTGTGAACTATGATGTGCCCTGGAATGCTACAAGGCTTATGCAACGTATAGGAAGGGTTAACCGCATTGGGTCAAGGGCAAAACAGATTTTCGTTTACAACTTTTATCCATCTGCCCACGGAGACGAACAAATAAATTTGGTAAACAATGCTTTAAGAAAGTTGCAGGCATTTCACACCGCATTTGGGGAAGACAATAAAATATTCTCCCTCCTTGAAGAAAAAGGAGAGGGTGCATTGTTCGGAAATAAAATTCAAAAAGAAGAAAGCGAAATTTTGAATTACCTGAATGAGCTCCGTGAATTTAAAAAGAAACAAGGAAAACGCTTTGATGAAATAAGTAAGATTCCAAACAAAGCCCGTTGCGGAAGAAAGACAACCGAAGGACAACAACTCATTTTGCTGGATGCCGAAGCTGGCGAAATAAATTATCCGTTGCAAAACACTTCACTTACTTATTTGAAAAGCGAAAATCACCCAGGGGTTTTTTGTTTAATAACAAAAGAACTCAACACCATTGAAATGAATTTTTTGCAAGCAGTAAAAATTTACAAAGCAGACGACATGGAGAAGGCGGTTGAGTTACACAAGCAACACCACGAGCAAACCTTGACTGGTTTGGAATATTTTAAACAAGAAAAAAATCAGGAGAATATACAACCCATTTCAAGAAACAATTTAAGCCCTGCCGAAAACAAAGCGATAACCAACATCAATGCCATTTTAAAAATAGCACCCACAGAGCAAAAGAAAATGGCCATGCACAGAGCATTAGAGATAATCAGAAAAGGAACATTTGCCTCTAAAGGATTACCAAAACTGGTGAATGATTTTTTTGCCCTACATCAAAAATGGGCTGCCAAAGAACCAACCAAATTTGTTGACCAACTCTTTATTGAAGTATTAGACCGTTATGATCTTACTGCAAAAGCAGATGACGGCAGTAAGGAAAATAAAACCCAACAGGGAATAATAAACCCACAAATTGTATTAACTCAAAGTTTTGTATAGCCATGAAAAAAGAACGCATTCAAGCGTTTACTTGCATTTGCCATTTTTCTGACTTCGGGAATATGGTTAGTTTAGTGATGGCGGATACGCCACCATTAAAGTGGTTTAATTCGGCCGCTTTAAAAATACATGGTTTTAATTACCCCGAATGCGGGGTCATTAAACCCATCGAATTCAACAGATTTTTAAAATAATATCATGACAAAAAACAAAGTAATAACAGTTCAGGGACGAGAAATTACTTGGATTTCAACTCAGTCAAAGGATTATATCTCATTGACAGATATTGCTAAATACCGAAACGAAAAGGAGCCTTTCTCCATCATTAACAATTGGATGAGAAGCAGAGGCACAATCGAATTTCTTGGCTTGTGGGAGAAATTGAGCAACCCTGATTTTAAACCTCTCGAATTCGAGAGGTTTAAAAATGAAGCAGGCAGCAACTATTTTGTTCTTTCTCCTCAGCGATGGATTGAGTCAACCAATGCCATTGGGATCACATCTAAATCGGGAAGATATGGCGGCACATTTGCACACAAAGACATTGCTTTCGAGTTTGCCTCTTGGATTTCTTCCGGGTTTAAACTCTATCTGATCGTAGAATTCCAACGACTCAAAGAATTGGAGAACGACAGGTTAAAACTTGATTGGAACCTGCAACGCACATTGGCGAAAGTGAATTATCACATTCATACCGATGCTATCAAAGAAAAATTAATTCCACCCGCACTTTCAAAAGACAAAGTCAATTTCGTGTATGCTGATGAAGCCGACATGCTGAATGTTGCTTTGTTCGGTATCACTGCAAAGCAATGGAGAGGTGCCAACCCAAAAGCAGAAGGCAATATCAGAGATACAGCAACTATTGAACAATTGGTTGTGCTTTCAAATATGGAAAGTATTAATGCAGTTTTAATTCATCAGGGTTTGCAGCAGAACGAACGCTTGCAACAACTCAATAAAATTGCCATCACTCAAATGAAATCGTTACTTGGCAATGCTCAAATTAAGAAACTAAACTAAATGGCAAACCGCACCCAACTACAAACCGCTTTACACAAGCCTTACGACAGGATCCTTTTTGCAAAAGATATTTTAAACCCTGTTTTTGGCCCTTGCTTTTCTCTTAGCACCAGCACCATTGCTGCAGGCATACAGCCCAACAAATCGGAGCTGTTAGTTATTGCCACCGTTTCCATTTATGGCAATATTACTTTGGAAGACAGCACCCAAATTACCTGCTACGAAATTGTATTGCAACCCAAGGTCCGCATTGAGCAAAGTAAGGTGGCCATCCAACGCTATGTTCGCAAACTGCTAACAGCAGGGCAGGCAGCATTGATAAATTTTGTTTCGCCACAAAACAAAAATGCCTGGCGGTTAACCCTTGTTGCCAAAGACAGTCAGCTAACAGACGAAGGCATAAAAGAAAAAACCACCCATGCCAAACGCTACACTTATTTACTAGGCCCATCAGAAACCTGCAAAACAGCAGCAGAACGGTTTGAAAATGTAAGCACCGCTAAGGAAATAACTTTTGAAGCGTTAGTAAACGCCTTCTCTGTAGAGAAATTGAGCAAAGCATTTTTTGATGAATACACGCAGCACTATAAAAACTTCATTGACCATTTAGCAACACCGGCTATTAAAAAAACATTTTTCAATGGCGATGAAAAAGCCATCCGTGATTTTACGAAAAAACTATTGGGCCGTATTGTGTTTCTCTACTTCGTACAAAAGAAGGGTTGGTTGGGTGCAAGTAACGAGCAATATCTTGATGGAGATACTAATTTCATCATGAACCTGTTTAAGAAAAGCGGTGGCAACGAAACTTTTTATACAAACTATTTAACCGAACTTTTCTTTAATGCACTAAACAACGAACAGCGTTCTAAGACAGCATTTAAAATTCAAAATGCATCATTTGGCTTCGTTCCTTTTCTTAATGGCGGCCTCTTCGATAAAGAAGAACACGATGAACACCTGCTTACTTTTAAAGCCAAACTGTTTCATAACCCCGACTACGAAGATGTAATTCTTACAGAGAAAAACAGCAGTAGTGCCCGTGGCTTTTTAGACTTCTTAAACGCTTTCAACTTTACGGTGCATGAGGATAGCCCCGACGACCACACTGTGGCCGTGGACCCCGAAATGCTGGGCCATATTTTTGAAAACTTGCTGGAGGATAACAAAGACAAAGGTGCCTTTTATACACCCAAAGAAATAGTGCATTACATGTGCCAGGAGAGCCTTACCGAATACCTTACCACACACCTAAGCAAAGAATACACGGTGTACAAAGAAATAGGCAAGGCCCAGGTAGAACTGTTTGGCAACGAAAGCCCGCAAGGGCAACTGAAAATGATAGAGCAGCTTGGCCACAAAGCCCTTAACCGGGACCATCTGAGCTTTATTGTAAAACACAAAGACATTAGCCAGCTTACCATTGCACAACTAAAACGCATTGATGAATTATTGAACACCGTAAAAATTTGCGACCCTGCCATTGGTAGCGGTGCCTTTCCCATGGGTTTGTTGCAGGAGATTGTGGCTATAAAAGAAGTTATCCATTTTGAGTTATATCAAAGCAGTAATAGCGGAATCCAAAAATCATCTAAATCCGTGATTCCAACATTTGCCCCGGCACAGGTAAAAGAAAACATCATCCAGCATTCTATTTACGGGGTGGATATAGAAAAAGGTGCGGTGGACATTGCAAGGCTACGCTTTTGGCTAAGCCTGGTGGTGGACGAAGAAAAGCCAAGGGCACTGCCCAACCTCGATTATAAGATTGTGGTAGGCAATAGCCTGGTAAGTAAATACGATGGCGAAATAATAACCATAGACTGGGAAATAAAACCCAAAAATGCCAGCGATGTACAAAAAATAATAACCGACCAGCAGGCAAAACTATGGCTGCTGCAAAGCAGGCAGGCACTGTATTTTACAGCACATGGCAATAAAACAAAACTTAAAAAGGAGATAGAATTATTAAAAGCCAAAGTGCTGATAAACCAGCTAACCCTTACTAAATTAAGTTACGAGCAAAGCAACCCTAAGTTGGGTGGCTTTGCACCCACAGCAAAAGAAATATTAAAAAACCACCAGGCACAAACCACCCTCTCCGGCTACCAAAATACCATAAAGAAACTGGAAGCATTTAGCGGCGGTACAGCATTGGATTTTTTTGATTGGAAGCTCAATTTCCCCGAAGTACTAAACAGCAAAATAGTTAAGGAAGTAGGGTTTGATATTGTGATTGGGAATCCTCCTTATGTTCAAATGCAAAAAAATGGGGGCGAACTTGCCAAAGTACTTGAAGGTAAAAAGTATGAAACCTTTGAACGCACGGGTGATATTTATGCTTTGTTTTATGAGCAAGGATTTAATTTACTAAAGCTATCAGGAATACACACTTTTATTACATCCAGCCAGTGGTTAAGAGCAAGCTATGGCAAATCACTTCGCAAATATTTCTTGAAGAAAAATCTTTTGAAACTTATCGAATTAGGGCCTGCTGTTTTTGATAGTGCAGTAGTTGACACCAATATTTTGATTGGCAAAAACGAAGACAATCAAAAACACTTGAATGGTATTGTAGTGAAATCGTTGAAAGAAATTCATGGATTATCAAATGCCGACATGGAGGCAATGCCATACATTACACAAGATGCCTGGGCTATTCTTAACCCTGTTAAACAAGCCATAAAACAAATACTGCAAACAAAAGGAAAACCATTAAGCTATTGGGATATTGAAATATATCGAGGCGTATTAACAGGCTTCAATGAAGCATTTATCATTGACGAGGAAAAGAAAAAAGAATTAATAAAAGCGGATGCAAAAAGTGCAGAGATTTTAAAACCAATTTTGAGAGGACGAGAAATTGGCAAGTATCTTAATGAAGATAAGAGTGGTTATATTATCAACTCACATAATGGGGTTAAGAGTAGAAATATTCAAAGTATTGACATCAATAAATATCCTGCTGTCAAAAAGTATTTAGATACTTATTCCGAACAATTAAAGTTAAGACAAGATATAGGAGAGACGTTTTACAATCTTAGGAACTGTGCATACTTAGATGAATTTTCAAAAGAAAAAATTATTTGGAAAAATATTGGCTCACAGGTTCGCTTTGCCTACTCAAATAGGGAAATGTATGGCTTAGACACTACGTGTATAGCCACAGGCGAAAAAATTAAATACCTTACTGCATTACTCAATTCAAAACTTTGCATCTATCAATTGTTTGAATCGGCACCCAGAACAGGAACTGGAGATTTAAAACAAGTGTTCAGGCAATAAAACCTTTGTTTGTTTATTATCCAAATAGTGATGAAGAAAAACTGTTTATAGAATTCGTTGACTACATTCTTTTCCTAAAAGCCCAACCCTTCAATTCCACCGACCCATCCATTGCCATTTACTTTGAACGGGTAATAGATGGCATGGTGTACGAATTATACTTCCCCGATTTGCTGCAAAAGCACAACCGGGAAATCATTGAGCATTTGGGGGCATTACCCGCATTTACAGATGCCATGAGCGATGAGAAAAAGATGGGCATTTGTAAAACGGTATTCAGCCGCCTATACGATAAAGCACACCCGGTAAGCATCAACCTTTTACACATGGACACCATACCCGAAATAAAAATAATAGAAGGCAAGTGAACCGGATATACAATAACCAATACGAGTATATAAAACAGCTTGGTGTGGGTGGCTTCGGCAGTGTGTTTTTGGCCAAAGAAAAAAACAGTAACAGGCTTGTAGACATTAAGCAGCTTAACGATTTAGCTGCCCGCAGGCAAGCAGATATCATACACGAAATGCAGATGATTGGCAGCTTTAACCATCCACACATAGTAAGCTACTACCATCAGTTTACCGAAGATGGTCTGCTATATCTGGTAATGGAGTATTGTAAGCTGGGTAGTTTAGAAAATGCAGCAGCCTTGCCCGGCACTACCAGCGAAGTAATATGGGGCTGGGCACACACCCTTACCGAAACCATGCGGTTTGTTCATGAAAAGAACATATACCACCACGATATAAAACCCGGCAACATACTGCTTACCGAATATAACCACATTAAAATAGCTGATTTTGGTATAGCCAACACAGGTGGGGGCACCCGTATATACATGGCACCCGAGTGTTTCTATGGCCAGCATAATACCAATCTGGATGCACGGGTAGATGTGTATGCCCTGGGCCTAACCCTGCTGGAATTGCTTACCGGCAATAACCCTTTTAGAAATAAGTCGATGGACGAAATAGAGGAGCTGCACGATACAAAAGACTTAGGCATTTCGGCTTTGGCTAATTGGGAACAGGAAATTATTTTAAAAGCCATAGCCAAAATACCCGAGCAGCGGTTTCAAACCATGCAGGATTTTAATGAGGCCATACGAGCCAGGGCGGTGCCTGTCGTTTTTAATAAAGCAATAATACAAGCCGGAAATTTTGCCGAAAAGGCAGCCCACTATTTAAAACTAAAAAAATGGGCCAAAGCTATACACCTGCTCGATTATGCAGAGCATTCGCTTACGCCGAGTGTAAACGTGCTACAGGTAAAAGCAAAATATTATTTGCTGCTGCAAAAAATAGACTTGGCAAAGCAGTATTACGAAAAAGCCATGCAAAGGAACCCGAGGCTTGATGTGCAAAAAGAACTGGGCTGGATTAATCTTGAATTAAAAAATTACCCTACTGCCATTTCTTTACTTTCGGATCATTTGCACCGCAACCCGCAAGACTTTGAGGCCTATAATTTATTGCTCCAATGCTTTTACCAAACAGGTCGGTACGAGGCTGCTATGCACCTGGCCCGTACTATTTTAAGTATAGATGGTGACAACCATTGCTTTGCCAATAATTATTTTGTAGCTGCCGCCACATTGCAAAACGGTATGCTAAATGATGCTGACGAAAAGGTGTTGGCCAACTACAAGACCACCAATCCATTTTTAGTATACAACCGTGCAGTAACCACCGAAACAGAACCTACTTACGATAAAAAAGCGGGGCCAACTTTAAAGTCGAAGTTGCTTTTTATGGATTACCGTTTTAACGACTTTAAAACCTCAACCCTATACTGTACCAACAATAACCTGGAAACGTTTAAAACGGGCGAAACACAAAAAGCTATTATTACATTAGGCAGGGATAATTACCATGTAAACGATGTAAGGCTGCCCGGCGGCAGTGCTATAAGCCGCAGGCATTGTGTAATTGTTAATTGCAAAGATGATGTATGGCTGTACGACCTTAACAGCACAGGAACATACGTAAACACCGAAAGGGTACACCATAAAGTTTCATTAAGGGGGAGAAAAACCATTACCATAGGCAATACAATACTGGAAACAACCACCGACAAAAATAAATTGATTTAAGATACACCCTCTTCGCACCGGTTCGTGTCCCCACGAACCGGAAACGCTGAACACCTTTTTACAAATGCCCCTTCACCCAACTCATCCAACTCAGCAATCACTTCTTTTTTGCTACCACTCTCCCCCATTAATTTCTCAACCCAACAAACATCCCAACCAAAATTTTGTATTTCAATCATGGCAATCAAAATCGCTTTGAAAATGAAACTACCCATGGTACTAATATTATGGCTATGCACAGGTTGTAATGCACAGCCAAAATCCGTTATAAGCAAACCCGTTACAGACAGCGTTTATACCTATGCTACAGCATCAGCAGATGGTATTGGCAAGTTTTACCTGGGCCGGGAAATATCTTTTGTGATGGGTGCCGGGGCCAGCGATTGGCTGGAGCGGGATGAGCGGAACCTGGAAGAAAATACTAACATGGCCATTGCCAATATTCCCCTGCAACCCAATAGCGTGGTGGCAGATATTGGTGCAGGCACCGGCTATTACAGTTTCAGGATTGCTGAAAAACTACCCAAGGGCAAAGTATTTGCGGTAGATATACAGGATGAAATGATTGATATGCTGGTAAGTAAAAAGAAGGAGCTTAAGGATACTGTAGTGGCGGTAGTAAAAGGGAGTGAACAATCGCCCAACCTGCCCGATAACAGCACCGACCTTGCCCTGATGGTGGATGTGTACCACGAACTGGAATACCCAAGAGAAATGCTGCAGGCCCTGCGGAAAGCACTGAAACCTTCGGGCAAAATATTGTTGATTGAATACCGGGGGGAAGACCCGGCAGTACCCATAAAACCGCTGCATAAAACCACGGTGGCACAATTAAACAAAGAGATGGAGGCCAATGGTTTCAGGCTGTATTATAAAGGCGATTTTTTGCCGATACAGCATTTTCTGATCTATGAGAAACTATGATGGCCAATACCATAGCCTCACTACGTGCGGAACCATTTTCAGCTGCTGGTTTATATACGGGTTAACAATTGTCATATATCGCCGGGTTATTTTTTACCTGCCAGCTTCTGCATCATACCCTTAAAAATAAAGCCATGAAAAGGCAACACCGCATACCAATACAACCTGCCCCACAATCCCAGCGGCCTAAAGGTGGCGGTTTGTTCCAGCATGTTACTATCGGTTATTTTAAACTCCAGCCAGGCCTCGCCGGGTAGTTTCATTTCGGCATACAGCAGCAATCTTTTTTCTGTACGGCTGGCCAGCAATACCCGCCAAAAGTCAAGCGTATCACCAGCATTGATTTTGGTTTTACTTTTTCTTCCGCGGCGCAGGCCTACCCCACCCACCATTTTATCCAGGCTGCCTCTAATGTTCCACATCCAGTTGCCATAGTACCAGCCGGTACTGCCGCCAATAGCCCATATCCTGTCAAGTGCCAGTTCGGCATTATCCACCTTTATGCAGCGTTTATCTTTAAAGCAACCGTTAACAGGAACTTCTATATGTTGCGAAATGCCCTTGCTTAAAATATCGCTGGTAAGGGCATCTTTCCAACTGGATAAAACCAGATTCTGTTCAATTTTATCAAAAGCCATTTCGATGGCTTTTTGATAAGGTATTAAAACGATGTGGAGTAATGAAGCAAGGTTATTATGGGTACATACCACTTCTACCTTCATACTATCTACCAGGTTTTGGGCAAGTTTGTATGATGTAGATGTTACAAAATACAACCAGTATGAGGATAACTTGGGCGTCATTACAGGCACCACAAAAATGGAGCGCTTCAATTTTCTTACTGCTGCAAACTGTAGCAACATTTCCTTGTAAGTAAGTACAGAGGGGCCGCCAATATCGTAGCTCTGGTGATAGGTGTCTGATTGCAGCAGTACACCTGAAAGAAATTCAATAACGTTCCTGATGGCAATCGGCTGGCAACGGGTATTGAGCCATCGCGGGGCTATCATTACCGGTAATTTTTCTACCAGGTCCCTTATAATTTCGAAAGACGCACTTCCTGAACCCACAATAATACCGGCCCGCAGCGTAGTTAAGGGTACGGTGCCTGTGGCCAATATTTTTTCAACATTCTTTCTCGATGACAGATGCCTGGATAATTCCTTTTCGTTTACAATGCCACTGAGGTAAATTACCTGTTTTGCATGGGTGCGTTGTATGGCCGCTGTAAAATTTTCTGCCGCAGTACTTTCCATACTGGTAAAATCCCCTGTGGTAGTGGCCATGGAATGGATGAGGTAATAAGCAGCATCAATGGCTGCAGGCAAGTGGTGCAACGTATTGGTATCAAGAAAATCAACCTCTGCAATGGTAACCTGGCCAGCAGGGTAATCATCTATATTGAACCGGTTCTTATCCCTTACGCAACATATAATATTGTGACCGCCTTCCAGCAATACAGGAAGCAGCCTCTGCGCAATATAACCCGTAGCCCCTGTCAGCAATATCGTCATTTGGTAAGTTTAATTCTTGGTTTACATTACGCTTTATTATTGTAATGGTTCGTCAAAAAAAGACGATTGGAAAGATACCCTTACTGACGCTATCTCATTTCTAAACCTTACATTTATTACCTAAACTAAACTTATGTATAAAAAACTGGCTGCTATTATCGTTTTAGGTGTCTTATTAGCTTGCAATGAAAAAAACGAGGAAAGCAATTCGAACGGTGTACAAACTGAAACTACCACGACTACCACTGATGATGATGAACAGCCGGGGGGTGACATCGAGGCTCAAAAAAAAGCACTAAACGATCAGTCACGTGCCTGCATTGCCCTTATGAATAAACTGGAAGTGGAGCAAAATGCCGCCTACGCTGCAGGTGATGCTGCAACTGCCACAGCCCTGAAGCAGCGTATTGACAGTGCTGCCCGGGAGAACGTTATGATTGGCCAGAAACTAATGGCATTGGAAAAGTAAGTTTGATAAACGCCGCTGCACACAACGCACCAAGTCCGCTGTTGGGCTGTTGGGTTCCTATGGGGGTAACAATTTAATCAACTGGCAAAATGAAAACCTTTGGAAAAAATGAGCCTGCTAATTGCTGTCCATTCTGGTTCATGTTCCTCCAGCCTGCTCTACCTCACCCATTAACCCATACAGCAAATATCCCTTCACATTTTTAAACAGCATTTGCTCCAGCAAGGCCACATATTCCTGCACCTGCTTGTTCAGCTTTTCATCCTTCCCCTCTGTAAATTTAAAATCAATAACGATTGTTTCTTTGTCACCAATTAGCACCAGGTCGGGGCGTTTTAGCTGGCGTTCTGTAGTTACAATGTCTCGTTCACTCATTCTGTATATTGTATTTTTTCGCCAACTGGTAAGCAGTTCATTTTGTAATACTTTTTCAAGAATGGTTTGCATCTCTGTTTTCATGGCATTGCCGATAATACCTTTCATTTCCATTTGTTGTAATACGATGTGCAGTTCATCTGGATGCTGTAACTGCGATAATGCATAGTGCAGTAATGTACCCTTTGTTCTTGGCAGCGAAACTGCTGCTTCATTTGGCAGCATGGTGGCGGGGCGTATCCTCAGCTGTTGCCGCCAATCGGCATATACCATTTGGTCAAGAATAATTCCTTGTAACGCAGTATTAGTATTGGTTTGCGGCGATGGAGCGGCGCCGAACAGCAGTTGGTTTTCGCTAAATGCTTCGTTTACTTTTGGTATAGTAACATTGCTTAGTTCCTGCGGGGTATTGAGCACATCGTACAATAAATCGCCGATGGTTTTTATTTTGTAGCCACCTGCTTTATCTTCTTTTGGTTTGGGGGCAAATGCAATAATTTGTTGCTTAGCTCTTGTGGTGGCCACGTACAGCATATTAAGCGAATCCATTTGGCTTAGCAGTTGCTCTTCAAAATATTCATAAGCAAAATTGCTTTGCCCCAGTTCCTTTCTATACTTTACGGGTACCACGGGTATTTCACTAAAAGCCGTTCCTTCGGTTTTTACCCAGAGCCAGTTGTTCTTTTTGGCATCGGGTTCCAGGGCCCAATTGCAAAAAGGCAGTAGCAATACTTCGAAAGCCAAACCCTTGGATTTGTGAATGGTCATTACTTCCACAGCATTGCTGCCGCTGCCACCAGGTAGCGATTTCTTCTTACCATCGCTGTTCCAATAATTGATAAAAGCCAGCAGTCCATCTTCGCCAAAGCGGTTCCATTCCAGAACCACATCCTGAAAAGCCAGCAGGCAAGCATGGTCGGCTGGCTTTTGGTGCAGGCTAAAAATTTCTATAAGTTTATTCACCAAATCCACCACCGGCAGGCTTTGCAATCCGGCCCGGTCGTTCACAAGCATTGGCGGCAAGAGTGCTTCGCCTTGCCCTTTATTAATGTAAAGTTGGTGCTGCGGAATATTACTTGCGTTTCTTTCAGCTATTGCTTTTATAAGAAATGCTTTGCTAAGGGTATCGATTTCATTTACCAGCCACCGCATGGCAGCTATAATCATTTGCACCGTTTCGTTGGCACCTATAAACAAGGCGTCGGCACTAATGAGGTTGTATTGCCATGTGCCAGGCTGTTGCTGGTATTGCATCAGGGTTTGTATCACCTGCCTTGCTTCGTGGTTGCCACGGGTAAGTATGGTAATGTCCTGCGGGCTATAAGCTCCTTCTTTTAGTAATGCTTCTATTATTAAAGGCAATTTTTCCAGCACCTGGTCGGTAAAAGAAATTTTGTTGTCTTCATCATCTTTAGCATCTTCTAAAAATTCAATACTTACCAAACCCTCGTCGGTAGCTTTGTCCGGCGTTTTTTGAAAACTATCTGCGTAGGCATTTTCTATGATGTGGAAATAGCCATTGTCTTCGAGCCTTTGCTGAATTGTTACGGGGGCAGTTTGCATATCAGCGGTAAACTTTTCCTGTAACCTTGCTGGGATGGTAGCAAATAAATAGTTGTTGAAAGCAATAATGGGTTTAGCACTGCGATAGTTTTCCTGCAGTGTGCTTTCTTTTGGCCTAAAGCTTTGCAATTGCGTTTTTACCTGGCTTAACAATAGCCGCCAGTCGCCGCTTCGCCACCGGTAAATGGCTTGCTTCACATCGCCTACAATAAGATTGTATTGCCCCTGGCTGAGCGAGTTTTCAAGCAAAGGTTTAAAATTATCCCACTGAAAAACGGACGTGTCCTGAAACTCATCTATCAAAAAATGCTGGTACCGGTTGCCTGTTTTTTCAAAAATGAAAGAAGCTTCATTTTCCTGACTTAGCTGTCGGAGCAGCAGGTGGGTATCGCTTATAAGCAGCACATTGTTTTCGCTGCGATAGTTGGCGAGCTCGTTGCTAAACACCTGCATTAGTTGCAGGGTGTAGAGGTTTTGTTTAATGGCTTGCGCTGTATAATAGCTTTCCAGGTTATCGTTGTAGCAACAGGTAAGCCGGGTCATAATGGTGTGCAACTGTTTGCTTATTCCGTTAATGATATCCTTCTTGTGTTGTGCTGCTTTTTTAGGAACGGCTATATCGGGATTTTCTAAAAAGGCAGTTACCCTGGCACCGGCTTCGCCGAAACTTTTGTTAGCGGCTTTGTAAAAATGATTGATAAAACCTGTCTTGGCGTAATAGAAATCGGCGGGCTCAAGGTCGTTGGCCTCTACTAACGCCACTGCCGTTTTTCCAAAGGCTACCATTTCATTTTCGAACTTGTTGATGGCTGCGTGCACACGGTCTTTCAGCTTTTTAAACGCAGCCACTTTTTCTGTAGCGGTCATGGTGTTCATGGCTGCATCAAACTGCTGAAAACGTTCTTTAAAAAGCTCACCGGCAAGCTCCATCATATCGGCTTTAAAGTCCCAATTTTTTCCTTCGCCAAGCCGGGCACTTGCCATCTCCACCACCCATTTACGCAGGGGTTCGTTGGCATCAAGTAAAGCGTATAGCCTAACGGTTAAATCTTCTTTTACGGCATCGGCATTTAGCTGTAAGGTAAAGCCGGCATCGAGGCCTATTTCGTAAGCAAAAGAGCGGACAATCTTTTGTACAAAACTATCAATGGTGCTGATGGCAAAACGGCTGTAATTGTGCAGGATGGAGGAGTAAGTGGCAATGGCATGTTGCTGTAAATCCTTTGCCGACAGGCCTTCTACGGCTTCCATTAGTTTGTCGCCGTACATGCTTTGCTTACCGGCAGCAAGGTTTTTAAGTTCACCCAGTATGCGGTGCTTCATTTCTTCGGTGGCCTTATTGGTAAAAGTCACCGCCAAAATTTCACGGTATTTGGTGGGGCTTTGCAGCAATAGTTTTAAGTATTGCATGGTGAGCAAAAAGGTTTTGCCGCTGCCAGCTGAAGCCCTGTAAATATCCAGTTGTGGTGGAAGGATGGATTGGATGTTCATGCTTGTGAAAGTACATGAATCTTTTGTGTACGATGTGCGATTTTGGATGTGCGATTTTTGCATAGAGTGGCTCGTAATTACGCAGTAGCACACTGAAAAATACCCTGTCTTCCTCAGGCCGATAGTGGAATGGTTTTCGTGTAATTCAACAAAAAAAAACTCCCCAGGAAAATGAACCTGAAGAGTTTTTTTGAAGTTGTGCGACAGTGGAAATTAGAAATAATAGATAGCTGCCAAAATAAGATTTGCGGCAGATTTTTTTCCTTCCCCGTTCTTATCAAAAAAGTTGAGTTTATTGCTGTTGTCAAAACGCAGTTCCGGAATAAAAATGAAATTATCTACTTTAAAATTGGCCGATAATGTAGTGGCAAACACATTGCCACCGGCTGGCAGTTTGATGGCATCTTTATCGCCGAAAAATTCGCCACGCAACGTAAGTCCAAATTTAGAGGTAGGGTCGAAATTGAGGTACAAGGCCGATCCATACCAACTCATGGCATCTGTATATTTTTTATTCGACCAAAATTTAGAACTGTTTAATGTTCCGTTGAACCCGATACCAAACTGGCTGCTAAGTTTTGAAGTGAGCACCAAATCAAATTGGTTCACCTTGGTCGTATCAGTGGCTTTTCCACCAACAAAGTTCAGGTATGCTTTAAAATTGTCGCTGGCTGCATAACTGTATTGGGCTATCACAAATTTTTTGTTGATTACACCACCCGGCACCTGCCTAAAATCGGTTGGGTTGCTAACACCTACCATTAAGCCACTTTTACCAAAAGCAAAATCAGCCTTTACACCCGTATGGGTAAAGGGCCCGTTGGTAAACATATAACTCATGCTATAGTTGCGGTTAAGCTGTGGATCCACCAGCTCGTAACCTACGTGGGTAGCCCAGGTGCCTGCGGTAAGTTTTACATTGGAGCTTGGCATGTAACTAATGTACAATTGCTTTACTGCCGAAAGAATACCCTGATCGTTATAAGAGAAATCAGTAGCCCTTCTGCCAAAGCCTAAGTCGGCCACCATATCCACTTTTGCAGTTTTGTGCTCGAATTTTACCGATGCCATACCCAATTGAAACTGGTTGTGCACAGGTGTAAAACTGGTAAGCATATTACCATCCATTTTTTCAAAATCGTAACGGTAATACACATCGGCCGAACCGGTAATAGTAAAAGATGGGGCGGCTGAAGAATCACCCTGTGCAAAGGCGTTGCACATCATAAACATTCCCGCAAGGGGCATAGAAATTTTTCTTATCATTGTTTTGGTTTTTAGTTTTAATAATGGGTACAGCTGTTATAATGTAGTCTCTCACAATTACGGTTTATAACGACTGTACCTTTTTTTTTGAATGAAGTTTTTTTAAAAGCCAATTTTATACGTTGGGCGTTTCTTCTTCTACCCCAACACGGTTTTTTACCAACAATGTACCTTGTACATAAGCTTCGCCATGCTGGCTGCTATCCAGGCCTGCTTCTTCTTCCAGTTCCGTTACACGGATCGGGTTAATAAGATTTATGAATTTGAAAATGAGCCAGCCTACCACAAAGCTGTAAGTGGCTACAATGATCATCCCTTTAAACTGTGTAAAGAAAAGGTCGCCACCAAAAAATAAACCCTGATGGTTTACACCGGCAGCAGCATCTAAACCCACTGCACTATTTACAGCGTTAGAGGCAAAAACGCCAGTCAATAACATACCAACTATACCACCAATACCATGGCATGGAAATACATCAAGGGTATCATCGAGGGTAGTTTTGGCTTTCCACACACAAACCATATTGCTAACAAGTGCTGCTACAAAACCAATGAACGCACTGTGAGCCACACCTACAAAACCAGAACCCGGCGTAATGGCCACCAAGCCCACCACAGCTCCTATACAAAACCCGAGTACTGAAGGCTTTTTGCCCTTGATAACATCAAAAAACATCCAGGCTAAACCCGCAGTAGCGGCAGCAATATTGGTAGTAGCAAAAGCCGAAGCAGCCAGGCCATTTGCAGCTACTGCCGACCCGCCATTAAAACCAAACCAACCAAACCAAAGCAAACCAGTACCAATTAATACATAAGGCACATTAGCAGGATGCGATTCAAGTTTGTCTTTGTGTGATTTTCTTCTTTTTAAAACCAACGCCCCTGCTAATGCCGCACAACCAGCCGTTATATGCACCACGGTACCGCCGGCAAAATCAAGCACGCCCATTTTGGCAAGGAAGCCATCGGGGTGCCATGCCCAATGACACACAGGGAAATAAATAAACAAACAAAAAAGTACGATGAACAAAACGTAGGAAGAGAATTTTACCCTTTCGGCAACTGCACCCACCACAAGGGCAGGGGTGATAATAGCGAACATCAATTGAAACAAAGAAAACAAGGAGAGTGGAATGGTACCAGCAAATATCCAGGGCGCACCGCTCATTACACCTTTATAAAACAGGTGCGACATGGGGTTACCCACAATACCATTCCAGGTAGTGCCGAAGCTCATACCAAAACCAACTGTAAGCCACAAAACAGAGACAATGCCTGCCGCAACAAAACTTTTAATCATGGTGCTAAGCACATTTTTACGGTGCACCATACCACCATAAAAGAAGGCCAGACCTGGAGTCATTAAAAACACGAGGGCGGTTGCAACGATAACCCAGGCAATATCACCGGTGTTATACTTTCCCTCCGGGTCGGTAAATAGTGCTTCCGTAGGAACAAAAATTGCAGCAATTGCTACCACGGCCAACGTAAGAAACGGCAAGGCTTCTTTGATTCCGATTTTCTTCATAAAGGTTGGTTTGTTTAATTAAAAATTAAAATATCTTGATTATTATGCCGCAACTTACAATAAAGTAACCCATGTTGCAGTAAAACATTTAGATATTAATTTTTGTAATTCAAGTCTTGAAAAGCTATTGCCTGTTTGTGCTGGTAATTTTAATTTTTAGGAAAGGATATGGGGGCGTTGCCGCAAAATCCGGTTAAAATCAGGTGGATTTCAGGCTGAAAGCATCAATTTTCAACCAGTGACTATTGGCAATGTGGGGGTATTCTTAAAAATTTCAGAGCACCATTCATCAATTTTTAATTGGGCAAAAAATATTTCCTCTGCCATCTCTCTCACGCCACCAGAAGCTACATCTTCCAAACAAACGTCTTCAATTGACAGCCTGATTAAGCGTTTGCAAGGGTGTCCAACTGCTGCTACCATTTTGCGTACCTGGTGAAATTTACCTTCGGTAAGCGTAATTTCCAGCCAGGTTTGTGCAAGATGTTTTCCAAATTCGTGCATGGAAGTGGGCAGGCTTTCCGGGCGGGATACTATTGCTGCTCCGCAAGGTGAGGTTATGAAAGAACCACCATCTTTCAGGCCAATGGAAACGCCGTTTTGTATTTGCTGCAGGCTTTGCTGGCTCACTGCTTTTTCCACCTGCACTAAATAGGTGCGGCTATGGGGGGTACAGCTTTCAAACAAAAGTTTGGTTACGCTTTTATTGGTAGTAAGTATTAGCAAACCTTCGGAAGTCTTGTCTAATCTACCCACGGCATGTGTACCCTCGGGAAATGGGAAATCCAAATCGCCAAGCAACCATTCTTTTTGGTTGCTCACAAATTGCGAAACCATTTTGTATGGCTTATTAATAATAAAATAGCGATGCGCCGGGTGATTCATTTGGTAAAAATACCCGGTTAGTGGAAACGATAATTTTAGAATGGATAACCAATGGCGAGGTTATATACCAGGTTACTCTTCCGCCAATCCCGGCTGGCAAAGTCTATTTCATTAATAACCCACTGCGGGCCACCTGGCAGGTAGGGCTTGCGTATGGGGAAGGCTATATCTACCCGCAGTACGAGAAACTTAATATCGAACCGGAGACCGAGACCTGAGCCTACAGCCATTTCTTTTATAAAGTCTTTGCTGAATTTACTCCCCGGCCGGGTGCTGTCTTCTTTGGTTGTCCAAATGTTGCCGGCATCAAAGAAAATGGCTCCCTGAACTATTGAAACCAATTTTACACGCAGTTCAGTATTGGCCTCTATTTTTATGTCGCCGGGCTGATCGGGCAAAAAGCCACTCTGCTGCTGCCCTGCATTACCGGCATAAAATTTTCCAGGCCCCAGGCTACGTGCCCTGAAGGCACGAATGCTGTTGGTACCGCCGATAAAAAATTGTTTTACAAAAGGCAGCTTATTGCTGTTGCCGTATGCAACGCCTGTGCCGGCCAGCAAACGTGTAGCCAAAACATTCGTGACACTTTTACCCAGTTTTATATAGTGCCTGCCTTCCAGTTCTAGCCTTGCATACTGGGCAAACGGGGTATTGAAAATTTCTTTTTGTTTACCGGCACTTACTTTGGCACCGGTGGCTAGGCCCAGTAGCGTACCAGCCAAATCTATATTGCCATTAAAGTAAAAGTTGTTTCGTTTGCGATTATTGCGGGCCTGGGTATTTATGTTGTAGTTGTAGTTGGGGCCTAATATAAACTGTGTTTCTATACTGCGGCGCAACGTGATATTGGTGTCAATTTGTTTTTGGAACACCGGGTTTATTTTTCCTGGCTCCACATAAATAGCAGAAAAAATATTGAACTGGTGTTCCCGGGTAATATCATCTTTAAATACATAGCCCAGACTTGCCTTAAATGAGTTTAGCCTGTACTGCGAACTACGGTTAAAGAGTTCGTAACCCAGCGTGGCCTTTGTTTTTGGTACAAAGCCACTGTTAGTTTTAAACCGTACCAATCCAATAATGCGTGGCACAAAAAGGTTCAGTTCTGCACCATACCGTGTGGTGTTTACGTTTACCTGGTTATTTACCTGGCCAGATACTTGTTTTTCAATACCCCCAAAGGCACTTACGGTGAGCAACTCGGCCCCTCGCAGCAAGTTGCGGTTACGCCAGCTAAGGGTTAGTTCGGTACCGTTACTGTTGTTGCTTTTTGTTAGTGCCGATACCTCCGCCCGTACCGATTTCTTTTTGGTGGGCGACAGGTAATAATAGGCATTCAGAAAATTGCCCTTTACTGTGTCCGGAGCTTCAAACCTCACTTTTACAAACTTAAAAACACCCAGATCCACCAACCGGCTTAACGACAGGTTATGATCGTTACGCCGGTAAATATCGCCTTTGCGAAAAATGAGCGACCGGCTAAAAATAAATGGCTTATACTTTTTTAAGGGATCCACAATTTTGTAGCCTTCAAAGTCCACCCCGTTTGCTGCAATGCCCGTATCCGATTCCAGGGTATAATCTGCATACACTACAATGTCGTTAATCTTATAAACATTTTGGGCTTGAGGTGGTGTTTCCTTTTTAATCTCTACCCGCATATCCACTTTATGTTCGGCTATGTCGGCATCCACGGTGTCCACATTTACCAGCAAATAATTTTCGCCAAAATAATAGAAGCCCCGGTTTTTTAGGCGGCTATCTATCCTGTTGCGTTCTTCTTTTATTACTTCTAAATCGTAAGGGTTGCCAGGCGTTAACCGTGAGCCCTTGAGGATGGTGTTTATTTCCTTGCTCAGCTCACTTGAGTCGGTGGGGTAGGCCACATTTCTTATAGTGTAGCGTGGGCTAAGTGTTACGTTATACAATACCGTGAGCTTACGGTTTTTTACCAGCGTGTCGCCGGTTACGGTACTGCTGAAATATCCACGGTTATCTAACCGGTTGTGCAGCAGCAGGCCGTTCTTTTCAATGTTTACATCCCTGCCTAATACTGGTGGTTCGCCCAGTTTGTTCTTTATAAAATGCTTGATGCCTTTAGCTTTTTTTGGCGGGTTTTTTATAAGGTTGTAAAAAAATAATTTATAACGGATGCCGAGTATAGAAGTGTTTGGTTTGGGGCGCAACAGCGACAGCAATTCCTTTTCCAACGCTTTTACTTCTTTCTTATCGGCCTTGTCCCTCACCGTTGTTTTTATTTTGGAACCGATGTACAATGTTTCGCCTGGCGGCAAATTTTTTGTGCTGCTGCAGGCCGCAAGGAGTACTATCGCCAAAAGAAAAAAGATATGTGGATGATGCTGCTTCATTGATTTTTTAAAAGTGTTTCGCCCCTGTCCGTACGGCCAGGCGGGCTTTGAGGGCTAAGTACGTGTTCGTTATTTTTAAGTACCCGGGGGGCTTGACCCGGGTTGTTTTTTTTTGCCCCCCATCCGTTCGGCAAGGCTGTCTTTCTGAGCGCTAACTTCCCACATTTTTACAGCTATTTTAATGGCACTGGTTGTCGTTTTATACGGTTGCTTGTATCTGCGACTGGCAGTTGTGTGCTATCGTTTTGTGTATTTTTTTGTGGTTCGGCCGGAGTGTCTTTTTGTGCGTTGCTTTTCTCCAAATCTTTTGCTTTCTTTTCTTCTTCTTTTAGTTGTTTTTGTTCGGCCTTTTGCCGTTTTCTTTCTTCGGCCGGTATGCGGTAAAAAAGTTCTTTTAGTTTATCGTAATCAAATGTGAGGATGAACGAAACGCCGGTTTCTACTATCTGCCCTTCTACCACGCCCTGGTATTTATTGGTACGATAAGCCCTTACAAGGTAGCGGCCATCTTTACTAAGCCGATAATCCAAAGCCGCATCACCGGCAATATTCGATGCGTTCTGGTTTTCATTTTTGGGCCCTTCGAGTTCAAAATTGCTGCCTACACTAACCCTTAGGCGGTCGTTGAGCAGTCGTTTGGATATGCCTATGGTGAGGTCGGTGCGGTTATCGAGCTGGGTGGTGGTTTCATCGTAAACGCTTTCGCTGGCAACACCAAAATTTACATCCACACCTTTAATTAAATTACCTGCTAACTGGTTAAGCTGTTCGCTTAAAATTCGGCTGGCACTTTGGCGTACCAGGCTTTCTGCCGTAAGTCCGGCTCCGTCGCTTTGGAAAGGATTTTCCGCCACGAACCTACCAAGCAGCAACAGAGCAAATACCTGCTTATTCATCTCGGCATCGTCCCGGCGTATCTGTTCCAGCTTGGTATCTATATCTTTCCAACTGCTCACCTTGTCTTCCCGCAGGGCTATATCGAAACTGATAACCGGCTTCAACAATTCACCATTCATTTTTAGGTACACATTAAAAGGAACTTTTAACTTATACCTGTTAATATCTGCCTGACCCTGTATTTGTGATTGTACCAGATCAATAGGTGGGGCATTCACAACATACACGGCCGTTATGTTCACATTTGCAGTTGTGGGGTCGCCTGTCCATGTAATGGTGCTGCCCTTTTGCATATCGAATTTTCGTTTCAGCACATTAAACGTAAGCTGATAACTTCCTCCCTGCACTTCGTAACTTCCGGTGAGACTCAGCTTTCCGCTGGGGTCTATGCCAGCGGCCAAATCTGCCTTACCTTTTATCCTTAGGGCATCGCCGTTTATTTCGTCTATTACCATGGTAAATTGTGCGGCAGTATCGGTCTCTATATTGGCCACCAAATCCATTCCTTTAAGCTCGGTGGCTATCAGCGAATCTATGGCTGCCATCAGCAGCGAACTGTCCACCGGCGCATCAAAATCCACAAACCTCACCACGCCATCGCGGCTCTGCATTTCGGGGTCTTCGCTTGGCAGCACCAGTGTAAAATCGGTTTGTTTGTTGGCTTTAATATTGGCATTTACTTTGGGTGCCCCTACTGTGCCACGTATGCGTACATCGGCATCAATGTTCAGCCTGCCATAAAACATTTTACCCCGTTGCTTCTCGGCATTTACTGCCCTAAAGTTTCGGGCTGTTACGTCCATATCAAAACGGAAATCGGTAAAATTATTCGTGTAGATATTGCCATCAATAATGGCCTTGTTGCCTGCGGAGTCTATAATGGTGAAGCGGTCGAAAATAATGTCACGGGTGGCAACTGTAATCGTTTCGTTCGAAAGGTAAAATCTTTCGCCAAGCAAGGCTGGTGTGATGTAGGCTTTGTCAAAACGTACGGCGCCTTCTATGTTTGGGTTGTCTAAAGTGCCCTTCATGGCCACCTTACCTTTTAGGCTACCACTGGCATCGGCCAACTGCCCGGCACTAAATTTTTTTATGGTGTTTAGGTTTAGGTTTACAATGTTCAGATTAAGATCCATACGGCCTTCGCCAGTATAGTATTTTCCGAGCAGTTGTATATCATTTCCGTAGCCCTCAATTTTTACATTGGCATCGTAAGCGTTGGCAGTTTTGTTATTCACTTTTACAAATACATTACCCAGGGTATCGGCTTTGTAGCTTAGGTTTTCAACGGTAAGATCCGAGGTGAAAACTGGGCTGGTCATCACATTATTTATTACAGCATTTCCATTAATAGTACCGCCCGTTACAAGGTCTTTTTGTTCGGCCAAAGAAGTAAGGGTAGCTATCTTAAAATTTTTGAACAACACTTCTATAGGTGCTGTAGGCGAGGCTGATCTACTATTGATGCTAAGCGATTGGTCGTCGTTACTAATAACAAAATTATTAACCAGTAGTCCGGCTTTATTGTACTGTATAAAATTACCGCTGCCCACAGCCCATTTATTAAAGTCGAGCATCAGGTCGGGTTTCAAACTAATTTTTGCCCCGCCAGGTATTTGGTTCACCACTGCTGCCAGTTGGTATTTGCTCTGCCCTTTTATATCTTTTAAATCGAGGCCCGCATTGAGGATGTTATTGCTAAGGTCGCCGGTAACTGCGGTTTTGTAAATGTAAAGATCTTTGCTGCCTGCCCCATTTATGGTGGCAGCATACGCCAGGGCACCATCGTTTGTTTTTGCTCTAAAAGTGAGGCTATCCACCTTCTGTGTGCCAAATAAAATTTTTGGGGCCCGTGCTATTATATCGAGGTTGTTCTGGGCACTGTTAAAAGCCATATCAAACCGTACGGTATCGCTGCCTTTTAGCTGCGGCACCAATTGATACAGCATTTTAGAGGGAATGATTTTTGCAAACAGCGTCCAATTTTGCGGAGCAAAACTGGACGCTTTAAAACCTTCTATTTTATAATACCTGTTGATTGTTTTTTGTAGTGCCGTCGCTATTTCAGTAAGCCGGTATTGCCCATCGAGCCGCAATTGGATGGCTTCTGATTGTATAGCAATATTGCGTTCGGCACCGTTAGCAGCGGCGGTGATGGCTATGCTATCAGCCTTGTACATTTGGCCCGAATCGTTGAATACAAGATTATTTATTTGGATGGTGCCCACCAAAGAATCGGGGTTAGCCACTGGCAAATTTGCTACGATGTCGCCTTTAAGGCTGTATTGCTTGTCTATCAGTTTAAGGGCATACAAGTTCATCGTATCTATTTTCATATCCAACTGTACCGAAGGGTTTTTTGCGGTAAGGTCTGCAGTGGCTTCCAGGTCGAAGGCAATGTTGCGGTCGTTCATGGTGGCACTGGCCAATACCGCTCCTTTGTTTGCATCGGCCTTCACTTTGAGGTTGGTGTAAGTGTAACCTTTTACAAAAGCTGATTGCACATTTCCCTTAACAACGGCACTGGCGGTTTTTACATCAAAGCCCTTGCCTTTGGCCGTAAGGTTCATGGTTATTTTACCTAAAGTGCCCTCCTGTTTTAGCAGGTAGCCCGCATCCACCTGGCGCAGAGTGGCTGTGATGTTGTAGGTTTCATTTTTTACATCAAATGTTCCGGCTACGCCAATGTTTCCCCGGTTGGTTTGCAGCAGCAAATTGGTGGTGAGGTTTTCCATACTGCCCTTAATGGTGCCAGTAGCCCCCAGGCTTTCTGGCAAACGAATATTATCAGGTATGGAACCGGCAGGTATAAATTTTAAGAGGTCGGCTTTGGTGGTGCGAAAGCTTTTGATAGCAAAATCAAACACTGTTTTATTTGCATTGGGCAGCCCTTTTATATTGCCCGATAAAGCGATGCTGGTATTGCCAATGCCGCTTATTTGCAGCATAGGTATATTGAGGTTTTTAAGATAGCCTTTTACGATACCGTCTATTTTTATAATGGCCTGCTCGTTGCCTTTAAACGGTGCCGTGCCGGCAAAATCGGGCATAAACAGCAGTATGTCTTTCACCGCCACCGAAGTTTGACTTAACGTAGCATCCATAAAAATATCACCTGGCTGTTTTGCCATGGCTTCTATAGATGGGTAGCTGATGGCGATTTTATTTTTGATGATCGTCTTGTCTGTTTGCAGCAAGAGGTTAGTAAGGCTTGCTCCATTTTCGCCATAGATAAAATCAGTTTTGAGGGTTTTTAAGTTAAAGCCGCTTTGCTCTTTAAACGACAGGTTGGCTATATTTCCCTTCATGGTATCTGGGCTAAAACTGAGGCCGTTCCCGTCTATATTGAGCTCGGTAATATGCAGGTGGTTGTTATCAAAACCACGTGACAATTTGGTGTTGTTGTTGTTGTCGAATGCGATGTCGTTATTGTTTAACAGCAGTTTTCCGAACTCGATTTTCCAGGGGTTGTTTACCTGTGCCGCCATTTCTTTACCCACTTCGTTAGCTACTATGGCCGATTGCTCCCCCTTGCCCATCAGTACCATTACTTTGGTATTGTTGAGTTCGGTTTTTTTAAACCGCAGATCTAGTGTTGCCATGTCTATTTTTTCCACCTCGGTAGTAAAAACACCCAGATCCAATTTTGCGGCAAGGGCCGATACTTTATTGTCGTAATCGAACTGTACATTTTTAAGATCGAGGGAGCCAAGGGTAAGTGCAAGGTTCGTGGTTTCGTTACTTTTGGCCTCTATCACAGCCATGGGCTGTGGTTCAAGGAGTGGCTTGTACTGGCGAATTTTTACCCGGGTATCCGTTAATGAAATTTTGGGGAGATCGAACACCATTTTAAATGGGTCGAAGGTTTTAAACGCTGTTTCAAAATGCCCGAGGGAGAAGGCCGCATCGTTACCGGTTTGGTCGTCGGTAAAGCTGCCCCTGATGCGGTTTAATACTATTTTATCGAGGCTAAATTTGAGGGGCTTGGTTGTGTCTTTTTTTGTGGTGGAGGTGTCGTCGCTTACAAATGCTTTTACAATATAGTCGAAGTTAAAAAGGGTATCGGCACCACGACGGTAAATATTGGCATTAACGCCATCAAGTTCCAGGTATTTTATTTCCACATTGCTCTTTAATAGTTTAAAAAGGGCAATGTCCACCTGCAATTTTTCTGCGGCTAATAGGGTGTCTTTTTTCTGGTCTTCGAAATAGACATTTTCCAGCACAATCCTTTTAGGAAAGGAGATAGAAAGCTTGCCGATAGCCACCTTGGTTTTTAATTTCTTTTCGAGAAAGGCGACTATTTTCTTCTTGCCAAAATTTTGTACAGCGGGTATTTGTATAAGGATGTACAACAGCAATATCAGGAACAAAATACTGGCAACAATCCATACCAATACTTTGCCGGTTTTACGTGCTATTTTATTAAAGGTCAAACTCATTTTGGGGGTTATACAGCCGGGATGCTTTCAGCGGATTTTGGTTTGATGACAGAATGTGAGTAAGAGGTGTACCCTAAAAAGCAAGCATCGTACCAAGCTAGGCTAACCCAAAACACGGTTAATGTCTGTAGCTTTTAAGAACAATGCAAAAAAATTGGGGAAAAATCTCCGCACAAATCCGGCTTGTATAATTTGTGTAAAACAAGATGTTAGAGTCTTTGAATCGAATGAAACCAGCTTCCTCTTAAAAAGACGAAATGAATGATGCTAAGAAATTCCTCCCACAACAGGCTCTACCCATGCATCATTTTCTTTCAGTAAAACAATCAGTTCATCTACCGCAATATTGCTATCCAGGTTTCGCTTCACTACTTCTTTTCCTTTGTACAGAGTTATTTTGCCCACGCCGCTACCTACATACCCAAAGTCTGCATCGGCCATTTCACCCGGGCCATTTACAATGCAGCCCATAATAGCTATTTTTAAACCTTTTAAATGGTTAGTGCGGGCCCTGATTTTTGCCGTCGTTTCCTGGAGGTCGAACAACGTACGCCCACAACTTGGGCAACTGATATACTCCGTTTTGGAAATACGTGTACGGGTAGCCTGTAAAATGGTAAAGGCGGTGGAATTAATAAACTGCTCTACTGCCCCCTCCCGTCCATCCCCAAAGGGGGAGGAGTAAAGCCGGCCGCTGAGGGTTAAGTTATCGTCTGTAAAAATTTTATAGCTTTCTGGTGTCATGCCGAGGCAAATGCCATCGCCAAATCCATCCAGAAATAAGGCACCGGTTTCAGTTGCGTAATGTATCAGGTGTTCGTCGGGGGTATGCCAGTTACTGTCTGTAATCAGCACCACCGGGTTTTTAATATTGCGTTCCATCAGTTCTATAAACATGCGGCGAACGGCCGACATGGCGTGGGGATGGGCGGAAGAGAGACAAAGTACAACCGTATCCCCAACGCTTCCATAAGAGGGGCTGTTGACAAGTTGGTCAAGTTCATCAAAGCCAGCTTTTTCACTAAAGCAATCCAGCATTACAAAATTCATCTTCAGATGAAGGGATGAGCAGTTGATAAATTCTGCTACTGAAAAAATTGGGAATACAGTGCTGAGATCCCTGCCCTCCGAAGAGAAATCCTCCCTGCCCTCCAACGAGAAAGCCTCCCTGCCCTCCAACGAGAAATCCTCCCTGCCCTCCAACGAGAAAGCCTCCCTTCCCTCCGAAGGAGGGTTCTGGCTGGATTTTGAAACTAAACTCAGCACTCTCAGATTCTTGGATTCTAAAACCCCTTCTTCGGAGGGGTTTGGGGAGGCTTTTGGCCAGGTTATAACGCTTAACGTACCCGGCAAAGCAAAGTCCGGCATGGCTTTACCGGTAAAAATATAATCTGCCGCCCCATCGCTAATATTCCATTTGTCGGTTATTTTATTATAAGTATAACCTACACTTTGCAATGATGCTGGTGTAATATTTTCCAACTTGCTCAGGTCGGCTATTACTACCGGCACCTGCCTGCCGCCAATATTATGTATGGCAAAAGTTTCCCTGCGTTTGTATTCGAACGGGCTGTAGGGGAGTGTTGCAATTTTAGGGATTATACCCAATGTTTTTTCTCCGGTAAGGTCAGCCACATAGGGCTTGCCCCCACTTACTACTTCCCACTTACCACTTGCCCCTTGATACCGCTTCACCAAATCCCTGCACACCGGCACTTCAAATTCGGGGTCTTCCGTAAGGCTTACGCGGATGGTGTCGCCAATGCCATCTTCCAGCAAAGT
>Ga0105048_10002375_pt1 | contig 30544 bp, 30 predicted proteins | sample MAT05_FD_78382 | JGI IMG/M metagenome (GOLD analysis project Ga0105048, IMG submission 78382) | Freshwater microbial communities from Lake Fryxell liftoff mats and glacier meltwater in Antarctica - MAT-05 | ecosystem: Environmental > Aquatic > Freshwater > Ice > Liftoff microbial mat | place... | reverse complement strand
ATGTTGGCCGGTGCTTCGATTATCTGGACGGCGGTCATTGGTTTGACCATTTACTCTGTTTACCTTTCGCCTGGGCGCAGGAACCTTCAAGCGAGTTTGCTGATCATTATAGGTGGGGCGGTACTTCCAACGGCCGTATTGTCGTTATTACTTGCCTATGGATTAGCAATGATGCCGGAAATGTTGACTCCAGCACCAGAGGGTAGCCTGAAGATCGCCATCACGGGGGAACAATGGTGGTGGCGAGTGTCATTCCGTGCGCGGAACGGTGACCAAGGGTGTGGTCGGTCCCGATTTAACTCACGTGGGGGGCCGCTTGAGTCTCGGTGCCGGAACCCTATCGAATGATTCCGACGACTTTCTGCGCTGGGTCACGCACTGCCATACTTTAAAGCCGGATGTACTCATGCCGAACTTTAGCATGCTACCGCATGAAGATCTGCGCGCATTGGCAACTTATCTGGACTCTCTAGAATGAACAGTGAAGAGCAGTCAACGCGGGACAGCATCGCGGTAGACGTACAACCTCTGGCCCACACCCCGTCAGAGGAACTGCGTCGCGCCCAAGAGGAGCGACTCCTAGTGACGTGGCAGACGCCAGGAGGGTGGCGTTATTGGTCTTCTGTCAACAACTCGGATGTTGGCCTCTGGTACACGGCGATGGCCTTTGTTTTTTTCCTTTTCGCGGGCGTGCTGGCGCTGCTGATGCGTATCCAGCTTGCCGTGCCTAACAACACCTTCCTTTCTGCCGACTTCTACGCCCAAGCCTTCACCGTGCATGGTTCGGTGATGATGTTCCTCTTTGCCCTTCCGATTTTCGAAGCCATCGCAATTTTGTTGCTGCCACAGATGCTTGGTGCGCGCGATCTGCCGTTCCCTCGTCTTTCGGCCTTTGGATTTTGGTGTTTCCTTCTGGGCGGAATTTTTCTCTGCGGCTCGATTTTCTTTAATGCCGCGCCAAGTGGTGGATGGTTTATGTACCCTCCGCTGACGTCCAAGTATCAAACCGGAATCGGCGCCGATATCTGGCTTTTAGGCTTTTCGTTTATCGAGGTTGCCGCGATCGCCGCAGCCGTGGAGATGATCGTTGGGACGCTCAAATGCCGTCCTCCGGGAATGCGCATCAATTTAATGCCGTTGTACGCTTGGTACGTGCTGGTTGCGGCGGCGATGATTCTTTTCGCATTTCCTCCTCTCATTGCCGGAAGTATGTTGCTTGAGATCGAACGCGCATTCGGCTGGCCCTTCTTCAATCCGGCCGGCGGCGGCGATCCGCTCCTTTGGCAGCACCTGTTCTGGCTGTTCGGTCACCCTGAGGTCTACATCGTTTTCCTGCCATCGGTCGCCTTGATTGCAATGATCGTTCCAACCTTTGCACGCACACCCATCGTGGGATATGGTTGGGTCGTATTGGCCTCCATTGGCACCGGCTTTTTGAGCTTCGGGCTCTGGGTGCATCACATGTTCACGACGGGTCTGCCGGGCATTTCGCTGGGCTTCTTCTCGGCGGCTTCTGAGGCCGTGGCGATTCCTACAGGGATTCAAATCTTCTGTTTCATCGCGACCGTTGCAGCAGGTCGTGTAACCCATTCTGTCCCGATGTTGTTTTCATTAGGTAGCCTGATGATCTTCGTTTTCGGGGGTTTTATTTTGGACTCATAGTCGCATTCATTCTGGGTTTAACGGGAGGAGCAGCCTTACTCGCTGGTCCATGGTTGACGGGTCTTAACCCGAAAGACCACGTCTACCCCGCAACCGTTTGGCTCTTGGTCCTTTGGACAGTGATCCATGTTGCGGTCGGAATGTACATGCAGCTCTACTGTATCGCGCGGCGAATGGCCGGCCGCATGACCGCCTGTTACAACGGTGACATCACGAATGTTGCGCTTTATTGGCACTTCACAGCGCTCACGTCTGTCGTTACCGTCGCTGTCATTGCCGGTTTCCCTTTGGTTTCGTGAAGAAGGTCCTATGATGCAGACGCGCGAGAAAGGCGTTACGGTCGAACGGAATCAGAGCCTCTGGCTGCTCATTACGTCGCCGACGATCTGGACGGTGCACTTCCTCGCGTGTTACCTTACGGCCGCGATCTGGTGCGCGAAGTATGCAGGTCCAGACCGGTCCCTCGGAAACGTTCGAGTGGCGATCGCAGTTTATACCGTACTCGCGCTGATGGGCATTGGCGTTACCGGTTTCGTTGGGTACCGCCGATACTGCTTCCAACATACAACCATGCCTCATGACCGCGATACACCAGAAGATCGTCATCGATTTCTGGGATTCGCAACTCTGCTTCTCTCTGGACTGAGCGCCATCGCGACTCTATTCGTTGCTTTGGCTGCTTACTTCATGAAAGAGTGTCACTAATGCGTACAACGTTTTTGACCGTCGGCTGCCTCACACTCTTCATCGTGTGGGTCGTATTGCCTCTGTTGGCACCTGCCGCGTTCTTCGTGCATATGACGATGCATATGGGAGTTGTAGCCGTGGCGGCTCCGTTTCTTGAGCAGGAGTACCAGCGCATTGCGGGCGGAGAAAACCGGGTGAGTGGATCGCGCCCGTTGGTTAAGACACGGGGGGAGGACGCTCCCCTTCAAGTTCTTTCCGGACGCAATAGTTCGGCCCAGTCGATTGTTGACAGTTGTGGACGATGTCATGGAATGGACGGCCAAGGAAGAGAAGCCGGCGTGGCTCCCAAACTTGCCGGACAACAGTTCGCGTACCTCGAAGCATCCCTGGTGGCGTTTACCCAAGGGCAGCGCCATAGCGGAATCATGGAGCCGATTGCAGTCGCCATGAGTCGCGACGAGATACGCGAAGTCGCCCTATATTTCAGCAAAATCGTCCCCCCGCAGGAATCCTTGAGTTCTCCAACATCGGAACTCGCTACGCGTCGCGGCGAGTCGATCGCCCGCGAAGGCGTGCCAAAAGCGCGCATTCCAATCTGCGCGGAATGCCACGGACCAGGTGACAATCCACGAAACTCAGTTTATCCCAGACTCGCGGGCCAATACGCCGATTACCTCTTGCTACAATTGGAACTCTTTGCCGATGATCGTCGTGGCGGTTCGCAATTCGCGGCACTTATGCATCCAGTAGCGGACCGGTTAACGCTCGAGCAAATGCGCGATGTGGCGCTGTATTACGAATCGCTGGCTGTCCCCGTCGTGCCGCCGACACGCTAAATAGCAAAGGACAGCGACATCTGGATTCCGCTGAAGGCTTCATGACGCCGGTCCATCGCTGCGAGAGGAACAAGTTTGCTCGACCGACAGTGTGGCATGGCATTTGCGGCTGATTTGCAATTGCGGAGAATTCTACGTGTCATCGCAATTGGAGAGACCCATGTTCACATCGCGAACCATGGAAACGGTTTTTGAAATGTCGGATACAAATCCCCCAACTTTGGATCCCATATGCGGGATGTCCGTGGATGAAGAGTCCGCATTGCATTTCGTGCGAAAAGGTAAGGTGTTTTACTTTTGCAGCGAACAATGCCTTAGGACATTCACAGACCATTTCGTTGCGAAGTCTGATAGCCACGCGTGAAGATGTTGTGGGTAATGTTTCAATATTTTCTGGCGATGGCTCGGACGAGTTCGGCTTTCTTCATCTCGCCATGTCCAACTATCTTGAGATTGGAAGCTATGTTTCGCAGTACTTCCATCGTACGCATGATGACTGCTTTTCAACCAGCTTGTATCCTAATGTTGCTGCAACCATCAACGCATAAATTTATTTTGATAAGCTCATGAGTGAATTTAACGGTGAGCACAAGGTCAGAGCTTTGGTACAGGAATAGCGGTACGAGTGGGTCTTGCGGCCCCGTCGCCCCTCATATTCGCCTCTCAATTCAATCCGGAGTTATTCATGACCAGTGATAGTAAGATTAAGTCGCCTTCAATGCCCCCGCAAACCCAAGAAAAACCCGGTATCGAGTCGCAAATGACGCCGCGACCACTCTACCAAGCGCCCAATTATCGAGGTTCGGGAAAGCTGTTAGATCAGGTCGCGTTGGTTACAGGCGGAGATTCCGGAATTGGTCGAGCAGTCTGCGTCCTTTTTGCTCGTGAAGGGGCGGACGTCGCCATTGTTTATCTTCAGGCCGAACAATCCGACGCTGAGGAAACCGCGGCTGCGATCGAACGAGAAGGTCGTTCGGCGCTGCTGCTTCCAGGCGATGTCACCATCTCGCAATTCTGCGAGTCGTCAATCGAAAAAACTGTAAAGAAGTTTGGAAGACTCGACATCTTGGTAAACAATGCGGCCTATCAACAAACTCACGAACGCCTTGAGGATATTTCGGACCAAGAATTTGAACTCACTTTTCGCACGAATATTTTTGGCTATTTCTATATGGCGAAGGCGGCGCTGAAGTACATGAAGGAGGGAGCGACAATCATTAACTGTGGATCCATCACCGGCCTCGAAGGCAACAAGACATTGATCGATTACGCTTCGACCAAAGGAGCTATCCATGCCTTCACCAAGTCTCTTGCTCTCAATTTGGCGGACCGTAAAATACGTGTCAATTGCGTTTCGCCCGGCCCAATTTGGACCGTGCTGCAACCTGTGTCCAAGTCTGCCGAAAAAGTCGCCAAGCACGGCGTTGACACGCCCATGAAACGACCGGGGCAACCAGAGGAAGTTGCGCCGGCATTTGTTTTCTTTGCGTCCAACGCGGATTCAAGCTATATTTCCGGGGAAGTACTTACCGTGCTGGGAGGTCAAACGCGAGCATCGTAAATGTCAATATTTTTCGCGAGGGCTTGTGCGAGCTCGCCTTTCTACATTTTGCTCTGGCTAACTATCCTGAGCTTTGAATCTATGTTTGGCACTTCCTCCAGCATACGTTTACCGGCGGAATGTTCGGATATCCGGTCCCCTAGGTCGCACGGCACTAACTCTCGTTCGAGGGTCTTGAGTCATCATTCGCTACCAAGTCTGCATTGGGTGTAGGCACGATGCGGTGCCGGAGATGCATCACCGTCACCTGGGTAAGTTCTACTCCAAAGAATAGAATGAGCGACGAATAATAAATCCAGACAACAAACACGACAAGCGATCCAGCCGCTCCAAAGGGCGTCGCGACGCCCGCCTTGCCCAGATAAAAGCCAATGAAATATTTCCCTACGGTGAAAAGGAGAGCTGTCACCAGCGCTCCAAGCCAGACGTCGCTCCAGGCAATGTTTACGTCTGGAAGAAACTTGAAAATCATGGCGAACAGCGCCGTAACCAGCAAGAAGCTTACGAGGGAATTTGCAATTTGCATGATGACTGCAAGACCTGGAACAAGTCCTTCTAGAAAGCTGCCGAAACCGGCAAGTGCCGTATTAATAATTAGCGTCACTAGCAGCAAAAAACCCACAGCGAGCACCATCCCAAAAGAAAGAAACCGATCGCGAATGGTGCTTAGAATCCCACGCCCAGGCTTTGGCTTGACATTCCATATCGTGTTCAGAGCTCCTTGAAGTTCTCCGAAGACAGCCGAGGCTCCAAAAAGAAGTGTCACCAAGCCGATTACCGAAGCTACCGTACCGGCGGTTGGGCGGTTCGACTTCTCAATCATTGATTTCACCACCTCGGCTCCAGATTTTCCAAGAATGCCCCTAAGCTGATCGACTAGCTGGCCAGACGCGGCAACTTCTCCAAATACAGCACCAGCAATCGCTGTAACGATCACCAGAAGCGGTGCTACAGATAGTATCGTGTAAAAAGCAAGGGCCGCCGAGAGCCTCGGCGCATTGTCTTCGACCCAATCGGTCCCCGCGTCTCGCAAAATCCTCCAAGCAAGTTTTAAATTCATTGCATATCTGACTTCGCGAAAGCTAAAGAATGGAACCAGTAGGTCTACGTCTTTGAAATAGCATTTCGCATGCCAGAGAAAGAAAGACACACGTTATTTGCGGCGCTCGACAACTAGAAGCGGAGAAAAGCCAGCATACTCACCGACAAGTACAAGCGATCTTTTCATGACGTAGAGAAATTGGAAGCCCTGATTGCTTGGGCGTCATGTTGGCAGCCACGAACGTGTCGTTCTCTCGCATGAAAACATTCCAAGAAATCTTTTGGCAAGCTTTACATCATCCTTCATCTTGACGGTCTTGTGGCACACCACTTGCTACGCATTGTCTGTTGACAGATTGCTACCAAGGCGACTGTTGACTCGACTTTTTACTTGTCACACAAAAGACTTTTTCAGGTTTGGAGAATTAATTATGGGATCACAGACGATGGGACAAGGGGATAGATCGGGCTCCCGCACAGAAGCCGCTCGGCATTCAGAAGGAGGTTGGGCGAAAGCAATTGAGGAGGAGACAGCAAAACTTCCTTCCGATGCTTTCCTCCTGGCCGCCGGCGGAGCGATCCTCTTGTCTCTCACGTTGAAGCTTTCGGGTCGAGACCATCAATCGCTTTTCGTAGGGCAGTGGGTTGCCCCCGTCTTGCTACTCGGCTTGTATAACAAACTGGTTAAAGTGGCTGGCTCTGACCGTCTGTCTGCCTAACTCACCGATACCAGTCGAAGAACGCCTAGAAATTGCTTCTAGCCGAGGTAAAGCCGAAACGCTCAATTTTGAGGAGGTGTCGGTCTACGATCGGTCGATGGAGATGTAAAAAGGGCGTGGTCCCGACAGATGTATCGACGCCGTCGGGTGTGAAGCTCATGCTTCCAGTTCGCTAACTGCGTTGATGGATAAGGCCAAGGAGCAAGTCAGGCTTCAAGGAGATCGACCGTATGTCCTGCAGGATGCGATTAAGAGTTGTCGAAAGGGGGGAACGATCTCGGTGCCCGGCGCCTATGTTGGCGCGTCCGATGCTGTCCCGATGGGTGCGTTTATGAACAAGGGCTTGACCATGAAGTCGGGTCAAACGCATATGCCGAATTACATGAAGCGTCTACTGAAAAAGATCGAATCGAACGAAATCGATCCATCTTTTGTAATCACGCATCGAGTCGAACTGAAGGATGCACCCGAAGCGTATAAGACTTTTCGAGATAAAAAGGATAGATGCATTAAAGTCGTGTTGTACCCATAACACGGAAGCGTCATTCCCTTTTTAGCTCCGTACAAAAGCTGAGCGAGCAAAGTCATTCGCCCGTTCACTGCTAATGAAACTTCATGCAAAAAAAACAGGACGATTAAGCTTGTGCTTGATCAATCCCTTCATGGCCTCGCACGTTTTAGCCCGTGCAGATTTGCCAGTCTCCGCAAATGCTTTCTCGACCCGCGTCACCTGAGTGCGAGTTTGCTCAAGATGCTCTTCAAATGCTTGCCGTAGGTCCTCACTAGATGCCTTTTTCGCCATCTTTGGCAGAGCCTCAGCAACTGTGATGTCTCGATTTAACAGTTTACGTTTATCCATCTGTATTGCTGCGGGCTCCTGAACGATGTTCTTGAAATCATTCAGGAGAACTCTCGCTAACTTTTGGGGAAGCGAGTTGTTCTGGCAATTCGAGAAACGTACTCGCTTGGACGTACGAATCAATTCATACACAACTGACTAAAAAACTGAGTTGTGATCTGTTAGTGACGGTTGATATCTGCCACCCGGCTAAAAAGGGGGTGGACATCCAAACCGTCGCTACCGCGGCCTAATTCGAGTACGGTCGTTAACTCGTCCGTACGCGTCCTCAGCGGCTAATCTTGCCTGATCCCATGTCATGCTGGAAGCACCTCCCTCGGATTCCCAGCGTTCTCTTGCGATCACTTCCCGATCCTTGAAATCCGAATGCAACGATGCATCGTAAGATTCCCAGCCCGCGCGGTAGGCGGGTTCGTAATCTTCGTATTTATATTCGTCCGAATAATAGGGCTGCTCCACGTAAGCATCTCGCCAATAGGTCGCTTCAACGGTCGGATCAATATTTTCTGCAACGGCCTTTCCGGCATAAGCGCCCGCAATGCCGCCAACAATCGTTCCAACTACGGTGCCAATAGGGCCGGCAACCGTTCCTGTCGCAGCTCCGGCTGCCGCCCCACCCAAAACTGCCCCAAGTCCTGTTCCCAGGGGGTGAGCGCCGGGCTCGCCAGTTAGCGGATCTTCATTGTTAAACTCGTGCTTAGTCGAATGCATTGGCTGTGATTTCTTTTCCATTTTATTATTCCTTAGAGATTGGGACCGATCGAATGCCTTCCGACTGGTAGGCGATAGGTAAATGGAATGCAATTACAGTGCCAATTCTTCCAGTCTGCACACTACGTCGAGCGTCCAGTCCGCTCTGAAATCGTGTGAATTCAGGAAAACATTGAAAACCTACGAATTCAGCTACGGCAGTGTGGGATCTGCCGCTCGCCTAGCAACCGGATCATATCGTGGTGTCGGGTTGGAACTCATCTTGACTTATATTCGACCAATTCAGGCGGTAGCACCGATGGAACAACCGCCATGCGGGCAATTGTTGTTGATTGATCCTGTCCTACTCCGTTCGGCATCACGTTTGCTACATTTCAGTGCGACCGAGCTTGAAAATTGCTCGCGTGTTGATTTTCTCCGCTAGAAAAGTAGGACCTACGCATGAACACTTTATCCCTTTACGGTAAGACGATCGCATTCCTTGCAACAGATGGAGTCGAGCAAGTTGAACTAACGGAACCCTGGAATGCCATGCGAGGAGCAGGGGCCGAGGTGATATTGGTTTCACCCAAGGCTGGGAAAATACGTGGAGTGCATCACGACCTACCTGGTGACGAATTTGAGGTAGATGTGGTTGCGACTGAGGCCGACGCGGAGCTTTACCATGGCTTGGTTTTGCCTGGGGGAGTTTTCAGCCCGGACGCCCTTCGATTGAATGAAGACTGCGTCAAATTCGTTCGCGCATTTTTTGACACGTATAGGCCCGTGGCTGCAATTTGTCACGGCCCCTGGATGCTCATCGAGGCGAAGGTTGTCGAAGGTCGCACGATGACTTCTTGGCCAAGCTTGAAAACCGATTTAATTAATGCGGGAGCAAACTGGGTTGATCAAGCATGTGTTAGCGATCAAGGACTCGTAACGAGTCGAAGCCCAGCGGACTTATCGGTCTTTTGCGAAATGGCCATCGAAGAATTTGCAAAGGGCATTCACGCAGTTCAACCAGTCAGTCCCACTTCGATGTCTGTGTAGTGTTGCCGACAAATTGGTCACGCATGTCACGTACCCGATCATGACCAGCCTTGACGTTTGCGTATTGATGCGTAAGAACGTCGTTCATGGCGCTTCCCGCGGTTGCAATTAGCGCTTCTTCGTATGCATGCTTAATTGCATCCTCGCCACGTTCTGCTTCGGACAGAATGGAATGCGAGTCCCCACCGCCGACCACACCACGAACCCCTAACCATGCACGGTGCAGTGCGGCAATATAGGAACCCTCGGTCACTGCACTTTCACGGTTCCATTCGACGAACTTTTGCAATTCAAGTGCATTGTTCGCGCGCTGCCTGCCTAGCTCAACGAACATGGTGGCGATTTGTTTGTCTTCAATCTTATGTGATGCTTCATCGAACCCCTTCTCGGAGTCAATATTGATTCGAATAAGCTGCTGCAACCTAGCTAATGTGTCGCTGCTCAAATTTGTTTTCGTTTCCATGGCTGGCTCCAAACGAGGTTGATATCCTCAGTACGTAGATTCCCGGACTCTGTAACTTGCATACGCGCGAACCACTCCCATGCAAAAGACGTACCATTCTAAACGGTCACTACAGGTGATGGTGTACAATCAACTCATGATTGACAACAAATCCTCTACTAATACGCTTTGCGGCCTATCGGACACGGAAGTCGCAAGTCGACTTGAAAAGTTCGGCAAGAACGAGCTTCCAGCATCCAAGCCTACACGTATTTGGGTAACAGCCTGGAAGGTCGTCCGCGAGCCGATGTTCCTGCTCCTATTAACTTGCGGAACGTTGTACTTATTGCTAGGAGACGTCCAAGAAGCGTTGATGTTGTTGGGGTTTGTATTCGTTGTTTTGGGAATCACACTTTATCAAGAGCGGAAAACCGAACGCGCGCTTGAGGCCCTTCGCGACCTCTCCAGTCCCCGCGCGCTCGTAATTCGAAGCGGGGAACGCAAGCGGATAGCGGGCCGCGAAGTGGTACCCGACGACGTTATTGTTTTGGCAGAAGGGGATCGAGTCCCTGCCGATTCTATGGTGCTTTCGTGTGATAACTTATCGACGGACGAGTCGTTGCTCACTGGAGAATCTGTGCCGGTTCGAAAGGTTGTTTGGGATAGCAGCCTACAGATGACTCGACCCGGTGGGGACGATTTGCCTTTTCTTTATTCGGGCACACTAATCGTACAGGGCCAAGGGATTGCCCAGGTAAGATCCACTGGCATTCACACAGAAATGGGCAGGATCGGCAAAGCTCTGCAAGCCGTCCAAGTGGAAGGCACCAAGCTTCAAAAGGAGGTCGGTTTGTTGGTGCGCAGAGTTGCAATTCTTGGATTGCTCTTATGTGTATTCGTTGTGGTACTCTACGGAGTATCCCACGGCAATTGGCTTCAAGGATTCCTGGCTGGCATCACATTGGCTATGGCGATGCTGCCAGAGGAATTTCCGGTCGTACTGTCCATCTTCATGGCTTTAGGTGCTTGGCGATTATCGAAGATTAACGTATTGGCAAGACATGTTCCGGTGATCGAGACGCTTGGTTCCGCAACGGTCCTTTGTGTCGATAAAACAGGCACACTAACGCTCAATCGCATGTCGATTCGAAAGTTGGTAGTAGACGGAGCCTTTCATGATGTTGGCGTTAAAGCAATACCGCTGAATCCGACTTTACCGGAAGACTTTCATGAGATTGTCGAGTTTGGGATCTTGGCAAGTCAACGGGATCCGTTTGATCCTATGGAGAAAGCATTTCATGAACTGGGCAATGCGCGTCTCGCAAAGACGGAGCATTTGCACGCCGACTGGTCTCTAGAAAAAGGGTATTCGTTGACTTCTAACCTACTAGCCATGTCACACGTTTGGAAGTCACCGACGGGCACGGACTATGTTCTGGCGACCAAGGGTGCTCCCGAGGCTATCGCGGACCTGTGTCATTTAGCTCCGGAACGGACACAGGAGATCGGCGAACAAGTTGCCCTGATGGCCTCGGAGGGACTGCGTGTTTTAGGGGTCGCGAAAGGCAGTTTCGGCAAGCAAGCGTTGCCAGGCGATCAACACGACTTCACTTTTGAATTCCTGGGGTTGGTTGGTCTGGCTGACCCAGTTCGTCCGACCGTGCCTTCTGCCGTGAACGAGTGCTACGCAGCTGGGATTCGAGTTGTCATGATCACGGGCGATCACCCGACTACGGCCAAAAGTATCGCGCAGCAAGCAGGAATCACACCAGTGGACGAGACCATCACTGGTCCGGAATTGGACGAAATGGAGGACGTGGAATTGCAACATCGTGTGCGGACTATTAATGTTTTTGCTCGTATGGTTCCGGAACAAAAACTGCGTTTGGTGAATGCATTGAAGGCGAACGGGGAAGTCGTCGCGATGACCGGGGATGGCGTGAATGATGCCCCGGCTTTGAAAGCTGCTCACATTGGCATTGCGATGGGAGGAAGGGGGACCGACGTCGCTCGAGAAGCTGCTTCGTTAGTGTTGTTGGATGACGATTTTGCATCAATCGTTCATTCCGTTCGAATGGGCCGACGCATTTATGACCATCTCCAAAAGGCCATGACCTACATCGTCGCGGTCCATGTTCCGATCGCAGGCATGTCGATTGTCCCGGTTCTCATTGGCGGCCCTATTGCACTTATGCCTGTCCACATTTTGTTTTTGGAACTGGTGATTGATCCCGCTTGCTCGGTCGTTTTTGAAGCGGAACCTGAGGACGAGGACGTGATGCGGCGTCCGCCACGAAATCCAACAAGTCCGATGTTTGGTCTTCGGCTACTCGGTTTCGGACTGTTGCAAGGCGGGAGTGCGCTGCTGATCGTTTTGTCTATCTACTTATCTGCAATAGGGGGTTGGCTCAACGCGGCAGATGCCACCGCTTTGAGTTTCACGACTCTTGTCGTCGCCAATGTTGGGCTTATCTTTGCAAACCGATCTTGGACGCGAACTATCTGGTCGACGCTGCGAACGCCTAACGCTGCCTTATGGTGGGTCATTGGCGGCGCCACACTTTTCCTAGGACTCTCGCTGTATGTTCCATTCTTGCAAAGCGTATTTCATTTTTCGACGCTACACTTCGATGACCTTGCGCTTTGCGTAGCAGGCGGCTTTTTGAGTGTGATCTGGTTCGAAGGATTGAAATGGATCAAGCTGAAATGGTGACCATCGCAAACACTGCCGCAAACACCATGCCATGACCCAACCAGGCCATGCGTTAAAGTTTGGTGCCTTGCCGCTTGGCTCTCCATTTCTCGATTCGTTTGGTTCGAACCTCGTCCAAGTTGGCCGGAAGGAGGACCGATTCCTCTCGAAATCCCCATAACGATAGTGGCTGGATTTGCGGGAAAGTGGACGAATAGTCCTCTCCAGCCAAGTGCATTGAAACGAGCAACGCGATATCGCGAAACTCCGCAGTATCTTGTGTTTGCGGCGCAAGCGGGTTGCCAATGGCCGGAGCTTGAACTTGGACGCAGATGGTCTTGTCGTCCAACCACTTTTCAATCTGGGGCAAATCTGCTTCAGTTCCGAAACGATAGATCGCTTGCATCGACCTTACAAATGCGATCGTTTCCGTTTTGATTTCCGGCAATTCAAGTATTCTGAGCGCGATGTCCTTTGCTTGTGGATAGTCTTTTTCGATAAAGAGAAACAAGCATTGTGGCAGCCGTTCCTCGATTCTTTTCGACCATCCTAACATAAGACGTTCGAGTGATTTCTTGAATTGGGGATCGGACATGTGTTGGCTGAACGGTGATGTGGAAAATGTGCGGACACTCAATTTCTCTAAAGTTCGATCGGTCAGGTCATCTGCAATATTGAGGCAATACAACATAGCCAGCGCGTCGGGTACGTCGTAGCCGGTTAAGTTGGTAAGTTTTTCATTGATCGTGGCTGCAATGTCTCTTGCCTTGTCCAAGGCTTCTTGTTTGGAATTCAGTTCTGCGAACACAAGTTCAGGGTACGCCTCAAGAAGTTTCAAGAAGAGCATTTTTGCGTTTCGATTGATTCCACATACGCGGGCGAAACTCCTCCATCCGTCAAATCCCATCGTTTGCGTTTGGTCGGTAGAACGCAAAAAAGTCCGAATCTGATTTAAAGTTCGATCATTCTTGATTCTGGCGACGATGCCGCTCAAACGGATGCGGGCTTCGAGATCCTCGTCGGTCAGTTTCTTTAAGGCCAGTTCGAGCTCCGGGAGTAGCTTTTCGTCGGATTGCGAGAGGAGTTCCATTGCCGACTCTCTCACTGCAAACTCGGGACTGCTCAGGCGTGAAACCAAAAAGGCGATTTGGTCTTCTTGGATCTTTTTTTCGGCAACTTGCCCGATGCATTTTGCTTGAAGCGAAATCGAGCATACGACGCAAAGGCAGCAGATCGCCAGGGCTTGAGGACAATGAAATACTGACACTTGTCGGCTAACGCCACCAGAAAAGTTTCTCGTTCCCGGGCTCTGCCTGGGAACGCACTGCTCCGGAGGCTCTGCCTCGCTTGGCAATGCAAGCGAAACACGTATTCTTGACGATTCGGCAGGCAGAGCCTGCAAGTCAGTGGGTTCCAAGGCAGAGCCCTGGAACCAGTCGGTGGCGATCGGTGAGAAGTGTCGCAATTCTCGAGTTTTTCCAAAAAAACAGGCCATTGAATGGTACTTTATGTGACTCGGGAGGGTGAGGCTCCTGCCGAACCGTTGCGGCTAGAACTCGGCAGGAGCCTTGCTCACTCGACGCATTTTAACAGTTTGTTCGTCATGGCGGTCCCTACTCCAAGAAAAACTCCTTGATGAAGCGAACGACACCAGCTAAACTTTAGCAAGTTCAGGGATTTGCGGCCGCTTGCAGCCTAACTGCTAAATAGCCACTGTTGTTCCAGAGCTTCCTCGAAGCCGAGCTCATCCCCAGCTTCCCGATTCCAGGATGCTTTCTAACTTCAGCGACCACTACTTACCTCGCATTTCGAGGCGCGTAGTCTGCTCCAAGTCGCAAATCCAAAGTGTTCGATCGTTCTACCTTTGGATTTTATTAGCACATGGAAAACGCAACCATTGTGGATAAGCACCCGAATGCTCAGCCAACTAACATGGAAACTCGGCCCGAACTTGCAAGCCACCGCGCTGGATTGAGCACAACCAGTGTGCACGCGGGAGAAGCTCGACGCAAGCCGAGCGATGCCATCACCGACTCTATCTGCTGTAGCAGTACTTTTACGTTTGAGTCGACTCAGTGCATTATCGACTACATCGAGCAAAAGCAGGATCGTGAGGAGTACGGTCGTTATGGAAACCCAAACGAAAAAGTCGTCGAACGAAAACTGGCCGTCTTGGACTCGGCGGAGGAAGCGATCGTTTATTCCAGCGGTATGGCAGCCATCGTCGGACTTTTGATGGCCAAGCTCAGCGCTGGGGACGAAATCGTCATCTTCGACCAATGCTATCATCGCAGTCGCGAGTTCTGTTCGAAACACTTATCTCGATTCGGAATCGTGACGCATCAGGTTGCGACCGGCGACTTCCAAGCTATGGACAAAGCCATCAACAGTCGTACGAAATTGCTGATCAGCGAATCACCGACAAACCCACACTTAAGCGTAATTGATCTCGAGCAATTTGTCGCCTTGGGCAAGTCTCGTAAAGTGGAGACTTTGATCGATGCGACTCTTGCGACACCTTACAACATTCGTCCTATCGAATACGGCGTCGACTACGTATGGCACTCCGCAACGAAATACATGGGAGGTCACAATGATTTGTTGGCTGGCGTCATTTGTGGATCGAAGGAAAAGCTAACTGAGGTGCGTAAGTTGCGGGGGATATTGGGCGGCATCAATTCACCGCACAACATGTACTTGTTAGAACGAGGGCTTAAGACGTTCGCCCTACGCATGGCGCGGCACAACGAAAATGGACAGCGGATAGCGGAGTTTTTGGAACGGCACTCGCGAGTCGAAAAAGTCTATTATCCAGGCTTGAAATCCCATCCGAGCCACGAAATCGCCAAGCGAACAATGAAGGGCTTTGGCGGTCTCATCACCTTCTTGGTTCGCGATGCGGATTGGAAGCAAACGGCCGCCATTATTGACGCTTGCTCGATTCCAAAAATCGCACCAAGCCTAGGGGGAGTTGAATCGCTGATCGAACAGCCGTTCGTGATGAGTTACTTTGACTATTCGACAGAGGACCGAAAGCGTTTCGGTATCGAGGACAATATGATCCGCATGGCTTGCGGCATCGAAGATACCGAAGACTTGATCGCCGATCTTAAGCAGGCCCTGAGCGTATGAAGTTTCGAACGCGCGCCATTCATGTTGGCAATGAACCCGATCCGGCAACGGGAGCTGTCGTAACGCCCATCCATCTGGCAACCACGTTCATTCAGCCTGGCGCTGGTGTGTGGGGACAGTTTGATTACGCGCGTAGCGGCTCTCCAACTCGATCGGCAGTAGAACGCACGGTTGCAGATTTGGAGGGTGCCGCGGGGGCATTGGCATTCTCCTCAGGTATGGCTGCGACGCATTGCGCGACCATGCTTCACAAAAGCGGTGACCATATCCTGGCAGGTTGCGATATCTATGGCGGGACGTTTCGACTTCTACACAAGATCTGCAATCGAAGTGGCATTGAGGTTTCGCTTGCCCCTGCTGATGATGCAATGCAAATTCAAGCGGCCATGAAGCCCAATACGAAGATGGTCTGGATCGAGAGCATTGGCAATCCGCGAATGACAATCCCCGACATTCCTGCGATTGCAGAAATTGCGCATCGCGGTGGAGCGTTGCTCGGGGTCGATAGTACTTTTGCGCCCCCATCGATTTTGCGTCCGCTTGAGTTGGGTGCGGACATTGTTATGCACTCGGCGACGAAGTACCTAGGCGGCCACAGCGATTGTTTGGCAGGCATTTTAGCGACGCGAGATTTGGAGCTGCATAAGGAACTGTACTTCGTCCAAAACGCTACCGGCGCCGTTCTTGGCGCACTCGAATCCTTTCTATTGCAAAGAGGAATCAAAACCCTTGATTTGCGGATGCGGGAGCAATGCAAATCGGCTCTCAAGATCGCTCAGTGGCTCGAACATCACCCTCAAGTGACTCGTGTTTTGTATCCTGGATTAGCCAGCCATAGCAACCACGCGCGAGCCAAAAAATTCATGGGAGATCAGTTTGGGGCCATGCTTTCGTTCGAAATAAACGGCGATTTTGTCAGGACCAAGGTCGTTTGTCAGTCGACTAAACTGTTTGGTTTGGCAGTAAGTCTTGGCGCAGTGGAGTCGCTCATCGCACAGCCTGCTTCGATGTCTCATGCGAGTTATGACGCGGCGGCCAAAGCCAAGTATGGAATCACCGATTCGTTGATTCGAATTTCTGTTGGTCTTGAAGACCCCGATGATTTGATCGCGGACTTGGATCAAGCGATTGTTTTAGCTGGACTCGCCTAGATCGTTCAATCAATAAATGTCTGATTTTCGATACTCTCGCCGATCGCCACCGACTGGTTCCAGGGCTCCGCCTGCCGAATCGTCAAGAATGCGTGTCTCGCTTGCATTGCGAAGCGAGGCAGAGCCTGGGCTGTGCGACAAATAGCAGTTTACGAAAAATGCGTTTATGCGAGTTTTGTTCCGTTTTGCGATCTGGCCTTTCAGGTTGGTCCCGGCCTTTCAGGTTGGTCGGAGGCTTTTCTAGGATTGTCAAAAATTCGGTATTGCGATCGAATCTAAGAAGTATTTTCACTTGCGATTTTGTTCCTCGCAAATTTTGCAGGTCCATATCGACATAGATTTGGCTACCGTCGGTATCCAACCGGCGGGGCCATATCTGACAGCTACACAAATACCCGATATTCATTTCATGTTTGCATCGCTGACCGCTCTCCGTCCGATTTATTCGGGCGGAATCAACGTTTGAGGACGTTGCTTCCGCCGGACGAGCGGGCTGTTGATTTAATAGGTTTCGCCGAAATTGGGCAACTTTGAAAACCCGAAGCGTGAGCGAGTGGACGCTTTTCGTCCCTCACTTACGTGTCGGGTTACCAAATCAACAGCCCCCGAGTCCGACGGAGAGCGATCACTCTGCGAACTTTTCGCGTTGGTAGCTGACAGATGCTGCCCCGCCGGTTGAAAACCGACGGAAGCAAAATGAATCGGTTTGCCTGTCTGTACAATTTGCCTGTCTGTTCATTCAGGCGAAGTGGAAGAAAAGATGCGCAATCCAATTGCTCCCGCAATACCAGTTTTTTAACAGACCAGGACTAGTACTTTGAAAAAAAGTTGCGAGCTGAGTGCAAACATGTTACGTTGATGGAACGCAGCAAGTGGACCTGCGATGGTTGCGATCCATATGCTAAGATACCAGACTCCCACTAGCCGATTGGCGAGGTGATGTGATGACTTCTGTTGGAATGGTCCGTGTCGTGAATAGCGCTTTCATGAACGAACTCAAAGAATGCAATTCGCCTCTTTGGGAAGATGTGAACACACTCGGCTCTTATACCCAAGAACCCTTTTGCGCCCATTGGATTGAACAAGAAGCGGGACTGTTGCTCCGGCGTCTTCGCGATGAACTCTCAGCTCAGTTTCGCTTAGAAGAAACGTTTGGCTTCGTGCCGGGCTCAAGCCAACATCAGGATAAAAATGTTACCAAAGCTTTGGACCAACACTTGGGAATCGTATTGAGGTGTGTCGCGTTGAGCGAGCAAATCGACGACCTAGAGTATTGTGGGACCTTGTCTAACGAAACACTCGGGATTTGGCAGGAAATGAAACGACTCTACGACTTGATCATGGAACACGAAGCCCTAGAACGCAGACTTTCAGCTGCCGCTTGGGCACCCATCCTGCCGGAATCTCGCGAAGCGAACGAAGTGACAACCGCAAAGTCTTAAGGCGAAAAGTCTTAAGGCGAGCGGCAGTTTGAAATCTACCTGTAAATTGGGCGGCAAGTGTGGCACGCGCGGCAAGTGTGGCACGCGCGGCAAGTGTGGCAAGTGTGGCACGCTCTGAGGTACGAAGGGCGTGGCGGATCGCTAGAGACATTTGCCACACTTCCCACGCCCATCGCTAATCGCGCTAATCGCTCTGGGCGTGCCACACGTTGACCTTGCGTATCGCACGTTGACCTTGCGTGCCACACGTTGACCTTGCTAGTTCTCCATCGCTGGATCCCACTCCCAAATGGTTCGGTAAGCACCAATGGATTCAAAGAAGCCAATCATGTTTGCGTAAAACTCGTTCGATGCGAGTGTCGCAGTGTCTCCGATCACGATCAGCTTGCGTTTCGCACGTGTCAATGCCACGTTCATTCGGCGAGTGTCCGCCAGGAATCCGATTTCAGCTATAGAATTGGATCGCACCAACGTGATCAAAATCGCTTCTTTTTCTCGGCCTTGGAAACCGTCCACCGTGTCGATCTCGATCGCTTTGAACGGACAGTTTTGCCTGAGCCATCGAACTTGAGCAGCGTAGGGGGCGATAATGGCAACATCCTTGGGTTCGATCCCTGAGCCGCACAGCTCGCGGACTTGTTGAAGAATCCACTTGGCTTCTTGGACATTGAATCGGCTTTCGCCATCTACTTCTTGCTCTTCGTCCCAGCCGGCACCAGCGGTGTCGACAAAGGTAACAGGCGACTGCAACATTTCCGAATGGGGGGGCGCAACCAAGTCGGTCAGTAAGTGAGTTCGAACCGTTTCGTTGGCTTGCAAACTACCGCCATAAAAGCACTGCGACGAGTACTGCATGATGTCTTCATGCATGCGATATTGTACGATCAATTGCTTGGTGATGCTGTCTGCGTATGTGTTCACTAAGCGCTCCATCAGGCTAATGGCGAACCCTTGCGCAGCCGCTTCCGACGAAATGATGGTTGGTGGGAGCTGGCAGTGGTCACCCGCCAGGACAATTCGGTCGGCGCGCAGGACGACTGGCCAGCTACCTGGTTCGGTGCTTTGGCACGCTTCATCGATTACCGCGAGATCAAAATGGCGGCCTCCCAAGATGTCTGGGTCAAAGTTGGTCGTCGCACAAATCACATCCGCTCGGTCCAAGACATTGGCAATGATCTGCCTTTCATAGATTCTCGCATCATCACGCAATCGCCGAGACTCTTGGCGTAGATCATTGCGTTCCCCTGGCAGTGGTTTGGCGCGTGTAAACTTGCTGGCCTTCCTCGCCATCTTCTCTGCCTCACGCATCATTTCGCCGACCACTTTCATAGCTGGATCGGATTCCACCAGCGCATCGAGCGTGTAGGCTTGCAATTCCTCTTGGACACGGGCAGGATGTCCGATTCTGACAACCCGAATTCGATTCGCAACAAGTTTTTCCAGCAAATTGTCGACGCCCGTATTGCTGGGTGCGCAAGCCAGTATTTTTGCCCCTCGCTGTACCGCTTGGCGTATCAATTCCACTACCGTAGTTGTTTTGCCAGTGCCAGGTGGGCCGTGAATAATGGAAATGTCTTGCGCGGACATGGCGAACTGAATGGCTTGCCGTTGCGATTCGTTAAAATGAGGCTCCATTTCGAGAACCAAAGGGGCGTTAAAGCGAGGTTCTCTCGCACCTAAGAGGACATCCCGCAACTGGGCGACTCGGGCTCTCGCATTTTGGACGGAATTCAATGCCGTGACTTGACGATTGCGAGTGATCTCGTCCATCGAAAGGTCTAGTCGAAATCGATCCCCTTCGGGCCATTCGTCAAAGGCAACTTCAATCGAGCCGCTTTCTTTGCTGCAAACAATGCCATAGCCGCAGTCACCCTCAGTCGCTTCCTCGGAAGCGATCACGGGTGATCCGACACGAAATCGGTTCCAAGGTAGATCGAGGGTTCTATTTCGTTTCGCAAACGTTACGAGAAAGCGACCCCCTAGCCCCATGCGATGGTCGGAGATCACGAGATCGACTAATGTGTCGCCGCGGGTCTCGGCGTTTTTTTGAGACCGATCTCTACGACGCTCAATCATCCTTTTTCGTTCCGCATCGGATTCCATGTCTAACCAAACGCGGAGTTGCTTGAAGTGCTCGTCGAGTGGTTTCGGCATTAAATGTGTTAGCGATCTCGGGATTCGTGGCGGCTGCTCATATGGCCCTGCGATTGTAGCGTTCCTCAACTTTTTGACACAGCCCGAAGTTGCCGAAACACGGCTTGAGCCCGCTTGGTATACTAGTTGGTCAATGCACAAACTATCCATTCCCTTACCCTCGAAGGAACTATCGTCACCATGTTGATTAAATCCATTCTTTCCACGATTGCAATTTTTCTGATTGGTGGAACCGCAGCACTGGCCCAATCGCCAGCAACAAGCAAGCTCTACGAGTTGCGCACGTATGTCCCGGAGTCAGGGCGTCAATCCGACGTGATCAAGCTGATTTCCGACGGCGGTATGCCACTTATGAAGAAACATAACATTTCCTTGGTAGGCGCCTGGACCAACGTCGATCCAAAGGACGAACGTGTTTTCACGTTGATCAGCCACAAGGACAAAGCGACCAGCGAAGCGTCTCAAACGGCACTCCAAAATGACCCAGCTTGGAAAGAGATCGTTCAAAAAACAGTTATTGACGGCAAGAAGGCCGTAAATTCCTTTACGCGAATTTTTCTTACGGTTAACGACTACAGCCCAGCTTTGGACGTTAAGCAAGTTGGCAATCGAGTTTTTGAGTTACGTACTTATGTCGCAACCAAAGGCAACCTCCCCGCCCTCAACGCTCGATTCAAGAATTATACCCTTGGTCTTTTTAGCAAGCATGGCATGACCAACATTCTTTATTGCTCCGTACTGGATGGCGAACCGCTGACCTGTGCAAAGCTACTAGAAGCCGTTTCTCCAATCGGCAAAGGAATGGCAGAGGTGGACGCAAGTTTGTCTGCGGCTGGCAATAGCCTTGTGTATTTCATTGCTCACGCTTCGCCAGAAGCCGCAAAAACGAATTTCGGAAAGTTTGTGGCCGACGAAGAGTGGACCAAGGCATACAAGGCTTCGGAAGCTGCGGCTGGAGGCTCGTTGACTGTCAAAAGTGGGGTTAAGAGTTTGTTTCTGCAACCTACCGAGTTTTCACCGCTAAAGTAGCTACTATGTCAGGTCCGACAGATAGCACTCCAGATCGAGGCAGGCACGCTGTTGTCGCCGTCATCATTGAGCAGTCGCAATTTCTGGTAATCCGGCGCTCCGAATTCGTTCGGGCCCCAGGACTGCTTTGTTTCCCAGGTGGTGGAATCGAGGCGAATGAGGATTTTGAATCCGCCATTCGTCGGGAATTATCAGAAGAGCTCGGGCTCCAAGTTGTTGTCTCGCAGCATATTTGGACTTCTGTAACGAGGTGGGGGACCCAACTGGAGTGGCTGTTTTGCAGACGATTTCCGGACTCAGTTCCTGTTCCAGCTCCCGAGGAAGTCGCCGAAGTGCATTGGCTAGAAGAAGCGGAACTTCGAAGTCGACCCGACTTGTTGGGAAGTATCCCTGACTTTTTTGCCGCAAAAGATGCTGGGGAATTTCAATTGCAATCATAAAAAAACCGCGAGTCATTTGAGTCTCGCGGTTTTATATTTGGGCGAGGGGGAGTTTGAAATCTACCTACAAACTGTGTGGCACGCTCTGAGGTACGAAGGGCGTGGTGAATCGCTAGAGTCATTTGCCACACTTCCCACGCCCATCGCTAATCGCGCTAATCGCTTTGGGCGTGCCACACTGTGGCCTGGCAGTCTTCTGTCTGCCGCTCGCCTTGAAACGAGCTTCAAACAGGCTGGCTCAGAATGCTCCTCCACCACCAAATCCGCCACCGCCACCTCCACCTTGTGCACCTCCACCGCCCGCACCACCGCCGCCGCCACCAGTTGTAGTTCCGCCGGTAAACGTATTGAAGGTATCGACCGCAATAATGTCAGTGAAAAATGGACTTGGGGTTATCCGCACGTACCTGCGGTCACCTGAAATCACGCCGGTGGCAAACATCATGGTGCCTTGGTTGATAAACGTTAGAACAGGTCGATAGCCCACAACATTTCTTCGCCCGATAAATGGACCTAACTGGCCGTTGCCAACGCCATTTTGACCGCCAGTATACGACGAAAGAAGCTGCTGGTAAGCTGACCCTGGACTCGAGTCTTTACCATTCCGGTTTGGAACTAACTGAGCAAGTACCGCACCTGCTTCCGCCATTTTCCTCTGAACTTTGGCCAATTGTGCATCCACAATGGGTTCCTTGCGATGGCCACTCTTCACTTCGGCAACCAAAACCGTATCTTGCTGAATGGGTACCAAATGTTGGACAACCTTTTGATCCGGAGTTCCATAATCGGTCAACAGGTTGACAGTGACTTTACCACCCGAAACCTCACCCCAAACTTTGCGGAGAAGAATTCGATACTGACCAGCGTATCCATGTGCGCAAACATAGGTTTCGGAAAAACCGTCCTTGCTTGTTTTGTCTAACGAGGAACCGTCGGCCAACAGCAATCCACCGCTTAGCGTTCGCATATTATTTTTGTCGCAAATCGTACCGGTAGGCTCTTCCACCGAAATATCGATGTCCGCGTCACCGGTCCAAACAACGCGAACCATCAGATCCCTCAATAGAGCTTGTTTCATTTCTTGCTCAAACGCGTACGCCTTCATTGTTTCCTTGGACTGGTTGAGCCGAATATGCGAAGCCTTAGCTGCAAGCTTTGCCTTTTCGATGAGCGGCAGATGGTCGTCACTCCATGCTTGGCCAAAAATACCTGTGCAAGCCCACTGAATACCGTTCTGATCCCCGGTCTCGAGACTTAGATCCAACGCGAGTTCGAGCGGCTCGGGAAGCATAGGATTGGAGCGGTGGGCGTCATGGAAAACGTTGATCGCCTCCTTTTTCAGTCCTTGTCCCTTGAGGTACTTTCCGATTTTGATCGCAGCGTCCACGTCTCCACCGAAATCGATACTCGAAAGTAGCACTCTTCGAATTTCTGAGCCCGGATACTCGCAGCCTTCCATTGCCGTACTTAACGCTTGATACATCCATGCCGCTGGAAGCGTCTTCCGCATTGCATCGCCAACCGTGTCAATGATTTCCTGGAAATGCTTTCGTACTTCATTGTCTTGACCTGCGGCTGCAGCCCTCTTGGCTTGTTGCATTTTCTTGACAACCCAACTGGAAAGGGCCGCTTCCGCGACGAGTCGCTCTCCACCTTCGCTAGCGACCAACACTTCAACTAGCTCCGTCGGCGACTTGTCAGCAGACTTGGCAGGTTGATCTTCAACACACATCATTCCTCCCATGCCACCTCCCATACCACCCATTCCACCGCCCATACCTCCCATGCCGCCGCCCATGCCTCCCATGCCGCCACCCATACCACCCATGCCGCCGCCCATGCCTCCCATTCCACCGCCCATACCCATGCCGCCACCCATGCCGCCACCCATTGGCATAACAGGCACTACAAGGTCACCGACTGGATAAACACGAACCACGTTGGCTGATGTCTTCTTGCTAGTGATTCTCATCACTTCGTCTTCGATGACATACGTAAGTTGCAACGGTTCCAAAATCAGCTTAAGAGCCGATCGGAACGAAACGGTGGGAAGTTCTAGGTTAATAGGTTCGTCCGGAGTGATGTTCTCGTCTTCGAGTGCTTTGTCGTCGATCACGATAGGAATACCGTAGGTTTCCCTGAAGATCTTCATCACACCGGACAAAGGTATACCGTTGAAATTCACATCACCGCGTTCATTGAGGGCGTTATAAATCCTTTGTTCAGATACTTTTCCACCCGACAAATCGATTGAACCATAACGCTCCAGACGGCGAGCGCTCAACGCCTGCCAAACGTCCGCAGGTGGATAGATAATCGGTGGATCATCCACGAATGGAACCAACGCCTGTTCGTTCAAGTAAAGAGAATCCACAAACGCTCGACTCCTCTTGATCACAACGTCCCGAATCAATTCCTCATTGGCGGCCATGTTGGATTCAATGTTGGTCACGCGATCAATAACCGAATCACGATCGATTGCGGTAATCTGCGGAGCGATTTCATTGTTCGCTTGTTGATACATCTGCTGTGCCATCAACGAATTGTAACGTGCTACTAACTGCTGTACGGTTGCATTGCGGCGTTCGGTTTCCGCTAGCAATCGCTTAGAGGCAGACTGACTGGATTGAACTGCCTCAGTTCTCGAAAGCTGTTCCTTTAAGTTTGCTTCTGCACGTGCCGCGGCTTGGATAGCGGAAGCAATCTGAGAGTCAAGACGAGTCCTGTCCGCTGCGCCAAGCTCAGCCGAACGTCGAATTTGGTCCTGCAGTGCCTTCAGTCCGACCTTCGTCGACGACGGGTCTTGACTCCTTCGTGCTTGACTCAATTCGCTCTTTACCTGAGCCTCTAACTGTTGAGCCATCACACGTCGAAATCCCTCATCCTCAGCCAGCAAGTCACTTGCATTGGCTAATTCGCTAAACGGGTCGCTGCTCTGTGCAAAGGAACCAGGTGCTGACGGGAACGCGGCGTTAGATTGCCCGGCATTTGCCGATGGTAGTACCGATCTAGCTGGTGCAGCATCATCCCCGAATGGATTGCTGGTGGATGGAACATTTGGAATGTCAACCTTTCCAATCGCCGGCGAACCCTGGGTTGCAGGTGGATCGGCAAACGGATCCTCTGGTATTTGAGCAGAGATGAATTTTACAATTCGAGGTGATGCACTTGAACTCTTAACCGGCTTGGCTGGTTTCTGCGTTTGCTCGGCTGCATCCAAAATGTTCTTCGCTGCCAAATTGTTGGGCGATCGTTTGATCGCTTCTCTTGCGATGTTGATGGCAGCACTTGTGTCGCCAGAGTTCAGAGCAAATCTAGCATCCTTAACAAGTTGATCGGAGGAACTCGCTAGAACCAAGCCTAACTCTTGCAACGCTTCCGAACCTGCAGTTGGCATCATCAAGCCAGCATTCGGAGCCGCTTTGGAAACCACTTGAGTAAGGAATGCAAAGTCTGGGTTCGATGGTTCACTCTTTAACTCCCAACGCATGGAAGTCGATTTCCCGCCGATGATGCCTTCTACTTCAAGAGAACCTTCAACGGAGTCTGCCTTAAGATTTCCGACAAGGATGGAGTCTCGGTCAAATCGCAGCGGTGGCATCTTTACCGGGAAATAATTAGCAACTCCAGTTGGCCAATTCGATTTGGTAGGCCAGAAAACAGGTTCCAAAGCCACTTTTGCCAACGCGTCACCAATCTGTTGACTCGTTGCGGCGGTGATCCCCTGGCGAACGAAAACCTTGCCACCCGTGTGGTTCGAAATCGTTGAAAGCAACTCGCAGTCCGTTTTGGGACCGATGGCCAGCGAGCTAACACTGGTTCGTGACTCTCGCATTTCATTGATCAGCGATTCAAATTCAGCCGTGTTCAACAGGTTGCAAAGATGCATGCCATCACCGATGTATACGATGCTGGAATCCGGTTTATTGCCGAGTTCTCTGCTCGCCGCTCGCAATGCTGCCGCAAGATCCGTTGTGCCTAACGGAATCCGCATTTCGAGTTTCTTGAATCCGTCCGTCAAAGCCTGGCTGGTGGGTGACGTTGCAGCGGACAACACAATGGGCTCCACATCGCAAGCGAGCAAGCTCACGATCGTTTTTGCTGGCAACGCTTCGATGATCGACTGAGCGATCTCGAGGAAATCCTTGCGAAAGTCGCCGTTCTGGGATGCGGAAGTGTCCACCACGACCGCCACATGGGGCGAATTCTTGGTGGCGAATTCTTGCGTAGGCAATAAACTCAGCGCGAAAAGGGTCTTTCCATCGTCTTGATAGGTGATCAAGCGATTGTCTTTGGCTTGCGTCGCGTAGGCCGATAAGCCTGTTCCAAACACCAAACTCAACCCTAACACGGACGACAAGGATGCCGAGAAAAGCCGCTTTGGGATCTCTGAAAAACTACGACTCGACATGGTGATTCGCTCCGATTTGGGTCGAATGGAGGTGTGGACGAAAGACATAAATCTACCGACTACGAAATTGACAATGGAAATTAGACAACGTTCAGGCTACGGTTCTCCTGAAGATATCCTTAATCGTATTTCTGATCTAAGCCTTACGCCATCAAAAAACAGATCAAATCAACGATTATCAATCTTCCAGCTAACTTCGCAGCCTGTCTATGACACGTACCCCAGCAATTGCCGAACCAATCTCTTTGATTTCGTTGGATTTTTCGCAGACTTGCGTTTTCCTGGAAAATGAAGAAAAAAAAAGGCTCGACATCGACTCGCACAAGTACCCCGAACGACTTGCCAGCCAAGCTTGGGCGGAATGCAACTCTTATTCGAGCTTGTCCCTGCAAAATTGAACACAAAGTGTAGCACGGCATTCCATGCCGTGACATGCTTCCACATCGTGTAGTCCGCATTCCATGCCCTGACATCCTCAGTTAAGGCCAGTATTGACCGGCAAAAGCAGAAAATCCCTCAAAATCCCCCAATCTGCTCAATCCTGCCCAATCGAACACCCGATGACCTGGGAAGAGATTTTAGTCGAGCTTCGTTATTTGCTGGGGTTTTCCGTATGCTTCGAACAACCATTATCAAAAATGAAGTGGCTTGGGCATGGGTGTTGATCACAACTCTTCTTATGCCTCTTCCTTGCTTCGGACAGGAGGATTCGATCGAAGAATCGACGGCGAAGCCGCAGGCTGGCGTTTTCGAAAGACTTTTCGGAAACTCATCTAGCCAAGCCAGCCCACCGCAGAAACCGAAGCCCAAAGTTCCCGCAACAACTGCCGCAACTCCAAACGGAAAGCCGACCCGATCCGGTTTTCTCGTTCCGCTAAAGTCCATTACCAAAGCCTTCCGCGGGTCCAGTGAAACGGATGACTCGGAGAGTCGCGAGGAGTCAACCTCACAGCGGCTATCCCAGCCACGTGTCCAACGAGAACCGTTCAAGAGCCTACCTCGAGCGCAAGAACGACGCGAACGTGACACGGTCGATCTGCATGTGGAGCGAATCGCATCTGAACCAACGCCGAACTCTGGACGAAAGGAAGCCTCCGCAAGAACACCGGCCCCCATTATCACTGCTGACAAGTCAGTTATCAGTACGGACAAGTCGGTCTACAGGTCCCCCGCTCCGTTGCAATCCAACTCCAAGTCGTCAAATTCAAGATCGGTTACGGCAGGCTCTTCAAAAAGTACTGCATCCGAGATAGTCATCGAGTCCAATTCCACCTCCCGACGAACCGCGATGGAGTTCGACCCCGCGGACTCGTTAATTTCACCAATTTCACCAAGGCCCGCCGATTCAACCCGAGATAGGCAGAAACCCGCCTCATCCGTCCTGTCAAACTCCTTCTCCGAGGTTTCCCAGAACAAGAGTCGGCCCGAACCAAAGAACCTCGTGGACCTTGGGCAACCCTCGGAAAAGACCGCAATCAGCCTCGTGAAATCCAGCACGCAAGAAAAAGCCGCCGCGCCGTCGTCGCAAACACGGGCGATCGCAGTTGAAAGCACGGCACTGGCCAATGAAATCCCCCGTATTGCACGATCGAGTAGCGGCAACGCTGCAAAGCAAGAATCGAAGGACAAAACAGTTCAAGCAAACAACGGCGCCAAAACTGCAACCTCGATCCCAAACTCGATCCCAACGTCATCGATTCATCGTGAAATGACCGTTCCCGGTGTCAAGGTCACCGTCAATGGCCCAAGTTCGATCTTGGTAGACGAAGAGAACAGTTATGAGGTCATTGCAAAGAACGAAGGAACGGAGCCGCTGAACGGTTTGATCGTGAGCGTTGCGGTGCCGAAACAAGTCGCGGTTGGCAATGTCTCAGTCACGGATGGGGCCGCTCATCCGGACAGCGATGAAAACGGAAACACAGTCATCTGGGAACTGGGGGAAATCCCTCCCGGAAGTTCCAAGACCGCCATGATCCTGTTAAAAACACCCAAGGCGGAGCATTTTGCGTTGGGTGTCGAGTGGACGACTCTCCCTCAAAATGCGGAATTGAAAATTGAGGTTCAACAGCCGCAGTTGGACATTGCATTGGAGGGGCCTTCCGAAGTTACCTTTGGCAAGCCTCAGATGTACCGTATTCGAGTGCGCAACTCCGGCAACGCCGTCGTTAAGGCAATCTCGGTCGCAATGACCGCCGAACCATACGGTAGCAACCAGTCTGATATTGGCGACGTTGCCGCTGGTAGCGAAAGAATTGTCGAAGTGGAATTGACGTTCCAGCAATCGGGTTCGCTGCCAATCGTTGCGACTGCCACCAGCGCTATTTCGAAAGTGCAAGCCAAATGTGCAATCGATGTTCAAGTTCGACATTCGGAACTTGTAGCAACTTGGTTCGGTCCAGCTGAATTTTACCAGGGAAGCATCGTAGATTATGAATTGGAATTGACCAACGTCGGGTCGATCGCTGCACTGGGAACGCATTGCTCAATAACGCTTCCTTCGGGCGCAGAGATTGTCACTTTGCCACCAGGTTCTACCCGCAGTGGCGATCGCATCAAATGGGAGATCAAAAAGCTCGATCCTCAGGAAAAGCAAACCATCCCACTTCGATTGACTTTGTCCAAAATCGGTGACAACCAGCTTGTCTTTATCGGTGAGTGCAGCTCGTCGGCCGAAGCCAAAGCGGACTTCAAAACCAATATCGATGCGATCGCGGACTTGCATTTGACGGTAGTGGATCCGGCCGCCCCTGCACCCGTAGGGCAACCTGTGGTCTACGAGATTGTCATTGCGAATCGCGGTAAAAAAATGGCCTCCGATGTGGAAGTCATCGCCCAATTCTCCGAAGGTATCGAGCCTGTGAGAGTTGAGGGGCACGCAGGTCGCATCGTTCCAGGTCAAGCTATATTCAGTTCGATCCCAAGTATTGGTCCCAGCGACAAACTCGTACTGCGAATCCATGCTGAGGCGTCCAAACCTGGCGTCCATCGCTTCCGCGTTGAGGTAAAAAGCAACGGAAGCGATACCGATCTTCTGGAAGAAGAATCGACGCGATATCTGGCAACCGGTATCAAAGGTGAACGCCGCTAGTGAATCCAGCCAAGGTCAAGCGAGAATCGATTAAGTCGCTACTGGATTTACCGAATGTTGGCCCGGCTACTCAAGCCGATCTTCAACTGCTTGGCATCCGAAAACCAGAAGAATTGTCTGGACAGGATGCTTACGAAATGTACGATCGGCTTTGTTCCATCACCAAAACTAGGCACGATCCGTGTGTGATCGATGTTTTTCTATCTTTGGTCAGTTTTGCCAACGGCGGACTCGCCAAACCCTGGTGGAATTTTACGGAAGAACGAAAACGAACTCTTTCTCGCGGTACAAGGTCATAAACCGCTCTCCCCGATGGACAATCGTAAGGTTGGGAACGACAATTAGACTTGCTTGTTTGAGTCTGCTAATCTCGCGCATTCGTCCACAATCCGTACTTCTTCCACCCTGGCCGTTCCTCTCCCACCCTGGACCCATCGAAAATGCTTCGAGCACTCTGTTCTATCTTTTGTTTGCTTCTTCTTTTTTCCGGCACGATCAACGCTCAATCGCCGGCCCCCATTCGAGCATTGATCATCGATGGTCAAAACAATCACGGAGCATGGCCTAAGACGACCATGATGATCAAAAAGTATCTCGAGGATTCGAAACGATACTCAGTTGATATTGCCCGAACCAAATTCACCTGGCAGGGGGACGATCTATTGAGCAAATACCCGCTCAATGACGGCGTGGTTCGGGAATCGAAAAAGAGCGGAGTTGCAGACCCCGACTACAAACCAGACTTCTCCAAGTACAACATTGTTATCAACAACTTTGGCCACGGTGCCGCTCCGTGGCCCGATGAAACAAAAGTCGCCTTTGAAAAGTTCGTTGCGAACGGTGGTGGACTGGTTATTCTCCACGCTGCGGACAACAGTTTTGGCGACTGGGAACAATACAACAAAATGATCGGATTAGGCGGATGGGGAGATCGCAACGAAAAAAGTGGTCCGTATGTCTATTTGAATGCAGAGGAAAAAATGGTGATGGACCCTTCTCCAGGCAAAGGCGGAAGTCACGGTTCCCAACACGAGTTTTCGCTCGTTGTGCGAGATACTGAGCATCCAATCACTAAGGGGCTTCCAAAAACTTGGCTACATACCAAGGATGAATTATACGATCGCCTTCGCGGCCCCGCACAAAACATGAAGATCCTCGCTACATCCTTTTCTTCCAAAGCACAGGGGGGAACGGATCGACATGAGCCGATGATCATGACAATCGATTATGGTAAGGGGCGCGTTTTCCACACCCCTATGGGACACGCGGATTACTCGATGGAATGTGTTGGCTTCATTACTGTCTTGTTGCGCGGCACAGATTGGGCAGCGACAGGCACGGTCTCGGATAGTACGGTTCCAAAGGACTTCCCAACCATCGAAAAATCGTCGCAACGGAAGTTTGATTGAAAGCGCATGGAACACCAGCCAACAGCGCTAAAACTGACTGAAAATCGCT
>Ga0105048_10002374_pt1 | contig 30554 bp, 28 predicted proteins | sample MAT05_FD_78382 | JGI IMG/M metagenome (GOLD analysis project Ga0105048, IMG submission 78382) | Freshwater microbial communities from Lake Fryxell liftoff mats and glacier meltwater in Antarctica - MAT-05 | ecosystem: Environmental > Aquatic > Freshwater > Ice > Liftoff microbial mat | place... | reverse complement strand
TGGGGCGCTGTGCTCGAGGTGGTCGTGCGAACGGGCAACGTGCCTTTGCTCACCCGCGCTTAGAGCCGGGGACTGGACGCGGATCGTAAATATCATCGGGATTGGAACCTCGCGGGGATGGCCGAGCGATATCGCCAAACCCAAGTGACGGAGGCCTTGGAAAACCAAGTGGGGCACAAAGTGGAGCCTAGCATCCCTAAGCCCGAGAAGCAGGAAGTGAGCGTCAGCAAGTCCGGCCCACTGATGGGCACCCTTGAGCTCGGCCCGAAGTTCAACGGCGGCGAGGCCAACGTGGATATCTACATCGATGCGGACGGGGTCCCGCACTTTCCCATGCTTCGCTCTGCGACCGACGAACGGCTCGGCCGCGCGGCCTTGGTGAACGTGCTGACTTGGAGATTTAATCCCATCCCAGGATCGGGGTCGTGGCGGCGAATTATTTTCCCCTACGACCTGCCGGCTCCGGATACATCGGAGAAGTTCGCGCGAACCCTTTTTTTGACGGCGACCTGCCTTGGATCAGCTCGGAAAACCTGCCCACGCCCAGCGAGGTGGGGGAGGCGGGGATGAAGGAGGCCGGTTGGGTTCGGTTTGTCGTCTCCGCCAAAGGAGAAATTGTCCGGCCGCGCGTTCTGGGGGTCTCGACGCAGGGAATTGGCGACCAGGTGCTCGCGGTGGTGAAAACCTTCCACTGTTATCCTGGAAGACAAGGGCAAGTGGACGTGGACTATCCCATGGAATGCGTCGTGATCCTGCCGGGAAAATGCGTCATCCCGGCCAACACCTGCGTCTATTTGGGCGACAAATCCCCGGATGACTTTCCCACTTTGTTGCTCATGGGGGACATGCGGACTCAAAGCCAAAAGGCTTCCGGACCTGCTTCAAAGAATGCGCTGGTTTTCGGCCTCTTCACGGTCGGACGATCTGGCTTTCCGGGTAAGTTGAAAATCTTGGGATCGCCGAGTCCAACCTTGGCCGCGCTGGCGCAAGCGACCTACGCCAACATGACGTTCAACGCTTTGGTGATGGATCGGAAGCAGACGGAATACCGGATGGTGATGGCGGCGGTCTTCAGGGATTTGAACAACCCCTGAACCAGCGGGCGCGTTCTTCGACGTGGATGAGGGTTCCATCTGCACCGGCTCTGAGGTGGGTCGGGCGCTCCGCGCGCGACAAAGTTTTCGAATCATCTCACGCAAATCGAAGGGGCGCAGACTTCCTGCGCCCTTCTTTGTGATCGGGCGAGGGTGCAGCCCCTCGACTCTGTTCTGGGCCCTGAGCTTGTCGAACGGGCAAGACTGCACCCCTACGAAAGAAACTGCCGCGCGCGGAGCGCACGGCCCACCCCGACTTCGCGCAATGAAAACGCCACCGGACTTGCGGAATACTCGATGGTTGGTACGGTCGGCTGTCATGAAAAAAATCGTTACCCTCCTTGCCTCCCTCCTCTTCGCCGTGGCCGCTTTTGCCGGCTCGTCCAAATACGCCGACATCTCGCAAACCGAGCTGCAGGCCGCCATCGCCAGCAAGTCCGCCGTCATTCTCGACGTCAACGGCTCGGACTCCTACAAGGCCGGCCACATCCCCGGTGCGATCGATTACATCGCCAACAAGGGCCAGATCGCCTCGTTGCTGCCCGCCGACAAGAACACCCTGATCGTGGCCTACTGCGGCAGCCCCTCCTGTGGCGCCTACGCCGCGGCCGCGAATGCTGCCGTCAAGCTCGGCTATACCAACGTGAAGCATTTCGCGCCCGGTATCTCTGGCTGGAAAGAGTCGGGCGCGGCGGTTGAGAAGGCCAACTAAGCGCCCTTCTTCATTGGTTTTTCAGCTCGGGCCGCAACGCCCGGGCTTTTTTGGGCCCGGACGATTTGGGGTGGTTCGGGCTTCATGCTGATACCCGAACTCCTGAAATCGGGCGTAAAGCCCGACCCACGGTAAGAATACCCGCTGTTCTTCCCTAATTTTTTTCATCTCGCGACGCCGCGAGCCCTGACCACGTTTGCGGGATGCTCCTGACTTGCCAGGCCGGATTTGAACCTTTGCTCGCCCGCGAGCTCGCTGCGACCGGCAGTACGGTGGTGGAGTCGGGGCCGGGCTGGGTGCGGACCGAGGGCGCGGCGTTTCGCGAGGAGCTGGCGTTTCCCTGGCTGGAGCTGATGACGCCCGTCGAAATCAAGGGCGAGGTGGTCAACGCGCTGGCGCAGCGCGTCGCCGAATTCTTTTTCGAGAGTCTCAAGGGTGAGCGCGTCGAAGCGGACTGGCCCTGCGTGTGGCAGGGGCCGCAGGAGATCACCGGGTTGGGCCGCCGGATCTCGGCGGTGGAAAAAGCGTTCGGCGAGTTGCTCAAAAAGAAGCTCTCGCGGGTCGCGAAACTGGCGAAGCTGGATGTGCCGCGCGGGGCGGGGCCGGCACGGGGGCTGTTTGTTTACTTCACGGATTTTGGACGGATGTTCGTCGCCCGGGAGGCGTTTGTACATGGTCAGCGCCGGATGGCGGATGACGACATGGCGCCCTCGCGCAGTTACCTGAAAGTAGAGGAGGCCTATATCGTGCTCGGACGCGAGCCGGCCGCGGGTGAGACGGTGTGCGATCTGGGAGCGGCGCCCGGTGGGTGGAGTTTTAGTGCGGCGCGACACGGCGCGAAAGTGGTCGCGATCGACAATGGTCCGTTGAAAGGCGGCGCGTTGGATCACCCGCTGATCGAGCACCGGTTGGAGGACGCCTTCCGGTTCGCGCCGGCGGGGGTGGCGGGCGAACATTACGAGTGGCTTTTCTGCGACCTGCTGGAGGAACCGCATCATGTGATTCAGCAGATCGTGACCCCTTGGCTGGCGGAGGGCTGGTGCGACCGGTTTGTCATCAATCTGAAGTTCGGGCGCGTGGATCCGATTGCGCTGCTGGCCGAACTGCGAGGGCCGGAGTCGCCGTTTGCGAAGTTCGCGCCGGGATTCCGGGTCCGGCATCTTTATCACGACCGCGAGGAGTTTACGGTGGTGGGGGAAGTTGCCCGCGAATCACGCGAATAAGCGCGAAATCCCAAGGTCCGGTCATTTTCTGATCATGGATTACGCGGATCGGACCTGCTGACCCCCCGACACTGAATTTGAACAGGAGTAAACAGAGGGAACAGGGCGCCTTTTCATTCCTCTGTTTTCTCCGTTACCTCCTGTTAAATCGGCATGATTGGAGTTCGGAAATTCTGATCCGTGTGGCTCGGGTGTAATCCGTGGTAAAAATTCCGAACTCAGGATCCGGAGGCATTGGCAGTATTCGCGTTAATTCGCGGCCATTCGCGGTTCAAAATCCGGATGCACCGGAGCGGCGTGACGCAGATTCCCATTTTTCGCCTAGTAATCGCGTGGGCGGAGGTGCTTCATGCGGGGAGATTTCCACTATGAAACGCACACTCCTGAAACTTCTCCTGGGTCTGGCCCTCCTGCCGCTGGCGGCGCTGGCCGCTGACCCCCCGATCAACGGTCGCTGGCGGATGGATCCCACGCGCAGCACGGCGCTCGACGGCTGGTCCACGGCGGACCTCGTCATCACGACGTACGGCACCAAGATCGGCTTCGTCTACGACATGACCTGGCATGCGACGAAGGCCACCCTGAGCCAGGCGGTCGATACCGCCCAGGCAACGGCAGTCACGAATTTCTTCCGGATCGATCAACGGCACATGGCGGTTTACGCCCGGCCGACGAAGGCCGCGCAAGTCACGGCCACGTGGCTTGACGGGGGCCGCACCCTCCGGGTCGAGGCGCAGGTGCCGTTGGAGATATCACAGGGCAATACGACGATGCGGCTCTACCAGGAATACCGGCTGCTCGAGGGCGGGAACGAGCTGGTGCTGATCGAACTCCACCACACCCGCAGCCGCCCGCTGGTGTATCGCTTCACGAAGGTGCCGGCGGAGGCGGCGAAGAACTAATCCCATGAAACGCATTTCCTTTTTCCTTTCCCTGGTCCTGTCCGCCATGCCCGCGCTGCGGGCCGCCGAGGCGGCTGCTCCGGCCCCGGCGCCGGCTGCCCGCGCGGCGTTTGTGATGCACTTTGACGGCGACTGGCAGGTCGCGTCGGGCCTGCCCGACAAAGTCCTGCTCATCAGCCTGCAGGGTCTCGCGAACCGCCACGCGCCGCAGCTCTACGTGGTCCACCCGAAGAATTACCAATGGGAGATCACCGAGCCGCTCTATGAGTTCTACGAGCGTAAGCACCACGTGCATTTTACGGAAATCAAGTCCGCGGACGCCGCGCTCACCCAGTTCAAGTCCGCGGCCAAGGGCTACGTGGTCTGGGACAAGGCCGTCGGGCCTTCGCTCAACGTGGCATTTACCATTTCGGGCCTCGAAGACGCGGTGGTGGTCAGCGAGGACCTGATCCCGCTTGTCGAACAACACGGGCTGGAAAAAATCGACGATCTCCGCGGGCGCTACACCGGCCAGACGGATGCGCAGATCTACAAGGACGCGTATCGCCGCTACTGGGCGCGCTGCAACAAGGACGAGATCATGATGATGGGCGGCCATCGCGGTGCCGTCATGATGCCCGGCATGGCCGACTGGGGCGTGCGCGAGAAAATGTTCTTCCACGACCTGGCGGCCAATCCCGAGCGCCCTGAGGAGCTCGCGCAGGAGAAAAAGCAACTGTCCGAGCTGAATCCCGGTGCGACCGTCTTCGGCTGGCATCCCTACGGCAAGGACACGGAGGAACAGCATACGACGCTGCTCTCAACCTACGGCCTCAAGATGGAAGGCCTGCACAACCTCCCCAACCTCAGTTTCAACTGCCAGTTCACGTTCACGCCCGGTTTTAAGTTCACGAACAACAGCCACGTGGCGCTCGATGCGAAACTCGAGGCGAAGGACAAGGTTTACCTCTCGTTTGTGCAGTCCGACAGCATTGGCATCGGCGTGTGGACGAAGCCGGGCCGCGGCCAGCTGCCTTTCGCGTGGCAGGTGACGATGAACTGGACGAAGTTCTCGCCGGCGGCGCTGGAGTATTTTCACGAGAGCGCGACGCCGAACGATTACTTCATCGGGGGCCTGTCGGGTCCGGGCTACATGTACCCCAACCACATCCCGGCCGATAAATTCCCGCTGCTGATGAAGCAGGCGAATGACCTGATGGCCCAGCTCGACGAGCACGTGCTCGAGATCATGGACAACTCGGCGGCCGACGGAAACCTGGGCAATGCGGACCTGACGAAGGAGACGGTGGACCGGTATTATGCGGCCTTCCCGAAAGTGATCGGGTTTATCAATGGCTATGGCCCGGCCCGCACGCGGGACCTGCGCGGCACGCAGCCGATGATTTCCTACGAGTACTACATTGATCCCCGCCGTCCGCGCGAGGAAGTCGCCGCCGACCTTGAGGAGATGATCGCGCTGAACACGAAGCGCCCGTATTTCCTGCTCGTGCACGTGCGCGAGTCGAACGACGTCAACAGCCTGATCGGCATCGTGAAGCAACTCACCGGCCCGACGGAAGTCGTGCCGCTGGATGTCTTCCTCAAGCTCGCCGCCAGCAAGAAGACCTACACCACGCGTTACCAAGACCCGGCGGACCCGAAGCATTTCAAGGGATTTTGATGCGCGTCGCGTCGGATGCCCTGTCGCCCGATTTCCGTACTGACGTCACCCGGATCAAGGCGGTGGGGAATCGGGGGTTTCGGGTTTAATCGGCTTGTTCTCAGCGGTGCGGAAGAACGACAGGTGGTTTTTCTCCAACCAGCGGAGTTTTGCGGCGATGTCCGGCGAGTCGGGGTTTTGGGAATAAACCCAAAATCCCGAGGCTTGGTTCGCGGCGTGCAAATCGCGGGTTGAGAGATAGTCCGCGACCCAAGTCCGTTTGGCCTTGGCGATCGTGGCCGCGTAGATGTCAGGCGTGAAATTGCCCCAAATGGTGCCGGCCAGCACAAGCCAGGCGACGCCCACGACATTCCGCACGGTGCGCGTCTTGGGCTGGGCCCATGCTTCCGCGGCCAGCGCGAGGCCGCAGAGTGCGGGCATCAAAAGCGTGGTGTAGCGCCACATGAACGCCGCCTCCAGATTCGTCGGCAGGCGGCCCACGGCGTTCAGGGTCGCATACACGAGCGTGGTGCCGGTGAGGATCCACACCGCGCGGGCGCGGGGGGACGGTTGGCGGCGCCAGATCGCCCGGGCGGCGGTGACGAACGCCGCGATGACGAGGCTGAGCAGTGCAGCGCCCACCAGGACCGAACCGAGGGTGATCGCGCGCCAGCCGACGAGGCTCGTGAACATCAGGGCGAGATAGCGCGGGTAATCCCACCAATTCGGCACCGGAAAACGAAACGTGCTGGTTCCGGAGGAAAAGTGATGTTTCGCGAGGAATGCGACTGCGGTAGCGGCCGCGATCAACAAAATCGCGAAATAGACCCAGCATGATTTCGGCGATGAGGCCGGACCCGGTCGAATCCAGAGAATGAAGGCGAGAGCGACGGTGACGGGGAATCCGCAGAACCCGTAGCCGGTGAAAAGGGTCAAAGCGCCCAAGACTCCGACCCCCACGACCCGGACGACGCGAGCATCCGCGCTCCAGGCGCTGGCTAAAGTCACGGTCAGCAGGAGGGGCAGGATCACCACGCCGACAAACGGCGTGAACGTCAGCGTTTCCCAGTGCATCCCGCTGAGGAGCAGCAAGGGGAACGCGGCGTCACTCCAAGTCAGATAGCCTCGGAGGCGGGCGGCGAGGGAGAGCATCAGGAGCGTGGTGAGGACGAGGGCCACGACGCCCGCCCACGACTCAGCCCGGACATCCCATCCGGTGAAATTGAAGAGGTACCAGTCGAGCATGCCCCCTAAACCGAGGAAATGCGGACCGTGCTGGCTGAAAAAAGTTTTCCACGGGCCCGCATGTTCGAAGAGCGGCCGAAGCGCGTCCCACGGGTCGGCGAACAGGACGTCCACCGCCGTATCGTGAACCAGGCCGACTAGGCGAACCGAGGAGATGGCGAAAACACCCAGGACAAAAACCGTGCGGTAGAGTTGTCCCCGATTGGAGGGAGGCGAGGGTGGTTGGTTGGAACGGTCGCCCATAAAGCAAGCAACCACTAGAGCGGGGGAGGAACGAGGCAATTTGCGCCGGTGGACGCTGAAGCGTCGGCACAGGGGCGGTTCGTTCTTTCAACTTCGGGCTTTCGACCTTCAACTCCCGGCATGTCCAACTTTTCCCGCCCGGACTCGCGCCCGACGCCTCGCCCCTCGGAAATCCAGGGTGAATTTATCGCGCCCGCCGGCGCAATGCGGTTGCGCGGAACGTCAGGCGATCGGCGCGCGGAAGACCGGGGCACGCCGGACCGCCGCGCGTCTGCTGCCACGCACGTGCCCGCCCGTCCGGCAGGACCCGAAGCCTCCGCGCCTGCGACGGCGGCGCCGGAGCTGAAAGGTTCGCGCAGCGGCCCGGCGCGGGACGAGCTCAAGATTTGCGGATTGCAGGCGGTGCGGGCGCGTTTTGCCCGCGACCCGGGTTCGATCCTGCGGCTGTTTTTCGACCTCGAACGCAGCCGGCAGGTCGGGGTGATGTCGAAGGTGTTGGCCCAGGCGAAGAAGATTTACCGCTGCGTCGAGCCGGCTGAGCTCGAGAAGATCGCCGGCTCGATCCATCACGGCGGCATCGTCGCGGTCGTGGCGCCGGCGCCGTTGAAGACGCCCACCGTGGCCGATCTGCTGGCGTGGGCGCGACGCGGAGAGTCGCTGCTGGTGCTCGACCGCATCGGCAATGCGCACAATCTCGGCGCGGTCGCGCGCACGGCGGCATTTTTTGGCGTGCCACGGCTGGTGATTCCCGATGACGCCGCGGCGGCCCGGCCGAATGACGCGGCGCACCGGGTGGCTGAAGGAGGTTTTGAGCATCTCGAAGTCTGGCGCGTGCCCGGTTTGGCGGCCTTTGCGCGCGAACTGGTGGATGCGGGTTACGATGTCGTCGGCGCGGCGACGCGCGGAGGCAAGCTGGGTGGTACTGCGAGCAGCAAGGCGGCGACAGGTTCTCCGGTCGTAAAACCCAAGCCCGTCGCCTTGGTGCTGGGCAACGAGGAGCAAGGGCTTGCGCCTGACGTGGCGGCGCACTGCACGCGGCTCGTGACGATTCCCGGCAGCGGCAAGGTGGAGTCGCTCAATGTCTCCGTCGCCGCGGCGATCCTGCTGTGGGAGCTGATTGGCCGGCGGGGCTGAGGTGGGCCCGGTGCCAGTTGCTTTTGCGGTTCAATTCTCGAACCATTTTACCACGGATTGCACGCCGGACACGGATCAATCTGAACCAGCTGCTCTTGGTGTCGGATTGATCCGTGCCGGCAGGTGCCATCCGTGGTCGAATTGTCTGAATCCGGGCACGGCGGGTCGGAGACCCGGCGTTACTTCAATCCCAGTCGCTGCAGCCAGTTGGGTTTGGACTCGGGTCTCGTCGGCAGCGGATTTTCCGGCACACCGAGGATCGGTTCGTAGTGGCCGGCTTTTTTGTATAGGATGACCACATCCTGCATGCCCCAGCTTTCCTCGAGATAGGCGCGCATAATGAGGTCGGGGTAGCGCTGCAGCACCCGCTGCAACCACTCGGGCGACGTCGCGGCCACGCCGTATTCGCCGGCCGTGCTTTCAAAATACGGCTGGTAGGCAAACCCATCGCGCGCGAAGGCCCCGAGCAACGCGGGCTTGTCGATGTTCTCGGTGACGTTGCGCTGGCCACGCGCGAGCAGGCTCGTGTAGCAACGGCCTTGGGTGGTGAAAATCAGCACGCCGCACTCGCGCGTCCAGCGGATGAAGCAGTCGAGCGCCGCCAGCCATTGCGGTTGGGGCAGGTGGGTGAGCAGCGAGCCGACCCAGATCAGGTCGAATTGCGCGGTGAACGGCAGCGCGCGCAGGTCGGGTTGCGAATAGACGGGGATCGCGCCGAACTCCGCCGCGCAGAAGTCCACCGCGCCGCGGTCGAGGTCGCACGCGGTGATCTTCGCGTAATCGTACTGCGCCCGCAGCCAGCGGAACACCCGGCCATGGCCGCAGGGCAGGTCAAGGATGTCGGGGTAGTGCGGCTTGTCACAGAGCTGGCTGGACAGCTGCACGAGCTCGAGCGCCCGTTGCCCAAGTTCGAAATACTGCTGCTCGAGTCCCGGGACGACCATTCCGTCCGACGGCGAAAGCACGCGCTTCGGCTGCAGGCCGCTGAGGTCGGGGAGGAGTTTCATCCGTGGTCATTCAAATGCCGGGGCGAGCGTCTCGTGCAAGGCGCAATCGCGGCGCTCAATAGTCATCGAGCACGAACCACATGATCCAGGTCAGGACGAGGCTAAGGACGGCCATCGCGGCAAATCCGAAGGCCAGTGTCATGGTGTTGATCCCGGCCGCGAAGACGATGCCCACGACCAGAAGATTTCCACCGAAGAGCAGGAGCCAGTAGTCACGTTGGCGGCGCGAAAGCCGTCGGCGCCTGGGGATGACCTCGTTTTCCCCCTTGGCTTGCGCGTGCGCGAGATTGGCGCGGAGCAAGGAGTGAACCTCGTTGTCGGCCGAGCGGGGCGTGGTCGCGGGTGCCTTCGGGCGGGGGGCGTTGGCCTGCCGGTAAAGCTGGCTGACGTCGATGGGGGCATTGGCCGCGGTGGCGTCGGCGGGGCGGTTGGTGACCTCGAACTCGGTGGGCTTGAAACGAAATTCACGCCGTGGCGGTTCCGGCTCGGGCGGTCCATGGGGTTCCTCGCTCCTCATGGACCCAGCGAATACACCCCGCCCCGTGCCGCCAACGGCAATCTCCGGGTGCTGCAGAAGAACTTAACCCGCGTGAACAAAGGACTTCTCACCGTTCCATCCGGCTGTTTTAACTTCTCCGCGGCCCCCGAAAGGGACATTAGCTTGGACAGCGGTCCGCCAGTTTCCCCGTCATGGTTCCCCCCACGTCCAGCACCGAGAAAGCCCCGGCCCAGTTTGACTGGCCGCTCGCCTACGAGGCGGAGCAGTTGTTGCGGCGATTCCTCGGGGCGTTTCTGGATCGCAACCGTTTTGCGCGCCGGCTGGCGGAACGCATGCGGGATGAGACCGGCACGGATTTTTATGAGTGGGTCGATCACCTGGTGATCAGCTCGGAACATGCCGCGGAGCTGGATGCGGTCGGCCTCGTGCTCGACAAGGTGCACGCGCCTTACAGCACGGTCGTGCTCCATCATCCCAAGGCGATGATGCCCCGCGTGGTGCTCCGCCTGGGCAGCGACTCCGTGGGCGTGCCGACGGTGGTGGCCTTGCGGCCGGAGTCGGTGGCTGACTTTCTCTCGCGGCACGACGTGGTGGCGCCGATCCAGGGCGACTTTGGCTCGCGCTTCCGCCGGGCGCTCGTTGCGGAGGAGCAGGGCACGCGGCTCGAAGTGGTCGAGCGGCTCGGCTGGCGCGGCTTGGTCCCGGAGGCACCCAGGGAGGGATTCACGGCGGCCGTCGTGAAGGCGCGGGAACTGTGGCACATGCGCAAGCGTGATTTTTCCGACGACGCCGAGGGGGTGAAACACGCCTTCGTGGTCCTCGCCCAAGTGCTGGCGCTCGTGCCGCGCGACGTGGCGTGTGAATTGTTTTTCGCGGAGGAGCGGGTGTTCTGGGAGTTCCGCAACCGGGCGGGGCGCATCCAGAAACGCCGGCAGGACACGCTGGGGCTCGGTTGGGGCAACCACGACCACCATACCTTCCGCTGCTCGCGGCCGCTCTTCCCGGACCTGATCGAGTTTCTCTCGCGGCTCGGCTTGGAAAAACGCGAGCGTTACTATGCCGGTGAAGAGGCGGGCTGGGGCGCGCAAATCATGGAGGCGCCGGAGGTGGGCATCGTGGTTTTTGCGGACGTCGACCTGAAGCCGGGCGAGATCGACATTGATTTTGCGAAGGAGCGGCTCCCGGCCCTGCCGGCGCTGCGGACGGTGGGACTGTGGTGCGCGCTGCACGGCGACAGCTTCCTGCAGGCGGGCATGCATCACCTCGAGGCGCGGTTTGATTTTGTGCGGCTGCGCGACCAGCTGGGGGCGGAGGGCGTGGTCACGATGAAGCCGTTCTCGGATTTTACCTTTCTCAAGCAGGCCTTCACTGAGGGTGAGCGCTGGCCGGTGCGCCCGGAGCGCGTGACTGGGCTGCTGCAGAGCGGGCTGATCACGCCGCCCCAAGCCGAGATTTTCCTCAAGGACGGCGCGCTCGGCAGTCATCTCGAGAACCTGCAGCGCAAGGGCGGCTTCAAGGGCTTTAACCAGAAGGCGGTCAGCGCGATCATTGCGGCGACGGACCCGCGGCTCGCGCCGGCGGCTCACCCGGCATAACCATGGCGACGAAATCCCTGAACATCGGCATCATCGGCGCGGGCAAAGTGGGTGCGACCATCGCAACCCTGCTGGAATCCTGCCGGTTCTGTAAAAGCGTGGTGCTGGCAGATTCTCGGGCGGGGGTGGATTTGCGCGGGTTAAAGAAATCGAAGCTCAGGCAAGTGGATGTGACCAAGCGGACGCAGCTCGATGCGTTTGTGCTCGGGGTGGACGCCATCGTGAGTGCGGCGCCGTATTTTCTAAACAAAGGCATCGCCGAGGCGTGCGCGGAGGCGGGGGTCTCGTATTTCGACCTGACGGAGGACGTGGACACGACGAACTTCGTGCGGAAGCTCGCGACGCGGAAAGGCCGGGCGACCTTCATGCCCCAGTGCGGGCTCGCGCCGGGTGCGATTAACATCGTGGGCGGCTCGCTGGCGGCATCGCTGTCCTTTGTGCGTCACTGCGAGATGCGGGTGGGGGCGCTGCCGCTCAACGCCAGCAACCAGATGAAGTATTACCTCAGCTGGAGCACGGCGGGTTTGATCAACGAATATTGCCAGGTGGGCGAGGCGCTGCACGCGGGCCGGCGCGTGACGACGATGCCGCTCGACGGCGTGGAACGCATCACCATCGACGGCACGGAATACGAGGCGTTCAACACCTCGGGTGGCGTCGCGACGATGTGCGAGACCTTCGAGGGCAAGGTGCAGGAGCTGAACTATAAGACCATGCGCTACCCCGGCCACCGCGACCTGATGAAGTTCCTGCTGCAGGATCTCAACCTCGCGCCGCGGCAGGACCTCGTGACGCAGATCTTCGACCAGGAAGTGCCGCTGACCGAATCCGACGTGGTGGTGTTTTATGTCAGCGTCGTCGGCAACGAGCCCGGCGGCGGCCTGAAGCAGCGCAGCTTCATCAAGAAGATGCACGGTGGCACCGTCCATGGCCGGAAACTCAACGCGATCCAGCTCACCACCGCCGCGGGCGTCACCGGCGTGCTCGAGCTGTTCGCACGCGGCAAACTCGGCCCGGGCTTCGTCAAACAGGAATCCGTCCCCCTCAAGGACTTCCTCGGCACCCAATGGGGCGGGAAAGTTTACGGGGAGAACTGACCCATTTCCACCATGCTGACCGGCAGGAGATCAGGAGCAGAAGAATACCTTCCCGCGGATCACGCGGATAAATTCCGACCATCCGCGTTCATCCGCGAAATCCGCGGGGAAAGCATGGGGTAATTCCCGGTTCCAATTCAATCCACCGCTGGCATAGTAAAACTCGAGCCATGGCAACGAACGTCAAAAAAACCGCCGCGGAGATTTTCCCGCGGCTCGGACTGAAGGTGCACAACCGCGGCGTGTTTGCCGGCGAGTGGTTTGGGTCCGGGACGCCGATCGAGAAATATTCGCCGATCGATGGCAGCGTCATCGGCTATGTGTCTACTGCGACGCATACCGACTACGACCGCGCCGCGGCGGCGGCGCACCGGGCATTTCTCGCGTGGCGGGACGTACCGGCCCCGAAGCGCGGCGAGGTGGTGCGGCGGCTGGGGCTGGCGCTGCGGGCGCACCAGCGCGACCTCGGGCGCCTGGTGACCCTGGAAACGGGCAAGATTTTGGCGGAAGGCATGGGCGAGGTGCAGGAGATGATCGACATCTGCGACCTCGCGACGGGGCTCTCACGCCAGCTGTTCGGGCGGACCATCGCCACGGAGCGTCCGGGCCACCGCATGATGGAGCAGTGGCATCCGCTGGGGGTCGTGGGAATTATCTCGGCGTTTAATTTCCCGGTCGCGGTCTGGGCGTGGAACAGTGCGCTGGCGGCCGTGTGCGGCGATGCGACGCTCTGGAAGCCGTCGGAGAAAACCCCGCTCACGTCGGTCGCCTGCATCAAGCTCGCTGAGGCGGTTTGCAAGGAGTGCGGCGTGGATCCGGCGATCTTCGCCCTCGTGAACGGCGATGCCGCCAATGTGGGAGAACTGCTGGCGGCGGACCACCGGGTGCCGCTGGTGTCGGCGACGGGTTCGACGCGGATGGGCCGGCGGGTGGGCGAGGTGGTGGCCAAGCGGTTTGGGAAGACGCTGCTCGAGCTGGGCGGCAACAACGCGATCATCGTGACACACTCGGCAGACCTGAAACTCGCCGTGCGCGCGATCCTGTTCGGCGCGGTGGGCACGGCGGGCCAGCGCTGCACGAGCACGCGGCGGATTTTTGTGCACGAGTCGGTCGCGTTGAAGGTGACCAAGGCGCTGCTCGAGGGCTACAGGCAGGTGAGGATCGGCAGCCCCCTCGACGCGGATACGCTGATGGGGCCACTGATTGATTTTGCGGCGGTGGAAAATTACACGAATGCGATCACGGCTGCCAAAAAGCACGGCGGGCGGGTGCTCGCCGGTGGGAAACGCCTGACGGGCGCGCCGTATGTGAGCGGGTTGTATGTGACTCCCTGCATCATCGAGGCGGAGAACCACTGGGGTATCGTGCAACACGAGACCTTTGCGCCGATCGTGTATCTGATGACCTATCGCACGCTGGATGAGGCGATTTTGCTGCAGAACAGCGTGCCGCAAGGGTTGAGCTCGGCGATCTTCACGAACGACCTGCGCGAGTCCGAGGTGTTCCTGGCGGCGCGAGGCAGTGACTGCGGCATCGCGAATGTGAACATCGGCACGAGTGGGGCGGAAATCGGCGGCGCGTTTGGCGGGGAAAAGGAAACCGGCGGCGGTCGCGAGAGCGGCAGCGACGCGTGGAAGGCCTACATGCGCCGGCAGACGGCGACGGTGAATTTCTCCAACGACCTCCCGCTCGCGCAGGGGATAAAATTTGGCGGATGACCGCCAAAATTTATCGAAGTTCGGAGATCGCAGTTCGGAGATCGGGCTCCGGAAGCAAGGCTGCTGGAGCGAAACGGCAGCTCGGAGATCGAAATTCTGACGATCTTCGAACTCCGATCTTCGATCTCCGTGGTGCGATCAGCACCACAATCTTTCATTTCCGGGCTCTTGTGCGCCCTTGCCCCCTCCGGTTGATTGCTCCACGTTTCTTTCCTTCTCCATGAAAACCCGCCTGCTCCTGCTCGCCCTCGGCCTTGTCCTCGTTTCTGTCCCCGGCGTGCGCGCCGAGGATTCCCCACCCGCCGTGGCGGCCCCGACCGCTCCCGCCGTCAAGCCGGAGAGGCCGGATACGGAGCTGGAGAAAACGATGAGCAAGATGAACAAGGCCTGGCGCGCGGTGCGCAAGGCCGCCCGCGCCGGCAAGCTGTCCCCGGCGGATGCGACCCTGGTCGCCACCGTCCGCGCCGGCGCCGAAGCCGCCACCAAGCTCACTCCCATGTTGGAGACCGAGCAACCCGCGGCCGGGCAGGCGAAGTTCCACGCTGACTATCTGGCGCAGATGAAAAAACTGGACGAAGCCCTCGCCCAGTTGGAAGCAGCGTTGACCGCGAACGACACCGCGGGGGCGACGAAGCTCGTCGGCGAAGTGGGCGACTTGATGAAGGCGGGGCACAAGGAATTCAAGAAGCCGGACGAAAAGGAATGAGCGGCGCAAGCCCCTCGAGGTGATGGGTGATGGGTACTGGGTTATACCAATCGCCCATAGCTTTTGGCGCGGCGGCGCCGGCAGGGACGGACCACCGGGCCGTCCGCGATTGTCCTGACGGCGCGCCCGGCGGTCGCGCCCGACCCATTGCAATCGTGCAAAACGTACGGGCGATTGGTATCAGGGGCCGGGAAAAGGTCGCGCTTTTAGCTGCGGAGTTACGCCACGACCTCTCGCCCATGGCCCCTTACCCATGACCTGCGGCGCGCGGATGCGCGCCGCTCAGATATCCCAATTAGCGGAGTCGTCGCCGCTGGCCGTCGCCGTACCTTTCGGCCGGCGCGGGCGGGTCACGGAGTTGGCCTCGCCTTGGTAGTAGACGACACTGTTGGCCGGGACGGACTTCATCAGCCAGACACTGGAGCCGATGACGGAGTTGGCCCCAATCACCGTAGTACCGCCGAGGATGTTGGCGCCGGGATAAACCGTCACGCCATCGCCGATGTCGGGATGACGTTTAACGCCCTTGATCGGGTTGCCCTGTTCGTCGGTCTCGAACGACTTAGCGCCGAGGGTCACGCCCTGGTAAAGCTTCACGTGATGGCCGATGCGCGCGGTTTCGCCGATGACAACACCCGTGCCGTGATCGATGAAAAAATGGGTGCCGATGGTGGCGCCAGGGTGGATGTCCGTGCCCGTGCGTTCATGGCCGTACTCGGTGAGCATGCGCGGCAGCAAGGGCACACCTAGGCGGAAGAGCACGTTGGCGAAACGCTGCACCGAAATGGAAAGGACGCAGGGATAGGCGAGGATGATTTCCTCGACACTCCGCGCGGCGGGATCACCCAGATACGCGGCGGTAACGTCGGTCTGGATGATTTCGCGTAACCTTGGCAGCTGGCCGAGCGCATCGGTCACGATGGCGAGGGTGTGGGCGGCCGGGTCGGGGTCTTGGGCAAAGCGGAGACTCTTCCCGATCTCCGCGCTGAGCCGGCGCTCGAGGGCGGCGAGCAGGGTGTCTACGCGGGCTGGGACCTCTTTTTTCGCGAGCGCCGTCGCCTCGAAAAAGCCCGGGAACATCAGGTGCATGTAATCCGAGGCCAGCTGCTGCACGGAGTCCTGGGCGGGAAGATTGACGCCGTCGAGATGGTTGATGCCGCCATGTTTCTCGTAGGAGTCCAGCAGGGCCTGCTTGATGGGGGTCAGGTTCATGGGGCGGGGATGAAATTGAAGAGTGAAGGGTGAAAAGTGAAAGTCGAACCATCGAAGTTCGATCTAGTGAGAATGTGGAAAGTAGGAAATCAGGAAAAGACCCCGGAGGGTCTGGGACCCTCCCCATCGCCTATCGCCCATGACCCCGCACCCCTCTGAATCGCCGCGATTCAGATATGATACATCGCCGACCCCGTCTTCGGGACGAAGGTGTCGAGGGTGATACGTCGGGCGTGGTCGTCGAGATCCCCCCGCAGGTCAGTCCAGACTTCCTTCATCCGACGGCCGGTGCGGCCGTCGAAATTGCCGCTGAACTCGATCAGTTCGCCGTCGATGACTTTCATGATGTCGTAGAGCGAGATTTGCTCGGGCGGCCGGGCGAGGGCGTAGCCGCCCTGGATGCCGCGCTTGCTGGTGATCAGGCCGCCGTCGCGGAGTTCGCCGAGGATCTGGGCGAGGAAGTTGGCCGGCACGGCCTCCGCTTGCGCGAGGTGGTCGATCTGGGCGAGACCGCCCGAGCCATGCAACCGCGCCATCTCGGCGAGCACGCGGCAGGCATAGTCGAGCTTGGCGGAAATCTTCATGGCAGATGCGCCTAGATGACGAAGTCGCCGGCGTCGGGCCGCACGACCTCGCGCGGGGGCAGGAGCATCCCTGCAGCGACGGTGGCGTGCGTGCCCTGCTCGATGAGGATGAAGGAGCCGGTCAGCCGGTTGGTCTCGTAACCGTCGAAAAAGATCGGGTTCGCTGTGTGCAGGCGGATTTCTCCGATGTCGTTGAGGGCAAATTCCGTCGGCGCGGGCAGGGTCTCGAAGGTGCTGATGTCGAGGCGGTGATTGAGGGCGGTGGCGACGACCTGGACGGTGTGTGTCGTGTGCTTCAGCCAGTATTTTTTCCCGACGGTCAGTGGGCGCTGGTGCATCCAGCAGACATTCGCGAGCAGCTCGTTACTGGAGCCCGGGAGATGGCTCTGGCCGATGATCATGTTGCCCCGGCTGACGTCGATGTCGTCGGCGAGACGCAGCGTGATGGATTGTGGGCAAAACGCCTCGGGCACGGGTCCGTCGTAAGTCCAGATTTCCTTTACCGTGGTGACCTGTCCGCCGGGGAGGATCATGACCTTCTCGCCGGTGCGCACGATGCCGCCGGCGATCTGGCCGCTGAAGCCGCGGAAATCGTGGAGGGACGGGTCGGTGGGATTGTTCGGACGGTTGACCCACTGCACCGGGAGACGGAAGCCGTTGAGGTTCCAGTCACTGCCGATGTGCACGGTCTCGAGGTGATGCAGCAGCGTCGGACCGGGATACCACGGAGTGTTCACGGAAGCATCGACGACATTGTCGCCATTGAGCGCGCTGATCGGGATGAATTTCACGTCCTTGATGTCGAGGCGCGGCAGGAATTTCTCGAACTCGGTGCGGATCTCGTTGAACCGCTCCTCGCTCCAGCCGACGAGGTCCATCTTGTTGACGGCGACGACGAGGTGCGGGATGCGGAGCAGCGAGGCCAGGTAGGTGTGGCGACGGCTCTGCTCGATCACGCCGAGGCGGGCGTCCACGAGCACGATGGAGAGGTTCGCGGCGGAGGCGCCGGTGACCATGTTGCGCGTGTATTGGATGTGGCCCGGCGTGTCGGCGATGATGAACTTCCGGCGCGGCGTGGCGAAGTACCGGTATGCGACGTCGATGGTGATGCCCTGCTCACGCTCGGCGCGCAGGCCGTCGGTGAGGTTGGCGAGATTAACCTGGCCACCGCCGGTGATGTCCGCGGAACGCTCAAGCGCCTCGAGTTGGTCCTCCATCAGCGACTTGGAGTCGTAGAGGAGGCGGCCGATGAGCGTGGATTTGCCATCGTCCACACTGCCGCAGGTGTTGAAGCGCAAAATGTCGATCGGGAAGGTGGCGCTGCGCGGCGCGGAGATCGGAGATCGGAGTTCGGAGATCGGTAAAAGCGTGTCGGACATTGGAATTAGGCTCGGTTTTCGACGGCGCGGATCAGTCCGCTGACGAGCATGCCGGCGCGGATGCAATGATCGCGCAGTTCGTTTTGTTCTGACTCGTTGATAAAATGGTTGTCGATCAGAACGAAGCTCATCGAGCGGACCTCCCCGCAGGAGCGGCGGGCAAAATTGTAAAACTGAATCTTCTCCGCCGGGCGCCGGCTTTCCCAGCCCTCGGAAATGTTGTTCATCACTGACACGGCGGCGCGGCGCAGCTGGTCGCAGAGCCCAAAGTCGCGGGCCAAGGGTTCACGGCGGCAAAGTGAATAGACCCTGGATGTAAGTTGGCGGGCGACCTGCCAAGCATCGAGTTCTTCAAACTGGGAGAGGGTGGTATTCATGGAGTGCTCCCGATTATCCATCGGGGGACTCCACGCACTAACGCTCGACCGTCTTATCTGTGAAACGTTTGAAATCATGTGTTTTCCGATTTGCGAACTTCGAGCCCCGATCTCCGATTTCCTATCTCCCATCTGCGCCGGTTAGAAATAACCGGCCTTCTTCCGGTCTTCCATCGCGGCCTCGGAGGACTTGTCGTCGGCGCGGGAGCCCCGCTCGGTCACGCGGGCGGCGGCGATCTCGAGGATGATGTCGTCCACGGTCGACGCCGGCGACTCGACCATGCCGGTGCTGATGATGTCGCCGATGGTGCGCACGCGCACGACGAGCTCGCGGACGTCTTCCGAGGGCTTGGGGGGAACGATGGTATTGACCGGCAGCCACTGGCCGGCGCGGCGGACGCAGGTGCGGCGGTGACTGAAATAGATGCTCGGGACGGCGAGTTTTTCGCGGCGGATGTATTCCCACACGTCCTGCTCGGTCCAGTTGCTGAGCGGGAAGGCCCGCATGTTTTCGCCGGGATTAAGCCGGCTGTTATAGAGGTTCCAGATCTCAGGCCGCTGGTTTTTGGGATCCCACTGGCCGAAGCTGTCGCGGAAGCTGAAGAAGCGCTCCTTGGCGCGGGCTTTTTCCTCATCGCGCCGCGCGCCGCCGATGCAGCAGTCGAAGCGGAACTCCTCGATGGCGGCGAGCAGCGTGGGGATTTGCAGGCGGTTGCGGCTGACCTCGCCGGGCGCGGGGGTGGCGATACCGGAGGCGATGGCGTCCTCGACGCGGCGGATGATGAGCTTGGCGCCGAGTTCCTTGGCGCGCGCGTCGCGGAACGTATTCAGCTCGGGAAAATGGTGGCCGGTATCGACGTTGAGCAGCGGCAGCGGGAGGTCGGACGGGCGGAAGGCTTTTTCCGCGAGGCGCAAGAGGCAGATGGAGTCCTTGCCGCCGGAGAACAGCAGGGCGGGGCGCTCAAACTCGCCCGCGACCTCGCGCATGACGTGAATGGCCTCGGTTTCAAGATACTGCAGATGGTCGAGATGGTAGTCGGACATGGGTGAAGCCGCGCGACGCGGCGGAAATCGAAGATCGCAGATCGTAGTTCGGCCGCGGAACCACGCAAGCGCGGCAGAGTTCGGAGATCGTTAAGGTAAGGAAGATTGGAGGGGTTGGACGATCTCCTATCTGCGGGCTGCGATCTCCGCGTCGGCCGCAGCCGACGCTGCCTTGCCGCCCCAAGCGGCATGCAGGCCGCACTCGCGTTTCTCGTCGGCCTTGGCCGGGTCGAAGTAATCCCACTCGTTCGGCAGGTGGTGCTGGGCCAGGTAGGTTTCGAGGTCGGCGTCGGAAGCGTAAAAGAACGGGCTGACCTTGAGGGCGCCGAAGTTCGCGTCGAGGGACACGATGTCGAGGCCGGCGCGGTTGGGATTCTGGACTTTACGCAGGGCGGTGAGCCAGACGGTGGGGGCGAGTTCGCGCATGCCGCGCTGGAACGGCTCGAGTTTCATCTGGGTGCTGAAGCGCTTCAGGCCCTCCTCGTCGGTGAGCTCGGGGATCGGGCCGTAAATCGCGTCGCGGTGCGCGGGCGTGAGACGCGGGAGGTAGGGCTTGAGGTTGAGTTTCAGCTTCGTGCGCAGTTCCTCGGCGTGGCGGTAGGTTGCGGGACGGTTGTAGCCATGGTCCACCCAGAGGACGGGAATGTCGGATTGGGCCTGGACGGCGAGATGGAGGATGGCGGCCTCGTACGGGCGGAAGTTGGTTGAGACGAGCGCGCGGCCATGACTTTGGGCGAGGGCCCAGCGGACGATGTCGGCCGGAGTCTTATCCCGTAACTGGGCGTTGGTTGCTGAGAGAGATTCGAGAGTTAGCGGCATCGGAGGTTCGGAGATCGAAGTTCGTAGATCGGAGGTCGTTCGGACGGCGGCGGAAACGCGGCGGAGGGCGCAGTTCGCTGATCGGAGATCGGATTAGGGAACGGAAACTGTGGAGATTATGTAAGGGAGCCGTGCTCAGCGTGTTTTGTCATCCTGCTCCGGCCACGGCGGAAGCTGGATTCGGTTGGAGAGTGTCGAATGAGTGGACGGAGCTGCACTGGATTCATCGTTGAGCTCAGGCTGACAATCGCAGGCCGCGGCTCAGGTGGATTGGGCGATCTGCGAACTGCGATCTTCGATCTTCGCGTTGGCCGCAGCCAACGCCGTCCCCGCCGCTGCGGCGGCGACCTCCGGCCAGAGCACGCGGGCGGCGAAGTCGCCGAAGCGTTCGGCGGTCGTGCGCTCGTTTTTCCAGCGGGTCAGGACGGGGCGCAGCTCGGCCTCGAGCTCGACTTCCTTGATCACGTCCTTGAACACGCGATTGAGCCGGGTGCCGGAGGCATTGCCCCCGAGCCAGAGTTGGTAGCGTCCCGGCGCTTTGCCCACGAATGCCATCTCGGCCATATAGGGCCGGGCGCAACCGTTGGGGCAGCCGGTGGAGCGGATGATGATTTCCTCGCCGCCGAGGCCTAGCTCGCCGCCCAGTTTCTCGATGCGGTCAATGAGGCCGGGCAACATGCGCTCGGACTCCGCGAGGGCGAGGCCGCAGGTCGGCAGTGCGGGGCAGGCCATCGCGGCGGCGTGCATGACGGACGCCTGCTGGTCAACTTTGACGCCGTGCGTCGCAAGCAGCGCGGTGATCGCGGCGCGATCGGCGGGCGGGACGTTGGCGAGGAGGACGTTCTGGTTGGCGGAGAGGCGGAACTCGAGCTGCGGGAATTTTTCCGCGACCTGGCGCAGCGCGGTTTTCAGCGTGTGGCCGGGGACGTCCTTGATGCGGCCGGTCTCGACAAAGAGGGTGAGGAACAGGGTGCCGTCCACGGCCCGATTCCAACCGTAGACATCGCCGGTAGTGGTGAACTCGAAGCGGCGGACGCCGGTGAGGACATTGCCGGCGCGGCGGTTGATCTCGGCGGCGACCCACGGCACGCCGCGGTCTTCGAGGACGTATTTGAAGCGGGCGTGCTTGCGCTCCTTGCGGTCGCCGGTGTCGCGGAAAGTAGTGAGCACGGCCTTGGCCACGTCGATGACGTGTTCCGGCGCGCAGAAACCGATCACGTCGGCGAGACGCGGGAACGTTTGCACGTTGCCATGGCTGCGGCCCATGCCGCCGCCGACGGCCACGTTGTAGCCGATGAGCTTGTCGTGCTCGACGATAGCGATGAAGCCGAGGTCATTGGTGTAAACGTCCATGTCGTTCACCGGCGGTACGACGAAGGAGACCTTGAACTTGCGGGGCAGGTAGGTCTGGCCGTAGAGCGGGTCACTGAACTCCTTGTTCGCGGGGTCCTCGAGGTTCAGTTGGACGTTATCGATCCAGATTGCGTGGTAGGCCTTGGTGATCGGGGCGAGCGCATAGGCGGTGCGGAGGGCGTCGGCGTAGACCAGCTCGCGCGCCGGCGTGGTCGCTGGCGTGGGCGAGGCGGTGACGTTGCGGTTGACGTCGCCGCACGCGGCGAGCGTGGATAGGAGCGACTCGTTGATCTTCCGGATGGTCTGCCCGAGATTTGATTTCAGGACGCCATGGAACTGAATGCACTGGCGGGTGGTGACGCGCAGGGTGTCGTTGCCGTAGCGGGTCGCGAGATCGTCGAAGACGACCCACTGGCTACCCGTCATGACGCCACCCGGGATGCGGGTGCGGATCATCATGATGTATTTCTTGGCGGTCTTGCGCAGGTCGCGATCATCCTGCTGATAGAAGCCGTGAAACTTGGTAAATTGGGTGTCGTCGTCGCTGAAACGATCAGTCGTAGGATCGGCCAAGGTCGCCGCGATGGTCCCGGCGAGGGTCGGGCTGGACAGTTTCAGCAGCTCGTTCTTGGAGACGGTGGGGGTAGGAGAAGCGGTTTCGGCCATGGGAAAGTTTATAGTTGATTAACTAAGTTAAGAACTCAAGTAATGAATCCATGGCCAGTAAAGACCTAAACGCAGGGTATGACAAGATTCCGGCCGGCGGACGAGTTACCCTCGTGGGGGCCGGTCCGGGTGCGGTGGACCTGATCACGGTTCGCGGCCAAAACGCGCTTAAAAGCGCGGATATTGTTGTCTACGATGATCTAGCAAACTCAGCGCTGCTGCGGTCCTGCCCGCCTGGGATCGAGAAAATCTATGTGGGCAAGCGCGCGGGGCGCCATGGGGCGACGCAGGGGGAAATCGGGGCGATTTTGGTGCGCGAAGCTGCGAAGAACCAACATGTGGTCCGGCTGAAAGGGGGTGACCCGTTGATTTTTGGACGAGGCGGCGAGGAAGAACAGGTCCTGACTGAGGCGGGGATTCCCTTTGAGATCGTGCCCGGCGTGACGGCGGCCGTGGCGGCGGGGGCGGTGGCAGGAATTCCTCTGACGCACCGACAGCATGCCTCGGCGGTGGTGTTTGTGACGGGCCACGAATGCAGCGGCAAACCGGGCGACGCCGCGGTGGACTGGCAGGCGCTCGCGCGGACCCGGGCGACGCTGTGTATCTACATGGGCGTGCGACGGTTGGGCGCGATTGCGACGGAACTGCGCGTCGGCGGGCTGCGCGGGACGACGCCGTTGGCGGTGATCGCGAATGCGACGCTGCCGAACCAAACGGTGCAGATGGGCGATTTGGATTCGGCGGAGGCGCTCGTGGCTTCAGTACAGGGTCAGCCCGCGCTGGTCATTGTGGGTGAAGTGGTCCGGCTCGCGGAGATTCTCGCACAGGCCCGCTCGGCGCTCGCGGAAGTGTAGGGCGGGTCTGTGACCCGCCTGTTCGATTTCGGCCATGACTAGCTATCGGAGAAAAAAGGCGGGTCGGGGACGCCGCCCTACTTCTGAAGGAGAGGTGTTGCTGGTGGACAACGGCTCGGTGCAGCCGGCGGCGACGCGGCAACTGCGGAAAATTGCGCAGGGCCTAAGCCGGCGATTGGGACAAAACGTGGCGCCGGTCTCCTTGCTGCACTCGGACAAAGTGCCGGCCAATAAACTCGGCGGACGGAAAGCGGAGATTTTGAATGCTGCGGTGCGCCGTTGCTTGGCGCGGGGTGTGCGGGAGTTTGTGATCGTGCCGCTTTTTTTGGGCCGCAGCCGGGCGCTGACGGAATTCATCCCCGCTTTGATCGGGGAATGGCGCCGGGATTCGTCGGAGCTGAAGGTGCACCTCGCGGCCCCCCTGGCCGCTCGCGGCGATGACCGGCTGGCGCGAATCCTCGAGACCCAGGTGCGCGCGAAACTCACGCGCGGATTTTTGCGCCGGCGGCGTGCGCGGGTGGCGCTGGTGGACCACGGCAGCCCGGTGAAGCTCGTCACGCAGGTGCGGAACCGGCTTGCGAAGCAGTTGCGCCGTCTGCTCGGTGCGACGGTAGTCGGAGTGAAGGCCTGCAGTATGGAACGGCGTCCGGGTGCAGCCTACGATTTCAACGAGCCCCTGCTGGAAACCTTGCTGGCGACGCCGCCTTGGAACTCGGGGCCGGTGGTTGTCGCGCAACTTTTCCTCCTCCGCGGCCGCCACGCGGGCCCGGACGGGGACATCGCAACGATCTGCGCCCGCGCCCGGGACAATTCTCCGGCCCTGCGGACCGTGCGGACCAAATTATTGGGCGAGGATCCGACGCTGATCGCGATCCTCGCCGACCGTTTCCGCGCCGCCAAAATCGCAGATCGCAGATCGCAGATCGCAGATCGTAGATCGTAGATCGGAGATCGGCCAAGGGCGCGTAAGCGCGCCCGGGGAGGGCAGATGGGAAATAGGGGATGGGGGCGCGGGGCGGAGATCGAAGTTCGAAGATCGGAGGTCGGAAGGATGACGCTGGACCGAAGATCGCAGTTGGCAGCTCGGGGATCGCACCTAGAAATGGGTCTTTCTCCGTGACGCCCCCGAACTCCGATCTGCGCACTTCGATCCCCGCGGCGCGCCCGCGCGCCGCCCCATGACCCCTGAGCAATTGGACCTCGAATTTCCGCTGGGCCCTGACTCGCTGCCGCAATCCGGCGTGCCGGAGGGCCGGATGGAGAAATTTACGTGGAGCACGAGCCGGGTGTTTCCCGGCACGGTGCGTGACTGCTGGATCTATGTGCCCGCCCACTACGACGCAACGCAACCGGCCTGTGTGTTCGTGGTGCAGGATGGCGAGGCGCACTGGGAGCCGAAGCGGCGGTGGCGGATTCCGACGATCCTGGACAACCTGATTCACCAGCGGGCGATCCCGGTGATGATCGGGGTTTTTATCAATCCCGGGGTGATTCCGGCGACCGTCGAGGGCGGTGCTGCACGGGTTAACCGCAGCTTTGAATACGACAGCCTCGGCGATCGGTATGCGCGTTTGCTGACCGAGGAGATTCTGCCCGAGGTGGGTCGGCGCTACGCGCTGAGGCAGGACGCCCACAGCCGAGCGATCATGGGCGGAAGCAGCGGGGCGTTCTGTGCGTTCAATGCCGCGTGGGAGCGCCCCGACGTGTTTTCGCGCGTACTGAGCATCGTCGGTTCTTACACGCCGATGCGCGGCGCGGATACCCTGACACCGCTGATCCGGATTACGGAGCCGAAGCCGCTGCGCGTGTTTTTGGAAAGCGGCGCGCGGGATTTTAAGATGTTCTGCGGTGACTGGTGGACGGCCAACCTCGCGCTGTGCGCGTCCCTCGAGTATGCGGGTTATGAGGTCAACCACTCCTGGTCGGAGCAGGCCGGGCATGATGATTACCACGGTTCGATGATTTTCCCGGGCGCACTGCGCTGGCTATGGCGGGATTATCCGCGGCCGATCCAGGCGGGGATAAATTCCAAACAGCCGCTCGCGCGCATCACCGTGCCGGGTGAAGGCTGGGAGCTGGTGCCCGGCGAATACATGTCGGCGACGGCCCTGACCGCCGGCCCGGCGGGCGAAGTCTATGTTTTCAGCAGCTACGAAAAAAGCGTCTATCGCGTGCGAGGGAATGAGCCCGCGGAACGATTTGCCGAGGGGTTTGGACTGGTGCAGAGCCTGAGCTGCGGGCGCGACGGAAAATTGTATGCGTGCCAGCCGTCAGCCCGGCAGATCCTCGTCTGCGGTCCCGGCGGCGCGCCCGAAATCTGGCAGGCGGACATTGATGCGCACAGCGTGGCGTTTACGGCCAGCGGCAGCGCCTACGTGACCGACGCGGTCAAGCGCTGCGTCTGGCTGATCACGCCCACGGGTGAGCGCCGTGTCGTGGCGAAGGATTTTGGCCGGCCGGCGGGAGTGGGGTTGGGGCCGGACCCGTCGCAACTGATCGTGACCGACGAGTTGGGATGGTCCGCCCACCTGTTCACGATTTTGCCCGACGGCGGGCTGGCGAACGGCGCGCCGTATTTTCCGCTGCTGCGCCCCGGTGATGGAGCGACCGGCCCGACGGCCGGCGGGCTGGCGGTCAGCGTTCATGGCTGGGTCGTGTTTGCGACGGAGCTCGGACTGAAAATCGCCGACCGCAACGGCTTGATCGCGGGCATCCTCTACCCGAAACGCGGCAAACGCGTGGACGGCGTTGCGCTGGGCGGCCAGGGACAGGAGTGGGTGTACCTGACCGACGATCGCTGCGTGTACCGCCGCAAAATCAGTAGCCCGGAAAGTCTCTGGTGCTGAGCGGCGCTTGCGCCGCGAAGATGGCAGATGGGAGATAGAAGATTGGGCTGAGTGCGGATCGTCCCCCATCTGCCAATTCCCATCTCCGTGCGTATGCGCGCAACATTCATTTCGGGATTCCGACGCGCTCGCGCGGCTCCGACCCGATCTCCTATCTCCCATCTTCTATCTCCGCTGAGCGGCTCCGCCGCTCAGCAAATCCGCTGCGCTGGTTTGAGATACCCGTCATCCCACGCGCTCATCTTGAGGGGGAGTTTGCGCCAGTAATATTTCAACTCGTCTGACTGCCAGTCCGCGTAGATCTCGTCCCACTTCAGCGTGCAGTGCGGGTTGAGCGAGCTGTTGTCCACGACCTCGTCCACGGGCTGGTAGCGCACGTCCATCGAGAGTCGGATCTGGTCCTTGAACTGGCAGCGCGCGGCCTTGTGCACCGTGTGGCAGGGGAAGGTGAGCACGTCGCCGGCCTCGTATTCGCCTTCCATCCAATCCGTCTCGGTCGGGCAGAGGGGCACCGCGAAACCGCCGGCGCCGCGGGCGGGCTGGACCGGGAGGTAGCCCTCCTTATGCGAACCGCGCAGCACCATGAGGCCGCCGAGCGCTTTGGGACAGTCGCCGACGGGAAACCAGCAGGTCCAGGTGTCGGCACAGCCTTGGATGTAGGGAAAATCCTGGTGCGGGGGCGTCGGCACCATGCAGGTGTGCGGCGTGATCATGCGCGCGATATGCCGGGGATGCACCAGCACCTCACGACCAAAGAGCTTGCGGTAGATTTCCACCAGACGTGGGTGGTGCGGCAGGCGGTGAAAACGCTCGAGCTTCTGAACGTCGTGATACGCGTCGGCCGTGACGCCGACATCCGTGCGGTGCATTTCCTCCTCGGTGAGACGATTGATGGCGGCGTAGTCGACCAAGCCGCCGAGGGCATCCTGCCCGGGCTGGCGCCAGCCGTATTTTTCGACGATCGCGAGCATCTCCGCGCGCATCGCAAAGATCTCCTCTTTGGGAATCCGCTGCTTGAAAAAGAGATAGCCATCCTCTTTCGCCCGCGCGCGCAAGGCCACCGGGTCAGCCAGCAGATCCGTCGAATCGACGAATTGGGTCTTCGTGACAGTGCGGGGAGTGGGGGAGGGGGCGGCGACGGGAGGCATGGGAAGCACCCAGAATGTGAATGGAGTCGCCAACTTTGTCCAGACGGCGCGCGGGCGCTTCGGGCGGTGCTTCGCACCGCGGGGGTCGAAGTTCGGAGATCGCAGATCGGGGCGGAGCGCCGCCCTGCGGCGCGGGAGATAGGGGTAGGAGATAGGAGATAGGAGATCGGAGATCTGGACGAGCAGGGCGGTGTGGCGCATCGCGGTGGTCAAAGTTCGGAGATCGCAGATCGGGCGGAGTGTGGGGCGCGGCTGAGCCCGCCTTGCCGAGGTGGGCCGTGCGCTCCGCGCGCGGCATTTGGGCTCGAGACCGCCGCGCGACGGAGCGCACGGCCCACCCTAAGCTGTTCAGTGGTCGGTCGGGATTTAGCCCCGATAGGTTTCAGCAGTTCGGGCGAGCCAAGGTCGACTTCTTCGTCGGGGCGCAGACTCGCTGCGCCCTTTTTCGCCAACGGGCCGGGATCGGGCGCAGCAAGCCTGCGCCCCTACTATCTGCGATCTGCGAACTGCGAACTCCGACCTGCGATCTCCGCGCCGCTTCGCGGCGCCCGGCGCCGATCTGCGTTGCGCTTCCGCAGTGCAACTTTGACTTTGGCGCCGTGCCGTCCGACCCAAACGACGAAGACATTCTGGAAATCATCGACCAGCGGCGGCCGCCGCCGAGTCCGGTGAAATACGTCGCGCTGAGTATCGTCGCGATCGTCTTCATCGTGGCCGCCTATCTGTTCATCCGGCATTTCACCCCGCGTGAAATCATGAACGCCGCCACCACGCCGCTGGAAAAAGGCGCGGCGTTGACGGAGCGGTTTCTGAAGCACGTGGGGGATGTCCTGACGTCGAGCCATCACACGACGACGAGCGAGATCGAGATCGGGCGCGTGACGGCGACCGACAAGCTCGGGCCGCTGATCGTGGCGAAGCAGGACTTGGTCGTGAAGTTCACCCACGTGGATGAAGCCATTTTCGGCACCAGCACCGCGGAGGTGAAGGCGGTGGGGCAGGCGTTTTACTACGTACCGCTGCTCGGCCCGCAGGCCAGGTGGAAGATCGAGACGATGGAAAGGGACGGCGTGCGCGTCTGCGTCGTGCACGCCCCCGCGCTGCGCGTGCTGACGCCCGTGAACGTCGACACCCGCAGCCTGCAGATCCGCACCGAAACCGGCACGCTGCGCACGAACCGCGAGGAAATGACCAACCTCGCGCTGGGCGACATCACGCCGCGCCTGAACCGCGAAGCCCTGAACCACGAGACCGCCGTGCGTGGCGCCGCGCGCAAGACGATCGCCGCCTTCGTGAAGACATGGCTGAAGTCCGACGCAAACTGGGGACCCGGTCAGATTAACGCGATCCAGGTGCTTTTCCCGGGGGAAACGGCGGTAGACACCGACTTTGCCATTCCGGGATTTTATGAACGGTGATGGCCATGAAGAGGCGCAAAAAGCACAAAGATGAAAACGCACCAGACTGCCTTTTGTGGGTCGGGCTTTACGCCCGATATGCTTTGTCGGGGATAAACCCCGACTCACGATGAAGAGGACGATCATCATTCGAGACCCCGCCGTGCCCTCCGAAGCCTCGACGAAGGAGGGACCACCCACGGGCGTGGCCACGCCGATTGCGAAGGCTTACGGGACCTCGACAACACCGGGGCGGCTGCCGGGCATGGGCTCGACGAAGGTGGGTTCGCACAAAATCCGTGCGGTGCTGACGATCGTGTGCGCCCTGATCGCCGACGGCATGCAATGGCTGGTTCCGTTCCTCTGGCCCGTGTGGGACGGCGCGATGGTCCTCGCGATCCTGATCCTCTGGGGCTGGCGGTGGGAAATCATGATCGTCGTGATTCCCGAACTCATCCCGGGGTTGGAGCTGGCGCCGACGTGGACGATCTTTGCCGGCTACCTCGTCCTCGCCCGGCGCAAAGACGCGCCGCGCTGAGCGGCGATGCGCAAGTTGTAGGTCGGGGTCAAAGAGGCAGGGGTCAAAAGAGGCAGGGGTCATGCTGCGAATATTTGAAAAAAAGAGGCAGGGGGCATGCTGCGAATATTTGCGTGTCCGTTTTGATGGCACCAAGAGTTGGCTGATCGCTTTTCTTCTGCCCAAATATTCGCAGCATGACCCCTTCTTCCGGTTCTAAACCACAAACAGCCTCAATCAGTATTCCCAGCGTGATGTCACCGGTGTTTTCGACCTGGCCGGGGCCGCAGGTTCGACTGCCACGGTAGCGGTCAATGGCAGTTCCGCCGGTGTTACACGGCATGGGGAGTATTTCTTTGATGGGTACGGGGTCACCAACACCTCATTGCCGTTTTTCACCTCGCTCAGCGTTAGCGATGGTACCACAACGACCCCCGTGCCCGCCTATGTCGCCAAGACGGTCGAAGTCATCAACCACGACGTTGACGGCAATCTCCTCGAGGATGCCCGTTGGACCTACACTTACGATGCCGAGAATCGACTGCTCACGATGGAAACCCTCGGGGCCGCGGTCACAGCGGGCGTCACCCGGCAGAAGCTGACCTTCGCCTATGACTATCTGGGCCGGCGGGTGGGCAAGATCGTGCAAAGCGGCTGGACTGGTTCCAGCTATGCCACCAGCGACCTGTCGATGCATTACCTCTATGACGGTTGGAACCTGCTTTACGAATACGACTCCACGTCGAGCCATAATCCGAAGAGGACTTACATCTGGGGCTTGGATCTCTCGGGCACTCTGCAGGGCGCGGGTGGAACCGGCGGACTGTTATATGTTTACGACTACGCCACGGGCTTGACCGGGGTGCCGGCGCATGACGCCTTGGGGAATATCCATGCGATCATTGCCCAAGGTGCAGTGACGATCGGCGGAACCTCCTATGCAGCCGGTGCCATCGTCGCGGGCTATGAATATGACGCCTTCGGCAACACCCTCCGCGAGTCGGGTAACTACGCGGCGACAAACCCCCTGCGGTTTTCCTCGAGGTTCACCGACGTGGAGACGAGCTTGGTTTACTACGGCACGAGGTACTACTCCCCAAGCCAAGGCCGTTTCATCAACCGCGACACGATTGCGGAACAGGGCGGGCTCAATCTATACGCCTTTGTACGCAACAACGCGGTAAATCATTTCGATTTCTTAGGTATGGACGAAGATGGTCGAAATAACACCTACAACGGTGAAGCAGTTTATGGGTTTCGAACAAACAATGGACCAGTTATGCCAGGAACTGTTGCCGCAGTTACCGTGAATGGAGGCAGCCGAAGGGCCATTGCGCTTGAGAATTCTACTGCCATGACAGCTGCGGCAAATTGGTTAGCTGCCTCTGCGGATAACTTCGGACTCAGATCATTTTCCATGCTTCAAGATCTTGCTGACGAGCTACGCCAACAAGCCTACGAGCTCCAGAACGTACTCTATGAAGCCGAAGTTGCTCGCGAAGCGGCCGCCAGCTCGTCGGGATTAACCTATGGCGAGGGGGTCG
>Ga0105048_10002371_pt1 | contig 30585 bp, 13 predicted proteins | sample MAT05_FD_78382 | JGI IMG/M metagenome (GOLD analysis project Ga0105048, IMG submission 78382) | Freshwater microbial communities from Lake Fryxell liftoff mats and glacier meltwater in Antarctica - MAT-05 | ecosystem: Environmental > Aquatic > Freshwater > Ice > Liftoff microbial mat | place... | reverse complement strand
GGTGCACGGGGCTCTCCTAGGTGCGCCTGGCAAGGAACGAGCGAAGGTGCCGACGGGGGCGCACTTTTGTGCGTTCCCAAGGCCCCGAGCGACTGACGAAGCCAGGCGTGCATAGGTGAGTCCCGGGCGCCACTTGGCCCCCCACAACACGCATAGAAAAGGGCGGCCCGAAGGCCGCCCTTTTCGACATCCCAGCTTCAGCCCAAAGGCCTCAGCCAAACGCTACGCCTTGTCGGACGTGGCATCGATTTCCTGGTTGATTTCTTCCAGTTCACCGGCAAATGACTCTCCAAACGCGTCGGCTCCGTTGGAGCCTCCGTTCGAGTCGCCGGTCAGCTCGTCTTCTTCGAGCAGGACCGTCTCTTCCGCCGGGGCGAAAGGTTCGGCCGGCTCGATGACCACTGAGCGGTACCGCTTTAGTCCGGTTGCGGCCGGAATCAGCTTGCCGATGATGACGTTCTCCTTGAGCCCGACCAGACGGTCGCGCTTGCCTTCGAGAGCGGCATCGGTCAGGACCTTGGTGGTCTCCTGGAAGGAGGCCGCCGAGAGGAATGACTTGGTTGCCAGCGATGCCTTCGTGATGCCGAGGATACGTTCCTTCGACTTCGCGGCGGTTCCGCCGTCAGCCTTGGCCTGCTTGTTGATCTTCTTGAGGTCATGACGATCCTCGAGCTGACCCGGCAGGAGGTCGGTCGATCCTTTGGTCTCGACTTCGTCCTTCTTCATCATCTGACGCACGATGATTTCGATGTGCTTGTCGTCGATCTCCACGCCCTGGGCCGTGTAGACGCGCTGGACTTCGGACACGAGGTACTGCTCGATCGCGGTTCGTCCGCGGATCGCGAGTACGTCGGCCGGATACAGCGAACCTTCGTTCAGCTGGGCACCGACTTCAACCGTGTCGCCCGTCTTGACAATCAGGCGGGTACGCGGCGGGAAGGTGTAGGCACTTTCCTCGCCGTTTGCCTCGGTGACCGTGACGGTGGCTGACTTCTCTGACTGTTCCGCGAGTACCTTGCCGGCGACCTCGCTCATCTGAGCGAGACCTTTCGGCTTACGGGCCTCGAACAGCTCGACCACCCGGGGCAGGCCCTGGGTGATGTCCTGTCCGGCGACTCCACCGGTGTGGAAGGTACGCATGGTGAGCTGGGTTCCCGGCTCGCCGATCGACTGGGCGGCAACCGTGCCGACCGAATCGCCGATCTCGACGAGGTAACCGGTGGCCGGTGCGACGCCGTAACAGGATCGGCAGACCCCGCGCTCGGCTTCACACTTGAAGGCGGAACGGACCGGCACTGCCGCATCCGCGTCACCTTCAAAGGCTTCAGCGATCTCGGCCAGTTCAACCTTGGTGATCAACTGGTTGCGCTTCAGCAGTTCACGACCACGCTTGGTAGCGAACTTCTTGGCGGCCAGACGACCGAGCAGGTTGGTGTTGGTTTCACCGGCTGCGTCGATCAAGGGCATCTCAATGAAGTCCTTGGTCTTGCAGTCTTCCGTCCGGACGATTACGTCCTGGGCGACGTCGACGAGTCGACGGGTGAGATAACCGGAGTCAGCGGTACGCAGGGCGGTATCGGCAAGTCCCTTACGAGCGCCGTGGGTGGAGATGAAGTACTCACCAACCGAAAGGCCCTCGATGAAGTTGGACTTGATCGGACGTTCGATGATCTCGCCCTTCGGATTCGCCATCAGGCCTCGCATGCCGGCCAGCTGACGGATCTGCTTGAACGAACCACGAGCGCCGGAGTTGGCCATCATGAAGATCGGGTTCAGCTGACGGAGGTTGTCCTCCATCGCCTGACCGACTTCTTCGGTGGCCTGATTCCATTTGTCCGTGACCTGCTTGTGCCGCTCTTCAGCGGTGTGCCAGCCTTCGTTGAACTCAGCCTGGATCTGCGAGGTCTCAGCATCGAACTTGTCGAGGATGGCCTGCTTCTCCGGCGGCGGAACAACGTTGTTCTTGCTGACGGTGATGCCGGCACGGGACGCGAACTTGAATCCGAGCTCCTTGAAGGCATCGAGGACCTGCGAGATGGCCGGAGCCCCGTAGGACTCAACCAGCCAGCCGACCATGTCATTGATGTCGCGCTTCCTCAGCGACTTGTTGACGAAGGTGTACTGCTCTTCGTCGAACTCGTCTTCGAGGGCGACTTCAAGGGCACGGAGGATGTAATCATTGAAAATGATCCGTCCGACCGTGGTCAGGAAGTGTCCACCGGACTCACCACGCCACTCGGCGTAGTCGTGAAGCGTGACCACACCGTTTTCGTAGGCCAGTTCGGCCTCCTGGGCGCTGCGGAATGCCTTCGGGCGCTTCTCGAGCTTGGTTGCGTCCAGCGCTTCGACATCGTCGGGGGCATAGGTCAGGTAGTACAGACCCAGCACCATGTCCTGCGTCGGGGTCGCCAGAGGCGCTCCGTGTGCAGGCGAGAGGATGTTGTTGGCGGAGAGCATCAGCACGCGGGCTTCAGCCTGTGCTTCAGCTGACAGCGGCACGTGGACGGCCATCTGGTCACCGTCGAAGTCGGCGTTGAAAGCCGAGCAGACGAGCGGATGGACCTGAATTGCCTTGCCTTCGACCAGGATCGGCTCGAAGGCCTGGATGCCGAGACGATGCAGCGTCGGGGCGCGGTTCAGCAGGACCGGGTGTTCCTCGATTACCTCTTCGAGGACGTCCCAGACCTCGGGAACCATCGACTCGACCATCTTCTTGGCGGCCTTGATGTTCTGAACGGCCTTGCGCTCGACGAGCTGGGCCATGATGAACGGCTTGAACAGTTCGAGAGCCATCAGTTTCGGCAGACCGCACTGGTGCAGCTTCAGTGACGGACCGGAAACGATGACCGAACGTCCGGAGTAATCGACGCGCTTGCCGAGCAGGTTCTGACGGAAGCGTCCCTGCTTGCCCTTGAGCATGTCGGAGAGCGACTTCAGTGCACGGTTGCCCGGCCCGGTTACGGGACGGCCACGACGGCCGTTGTCAAACAGGGCGTCAACCGATTCCTGAAGCATGCGCTTCTCGTTGTTGACGATGATCTCCGGGGCACCGAGGTCAAGCAGACGCTTGAGGCGGTTGTTCCGGTTGATCACGCGGCGATACAGATCGTTCAGGTCGGAGGTCGCGAAACGGCCACCGTCCAGCTGGACCATCGGACGCAGCTCCGGCGGAATCACCGGGATGCAGTCGAGGATCATCCAGTCGGGCTCGTTGTCCGAGTTGAGGAATGCCGACGCAACCTTCAGGCGCTTGACCGCGCGGGCCTGCTTCTGGCCCTTGGCCGTGTTGATCTGGTCTTCGAGCTCGTCGCAGGTTGCCTGCAGGTCGATCTGCTGGAGCAGGTCGCGCACTGACTCGGCACCCATGCCGCCACGGAAGTACTCGCCCCATCCAAAGGGCGATCCGAAGCGGTCCTTGAGTTCACGGAAGTCCGTCTCATCGTTGATGACGTCCTTCGGCTTCATCGTGGTGAAGATCTTCCAGACCCGGTCGAGACGATCGATGGCTTCATCGATGTATGCCTCGGTGTCGGTGATCTCGGCTTCAAAGACCTTCTTGAGCTCCTTGATCTGCTTGGCCTGGTCGTCAGCGCTCTGCTTGCGCAGCTGGGCTGATGTCATGCCGAGCGAATCCGCCCAGAGGTGATCTTCGTCGGAGAACTTGTTCTGCGAACCGTCTTCGACGTACTTGACCCGGCGCTTGAGCGACTCGTCCAGCTCGTGGGTGCTCTTGCTGCGCTCGGCTTCGTACTCGGCCTGCACGCTTTCGACTTCCTTCTCGAGGGAAGGCATGTCCTTGGCGCGGGCCTCGTCATCGACCCAGGTGACCATCGAAGCGGCGAAGTACAGAACCTTCTCCAGCTCCTTCGGCGCCATGTCGATCAGGTAACCGATGCGTGACGGCACACCCTTGAAGAACCAGATGTGCGAAACGGGGGCGGCCAGGTCGACGTGGGCCATACGCTCACGACGGACCTTGGAACGGGTTACTTCAACGCCGCAACGTTCGCAGACGATTCCCTTGTAACGGACCCGCTTGTACTTGCCGCAGTAGCACTCCCAGTCCTTGGTCGGACCGAAGATGCGCTCACAGAAGAGCCCGTCTTTTTCCGGCTTGAGTGTCCGGTAGTTGATCGTTTCCGGCTTGAGGACTTCGCCCCAGCTCCAGGAACGGACCTTCTTCGACGAAGCGAGACCGATCTCGATCGCGTCGAAGTTGTTGATGTCAATCACGTTACTCATTCTCTACACCTGCTTCCTTGGTGTCACCGGAGGTGTCTGCGGTGGCATCAGCCTCCGCCTCGACCTTCTCATCGGCGGCACCATTCGCATCGTCGGCGCGAACCTCGGTGAGGTCCATGCCAAGGTCCTGGGCGGCCTGAAGCAGGTCGTCCTCTTCCTCGGCGAGTTCGCCGACGCCCTCTTCGGAGACGACGTTCGCATCAAGCGAAAGCGCCTGCATCTCCTTGAGCAACACCTTGAACGACTCCGGAATCGACGGCTCGGGGATGTTCTCACCCTTGACGATCGCTTCGTAGGCCTTAACCCGGCCGACGGTGTCGTCTGACTTGACGGTGAGCATCTCCTGGAGCGTGTACGCGGCGCCATAGGCCTCGAGGGCCCAGACTTCCATTTCTCCGAAGCGCTGACCACCGAACTGGGCCTTACCACCGAGCGGCTGCTGGGTGACGAGGCTGTACGGGCCGGTCGAACGGGCGTGGATCTTGTCGTCGACCAGATGGTGCAGCTTCAGGATGTACATGTAACCGACGGTGACCTTGCCTTCATACGGCTCGCCTGTGCGGCCGTTGTAGAGCTGCTGGGTGCCGGATGCGCGGGCGCCGGGGCGCTCGTTCATGTCAACTCCCATGTCGATTCCGCGGCGTTCGCCGTGTTCCTCGGCCCATTTCACCAGAGCGGTATCGACGTCTTCGACGGACGCGCCGTCGAACACGGGGGTCGATACGTACACGCGGTCACGCGTGATCTCACGGTTCTTGTAGGACTCGGTGCCGTCGTCGTACCAGCCGTTGCCGGCGACCCACCCGAGGTGGGTTTCCAGGATCTGGCCGATGTTCATACGCGACGGAACGCCGAGCGGGTTGAGGATTACGTCGACGGGCGTGCCGTCGGCGAGGTGGGGCATGTCCTCTTCCGGGACGATCTTCGAGATGACACCCTTGTTGCCGTGACGTCCGGCGAGCTTGTCGCCCTCGGAGATCTTGCGCTTGGTTGCCACGTAGACGCGGACCAGATCGTTGACTCCGGGAGCCAGATCGTCGCCGTCCTCGCGGCTGAAGGTGAGCACGTCAATGACGACTCCGCCTTCACCGTGCGGGACCTTGAGCGAGGTGTCGCGTACTTCGCGGGCTTTCTCCTTGAAGATGGCGCGAATCAGCTTCTCTTCCGCGGTGAGTTCGGTCTCGCCCTTCGGCGTGACTTTACCGACCAGAAGGTCGCCGGAGATAACTTCGGCACCAACGCGGATAACGCCGCGTTCATCGAGGTTGCGCAGGCTCTCTTCGGAGCGGTTCGGGATGTCGCGGGTGATCTCTTCGTCGCCGAGCTTGGTGTTGCGGGCGTCGATCTCGTATTCCTCGATGTGAATCGAGGTGAGTTCGTCTTCCTTCACCAGACGCTCGGACAGGATGATCGCGTCCTCGAAGTTGTAACCCTCCCAGGACATGAAAGCGACCATGCAGTTCTTGCCGAGGGCGACTTCGCCACCACCGGTTGAAGAACCGTCAGCGAGAACGTCGCCGACCTTGACTTTGTCACCGAGCGAAACGATGGGACGCTGATGGATCAGCGTGCCCTGGTTCGAGCGCATGAACTTGAACAGCGGGTACTTGGTGACCTCTTTGCTGCCCTTGATCTCGATGAACTCGGCGTCGACGTATGAAACCTCGCCGTCGTGTTCAGCCAGGATGACATCGCCGGAGTCGACCGCAGCGCGGCGCTCCATGCCGGTGCCGATCAGCGGCGGATCAGGTCGCATCAGCGGAACAGCCTGACGCTGCATGTTCGAGCCCATCAGCGCGCGGTTGGCGTCGTCGTGCTCGAGGAACGGGATCAGGGCGGTCGCAACCGACCAGATCTGCGTCGGCGAGACGTCCATCAGGTTGATCTCTTCGGGGGTGGCGTTCAGCCACTCACCGTCGCCACCACGACAGAAGATTGTCGGGCCGGCGATCTTCTTGGTATCGCCTTCCATGTCGACCGTCGCCTGGGCGATGATCTTGTCTTCTTCCTGGGTCGCGTCGAGGTGGACGATCTCGTCGGTGACGAAACCGTCGGTGACCACGCGGTACGGAGTCGTGACGAATCCGTGCTCGGAGATCTGCGCGTATGACGAAAGCGATCCGATCAGGCCGATGTTCGGGCCTTCCGGGGTCTCGATCGGGCACATACGTCCGTAATGGGTGGGGTGAACGTCGCGGACCTCGATCGGTGCGCGCTCACGGGTGAGTCCACCCGCGCCGAGAGCCGAAAGGCGGCGGCGATGGGTGAGTCCGGCCAGAGTGTTCTCCTGGGCCATGAACTGCGACAGCTGTGAAGATCCGAAGAACTCCTTCAGCGCCGCAACCACGGGCCTGATGTTGATGATCGTCTGCGGGGTGATCGCGTCCGAGTCCTCAGTGGTGAGGCGCTCGCGCACGACCCGCTCCATGCGGTACAGACCGATGCGGAACGCTTCCTGGATCAGTTCGCCGACAGTACGCAGACGGCGGTTGCCGAAGTGCTCGTACTCGTCGAGGTGATCGGAAACGGCTTCACGCGGATACGTCAGCGCTTCGGCTGCGTAGTCCTTGATCGGATTCTCTTCGTCGATCTCTTCCGGCATGCCGAGGATCCTCGGCAGGCTGACCAGCTCCTTGATGAGGGAGATGATGTCGTCGTGCGTGAGCACGCGGGTGTCGAGGTCGATGTCGAGTCCGAGACGGGCGTTCAGCTTGTAACGGCCGACGCGGGTCAGGTCGTAACGCTTGGTGTCGAAGAAAAGCTGCTCGAGCAGTCCACGGGCGGCGTCAACCGACGGCGGCTCGCCCGGACGCTGCTTCTTGAACAGTTCGATGAGCGCGCCTTCTTCAGTGCTGGTCGCTTCGGTGTCGGCAGCGATCGTGTGCTGCATGTAGACCGAGTTGTCGAACATCTCGAGGATCTGTTCGTTCGACGTGTAACCCATGGAGCGCAGCAGAACGGTGATCGGAAGCTTGCGCTTGCGGTCGATCCTTACGTAGACGCGACCCTTCTTGTCGATCTCCAGTTCCAGCCAGGAGCCACGGGCCGGCATCAGGTTCGCGGTGAAGACCTGCTTCTCCGGATCCTTCGGGGCCATGACGTATGCACCGGGGGAACGGACCAGCTGGGTCACGACGACCCGCTCGGTGCCGTTGATCACGAAGGTGCCGCGGTTGGTCATCCACGGGAAGTCGCCCATGAACACGGTCTGTTCACGGATCTCTCCGGTTTCGCGGTTCTGGAAAGCGACGGTTACGTTCAGCGGACGTGAGTAAGTGAGATCGCGGTCACGACACTCTTCAATGGTGTGGCCTGGCTGATCAAACTCAAAATTGCTGAAAACGATCGCGAGATTACCGGTGTAATCCTCGATCGGGGAAATGTCATCGATCGTCTCCCGCAGCATGCCGGTTACGGGATCGGTGAGATCCTCGAACGAGCGACGCTGGATGTCGATCAGATGTGGTGCTTCGAGTGGGGTTTCGAGTCGGGAGAAACTCCTGCGGACAACGGGGGCAGAGATCGGACGTGCCAAGGGTGGCAACTCCTCAAGGGGTCAGTGATTCACGAGAGTAAGCGCGGAAGCAAACCAACTGGGCTGAACTTCGCGCAACGACAAAAAATAGCACACAGAACTTTAGTGCCAATAGATTCGGGTCTATGCCTTGTGAGGCAGTCTCCGTTCCCGAGTCTTGGATACTACACAATGGCCGATTCCGGCCAATTCGGAACAGCTACGGACCCGCCCGAAGGCGGGCCCGCCCAAATTACTTCAGCTCGACGGTGGCGCCGGCTTCTTCGAGTTCGGCCTTCAGCTTCTCGGCCTCATCCTTGTCGACGCCTTCCTTGACGGGCTTCGGGGCCTCGTCAACCAGAGCCTTGGCTTCCTTCAGGCCCAGTCCGGTCGCGGCACGCACGACCTTGATGACCGGAACCTTCTTCTCGCCGACTTCGGTGAGGACGACGTCGAAAGTCGAGCTCTCCTCTTCAGCGGCTCCACCGGCGTCGCCTCCACCAGCGGCCGGAGCGGCTGCGGCTACGGCTGTTGCGGAAACTCCGAACTCCTCTTCGAGAGCCTTGATGCGCTCTGAGAGTTCGAGTACGGAAATGCCCTTGAGTTCTTCAATCCATTCTTCGGTGGTGCTAGCCATTTGTTGCTCCTGTTCGTTTCTCTTCTAAGTGGGTTGGTTGAAATCGGTACTGCGGACTACTCGTCCGAGGACTCTTCGGTTTCTTCAGCCTTGGGTTCCTCAGCGGCTTCTTCTTCCGCGGGTGCTTCTGCTTCGGGCTCTTCAGCCGGTGCCTCTTCAGTCGCCTCAGCCTCAACGGCCGGAGCTTCTTCAGCAGCGGGTGCTTCTTCCGCGGCCGGTGCCGGTGCGGTTCCGCTGACCAGGCCCTGCTCGGCAATCTGAGCGAGCTGGATGGCGAGACCGGAGACGAGTGCGTTCAATCCACGGACGATGCCGACGATCGGGCTGGCCACGATTCCGGCCAGCTGGGCGTTCAGCATGTCGCGCGAAGGCAGCTTGGAGATCGCGGTGAAACGATCGGCATCGAGGAACATGTCCCCCATGTAGCCGCCCTTGTAAGTCAGGACGTCATGCGTCTTGTTGAAAGTGGTGATCGCCTTCGCGGCAGAGGCGGTATCGCCCTTGACGAAGGTCAGCGCGGTCGGTCCCTGGAGAATGTCGTTCAGGGAATCGATGCCGGCGTTGGCGGCGGCAATCTTCGTGAGGCGGTTCTTGACAACCTTGAATGAGGCGTCGGCTTCACGCAGCTTGCTCCGCAGTTCAGCCGCCTGCGCTACCGAGATGCCCCGGTAGTCAACGGCGAATACTGATTCGGAAGCTTTGAACTCGGCACCGATCTCTTCAACCAGTGCTTCTTTTTCTTCACGGTTCATTTCTGTGCCTGACTCTTGAAATTTCGGTTTGCTGTCAATCGACTGCGGGCAATAAAAAACCCGCTCACGGGCGGGCAGAAGAACTTCCTTCGGCTCCACCTGACACTGGCTTTACGGGCTATCACCCGACCAGCGGTCTATGGCAGGCGACGCATGTTACAGATACTTGGGATTGGCGTCATTTTGGTCTCATAGGTCGCAGGCATCGGACTACGGAGCGCTGCACCTCGCCAAAATCAGGCGGCTCCCCGATTACGTAGTCCTCAAGTTCGTCGTCCCACCTCTTTCGATAGGTCGCGATCCTCGGTTCAAGCCTGGTCCAGAAGGATGAAGGATCGAGTTGTTTGTGTCGCGCCTTCGCTTCGAAACCACGCCAGACATGTTCAAGGTCGAGGTTCCTCGCGTTTAGCAGGTAGTCCAGGTCAAGGAAGTCGCGACACTGGACTCGCTGAATCAAGCAACGAAGCTTTTCGGCGGCGATCTCTTCGAGTGTGTAGACGACGCATTTTGAACCGGCAGTCTGGTCCGAGTATCGGCCAATCACCATGGCCGATTCAGTCGACTCGACCAGTTCATCATCGGCGATGTCCAACTTGAGGTGCCTGGATCCCGATCCCAACGGTCCTCGATAGGCGATCCTCGGGGGATCACTTCGATCAAGCTTCAGTTCCGGAAAACCTACTTGGGGCCCAGCATCTGACAGCACCTCCTCAATCAATGCCAGCGCAGCGTCCATCCCCATGTCGGTCAAGCTGAAATCAAGGTCCGCGGAGTATCTGAACTCACGCTCATGGCAAAGGCGAATCGAGGTCCCTCCCTTGAAAATGAGAGTTCCAGATTCCTCGTGTCTCCCCAGAGCTTCGACGATCTGAGTCAGGACGTAGTCCCGCTCGACAACCTTGGCATCGACTCCATCCCTGTCAGCGATCCGAATCAGGTCATTTCGATCGATCATCTAATTGCTAGATCATGCTGTCGGGGAACTCGGGCCATATGACTTTCCACTTTCGATCGCGAAAGGCTTCTGCGTCCCGCTCTCGACTGTCGAGGTGTATGTATGACTTTGACTTTGGCACTACATCCAATCGACTGGCGAAGTTTGCGCCGATCTGCTCGTCAATACTTGCGAGCCGCCGGACGGACGCATCGGCCTTCATTTCTTCAGCCAGATACAACAGCTTCGGAATATCTGGTTTGCTAGATCGGATCGCGTGGGCGAGTACCGCTGGTCCGCCGGAAAGATTCATCCTTGACGCAGACTCGATCAGGGCACGCTCAAGGCAAGAAACCCTGGCACCGTAGCCAGCATCCTCCGAACCGATATCTATCGTTCTGTTAGTTTCGGAGATCTGCTTCAGGCGCCGGCCGCTGAGCGTTTTAAGGCTCCCCCGAGTTTCAACTGCTACTTGAATCGTCTTCGCTGGATTGATCAATAGATCGTGATGGTCGAGGGCCGATCGAAAGGCAATCCTGTGTTTGCGCCCTTCGAAAGCGGACCCGACCGCCAATGCCACGTCTTCGGCCGAAGCTCTCGTCCCCAGCCGACCGATCGGCCGGATCACGTATGAGCCGGCCCCAATCCGATCAACAAAACCGGCAGCGCGAAGCCGGCTGAGCCTGTTGGAAGCAGCGCTCGGCGAGAGATTCTCGGCCTCAATGAACTCTCTGACCGTAAAGGAAGCCCTTCCTTGAGATGCGATCTCGTCGAGGAAGCCGATTCCACGTGAGTTAGTGGCGTTATTCACGTTAACCGTGAATTGTACAGCACGTCGATGCTATATCGCACCTTTTGTACTACGGCGCCGGATTGCCCAGGTACCAGTTGCCATCCTCGTTGACGAACTTCGTCGGGCCGGGGCGCCCTTCGTAGCCGACGTCGGCGGATTCGCCATTCACGTCAACCGATTCGATTTTGAACAGGGATGGCGACATCTTCTGGCCCTTAAGCAGCGGCGCGATCGTCTTTTCGCAACTGGTCTTGCGGAAGAGCTTCTTACGCTGCGAAGGAGCGACCACCGAACAGAAGCCTTTCGCATCGCCGTTCGTCGCAAAATCCGTCAGCTGCTGATTGACCGCAACGATCGCAACCGTTGCCGCATCATCGGATTCCGACGGTGAAGTCTCCGACGAGTCGTCGCCGCAGCCGACCAGCCCTGCCACGGCCAGGGCGGCCACGGACAGGACTGACGCAAAGCGGCGCATCGTAATTCTCAGGCGGGGACGGCTTCGGCGTGGTCCGGGAAGATGTCCTGCTCGGAGGCCTTGGTCGTATCGACCGAGATGCCGGGGCCCATGGTGGTCGCCACGGCGATCGAGATGATGTAGCGGCCCTTGGTCGAAGCGGGCTTCGCCTTGGAAATCTCTTCGAGCACGGCGGCGTAGTTGTCGAGCAGCTTGTCGGCGTCGAATGAAGCCTTGCCGATGGCAAGGTGGACGATCGCCTGGCGATCGGTCCGGTATTCAACCTTGCCGGCCTTGGACTCGGTGACGGCACGGGTGACGTCATCGGTCACGGTGCCGACCTTCGGGTTCGGCATCTTGCCCGAGGGGCCGAGAACCCGGCCGAGCTTGCCGACCGTCGGCATCATGTCGGGGGTGGCGATGACGACGTCGAAGTCGTCGAAGCCTTCTTCGATCTTGGTGGCGAGGTCGTCGGCACCGACGATGTCGGCTCCGGCGGCTTCAGCGTCGCGGGCCTTGTCACCCTGGGCGAAGACGGCAACCTTGACGTCCTTGCCGAGGCCGTGAGGAAGGGCGAGGGTGCCACGGAGCTGCTCTTCGGCGTGACGGACGTTGACTCCGAGCCGCACGTGCAGCTCGACCGTCTCGTCGAAAGATGTCGAGGCGGTCTCCTTGATCAGGTCGATCGCTTCGGCCGGTGCGTAGACGTGGTCCCGCTGGACCTTGTCGTGCTGCTGGCGGTAACGCTTTCCGTGAGCCATGCTTATTTGACCTCCACGCCCATTGAACGGGCAGTGCCCTTGATGATGTTTGCGGCGGCGTCGATGTCGTTGGCGTTCAGATCGGGCATCTTGCGCTCGGCAATCTGACGGATCTGGGCCTCGGTGATGGTGCCCACCTTGTTGACATGCGGTTCGCCGGAACCCTTCTTAAGGCCGATCGCTTCCTTGATCAGGACAGCCGCGGGCGGCGTCTTGGTGATGAAAGTGAAGCTGCGGTCTTCAAAGACCGTGATCTCGACCGGGATGATCGTGCCGGAATCCTGCTGCGTCTGCGCGTTGAACGCCTTGCAGAAATCCATGATGTTTACGCCGTGCTGACCCAGGGCCGGACCAACCGGCGGGGCCGGATTGGCGGAGCCTGCAGGGATCTGCAGCTTGATGAGTGTCATTACTTTTTTAGCCATGAGCCTGAATACCTTAGTTAGAGTTTCTTGACCTGTTCGTAGCCGACCTCGGAAGGGGTCTCGCGGCCAAAGATGGAGACCAGGACCTTGAGTTTCGATTGGTCCTCGTTGATTTCGGCGATTTCGCCGGAGAAGTCTGAAAGCGGGCCATTGATGATCTTGACCGTTTCACCGATCTCGAACTGGGCCTGCGTGCGAGGCCGCTCGGCGGTCTCGCGGTGGAGCAGCCGGTCGATCTCGGCTTTGGTCAGCGGCACCGGGGTGTCGCGCGGACCGACGAAACCGGTGACGCCAGGGGTGTTCTTCACCAGCATCCAGGCGTTGTCGGTCATTTCCATCTGCACCAGGACGTAACCGGGCATGGTCCGTTTCTCGACCTGGATCTTCTGGCCGTCCTTGATCTCGGAGACCTGTTCGGTCGGCACGATGACCTTGCGGACACGATGAGCCTGGCCCATGGTTTCCACCCGGTGCTCCAGATTGTGCTTGACCTTGTTCTCGTGCCCCGAGTAGGTGTTTATGACGTACCAGCGATACATACTTAGAAAGTTCTTTCCTTAGAGAATTCTCTGGACGACTTTGTTCACTACAAAGTCGATTACGCCCAGATAGACGGCGGCGACCATGACGAAGACGACTGTCACGGCCGTGGCCTGGATCAGAGTATCCCGGTTGGGCCACTGAACCCGCTTCAGCTCGGCTACGCAGGAAGCGAGGAAGGCAAATACTCCGCCACGCTTGCGTTCGGCCTTGGCGGCCTTCTGACGCTTGGCGAGCTGCTGCTCTTCACGCTTCTTCTGCTCAGCCTTCGCGGCCTTCTCAGCCTGCTTCTGCTGACGCTTGGTGTCCTTTGAGCTCGGGCCCTGGTCTTTCGTATCCGGGGTCTCGAGGTCTTTCTCCTGGGCTCCGGCACCGATCCCCGCCTCGATCGCTTCGATCTCGGCGATGTCACCGGACTTCGGCACCTGCGTGTCGTGCTGGGCCTGGCTTTCGCCAAGCTCGCCCTTCGCCTGTGCTTCGGCCTCGCGCGCGCGGCGCTCAGCCTTCCGCTGTGCCCGGGATTTGGCCACTAGCGCGTTTCCTTGTGCGGCTGGTGCTTTTCGCACCAACGGCAGTACTTGCGCATTTCTATTCGGTCCGGCGTATTCCGCTTGGACTTGTTGGTCTGATAATTACGACGCTTGCAGCTTTCACAGGCAAGTGTCACCGCAATACGAACATCTCCGCGGGCCATATTTCCTCACTACTGCTTGCAGATCTTTGACAAAAAAATAAACCCCGGCCGAGGCACAGGGCGACGGCATAGGTTACCGATCTTTCCTCCCCATTGTGTCCTGAGGCGAAGATCGGACGCAGCCGGTTGGGAACAACCGTCCGACGGCCATGGTAACTGACTGGCGAACTGCTCTTCACTATGGCTGTGGACTACCTCCTCCGGCGTGCTGGTCAGCGACGCGGGTGGCGAAACGCCGCCCGGGAGATATCTCCCGGGCGGCCTTCCGGAATTACTTGGCTTTACCGGTCTTGCCGGTCCTGGCCTTGTAGACCTGGGTCACCGTCTTGACGGTTCCACTGCTGTCGCTGTAGGTGCCAGTGGCCGTGAACGTGACTCTCTTGGTGCTGCCGGTCTTGCCTTGCTTCGCCGTGTACTTGAAGGTGGACGTGCTGCTTCCCCCGGCCGCGATCGACGCCACGGTCTTGCAGCGCTTGCCCGATCCCTTGACGTACTTCTTCGGGCTGGACAGGCACACCTTGACGTTGGACGCCGCGGTATCACCAGTGTTCTTGAAGTTCAGCTTGAGCGAGAACTTCTTGCCGGACTTGATCACCTTCGGACCCTTGACCGTCGGCTTCGACAGCACCGGTCCAACCGCCGGCGGGATCGGTGTGCAGTTGGGTTCGAAATCACCCGTCGTGCCCGCGGGACAAGGCACCTGGTCCGCGATGTCTTCAAGACTGAAGTCGAGCGAGATGGAGATGTCGTTGCGCGGCAGCTCCAGCAGACTGTCGATCGTGCCCTTGAAGGCGTCACATCCGGTGACCTGCGGGAAGCCGACGTTGGACGAGGACAGCGAGACCGTCTTCGCACCTTCGTTGTATGTACCCGCGAGGTCGAATGTGACTGGCTTCAGGGCACATTCCGTGCCCGCCGGGATGACCGAGATAGCACCAAGCCTGGCCTGGACGTCAGCCCTGACCGGAAGCACGAACGATGCCGGTCCGCCACCCGCAGGCAGTGTTCCGACTCCGTCTCCGGTAGCCGAGATCGAGATAACGACATCAACGTTGCTACCCGGGCCGAGAACATCCGGGATCGTCTGGGTAACCGGCTTGAAGTCAACTCCCGTGGCCGGGACCACCAGGGCACCGTTGTCGGTGTAACGACGTCCCTGAAGGGTCAGCTGATCTGCCGGCAGGGGAACCGCACCGAGTGATGCCAACGACAGGCTGCCACCGGTGAGCTTGGCCTTGATGCCCTTGCTCGGACCGGTCTGGGCCTGGTTGATTACCGTCCAGGAAGCGGCTGCCGGGGTGGCGTCGTACATGCTGTTGGCGTTTCTGGCCTTGACGGTGACCGAGTGGACACCGATGTTGAGGCTGCTCAGGGCAAGTGGGCTCGTACACGCGGCAAAGACACCGTTGTCGACCTTGCATTCGAAGGTGGCTGCGTTGTCATCGCTGTCGAAGGCAATACTGGCGCTCTTCGTCGTGACCGACCCGCTCGGAGCACTGGTGATGTTCGTCTCCGGGTAGTAGAGAACCGTGTCGACCCTGGTCGCGGCGTCGTTGCCGGCATTCTCGTCTCCGAGGGTGCTGGCCACGTAGTTGACCGTGATCGACGAAGCGTTGGAGCGGCTCGGCCTGAGGTCGATGTTTACGGGCGGCAGCGAAGCACCGGCCGCGAGCGAATCGTTGACGTTGTTGCGTACGCAGTTGATGACTTGCGAAATGAGGCTGCAGCTCCAGCCGGATCCACCGGCTCCCGTAGCGGCGCTGTCCCACTGGACGCCAGTCGGCAGCGGAACCCTGAGCTTGATCGGGCTGTTGGTGGCCGAAGTACCGTCGTTGGTGACCGTGACCACGCGGCGGCCGGTCTCGCCTGCCGTGAGGTCCTGCTTGTTGTTCGGCGGCGCGGCGATTGCCACTGAGGCTCTGAGATCAAGGCCACTCAGGTTCGAGGTGGCCGTTGCCAGGTCGTTCGCGAAGTTGATGTCACCGGCAGTTGTTGCCCTGACGAGCGTTGCCGTCTGCGAGTCCGGCGTCGGGATGACGTCGAAGTTGCCGACCAGTGACGAGATGGCACCGGGCGCGAGTTCATCACCCAGGCTGCAGTCGAAGAAGGCAGCGTCTGGACCGCTGGCCGAGACTGCGGTGCAGTCCCAGTCGTCGGTGCTGTCGGCGCTCACCGGGTCAAGACCCGAGGATGTACCGATCCTGACCTTGACGCTCGGCTGACCCGAAGTCGATTCGGTTCCGATGTTCCTCACCGTGTAGGTGACGTCAACGGAATCGCCAACCTTCATCGATGCTGGCTGGTCAATCGAGACCGCAACATCTGCCGAGGCGACAACCTGGACGGCGTCGGTGTCGGTGTTGTTGGCCGGGTAGGGATCACTCGGGTTTGAAACCGTGGTGGTCCAGTCGCGTGTTCCTGCGACATTCGCCGGGATGTTGTAACCAACCGTGATCAGCGGAGCCGAAGCTCCGGCGGGCAAGGATGCCGTCCTGGTGCAGACGACGCTGTTACCGGTGACCGAGCAGGACCAGCCGGGTCCACTTGCCGAAACATTCGTGAATGAGGAACTGACCGGGTCTTCGACGCGGATGGTGCCGGTGGAAGCAGTGTTGCCGAGGTTCTTGACCTCGACCAGCGAGCTGGAGCGCTTGCCTGCCCTGGAGGCAGTCGGCTCGTGCGTCCTGGTCACGTTCAGGTCGATTTTCTCCAGCGTGTGGCCGACGGACACCGAGTTGTCGGTGAGGCGGGTCGACGGCTCCCCAATCGTGCTGAGCGTGATTGCGGTAGACCATGTGGCCGGAGCGCTGGCCCCGACGTTGGAGCGGATCTTCAACTCGGGTGCGGTACCTCCCGCGGCGATGATCGGCGAGCGGACACAGGTGACCTGTGTTCCAGCGCCCGGCGAGGAGCACTGCCAGCCGACGGTCTTGGAACCGGTCGGACGGTATGCGGTGTTGGGGGCGAGCGGGATCGTGACGATCGCCGGGTCGGTGGTCGCGGCGCTGCCGATGTTGGTCACGTCAACGTTGACCTCACCGATGCCACCGGCACGAGGCACAATGGTCTCCTGGGCAGCGAGCCTGAGGTCGATCCGGTTCACGTGGGTCGCGTCCTCGAAGCGGTTGTTCGGGCTGAGCACCGGGTTTGAATCCCTGGCGGTCGAGATCAGCGCGACATTGGTCGAATCGTCCGCCGCGGCATCGGTCACCTGGACCGGGATGTCGAAGGTGACTGCCGACTCGGGTTCCATCGCCGAGGTAATCGGCGATGGTGCCGGGAGGGTGCAGACGACGTCGCCGCTACTATCGACACAGGTCCAGCCGGGTCGGCTGATGTCGATGTCGGCGATGATCGGCACGATGCCATCTGGCAGCTCATCGGTGACTGTCACGGACTCGCCGGGATCGGTGCCGAAGAAGCCAACGTTCCTTGCGGTCAGTGAGTAGACGTCGTCGGTTCCGACCCGGAAGTCCCCGGGATGAGTCGAGTCGATCGAAAGGTCGACGGCGACAGCCGTGGTCGACGAGGTTGAGGTGTTGTTGTCAGTGATCGCGGCGTCAGCCAGTACTCCGCGCGTGTCGCGGATCGTGTCCACGTAGGCGGTGTTGACGACCGTGCCAGCCTGGGCGGCGGCATCGAGCACGTCAACCTTGACTTCGATCGGGGCGGCCTGAACTCCGGGGCCGAGTGTGGCAACCAGCACGCATTCCACATGTACCTGGCCGATCTGCGAGGCACCGCAGTTCCAGCCGGCGCCGGACACGGCCTTCAGCTTGAGTCCGGTGGGCAGGTCGTCGACCACGGTCACTGAACCGAGGGTCGGCGAAGTGCCGACGTTGGTGACGTTGAGCCGGTAACGGCCTTCGATGCCGACGTTGAAGGGCTTGACGGCGAGCTTCTGGATCGCCACATCAAGGCGCCGGACTTCCACCACGGCGGAGTCGTCGTTGTTGAGGGCGAAGCCGTCTTCGGCATTGGCCACGGTCGTCGCGATGGTTACTCCGGGGAAAGCGGCCTGTGCCACCGCGAAGTTCGCGGTCAGAGGCGACGTGCTCTCGTTGGCGTTCAGTCCGGCCGCGAAGTCGCAGCTGATCGCAGACGATCCGGGGGTCGTCGCGGAGCAGTCCCATCCAGCACCGGAAACAGAAGTCACCGTAATTCCGGCGGGCAGGGTCGAAGTGACCGTGCTCGGACCGTTGATCGATACGACGGCCTCGTTAGTGGCGACGAAGGTCGCCTGTCCCGGGTCACCGACGTTGTAGTTACCGGCGACAGAGACGTCCACTGTCATGTCGGGGAGCACGGAGACGTTCGAGGTGTCGTCATCGGAGTTGGAGCCTCCGAAGGCATCAACATCGCCCTGAGTGGTGACGGAAGCGTTGACGGTGCTGGCACCTGCAGCTGCGGTGCGATCGATCTTGGCGACCAGGGTGAGCAGCGGTGCAGTCGAGTTGCCGTTGAGCTCAGCCGAGCGCTGGCAGACGATGTTCCGGTTGTCGACCGGCGTGGTGCATGACCAGCCCGTTCCACCCGAACCGATGCTGCGGTAGGAGAAGTCCGGAGGCAGCGCGAGGTTGACCGTGGATCCACCGACCGTGAGACCGTCACCGACGTTGGCGACGCTGATCTCGTATGGGGTCCAGCCGTTCGCGACCAGAGGACTGGTTCTGGTCAGGCTGACCGCGAGGTCGGTCTTGACGACCGGAACGGCAAGGTTCTTGGCGTCGTTGGCCGGAGCCGGGTCACCGGCCATGGCGACCGTGGCGTTGACCGAAGCAGGATTGGCGGTTCCGGTCGCTACGTCGACAGTCGCGTCGAAGTCATCAACCTCGTTGGCCGCCAGGCCGTTCTGTGGGATCGAGCAGGCGATCGTGGACGGAGTCGTGTTGCAGGTCCAGGCCGCGGGCGAATTCAGGTTGGTCAGGCTCACCCCGGACGGCAGGCTGGCGTTGAAGTTCACCACCTGCGAACTGGCGTCGGTGGCAGATCTGTTGGTTACGTGGAACATCACGTGACCGGACGATCCGGCCCGGAACTTGGCGCCGGCGAGGCTGGAGGCCTCGGAATCGACCGCGATGTCCGTTGCCGGCACAACCTTGAGTGTGCGGGTCGAGATGTCGACGTCACCGTCTGTGTCCTTGACCCTGACCCTGATCACCCGGTTCACGGGTGGGGCACCTTCGGAAAGGGTCGGAGCCGTAAACGACGCGACGGGGTTGGTGCTCCAGGCACCGAAGCTGCCGGTGCCTAGATCGAAGGCATAACGCTCGGTCGGGTTTCCACCGACCTTGAAGTAACTCGTCGAAGCATCGATCGAGACGTTCTGGGCGGACACCGCGGTCGGGACCTGGGTGCCGAGCCAGGGGCTGGCCGAAATGCCGGGTGCGGTGAACCTGGACTTGACCGCCTTGTTGACGATCGCGTTACTACCCGAGCGGTCGGCGAAAGAGACGAACTTGAAGTCGAGGCTGGCGGAACTCGCACCGGCCACGGAAGGAAGGCCGATGGCGGTGTTTACCTGGCCGTTGATCGTGCCGGCCAGGATGCCCGTGCCGCAGCCTTGTGCCGCGGGCGCTGCGAGGGTCTCGTTCATTCCCCGCCAGGTGCCTGCCGCGCGAGTAACGAAATCAGTCAGCGGGTTGTATGGGATCTCAGCCACGGTCGGCTTGGGAAGCGTTCCGACCGGCTTGCCGGGCACGATTGCCGGCTGAGTCGGCCAGACGCCGGCCTCATCGGTGTAAGGCTGAGCCGCGAGCCAACCGCCAGCGAAGCTGCCGCCATCACTGACGAAGTCGGCAACGTAGGCGGTCTGGTCCGGCGGCGGGTTCGTGACTGGAAATGTGCCATTGGACGTGGTCGTGCTCAGGTTGATCGGCGTGCCCACCGAACCGACGTAACAGTTGTCACCGAGGTTCTGACCAAGGGCGGCACCTTCAGCCTTGAGACGGATCGGGATGTTGAGGTCTACACGTCCGCCAAGCGGGTCGATGAATCCGGTGGCAGCGCCGACTGGAAGCAAGCGGATCGTTATCGAAAAGCCTCCGGTGTCGACCGGGATCGGCGGGAAGCTGATGCCGGCCTGCGGGACGTTGATGACGCCGTAGCGGTTCGCGTTGGTCGTGATCGATCCGGTGAGGGTCGGGTTCGGCAGTGGCGGATCAAGCGTCGAAAAGTCGAGCGGGAGCTGCAGCGGAGTACCGGTGGAACCGAGGAACTGCAGGAAACCACCGGTCACCTCAGCCTTGAAGTTAGGCGGCGAGGGGTTGTCCACCTTGGCTGCATCAGCCCCGGCAGGGGCCAGCGCGACAGCCATCAGCAGCGCAGCGAACATCGCCAGTACCGCCGTTTTTACCCTTGCTGTTCTGATTCCGTTGGCCCTCATGCTGTCTCCTGCTCCCTTGTCTCCCATTTTTTCCCTGGTCCCAATTCTGCTGTTCATCCGAATCACTGCTTGATCAACGTGACGTGGCCGACGTAATTCTTTTTCGCCGCGCCCTCGGACGTCCATGTAGTGGTGATCTTGAATCTGGCCCTGGCGGCCTTCCTGGCAGCCCTCTTGGCGACCTTCTTGGCCTTGACCTTGAAGCTGACAGTTACTGACGCGCCGGCCGCGATCGTCGGGACCGTCTTGCAGACAGTGCCCTTGCCCTTGATCAGCTTCTTCGGTTTTGCCAGGCAGACACTCACGGCAGTCGCGTCATTGGCTCCGGTGTTGGTCACAACGGAACTCAGGGTGATCGACTTGCCGGGCTTGACCTTCTTCGGACCCTTGATCTTGGCGGCGGTCAGCGTGATCGGCTTGGCCGTCGGAGGATCAATGCAGTTCGGAGGAGTACCGGTCTGACCAGTCGCGCAGGTCGGATCGGCAATGTCTTCCAGCGTCAGGTCCATTGAAAGCGCGATGTCGTTCCTCGGCAGTTCAAGCAGGCTGTCGATCGTCTCCTTGAAGGATGCGCAACCAGTGACCTTCGGGAAGCCGACGTCCGGGGACGTCAGGCTTACCGTCTTGGCACCTTCGTTGTAGGTACCGGAGAGGTCGAACGACACCGGCTTGAGCGCACATTCTGTGCCTTCCGGGATCACCGATATGGCGCCGAGCCTGGCCTGGACGTCTGCCCTGACCGGCAGGACGAAGGTGGACGGTCCGCCGCCGGTCGGCAGGGTGCCGTATCCGGCGCCCGTGGCGGTGATCGAGATGATCACATCAACGTTGGAGCCCGGCCCGAGGACATCCGGGATCGTCTGGGTGACCGGCTTGAAGTCAACGCCTTCCTTGGGCACGAACCACCTGCCATCGGTACCCCTCTTGCCGACGAGGTTGACCAGGTCGGGCGGCAGATCCACAGCGCCCAGTGATGCGAGCGAGAGGCTGCCACCGGTCAGCTTGGCCTTGATTCCGGGGCCTACGACCGGCGGAATGTCGGTGCAGCTGGGCGGCGTGCCCTGCTGGCCCTCGGGGCAGGTCGGATCTTCGACCGTCCAGGTGGCCGTGTCCGGAGTCGCCGAGCCGTTACCGGCTTCGTCTACCGCCTTGACAGTCACCGTGACCTGGCCTGCCTGCAGCCCGGTCAGTTGAAGCGGACTGGCGCAGTCTTCGAAGAGACCGGCGTTGACCTGGCATTGGAAGCCGGCATCGGCATCGGGGCTGGAGAAGGTCACGTTTCCGGTGCTTGAAACGACAGCGCCTTCCGGTGCGGAGTTGATGGTGACGTCCGGAGCAATGGAGTCGACCGTCCATTCACGCACCGGCGGTGTCGGGTCCTTGACTCCAACCGGAGCTACCGAACTGATCGCCCGTACACGCACCGAGTGGTCGCCATCGGGGAGATCGGAGAATGAAAGCGGGCTGGTGCATGCCGCCCAGATGGCTCCGTCGATGCGGCACTCGAAGGTTCCAGCCTTGTTGCTGGAGAAGGCAACCGAGGCGGACTTGTTGTTGGTGAGTCCGGCGGGTCCGTTGTCGATCGTGGTTACCGGGGCGCCAGCCTGGACGTCCCATTCAACCGATGTAGCCGGGCTGATGTTGTCCGCGATGTCCAGCACGCGAACGTCGAACTTGTGAGGTCCGTCGCCGAGTCCCTGAACTTCATACGGGCTCTCGCAGGGGGTCCAGGTGCTTCCATCCATGCGGCATTCGAAGCGACCGAACGAACCATCGTTTTCGTCTTCATGCGAGAAGGCGAATCCGGCCGTGCCCTGACGGGTGGTGGTTCCATCAACGGGATCGGAGTTATCGATCAGTGGCGGCACCGGCGGTGAGCCGAGGACCTCGAAGGTGTACGAAGCATCCGGGCTGACGTTGCCGGCCAGGTCGGTTGCGTGGACGAGCAGCGTGTGCGGACCGTTGGCCGGCGAGGAGATCGAAAGATTGCGATCACAGGCCGTGAACGCAGCGCCGTCAAGCGAGCACTCACTGTCGGCGTCGGGTGAAAGGACAAGCGGGCTGCCGTCCTTGACGGTCCAGCCGAAGCTCACGTCACCCTGCGGCACGAAGTGGTTCGGGGAGCTGGTGAAGTCGACCACCGGGATCGTCGTATCGATCGTCCAGCTGACCGTGGCGGGCGTCGCTTCGACGTTGCCGGCGGTGTCTGTCGCGCGAACGTTGACCGAGTGCGGTCCGTCACTCAGCGGATCGCCTCCGTTCATTGAGCTGACCGACAGCGGGCTGGTGCAGCTGCTCCAGGCCCCTCCATCGAGGCGGCATGAAGTACCAGCGGTCTCGTTCACAGAGAACTCAATGGTCGGCGTGCTGTCGTTGTCAACGGCATCCGGGGCAACGTCGATTGAAGTGACCGGCGGAGTCCGGTCGACGACCCACTCGAGTACTTCGGGTGTGGAGTCGAAGTTGCCGGCCTGGTCGCGGCTCCTGATCTCGACCTTGTGCGCGCCGTCGCTGTTTCCACCGAAACGCTGGACCGACTGGCAGAGCTGCCAATCCTGGTCATCAGTTGAGTCGAGGCGGCACTGGAAGCCGGAAAGCTGGCGGCTGTCAGTGCCGGTGAAGGTCAAGTCGACCTTGCGCGACTGGGTACGCCTGAGCAAGGTCGGCCCATCGCCGTAGTCGACCTGCGGATCCAGGGTCGTGGTCGGCTCGGTTGCGTCGACCTCGAAGTTCACGACCAGCGGGGTCGGATCCGGGTTGGTCGCCGGGTCGGTGGCGATCGCCGTGAGCACGTACTTGCCATCGGTCGGCACGGTGAACGTGGGCTTCGAACCGTCGGGGCTGGGGCCGGGGCAAGGACCCATCGGGATGATCACGGTCAGGCTCGGACCGGGATCTTCGCGTTCGACCTTGCAGGTGAAGGTCGACTGACCTTCGCTGGAAGAGATCACGTATTCGAGGTCACGGGTGTTGACCAGACCCTCCGCACCGCTGGCAAGAGCGGTCTCCGGCGTGGTGATGTCAACCGTGAAGCTTTCGGCGAAGACTGCGCCGAGGTTGCCGACTTCGTCAGTCGCGCGGACTTCCATCGAGTAGGTGCCTTCGGCAAGTGGATTGGTGATGCCGAAGTCGGGGTTGGTTCCGACGATGTCGACGACGCCGCTTCCGTCGTTGTCAGACGGAGCGCCACACGGGATCCAGGTGCCACTGTTCGGTCCGAAGAGAACCCGGCACTCGTAGGTCATGTAGTTCTGGAGCGAACGCTCATCGGATGTTGCCCGGTAGATGTAGCTGGGCGTGGTGTCGTTGGTCATCCGCGGCTGCTGGTTCGGCAGGTTCGTGGGAGGACCGATGCGGATCTCGGTGACCGGAGTCGTGTTGTCGACGCGCCAGGTGCGGAACACGGGGGTGCCGTCGATGTCGCCCTCGTCGTTGATCGCGCGGATCTCGACGCGGTGAAGGCCGTCTTCGAGGCCCGAGTAGGTGACCTGACCATTGATGCCGGTCGAACAGGTGGTCCAGTCCTCGATTAGGTTGCCGTCGTTCAGCAGGCGACACTCATAGAGGTTGACCGGTTGCTGTGGTGAGCTGAAGTCGAAGACCGCCTTCGTGCCGGTCGTGGAGCCGAGGAACCGCTTGCTCGGATCACCCAGATCGGCATGATGGAGCACACTTGCGACGTCAGACTCGTCGGTGATCGCCGAGTTGTCGATGCTTGTGTTCGGCCGCACCCTGATTGTCAATACCTTCGGGGCACTGGTTCCGTTGCGGTCGTCGGTCGCGGTGAAGGTGAAGTTGTCTGAACCTGTGAAGTTATTGGGCCAAGAGTAAGGCTTGGTGTTCAGACCGAGGCCGGCGTTCAGGTTGCCCGCGAGCGCTCCGTCATTGGTCGGATCCGGCGTGATCGAGACTCTGTAGGGATCGCTGTCGGCGTCGGTCGCCTTGAACTCGGTGTTCGACGGCTGCGTGTCATCAGCCTCGAGGTTGATGGTCTCTGCGGTTGCCACGGGGAGTGAGTTGATCGTCGTGTTGAAGGTGAAGATCCTCTGCTCGGCGACGTTCCCCGAAGCCAGCATGGCGCCATTGTCAGTCACGCGGGCCCTGATCGCGTACGGGCCGGGTGTCTTGCCCGTGGTGTTGAAAGCCTGGGTCAGGTCGGCCGGAGTGATGTTCGACGATGAGTCGGCCTCGCTGCGGAACTCGAATCCAAGTCCGTCCGCGCCATCGGTGGTGTTTCCGTTCAGGTCCCATTCGATGACCTGGGCGCGACCACCCTGGGTGTCGAAGGTGCTGGCCGGATCGGCCGGGTCAGCAACGGTGGCGCTGATCGTGTAGCCCGTGTCCGTGTCCGGGCGCGCACCGAGGGTGCCGCCGAAGGTCAAGGTCGGGCTGGTGCCGGACTTGTCGTTGATCCGGAGTGCACCGATGAAAAACATCGAGTCGTCGTTCTCGTCGGTTCCTTGCGGGGCACCTTCCACGATCCAGCGGCCGCGGGACGGGATGGCCGGGATCGTCAGCGTCTGCACGCCAGCGGCGTTGGTGGGGAAGTTGAACCTGGCGCCCTGGGTGTAGTTCGAGTCATTGGTGCAGGGGTCCGAACAAGCGGTGTAGGTGCCATTCACGATCCGGAAGATGTCACCGGTCTTGGCATTTCGGATCCGCCAGTTGATGCCGTCTACGGTTCCGGCACTGCCGCCGAGAAGTGGGGCACTTTTGGCGCGCGTGGTGAACTGGAAGGTCGCGGACTCGTTCTTGTTGGCGACGGCATCAGTGGTGCCGCCGGGAAGCGTGGTGGCACCGACCGAGAGGATCCTCTGATTACTGATGTTCGGACCCTGATTGTTCGGGCAGGCGTACTGCTGGTTGTGGAAACGAACGACCGAGCCGACTGTGGCCGAGTTGCCGTCGGATCCGCGAATCCGGAACCAGACGCGGCGGTTGGTGTTCTCGCCGGTTCCTCCAACGCAGCCGAGGATGAGGTCGGTACCGGTGCTGAGACCGTAGTTGCCGATGCTCACGCCCATACTGGTCGAGTTGAGCGGCACTTCCGCCCGGATCAGGGCCTGCGTGCTTCCGGGCTTGCGCTGGATATCCACACGACCGCTGGAAAGGCTGAGGATGTCCTGGTAACCGGAGGACGGCGCCGTATCGTTGGTCGTCGTCGATCCGACGACGTCGACACCGTCGATGGTGGTTGCCAGGCCGGCATCCACCTCGAAAATGACCCGGGCCACGTCACTCGGGATGGTGCCACCGGGCGCGAGGCTGAGGCTTTCCATCCAGCGCTTCTGCGAGCCGGTGTTGGCGACGTTGTCGGTGACGTCGTTCATGATGGCAACACCGTTGGCGGTGCCGTTCAACGTGGCAGTCTTCGCGGTCGGGGTGACGATCGGGTTGGTCGGACTCACCGTCAGCGTTGCTGTGCGGTTGCCGGCCCGCGTCGGGGTGAAGGTCACGGTGGTGGTACAGCTGGCACCTACCGTCAGGGACGCACCACAAGTGGTGGTGCGGCCGAATTCACCGGCGTTGAGGCCAGTCACCGTCTGGTTGGTCACGCCGTTCAGAAGTGTGTCGCCGGTGTTCTTGAGCGTGAATATGTAGGCCTGGCTACCGCCGAGGCTGGCGGTGAAAGCACGCGAGTTGAGGGTGGTCGTATCACCGGTGTCCCTGATCGAGATGACCGGGGACGGGGTCAACGACGTCGCAGTGATGTTCGTGGTCGATGATCCACCGTTGGTCGGGTTCACATTGAGTGCGGCTGTCGCGCCGACCTGGACGACGGTCGGGTTGTACGTGACGGTCACGTTGCAGGTCGCGTTCGGGGCGAGCGATGCGCCACAGTTCGTTGACCGGCTGAACTGGCCGGCGTCCGGACCGGTGAGCGTCTGGGTGCCAACGTTCTGGAGGTTGGTGTTACCCGTGTTGCGGACAGTGAACGTGTATGACGTCGTGCCAAGGGCGATCGTGTCCGGGAAGGTGTGGCTCGGTTCACTGGCGTTCCCGGCGGTGTTCTGGATCGTCGTCTCCTTCAGACCTGCGATCGCATCTGCAGAAAGGTTCACCGACGTGGTTCCGCCGTTTGTCGTATTGACTTCGAGAACGGCGGCCTTGGAACCGGCACTTCCCGGGTTAAAACCAACGGTGATGGTGCAGGTGGCGTCCGGACCGAGTGATGCTCCACAGGTCGATGACCTGGTGAAGTCTCCTGCGTCAGGACCGGTGAGCGCCTGGAGGTTGGTGCCTGTGAGCAGTGAGTTACCGGTGTTCCGGAGGGTGAAGACATAGGTCGGGAAGAAAGGCTCTCCGACGGGTACCGAGGACGGAAAGGAATATGCGGTCAAGTCGATCAGCCCGGCCGTGTCCTGAAGGGTGGGGATGAAGGTCGGCGCTAGCGCGGAGGCATTCAACGTGGCCGAGAGGGTGCCTGCGTTGCCGGTCGCGACGTTCAGGGTGGCGTCCTTGACGCCGGGCACGGTCGGTGCGTAGGTGACCGTGATGGTGCACGTTGCGCCAGGGGCGACACTCGCCCCACAGTTCGTGCTCCTGGAGAACTCACCGGCGTCGGCGCCGGTGATGGTCTGGGAATTTGCGTTGGTCAGCAACGTGTTCCCGGTGTTCCTCACCACGATTGTGTAAGAGGCGTTTGTACCGGTACCAAGCTCGCCGAAGTCGTATGCGGTGATGGTGTTCGCGTTGGCGGTGTCCCGCAAGTCTCCGGAGTCGACATTTGCGACAACCGTGCCGTTGAAGTTGCCGGTGCCCGACTGGGTGCCACCACTCCAGCCATTGCAGTTACCGGTGCCCGAGGCAGGACCATTACAACCATTGTTCGTGTTGTTGCCAGGCGCGGCGGCGAACGGGATCGACTGGTTATAGGTGGCACCGGCGGCCGTACCTGACTTGATCCGGAAAGTGAAACCACAGGACTTGGTTCCGGTTCCGGTGTAGTTCATGACAAGACGCAAGCCGTTGGCGCCCGCGTTAGTGCCACAGTTCCGTGAGCCTGAACCGCCGACCTGGCCGGCGTATTCGTAAACGGTGCCAGTCAGGTTGACGTCCACCGCGATGTGGCGGCGACCGGTGTTCAGGAAGCCACCGCTGTTGGTGTTGGTCCATAGGTACATCGTCTGGACCGTTGACGGCAAATTGAGCTGGGTGAAGGAGCCGTAGTTCACGGTCTGGCCGTTGAACGTGCTGTCCGAGTTGTTGTTTGAGAACTGGTCGGTGGCGTGCGCCGCCGACGGGATCACGAGCATGGCCATCGCCACGATGATTGCGGTCAGGATGCGGCGGCCGGTGAAGGTCCGCCTCTCCCCTACGTCGCAGGTAGATGCGCTGGACATTTTCTTGTTCTCCCTATTCATGATCGACCCTCTCCCTGTCTCGATCTACTTCTAGCTGACGCAGGCCGGCAGGACGTCGAGCGAGGCAGATTTGGTAATCGCCTTGCCCTTCTTCCTGACGAACTTGAGTGACAGGTCATCCGCCTGGCCATCGGCCACGGTGAATGATCCGTTCCATTTGCTGCCCTTGAGCGTCGCCACCGTCGTGCCGCCGCTTGAGACAACAACCGACTTCAGTGATTTCTTGAGCGCCTTCTTCTTCTTGGCGTTCGCGTTCAACTGGACGCTGACAACCTGCCCCGGACGAGCGTCGCTGTGCGAGACGGTTGCGGCGATGCGAAGCTTCTTGCTCAGCTTGGCGCTGTCGGTGACGAACGGGCTGGCCGGACGCGGGTTGCAGACGATGACCGGCGGCGGATTGATGACTGTTGCCTGAATCTTCCAGGCGGCAGTCGCCGGCGAAAGGTCGGTCAGTGAGTCGCTGCTGGAGCGGACCTCGAAGGTGTGATCGCCCACGGCAAGACCGGTGTAGGTCTTGGGGCTTTCACAGGCTGCGAAGGCACCGCCGTCGAGCTTGCATTCGAAGCTGGCCGCGGCCTTGGTCGAAGAGAACTCGAATGTAGCCGAGGTTTCGGTGGTTACGGCAGAAGGCTTCGACACGACGTCGGTGTTCGGCGTCGTCGGGTTGGTCGCGGTCCAGGTCTTGGTGGCCGGCGAGGCGTCCTTAGTACCGACCTCGTTGACGGCGCGCACGTTGAACGTGTGGCTGGCAACGCTGAGGTTGGTGTAGGTCTTGACCGACGTGCAGCTTGTGTAAGCGGCACCGTCGAGGCTGCATTCGAATGTCGCCAGCGGATTGCCGGGCGAGCTGAATCCGATAGCGGCAGACTTGCCGGTGGTGGTCGAACCGGTGATCACCGTGTCCGGCGTTCCACCGACCGTGTTCCAGGTGTGGGAAGCAATCGCTGCTCCGGACGAAGCGTTGCCAGCGCTGTCGATGGCGCGGACCTCAAGCTTCCTCGCACCTGAACTCAGGCCAGTCAGCTCGAGCGGTGAGACACAGGTGGACCAGGCGCCCGGCGTTCCACCGTTGAAGCTGGTGCGGCATTCAAAACGTCCCTCGGCGCCAAGACCAGTCGACGCGGTGAACGCGAAGGTCGCGGACGGGGCCGAAGGGCTTTCCGGGAAATCGTTGATCGCAACCGAAGCCGCGAGCGTGTCCACCTGGAACGAGGAGCTGTAGGTGCCGATGTTCGTGGCGCCGTCTTCAGCCTCGATGTGAAGGGTGTGGGTGCCGTCAGTCAGATTGACCGGCGGCTGGAAGGGGCTGAGGCAGGTTTCGAGCCATGCCTGGGCGTCGATCCGGCAGCGGACTTTGGCTGTATCGAGATTCAGGTCGCTGCGCTCGAAGTACCAGACTGGCCTTTTGGCATTGGTCTGCTTGCCTTCCGCGGGTCCGTTGGTCACGTTGACCGGCGTGCCGCCGAGCGAGATGACCGGCAGGGTCAGGTCGACTTCCCATACGAAGTCGGCCGTGGCCGATCCGATGTTTCCGCCCGGATCGACAGCATGGACGCGGAAGGTGTGGATCCCGTCGGTCAGCGCGGCCAGCGAATCGCCCGAGACACACGCGGCGTAGCCGGCACCGTCAACGGAGCATTCGAAGGTCGCGGTCGGATCTGTGCTCGTGAATTCGAACACCGGGGTCGCGTCGTTACTCAGCGCGTCCGGTGTGACCGTGACGGTCGCGTCCGGAGCGGTGATATCGACGGTGGTCGTGCTCGATGCCGGGGTCGGATCGGTTAGACCGGCGATGGTCGCCCGGACCTGGAGGGTATGGGAGCCCTCGGCAAGGTCAGCGGCTGGTGTGTAGCTACCGCTATCGCATGCTTCCCAGCCGGCGCCATCGAGGTTGCACTCGAAGGTGTTGACCGAATCCGCCGGGGAATCGAAAGTCCAGGTGGGGGTCACGTCATTGGTTTCAGCATTGGGTTCGTCGATGAAGACAGTGTTCGGCTGGACGTTGACCGTTGCGGTACCGGAGGTGGTTCCGCCCTGACGGTCATCGGTGACTTCGTAGTCGAAGGTGTATTCGCCGGCGGCATTGCCGTTGGCAGTGAAGTCGACCAGGCCAGTGTTCTGATCGATCGTGCCGAGCGAGCCACCGCTGACAGCACCGACTATCGAGTAGGTGATGACGTCAGAGTCGGCGTCACTTCCGCCGAGGTTCACCGGAGCCGAGGTGCCGGCTTCCAGCGTGACGGTCGGCTCAGAGATTGCCGGAGCGGTGTTCGACTGGATCCACACGGCAGTGGCGACGTCTGTGTTCGTGGCCTGATCGGTTCCCTTGACCTGGAAGGTGTAGCTGATGTTCTGGTCGAGCAGCGGAAGCTGCTTCGGCGAGGCACAGGCCTCGTAGGCCGGCTCTTCACCTGGGTTCGTGGATGTCGGGTAGAGGCGGCACTCGTAGGTGACCGTTGGATCTTCCGGCGAGCTGAACTCGATCGCGGGCTTGCCGTCGAGGTTGCCGTCGACCGGGGCGACATCAATGGTTACGTCGACCACGGTGTCGATGGTCAGCGGATCGTTGGCTACTGCAGCCGAGACGTTGCCGGCGTTGTCCTTGGTGCGCACTTCGAACTGGTAGGTGTCATCCGCGAGGTCGGTGTAAACCTTCGGGGATGAACATGCGCCGAAGGCTGGGTTCAGATCACCGGTGCTGATCAGACGGCACTGGGCGGATCCTTCTGGGATGTCAAAGGTGTAGGTGGCGTCGTTGATGTTGGTCAGACCATCAGGTCCGTTCAACGCAGTCGGGGCGTTCGGAATGATTGTGTCGACCGTGAACGTAACCTGCTGCGGCTGCGGGTCGGTGTTGATTCCCGGCTTGGCGGCTCGAACCCAGAAGGTGTGTGCGCCTTCGCTGAGGGTCGCGGTAGTGAATGAACCGGTCGAGCAGACGCCAGCGTTCTGGGTGACGTTGTCGACCTTGCAGGAGAAGGTTGCTCCCGAAATGGCGACTTCGTTCGGACCAGCAAACGCGTCGTAGGTGAAAGTCGGCGTGCTGTCGTTGGTCAGCTGCGGGACATTTACAGCCGGGCCGGTGAGCAG
>Ga0105048_10002370_pt1 | contig 30589 bp, 30 predicted proteins | sample MAT05_FD_78382 | JGI IMG/M metagenome (GOLD analysis project Ga0105048, IMG submission 78382) | Freshwater microbial communities from Lake Fryxell liftoff mats and glacier meltwater in Antarctica - MAT-05 | ecosystem: Environmental > Aquatic > Freshwater > Ice > Liftoff microbial mat | place... | reverse complement strand
TCTGGCCGAAGGGCATTCTCCCTCTCACCTATGCGCATCACCTGGCAACGTCTCGTCATGGCCGCCCTCGTTGGGGTCGTGGTTGTATCCTTGGCTTTGCAGCACCAGGCGAATGTGGAATTGCGCGGACTGATCGGGCTGCTCCGTGAACAGAATGGAGAAGTCGACCGGCTGCGGGCAGAGCAATTGCGCCTAATCCGGGCTCAGATTTCTCCGGCTGAACTGGAAAGCCTGCGGGCCGATCATGCCGCGATTGCGACGCTCCGCAGCGAAATCGAGCTGGCCAAGGCGCGGCTGACTGAGAGCGAACACGCGGGCCAAGTCCCCGCGCCGGGCAGATAGACTCTTGGGGAATCTTCCCCGTGCGCAAAGGTGGGGCGGAGAGGAGGCCGATACCAGACCCCGTCTTTCCAATCCGCGATTCGTCGCAGGCTTGGTCGCCGAGGATTCACCGTTCGTCGCTGATAAACGTCCGTTCGTCGCAAACCTGAGCTTATCCGCTTGAATCGGTCGGAATAGCGGCGAAGAACCCGGCACCGCCATGGAACGTCGCTGGATGAAGTTCGCCACCCTCGCCGCCGTCTGGGCCTTCATCGGGCTGGTGCTGGCGACAGAGGTTTATTTCAACATCCGGGTCGGCATGAGAGGCGAGAACGTGAGCTTCTGGAACGCCGGTGCCCCGCAGTTTGTGCGGGCGCTGATGTGGGGCTGCATGGCGCCGCTGATCCTGCTGGGGCGAAACAGGATGCCGCTCGGCCGCGGTCACTGGGTGGGCGGCGTGAGCTTTCACTTCTTTTTCAGCTTTCTGATCATGGCGGTATTTTACTTGGGCCGGATCTTCTTCGGCATGCTGGCTGCCGGGGATCCCCTGAGCGACTTCTGGGATACCTCGGTGAGCAATTTCTACGGCCGCAACATCATCGACATGGCGTTTTACTGGGCGGTCCTGGCCTTCGGTTTTGGCCAGGAGATCTACCACCGGTACCGCAGCGAGGAGTTGCGCTCAGCGCAACTCGAGACGCGGCTGGTCGAGGCCGAACTCAAGGCCCTGCGCCAGCAACTGCACCCGCATTTCCTTTTCAATACCATGAACACGATCGCCGTGCTCGTGCGGGAAAAAAAGAACGACGAGGCCGTCACGCTCGTCGCCCGGCTCAGCACGCTCCTGCGCATGGCGCTCGACAACACCGGCGTGCAGGAAGTCACGCTGCGGCAGGAAATGGATTTTCTCGGTCGCTACCTGGAGATCCAGCAGTCGCGGTTTTCCGACCGGTTGAAGATCGGCATCGCCATCACGCCCGAGGCCATGGTCGCGCGTATTCCGAATCTCCTGCTGCAGCCCCTGGTGGAAAACGCCATTCTCCATGGCATCGCGCCCCGGCCCGGCCCGGGTCACGTCGACGTACTGGGCCGCGTTGAGGGCGGCAACCTGCACTTGGAGGTGCGCGACGATGGCCTTGGTTTCGACGGCACCCGGCGGGCGAAGGAAGGCATCGGCCTGGCCAACACGCGGGAACGAATCACCAAACTTTACGGCGCCCGCGGCCAGCTCCTCCTGCGCAGCGAGCCTGGCCGCGGCGTCTCGGTCCAAATCGTTTTACCCTACCGCCCATGAAAGCCCCCGCCCCAGCGCCCGCCTCCGGCAACCCGACCCTCACCCGCATCCGCACGGTCATCGTGGACGACGAACCCGCCGCGCGCCGGGGTGTGCGCCTGCTGCTCGAGCGCGACGGCGGCGTGGACATCGTGGGCGAGGCGTCCGGTGGGGAAGAGGCCGCCGAATTGATCGCCCGCGAGCGACCCAAACTCGCGTTCCTCGATGTGCAGATGCCGGGCTGCGACGGATTCCAGACCCTGGTGCGCGCCGGAATCGAGAACGTCCCCGCCGTGATTTTCGTGACCGCCTATGACGAGCATGCCCTGCGCGCCTTCGAGGTGAACGCGGTGGATTACCTGCTCAAGCCCTACGACGACGCGCGCTTCGCCGCCGCGTTGCAGCGGGCGAAGGATGAGGTGCGCCGGCGGCAGGCCGATACGGTCAATGCACGGTTGCACCAGCTGCTCGACTACCTGCAGCACGCCCCGCAGCAGCCCGCGCCGCCGGCGGACCACGGGGCCGACCGGATCCTGCTCAAGTCGTCGGGCGAGATTTTTTTCCTCAAGGCCGAGGAGATCGACTGGATCGAGGCGGAGGGTGACTACATGAAATTCCACGTTAGCGGCCGCACCCACCTGATGCGCGAGACGATGGCGCGGCTGGAGTCCCGGCTGGACCCGAAGAAATTTATCCGCATCCACCGCTCGACGATCGTGAATATCGACCGGTTGCGGAAGCTCAGCCCGTCGTTTGCCGGGGAGTATGCGGTCATCCTGCACGATGGGACGAAGCTGAAACTCAGCCGGGGGTATCATGAGCGGATCGCGACGCTGCTGAAGCAATCGCTGTGACCGGACGGGATTAATCGCGGAAACGCGGAAGGGCGGAAACACCGAACTTCGGAGGAGGGGTTTCCGTGCTTCCGCCCCTCCGCGTTTTTGCGATGGATCGGAGTCGGGCCGCCGGCTTGCTGGCCTTGCCCGCAGCGCGCGCACGCTCGCGGCCGACGACGAACGGCGGCGGTTCCGCGCCGTAAATTTCCCGCGAGCGGAATCGGCCGGCCCGGAAACGGGACGGAATTTGCCGGAGGCGAGGGGTGGGGGCGGGGGGAGTTGCTGCTTCGGCGTAGGCGGGGTTTGATTGGGCGCGAAGTTCCCGCGCTTCGTCGCATTTCTGCGACGGGGGAATCCGTCATGCGGTTATATCCGCGTGAAACGATTTCTGTTTCTGCTGTTCGCCCTGTGGCTGCCAGGGGTGCTGGGCGCCGCGTCCTCGCTCGGGAACGCGCGCCGGGCGCAGGCGTTGCTGGGCCCGGAGATCTGGTCGTGTGTCGTGCGGGTGGAGAACACGGCGGCGCGCAGCGCCTATCCGGCGGTGGTGCATGCGCTCGTGTTTGAGGAGGCGGGCCTCCTGTGGTTCTACACCGACTTCGACGGCACGCAGAGTCTGACGCTTCATCCTGACCGCCTAGCGGAGGAGAAGGCGGACTTTGCCCCGCTGCTGCGCGCGATCGATCCGGGGTTTGTGACCTATGCCATCCTGCCGGATGAGGCGACTGACCCTCCCGTGGCGTGGCGTGCTGCGCTCCCGAATGGCTGCTTTGTCGAAAGCCTCGCGGCGTTGCAGCAGCACGTGCGGCGGGGCGAACGGATCGAAAGCGCGCGACTCCTCAACTGCTACGTGGACACCCCGGCCGGCGAGCACGGGCACACGGTGCTGACCTACGAGACGCCGCGCGGGCTGTTCCTGCTGGATCCCGGGCGCTCGCCGGAGCCGCAGCCGATGCCGCGCGCGTGGGCGAACGACGCGCTGGCGCTCGCGGGCGCCGCGCTGCAGGGCTCGCGGGTGACCCGGGCGCGCTGGGTGCCGACGGCGCTGCCGCGGCCGCCGGTGACGCTGGCTTCCTTCGATTTCCCCCATGACCCCGTGCCGGATACGGCACCGCGACTTATGCGGTAACCATCGCGCCGCCCCAACTATTCGTCGCACGCCGACCGGTTTACCACCGGCGGGAGGGATGGAATTTTGGGCGCGGTCGGACGGCGGTTGGGCGCGCCGGGGAGGGTGATGGTCGCAATGGCGTTGAGCACGCCGCGCGCGGGCAATTTCTGTCGCCACAAAGAAACAGAGTTCGCGCCACCCCTGTGGCCGCTGCTTCCAAAACCTGACCCCACCATGAAAATCGATTCATTGTCCCGTCTCGGGCAGTGGCTGCCTGTGGCCGCCCTGCTCCTGTTTGCCCTCCCGATTGCGTCCGGCCAGACCGCCGCACCTGAGACCGTTGTCAGCAACACGGAACCGACCAAACTTGAGCGGGTGGTCGTCACCGGCTCGTTCCTGCCGGTTTCGGCCAGTGTCACGGCCAGCCCGGTCCTGACCCTGGAAAGTAGCACGATCGGCATGTCTGGGGCCACCGATCCCCTGAACTTGCTGAAACAGTTGACGCCCTATTTTTCCGGCAACGGCAACGTCGGCACGGAGTTCAACAACGGTGGCGCCGGCGAATCCAATGTGGCCCTGCGCAACCTGTCGACGCTGGTGCTGGTCAACGGCCAGCGGATGCCCATCTCCGGAGTCAGCAGCACCAACGGCAGCGGCGGCTTGGTCGACCTCAACACGATCCCGACGGCGATGATCGAACGCATCGAGGTCCTCAAAGACGGCGCCTCGACGATCTACGGCTCGGATGCGATCGGTGGCGTGGTCAACATCATCCTGAAAAAAGACTACAACGGCTTCGAGGTCGGGGGCCGCCTGGGCTCGACCCGGAAAGGGGATTACAAGACGCGCTCAACCTATCTCATCGGCGGGGTCTCCCAACCGGGCGCGTCCCTCACGATCGGCGCCCAGCATTTCGAAAACACCACCTTGGTCACCACGGACCGCGGGCTGACGACGCTGAGTCCCGCCCAGATCAACGCCCTCGGTTACAATGTGACGAGCAGCGTTTACAGCGGCAGTTATCCGGGCCGCGTGAACAGCGATATTCTCGCCGGCTCGCCGCTGGCGGTGGGCGCCCCCGGTTACAATGCAGCCAGGGTGTCCCCGCCGCTGAGGAGCAGTCCGTCGGCGCCGCCGATGACCCTCGCCCAACTCGAAGCGGCCGGGTATTACATCCCGATCAGCTCGACCCCGGCGTTTGCCGCGGTGGGGAGCACGTCCATCCTGAACACGACGCTTTTCGGGAACCCGCTCATTGTCGGCACCAAGCGCAATGAATTCGTCGTCAACGGCTCGAAAGAGCTCTTCGGCAAGGGCCTGGAAGTTTTCGGGGATTTTCTCTATTCGCAGACGACGAACTCCGGCAGCGGCCTCGCGCCCGCGCCGATTTCCGGCTTGGGCGCGGGCGGGGGCAACACGCTCACGATCCCGGCCAACAATCCCTACAACGTCTTCGGGATCGTCCTCGGGGTCGGCCAACCGGGGGGGGCGCCGACGGCGAGGCAACGCACGGAAGAGCTCGGCAAGCGATCCAGCGTCAACGAAACGAACACGTGGCGGCTGGTGGCCGGATTGAAAGGGGAGCTGAACGAGAACTACAGCTGGGAAGGGGTGTATAATTATTCCCGGTCGAGCTCGACCCAGACCGTCCTCGGCGGCGGCAACGGCGCGAACCTGAACACGGCCATGATCCCGCTGCTGCAGGGGGGTAATTACGTTTATAATGCCGCCGGCCGCCCGCTTTCGCTGCTGACCGATGCCGCGGGCAACAACCTGCCGGTCTACAACTATTTTGCGCTTCCCGGGTTCAATGATCCGGCGACCCTCGATGCCATCAAGGTCAGTCTTTTCAAGAACAACGTGACGGACATGCGGGACATCTCGGTCCGCCTGCGCGGCAAGCCGTTTGACCTTCCCGCCGGGCCGGTGCAATTCGCGCTCGGGGTGGAGACGCGGGTCGAGGGCGTCAGCGCCAGTGTGGACGGGCTTTACGCCAACGGCCTCGCCTTGGGTTATAATGCCGCCAAGACCTACCCCGGCGGCGGCAACTCGCGCAGCACCCGGGGCGCGTTTATCGAAGTCGGGGTGCCGCTGGTCTCGCCCGCGCAGGCCATCCCCGGTTTCTATACCGTGGACCTCAATCTGGCTGACCGCCAGGAAGACGTCAAACCGGGCGGCAAGGCGAATACGCCGAAGTTTGGCGTGCGCTGGCTGCCCTTCGACAACAGCTTCGTCCTGCGCAGCACTTACGCCAAGGGCTTCATCGCACCGCCGATCTACTTCCTGTTCGGGCCGTCCGCCAGCAACTCGCCGAGCTTCACGCTCCCGCAGGGCAACGGTACCTCCGGACCGGGTGGGTCGCTCGGCACCACGGTGTCGATTCAAGGCAACTCCGTCGAACTCGCCAATCCCACGCTGCAGTCCTCCCACGCCAAGTCATTCACGGCGGGGTTCGTGTACTCACCCAAGCAGATCAAGGGCTTAAGCTTCACGGTGGATTATTATTCCATCAAGCAGGACAAGGTCGGATCGATCGACTATACCGCGGCGGTGGCTGATCTCAATGCCAGGGGTGCCGCTTCCCGGTTCAATCAGGACCCGCTGCATCTGGGTGCCGGCTTCGTCTTTGCCGATGGCAGCACCCTCACCGGCAACACGACCAACCAGGTCAACTCCACCAACTTTGGCACGCTTTCGATCGTCCGGGACCCCGCGGGCGACCTCAAGACCGACGGTCTCGACGTGACCGTGGACTACCGGTTCAAGACGGAATCCATCGGCACCGTGGACTTGGGCGTCAACGCGAACATCCAGTTCAACTACTGGTTTCGTGCGACGGCCCGGGATCCCTATCTCCAATACGCGCGGGTCTTTACCGACTCGACCACGGGCGGAGCGGGCTATTCAGGTCTGCTGCCGGGCTACACGATCAAGCCCTACGTTAACTATTCCTATGGCCCGGTCACGGCCTCGCTGTTCATGACCTACCTGCCGAAAGTGACCGTGCCAGGCTCGCTGTTCGGCACCGGGGCGTCCACCGGCAACACCTACACGGTCAACGGGCTCGCTTCGAGCACCCCCTCGTATTTCACCGCCGACGTGTCGATTTCCTATCGGCTGCCGGACCTCGGGAAGAGCTGGCTGCGCAATGCGACGCTGACCGTCGGGGCCAACAATGTGTTCAACAAAGCTCCGCCCTATATTCCCAGCGATGGCAGTCTGGTTGCGGAAAATAACACCGACAAGGGCGCCTACGACATCATCGGCCGTTTCCTCTTTGTCGAACTCAAGAAGGCCTTCTGAGCGACGGCTCCAAGGTGACTCCCCCCGGGCGTGCCGGCAGCGCGGCACGCCCTTTTTCGTGTCCACGGCCGGGCGGCCGCCGACCGGGCTTTTTGCGTGGCACGGGCCTCCGGGCCGTGATTCCGGGAAGCGCGAGCAGGCCTTGGTAACTGCGCAACTGTGTGGGCCGGGCTTCCCAAGCTCGGAACCACGGCCCGGAGGCCCGTGCCACGCCTGCCCGCCCATCCCCCGGCCTGCCCGCTCATCAAAAAATCATGTAACTTTGGGCGGCGGGCGGTGTTGTCGTCTCATGCCAGCGCCCGTCTGCCCCGCCCATGCCCCGAACGATGTCCGCCGCCCTTTGGTCGCAAAGGGGCCGCGCTTCATCGCAAAGGCGTTCTCTTTTCCGCGCGGGCCCGTTTTTTCACTCTCGTTCGTAGTAATCAGTTGTGTTGTGTGGAGGGGTCGTTGTGGGCCCCTCCACGCTTTTTTCCGGACGAGGCGCATCCGCTTGCCATGGCGGCATGAGTTCCTGACCCTCTCGCCCTTCAACTGCCCACCCTGACAACTATGAACCCGGCCCCTGTGTCCAAACCCGCCTCCACCCCCGTGGTGGTGAAGAAGAAGTCTAAAACCAAGTGGATCATCATCGGCTCTGTCGTGCTGATCGTGGCTCTCATCCTGGCCGTCGTGGCCAAGAACAAGAATCAGGAGACCGGCACCATGGTCACGACCGAGAAGGCTGTCGTGAAAACCATCACCCAGCTCGTCACTGCCACCGGCAAGGTCCAGCCCGAGGTGGAGGTTAAAATCTCCACCGAGGCGCCCGGCGAAATTATCGAACTGCCCTTCAAGGAGGGCGCGACGGTGAAAAAAGGCGACCTGCTCGTGAAGATCCGCCCCGACACCTACCAGTCCCAAGTCGAGCAGCAGGAGGCCAACCTCGTCGCAGCCAAGGCCACCGCGGTCCAAGCCAAGGCCCAGCTCGTCAAGGCCCAGGATGACTTCAAGCGTACCGACGACCTCTTCGGCAAGCAGCTCATGTCTGATGCCGATTTTTCCGCGGCCAAGACCAACGTGGAGGTTGGCCAGGCCAACTACGAGAACGCCCAGGCGCAGATCCGCCGCACCGAGGGTGCCCTCAGCCAGGCGCGCGACTTGCTCAATAAGACCATCATCTACTCCCCGATGGACGGCACCATCAGCGCGCTCGGCAGTGAAGTCGGCGAACGCGTAGTCGGCACCGGTTCCTTTGCCGGCACCGAGATCATGCGCGTCGCGGACCTCAGCACCATGGAGGTGCGCGTGAAGGTGAATGAGAATGACATCGTGAACGTGAAGGACGGCAATCACGCCGCCATCACGATCGATGCCTATCCCGGCCGGACATTCTCCGGTGTGGTGACCGAGATTAGCAGCTCCGCCCAGAACTCCTCCGCCACCGGCTCCTCGACCCAGGTCACCAATGCCGACGAGGTTTCAAATTTCCAGGTCAAGATCCGCATCAGCGACCACGAAGCCAACCTGCGCCCGGGCATGAGCGCCACCGCCGATATCGCCACGCAGACGGTCGAGAACGTCGTCGCGATCCCGATCCAGAGCGTCACCGTCCGCGCCGCGGGCGGCATGACCTCCGAGGAAGTGCAAAAGAAGAAGGCCAAGGAGGCGCAGGAAAAATCCGGCAACGAGCTCGAGCTCGTCGCCGAGCGCGAGTCGGCCCGGCGCGACGCCAGCAAGCTCCAGCGCATCGTGTTTCTCCGCACCGGCAACACCGTGAAGGCCCAGCAGGTCGAGACCGGTATCGCCGACAACACCTCCATCGAGGTAAAGAGTGGCGTCAAGGCCGGCGACGAGGTCGTGTCCGGCAGCTACGCCGCCATCAGCCGCAAGCTGAAGGACGGCGCGCCGATCCAGATCGAGAAGCCGAAGAAGGACGACAAGAAATAAGGCGCGCCCGATGACGCCCCCCACCGCCAGTCCTTCCGCCGCCCGCGCGACGCGTCCCATGGGCGCGCTCGTGATCGACATCGAGAATGTCACCAAGCTCTACACCATGGGCGCGGAGATCATCCATGCGCTCCGCGGCGTCTCGCTGAAAATCCACCGCAACGAGTATCTCGCCATCATGGGTCCGTCGGGTTCCGGCAAGTCCACGCTGATGAACATGCTCGGTTGCCTCGATACGCCGACGGCGGGACGTTACGAATTCAATGGCAAGAACGTAGCCTCGATGGAGGACGACGAGCTCGCCGACATCCGCAACCGCGAGATCGGCTTCGTTTTCCAGACCTTCAACCTCCTGCCGCGCTCCACCGCGCTGGCCAACGTCGAGTTGCCGCTGATCTACGCCGGCCTGGCTCCTTCCATCCGCCGCGAACGCGCGACCCGCACCCTGCAGGACGTCGGCCTCGGCGAGCGCATGAGCCACAAGCCCAACGAGCTCTCCGGCGGCCAGCGCCAGCGCGTGGCCATCGCCCGCGCCCTCGTCAACAATCCCTCCATCATCCTCGCCGACGAGCCGACCGGCAATTTAGACTCCAAGACCGGTGTGGAGATCATGGCGCTCCTTGAGACCCTCTACGAGCAGGGCAACACCATCATCGTGGTCACGCACGAGGAAGATATCGCTCGGCACGCGCGTCGGATTTTGCGCCTGCGCGACGGTCTGATTGAAAGCGACGGCCCGGTGGACTGAGGGATTTTCGATTTTGGATTCTCGATTTTCGATTGCCTGAACTTCAATGCACCCCCGAAGCCCAAGCTGTGAATCTCTGCGGCCACTGATCTCGGCGAGGCAAGTCCAGCTCGCGGGCGTACGTCTGGCGGGACTGGAAGATCCCAGATCGAGATTCGAACCCCCCCAAGCCCCATGAAGCGGCTCATCTACGAGTTCACGGAGTCCTTCCGCATCGCGTTCGCGCAGATCCGCGCGAACAAGATGCGCTCCGTGCTCACGGCGCTGGGCGTGATCATCGGCATCGTGGCCGTGACTCTGATGGGCACGGCGATCGGGGGCATCGACAAGGGTTTCCAGAACAGCCTCGCGATGCTCGGCGACGACATTCTTTACGTTCAGAAATGGCCTTGGGGAGGGGTGGAGGACTGGTGGAACTACCAGAACCGTCCCCGGATCACGGCGGACGTGTCGGAGAAGCTGAACCGGATCATTGAGAACACGCCCAACTCCACGCTCGAGATTGCGGTGCCCGTGGCCATGCGGGGCCAGCCGGTCAAGAACGGCGAATACAAGGTCAACGGCCTGGTGGTCGGGACCAACGGTGACTACTCGCGCATCAGCAATGTGGACCTGACCGAGGGCCGGTTCTTCAACGAGACCGAGGCGAATTCCGGCCGGTCCGTCTGCGTCCTCGGCGCCGACGTGGCGGAGGCCTTGTTTCAGGGCCGCTCTCCGCTCGACCAATCCGTGCAGGTCGGCGGTCATCCATGCATGGTCATCGGGGTGCTGGCCAGGCAGGGTTCGTTCCTGGGCTTGTTAAGTTTCGACAACCAGGTGTTCATGCCACTCGAGGCGTTCAAGAAATATTTCAGCCTGCGGCGCGGGACCGACGTCCGGGTGAAGGTGAAGGACAAGGATCACATGGAGGAAGCGCGCGACGAACTGGTGGGGGCCACCCGCCGGGTGCGCGGCCAGCTGCCGGGTGAACGCGACAACTTCTCGATCAACGAGCAGCAGGCGTTCAAGGCCGTGCTGGATCCCGTAAAGAAAGGAATCGCCCTGGCCGGCCTGTTCATCACCGGCCTCTCGCTCTTCGTCGGCGCAATCGGCATCATGAACATCACCTTCGTGAGCGTGAAGGAGCGCACGAAAGAGATCGGCACCCGCAAGGCGCTCGGCGCCCGCCGCCGCACCATCCTGCTCCAGTTCCTGATCGAGGCCGTTTCCATCTGCCTGATTGGCGGCGTGGCCGGGCTGGTGCTGACCTATGGCGCCTGCATCGGACTCCAGGCGGCCATGCCGTCCTTCCCCATCGAGTTCTCCATGGGCCTGGTCTACGTCAGCATGCTGGTCTCCGTCGTAACGGGGATCCTCTCGGGCTTCGCCCCGGCCTGGGGCGCCGCCCGCCTCGATCCGGTGGTGGCGTTGCGGTACGAATAACGTCATTTTCGATTTTGGATTCTTGATTTTGGATTTTTGCACATGAACGAGATTGAACTCAAAGGGCGCACCAAGGCTTTTGCCTTGCGTGTGCTCAAGCTGGTTGACGCGATGCCGGATACCCGGTCGTCGCGTATTCTGGCTGCGCAGTTGGGTCGGTCGGGCACTTCAGTCGCGGCCAATTACCGGGCTGCCTGCCGGTCAAGATCCACGGCCGAGATGATTTCGAAATTTGCCGTGGTCGAGGAGGAAGCGGACGAGTCCGGTTTTTGGCTGGAATTGGCCGCCGACCATGGGGTCATGCCTGCTGCCCAGCTGGGCACTTTGCTTAAGGAAGCCAGCGAGCTTACCCCCATCATGGTCGCTTCGCGCAAGACGCTTCAGGCCCGGAATCGAAAATCGGGAATCCCAAATCCAAAATAATTCGATGGGCATCACTGAAATCCTGCGCATGGCCCTCGGCTCCCTCGGGGTGAACAAGCTCCGTTCGGGGCTCACCATGATGGGCATCACCATCGGGGTGTTCTCGGTCATCGGCGTGATGACCGCGGTGGCCGCGCTGCGCGGCTCCATCGAGAACGGTCTCAGTTTTCTCGGTTCGAACATGTTCCAGTTTGCCAAATACCCCGTCAACGCCGGTGGCGGCGACGAAGAGGGTCCGAACCGCCGCCGCTATCAGATGCGGCGCGACATCACCCTGGCCGAGGCGCTGCGCTACCAGCGCCTGATGGAGGGGGTCGCGGACGTGGTTTGCATCAAGAGCTTCGAGCAAAATATCACCGTGCAGGCCCGGTACCAGAACCGGAAGACCACGCCCGGCATCACGTTCTGTGGCAGCAACGAGCACTTCATCACGGCCAACCAGTACACGATCGACTTGGGGCGGAACCTGAACGCGGCCGACGTCGAGTTCGCCAAGCCGGTGGCCGTAATCGGCCAAGCCATCCTGAAGCGGCTGTTCCCGTCGGAATCCCCGCTCGGCAAGATGATCAAGGTGAACGAGCGCACCTACACCGTCATCGGCACCTTTGCGGACAAGGGCTCCTCCTTCGGCCAGAACCAGGACGCCATCGTGATGATTCCGCTCACCCGGTTCCTTAACGACTTCGGTGTCGCCCACCACACGATCAACATCGCGACGCAGGCACCGACGCAGCTCCTGTATAACGAGACCATCGACAGGGGCATCACGGCGATGCGCATCGTGCGCGGCCTCCAGCCGGAGCAGGAGAATGATTTTGAGCTTTATTCGAACGACTCGCTTATCGCGACCTTTGCGAAGGTGGCGGACGTGATTGCCGCGGGCTCGTTTGTCATCAGTGGCATTGCGCTGCTCGCCGCCGGGGTGGGCATCATGAACATCATGCTCGTCAGCGTGACGGAGCGCACGAAGGAGATCGGCATCCGCAAGTCCATCGGCGCGCGGAAGGCCAGCATCCTCACCCAGTTCCTCATCGAGTCAGTTGCGATCTCGCTGGCCGGCGGCGTGCTTGGCATCCTGCTCGGCGTGGCCGGAGGCAACGGCTTGGCGCTGATGCTCAAGGCCTCGTTGGTATTCCCGTGGAATTGGGCCGCGATCGGCCTCCTGGTCTGCTCGGGGATCGGCGTTGGCTTCGGGTTTTATCCAGCTTGGAAAGCCGCCTCACTCGACCCGATCGAGGCCCTGCGCTACGAGTGAGCGTGATGGGGTGGAACGCGTTGTCTCCAATGCGGTGCGATCCTCGAACCATTTTGACCACGGATGACACGGAATGGCACGGATCAGAACTCCAATCCGGACTTGGTGGGTTCCATCCGTGGCATGTCGTGTAATCCGTGGTTAAAAATCAGAAAGGCGGGTCCGCGACCGCGCCCTGCAAAAACCGAACCTACTTATCCCCGGCGGATTTCGGAGCCTTGGAACCGGATCTGGATGCGGTGGACCTTTTTCACGCGGCACTTGATGGCGCCGGTGGCCAGGTCGACGCTCTCCGGCACCTCGATGCGGTGCAGGTCCACCACGGCGTGGAAGCCGCGCTCGGAAAACACGTCAATCAGCATGACCAGCGCGATCGGGTCGTCCAGCACCGGGTCTTCGGTGTTGAACTGGGCCGAGCCCGAGATGGCGTGCCGCTGCACGACGGGCATGATCTTTTTTGCGATGAAGGTCACCACCTTGGCAAACAGCTCCGGCTGGCCAAATTCGTGGCTGTCGAGCCGCTTCACCAGCTCCTGGCGCGCGTGGACGATAATTTCGCTCGCGAGCGGCAGGCTGCGCAGACGGTCCACCGTGCGCGGATCGAGCTCGAGCGTGCTCTGGTATTCCAGCTCCTTGAGGATGTTCTGCTCGACCTCTTCGATCGGACCCTGCGCGTTGATGAAGTGGTAGTGGAAGATCTCCTTCAGCGACTGGAGCGCATCCCAAGTCTGCTCCTTGAACACCCGGTAACGGCGGCGGGCGAGGGTCTCGTCGTGGTCGGTCGGACGGTCCTCCCACGGGGCGCCGGTGCCGGTGCGCGTGACTTCCTCATTGTGGGCGAGCGTCTGCCTGCCGCGCTTCAGCTGGCGGGCGATGGATTCCTTTTCGTCCACGAACAGCACCATGATGTGGATGGTCGGCTGGCGGAAATGGATGCCGAGCGGGCTGCTAAAGAACTCGCGGCGCAGGGCGTGCATCTTGTCCACCAGGAGCTTCAGGCACTCCACCTGCACGTTGGTGCGGGGAAAACCGTCGAGGACGACGCCATCGCGGTAGATCGGTTTCATCAGCTCGCGCAGGAGCAGTCCGACGGCCTCGCGGTCGCCGACCATGCTGCCGGCGTCTTTCAGCCGCTTGGCTTCAGGGGAGTCGAGCAGGGCGCTGATGACGATGGGCGCGCAGGTGAGGCCGCGGGCCTTGGCGATAAATTGTGTGTGGGTGCCCTTGCCGGCGCCGGGCGCGCCGCCGAGGAGGATGATTTCCTTGGGAAAGCGCAGGTTCTCCCGGCCGAAGTCCGCCTCCAAGTCCGACCAGACGGAACCGAAGATGAGCTGGGCATCCTTGATTTCCAAATCGGTGAGTTTGGCGGCCGGCGCAGCGCTCGCGGGTTTTGGAGGAGTGGCGATGGGGGTGGTCATGGAGGGTAGGACGGTGGCGAGGCTAAGAGGATTCCCGCGCCGGATTCGACAAAAGAAATCGTCGGCCGGGAAAAATAACCTCCGGTCATGCAGACTACGGCACTCGTGGAGAGGGTTCCCGAAGTTTTGCACACGGTTCCGCAGCTGAAAATCGTTCGTGCGCGGCAAACTGCTGATGCCCAACGCCTCCGCTGCTGGAAAATTTTGTTGGCATGGTTTGGGCGACATTTCCGGCATGATCCCCCTCCTGCTCATATTCTTCGCGATCGGCACGCTGATGTGCGGCCTGATTGCTTTTGATCCGGCCGGTCACGAGCCTGCCCCGGTCCGTCTCCATCGCCGTTCCAAAAAAAATTCCCACCGTGCGACCTCGAAAGTGGAACTCCGACCCGACCCCGAGGTCGAGTCCTCCCACACTGCCAGGGGCTCAGCCCATGGTCAGTGAGTTGAAGCTGGACCTGGCGGGATCGTCCTTGTGGCGGTCCCGCCTTGGCTTTTTAGGGTTGGCCCGTCCTCGGCGCGAAACACACTCCGTTTTCCATGCGAGTACTGATTGTTGATGACGAGCCGGCGATCCGGAAAACCACGCGCATCGCACTTGAAATGGGGGATCACACGGCCGCCGAGGCGCCCAACGGTCTCCGCGCGCTTAAGGCGCTCGACGAGGAGAACTTCGACGCCGTCTTTCTCGACCTGAAGCTGGGCACGGACGACGGACTCGAGGTCCTGGCCAAGCTGCTCAAGGCCCAGCCTTCGCTCGCCGTCGTGATGTTCACCGCTTACGCCAACATCGCCACCGCCGTGGAGGCGATGCGGCGCGGCGCATTTGATTTCATCCCGAAGCCCTTCACGCCCGACCAGATCCGCGCCGTGCTGGCGAAGATTGAAAAAACCCGCGCCCTTGAGACGAAGGTGCGCTCACTCGAGAACGACCTCGCGCGTGAATCTCCGCCCGTTGACCTGGGATCCTCCGAGCCGGGCACGCAACGCGCCTTGGAGGTCGCCTTTAAGGCCGCCGACACCTCCGCGAGCATCCTCATCCTCGGCCCGAGCGGCACGGGCAAAAGCATCCTCGCGCGCGAACTGCACAAGCGCAGTGCGCGGCGCGACGCGGCCTTTGTCACGGTCAGTTGCCCAAGTCTTTCGCGCGAACTCCTCGAGTCCGAGCTCTTCGGCCACGTGAAGGGCTCGTTCACCGGCGCGGTGGCCGATTCCTTTGGCAAGGTCGCCGCCGCCGACGGTGGCACGCTGTTCCTCGACGAGATCGGCGAGCTCTCGCCGGAGATCCAGCCCAAGCCTCCTCCGTCTCCTCCAGGAGCGCGAGTATGAGCGGGTGGGCGAAAACCGTCCGCGCCGCGCCAACGTTCGCGTCATCGCCGCCACCAACCGCAACCTCGCCGGGGAGGTGAAGGCCGGCCGCTTCCGCGAGGATCTGTATTACCGGCTCAATGTCATTTCCGTCGTCATCCCGGGCCTGCACGAGCGGCCCGGGGACTTGGCGCGGTTCGTCGAGAGCTACCGGAAGTTTTTTGCCGGCAACATGGGCAAGAGAGTCCGGGCGTTCTCGCCGGCCGCGCTGATGGCGTTGTCCGCCTACCGCTGGCCGGGCAATCTCCGCGAGTTGCGCAACGTGATCGAGCGCGCCACCATCCTCGCGACGGGCGACACGATCGAGCTGCACGATCTGCCGGAGGAATTCGGCACGCCGGCCGACCCGGCGGTCGCGGTGGGCGCCCGCGTCACGCTCGAAGCGATCGAGGCCGAGCATCTGCGCCGCATCCTTGCGCTCTCGCACAATCTCGACGACGCCGCCCGCACGCTCGGCATCGATCCCGCCACGCTCTACCGCAAACGCCAGAAGCTTGGCCTGATCTAGGCTCCGCGATGCTCCGCACGCGCCTCACCCTCGGCCTGCTTCCGCTCCTGCTGCTGTTCCTGCTGGTCTGCTTTTACGCGATCCGCACGAGCCAGCTGTTGGGCGACTCCATCGAGGGCACCCTCGCGCGCAACTTCCACTCAATCCGCGTGGTGCAGGAGCTCCACGAGGCGGTGGCGCAGATCAACGTGGCGCTGGGGGATGCACGCCGGGGCGACCCGGCGGCGGCGCTGCCCCGTTTCACCGACGGCAGCGCCCGGTTCAAACGCGGGCTCAACGACGAGCTCCTGGCGCAGCCCAGCGCCCGGAAGGCGGAGCTGCTCAACGCGCTGGACGCCCAGTTCCGGAGGTTCGCCAGCGGCAGCGATGAGGCCTTGCGCATGGGTGCGCTCAACCCGCTGGCCCTCCTCAAACGCAACGAGGCCGATTATTTCGCCGTCAATCACACCCTCGATGCCCTGCGCGAGCGCGATCACCAGGAAATCATCGAGGCGGAGAAACGGGTGAAGACGCGCATTGATGACAACCTCCACCTGCTGATCACCGCCATGGTGGTCGTGGTCGTGGTGTTTTTCTACCTGGCGTGGCGGATGACGGAATATTTTCTGCGCCCGATCCAGGCGCTGACCACCTCCGCGGTGGCGCTGGGCAACGGCGACCTGGAGCGCGAGGTATCCGTGACCTCCCGGGACGAGCTCGGCCAGCTGGCGAAGGCCTTCAACGCCATGGCGGCGCATCTCCGGGCCTATCGTGATGTCACGCAGGAAAAGTTCATGCGCACGCAGCGCACGATGGAGGCCACGCTCACCTCCACGCCCGAGCCGGTTTTTGTCGTGGGCCGCGATGGCACGCACGAGGTGCGCAACCCCGCGGCCGAGGAGCTGGCGAAGTCCGGGGATTTTGCCGCGGGCTTTCCTCCGGGGTTGGCGGAACCGCTCGCAGGAGTGCTCCAGACCGGAACGCATTATCTCCCGACCGACTATGCCAAGGTGATCACGCTGCGCTTTGGCCGTGAAGACCGCCATTACCTCCCGCGCATCCTCGCGATCGGCGACAAGCTCACCGAGTTCAAGGGCGCCGCCGTCGTCCTGCAGGATGTGACGAAATTCCGGCTGCTCGATGATGCGAAATCGAACCTCGTCGGCACGGTTAGCCACGAACTGAAGTCCCCGCTGACCAGCCTGCGCATGGCGGTTTACCTGTTGATTGAGCAGAAAATCGCCGGACTCACCGCCACGCAGCAGGAGCTGCTGGAGACCGTGCGCGACGAGGCCGACCGGCTGCTGCGCATCCTCGACAACCTGCTGGATCTCGCCCGCTTGGAAAGCGGCACCTCCAGCCTCGACCGGAGCCCGGTTAAAATCTCCGCCTTGCTGGAGGACGTGGTGTCCGAGGCGCGCGGGTTTATCGAACCCGCCGGTCTGACGCTGGCCGTGGATCTCGAGTCGGAACTCGCGGTGGCCGCGATCAACGTGGATCGAAGCCGTCTTCGCCACGTGTTCATCAACCTGTTGTCGAACGCCGCGAAGTACTCGCCGCCCGGCGGGATGATTACACTCAGTGCCGGGGCCGCCCCGCTGGATTTTGTCCGGTTTTCGGTGACCGACCAAGGTCCGGGCATTCCCTCCGCGTTTCTGGCGCATGTATTTGAGCGTTTTTACCGGGCACCGGGCCAGACCAAGACCGGCGTCGGCCTCGGGCTCGCAATTGCGCGGGAGATTGTGGTGGCGCACGGCGGCAGTATAACCTGCGCGAGCGAAGCGGGGCGGGGGACAGTCTTTTATTTCCTCCTGCCGCGTTGAACCGGATACGGCGTCCGCGACGGCGGGAAATATGCCGCCGGGGCGCGAACCACCTATGACTTTGTGGGTCTAGGCTTGCAGCCCAAACGCTGTCTGCGCCTTGCCGGCCCGACCCCTTCAACCCCTTCAACCCGTTAAAACCATGAATCGTCCTGTCTCCCTCGCCCTCCTCATCGGTGGCATTGTCCTCATCATTTACGGCGTCAGCGCCTCCGACTCCGTCGGCTCGGGCTTCTCCCGCCTCTTTACCGGCGCCCCGACCGATAAGACCATCTGGCTCCTGCTCGGTGGTATCATCGCCGCGGGCATCGGGCTGACCGGCACGCTGCGCGGCACCAAAGCTAACAAAATCTAACCCACTAACCCCCTCCCTCCCATGCTCGGCTACGCCATTACCTTTCTCCTCATCGCCATCGTGGCGGCTGTCCTCGGCTTCGGCGTCGTCGCCGGAACCGCCGCCACCATCGCCAAGGTCTGCTTCGTCGTCTTTCTCATCCTCTTCATCGTCTCGCTGGTTCGCGGTCGCCGCGCGCCCTGACGAGCCACCCGTTGGCCCGGCCCTCACCTCCGTCCCGTCCCATTTCCATCATTATGAAAAGCAACAAATCCACCGCCACGCCCAAGGAACTTCTCGCCGAGCTGCAGTCACTCGTCGGCGAGGCCGAAAAGATGATCGGCAGTTCCGTGGGTGAAGCCACTGAAGGCGCCCTCGACTCCCTCCGCTCCCGCTACGAAGCCATGCAGGAGCAGCTCTCCGTGGTCTACGAGGGAGCAAGGAAGAAGATCGTCGCCGGTGCCAAGTACACCGACGAGACCATCCGTGAAAACCCCTACCAGTCCATGGCCGTGGCCGCCGGCGTGGGTCTCGTGGTGGGCCTGCTGCTGGGTCGCCGCAGCAAGTAATCCGTCCGGGCGATGGAAATTCCGTCCACTCCTTCCGCGGGCATTCTTCAATGGGTTCGCACGTTTGCGGACAGCCTGCTCGCGACCGTGGAGGATCGGATCGCGCTCGTGTCGGTTGAGCTCCAGGAGGAAAAATTCCGGCTGATCAAGATCTTCATCTGGATCAGTGCGGCGGTTTTCACGGCGGTCATGGCCGTCACGTTTGCCAGCATCACGGTGGTTTATCTCCTCTGGGAAAGTGCCCGGGTCGCCGCCCTGGTTGGACTGACGGCGATTTATACCATCGCCACCGTGTCAATCATTGTGGCCTTCCGCAGTTATCTGGCCCGGCAGCCCAAGCCGTTTGCGGCCACCCTGCAGGAAATCAAATCGGACCGCGCGGCGATCATGGGGGACAACTGACCTATGTATCCGGACGCAGACCTGGCTCACCTCGCCTGGCACAAGGCCGCCCTCCGCCAGCGCATCAGCCTGCAGCGCACCGTCTGCGCCGCCGCCGCCGAGGATCTCGTGCGCCCGCTCCACTGGCTGGACCGGGCTGTGGCCCTGTGGCACCAGGTTAAACCGTTCGCCAAACTGGCGGCGATCCCGCTGGCGCTCCTGGCGAAGCGGATGTTTTTCCCGCGCGTGAAATTATTCGGCTCGTTGTTTCGCTTCGGACCGGCAATCTTCGGCGCGCTCCGCATGGCAAGTGCCATGCGCCGGCAGTGATCCCTTCAAAACGCAGATCCCCGACTGCTTGCTCCAATCGTTTTCACCCCTGACCCCCAACCTATACCCCCAACTCCCATGTCCTCTGGAAAAATCATCGGCCTTATCCTCATCATCGTCGGCGTGTATGTTTGCTATCTCGGCAACTCCCGCCGCAGCTCGGTCGCCGGCGGCGTTGACACCGCCATGGCCAACGTGGCCAACAAGGTCACCGGCGAAGGCCACACGACCGATGCCACCTGGTATTTTGTGGGAGGCGGCGTGTTGATTCTCCTCGGCGCCGGCGCCATGGCGCGCCGGAGTTGAGAGGCGGGCGGGCACGTCCCCATGCCCGCATGTTATTGATTCAGGCAGAGACTCGAATGCGGGCACCGGGACGTGCCCGCCCACCTTTGGCTTTCCGCAGGCCTACAGTTTCCGGTGGATGACCTGCGGCGCGGTTTCCATCTGGCCCCGGGTGACGCCCAGCTGGTGGAGGAGTTTCAGTTCCCGCCAGAGGTCGGCGCCGGAGATTTCGCCACGCAAGAGCTGGTGGTATTTGACGAGGGTGCGGGTGACCTCGGCACCCTCCTCGTTAACGAACTCCACGCGGAAACTGCGCGCGCCGAGCTCCAGCAGCCGCGCGATGTATTCCGCGCCGGACTGGGCGCGGTTGTTGAAGACGGTATTGCGACAGCCGGCGTCGGCCTTGAGCGGCAGTTCGGCGCCGACCCGGTCGCGCAGGGTGACCCGATGGTCGTCGCACGGCCGGCCGCAGTCGCGGTAGTCCTTGCCGGTGGAGAGAAACGCGCAGAACACGCAGTGCTCCATGTGAAACATCGGCATGTGCTGGTGGACCGTGAGGTCAAACCACGCCGGCGGCGCCGACTGCAGAAGCGACTCCAGCTGGGCGATGTTGAGGTCGTAGCTCGCCGTCACGCGCTCCAGACCGTGATGGTGCAGGAAATAATCCGCCGTCAGGGGATTCGCGACGTTCAGCGAGAAATCTCCGCGCCGGCGGTCGCCGGCGAAGAACGAGAGGTGGTCGTAGTTGCGGACGAGATAGCCGTCGGCGTCGCACGAGCGCACCTGTTTCAAAATCCACTCTTCGCCGGGCTTGAAGATGCGCGGTGGCGCGACCCAGATGCTGGAATTTTCGATTGCCGATTGAGGATTGCCGATCGCCGATTGCTGCAATTCCCGGAAGCGGGTGACGGCGTCGCGGTAGAATTTGGGGTTCTCGAACTCGCAGTAGAGCGTGCGGACGCCGGCGGCCCAAGCGGCGTCGAGCTGCGGGAGGAGGCGGATGACGGCGATCAGTTCGGGGGCGGCGAGGGTTGGGGCGGAAGGCCCGCCCGCCGCAGGGTTGGCGAAGGAGGGAGGGAAGGCGTCGGTCATGGTCCAGCGCAGCGGCGACGCGCGGAGCTGCTCGAGCGCGGCGGCGGATTCGCGACGGAGGCGGTTGAGCTCGCTCACGGGCAGGATCACGTCGCCTTCGAGGAAGGAGCGCAGTTCTCCGAGCTGGAAGGGCGTGCCACCCAGGCGGCCGAGTTGCTCCCGCAGGCGTTCGGGTGAAAGCGGTTGCTTCGTGGCGGCGGCGAGCAGCAAGGCTGACTCGGTCTTCACGACGTGGCCGCGGTTGTCGTTGGCGATGAGGGTGAGCGGCGAACCGGCGCGGCCGTGGACCTCGAGCGTGATGGGACGGGAGAAATGAACCTGTTCGCCTTCGAAAGACGTGCGGACGTCGCGATCGAGGGCGGGGTCGTTGGTTTTCCAGACGAGCTGGCCGGCGGCCACGCGGCGCCAGTCAATGTCACCGTCGCCGAAGCGCAGGGTCATCTCGCGATCGCGCCCCGGCGTGACCTGGTAAACGCGTCCGCCCTCCTCGCGTTCCGCCGGCTTGCCAGCGTCGAACACGATGCCATCGCCCGGCTTGAGCGGCGCGGACAGCTTCAGCGTGACGCTTTCATTGGCCACGCGCAGCACCTCGCCGAGAAACACCCCGCGCTTGGTGCCGAAGCGGGCGTGGGCGAGCTCCTGATTGTTGATGCCCCGGAACCAACCAGTGTAGAGCCCGCGGGAGAAACTCATCTCGAGCTCATAGCGCGCGGCCTTCGGATCGAAGGCTAGTGCGGGCACAGGGACGTGCCCGCCCACCTCGGCCATCACCTTGTCGAGCGCCGACCGGTAGACGCGCGTGATGCTGGCGACGTATTCGGGCGACTTCAGGCGACCCTCGATCTTGAGCGAGGCGACGCCGGCGCGGACGAGATCGGGCAGCACGTCGAGCCCTGACAGATCCTGCGGGCTGAGCAGGTAGCGCCGGTCACCGAGCGGCACCTGTTGGCCATCGGAAATGAGGTCGTAGGGCAGGCGGCAGGCTTGGGCGCATTCGCCGCGGTTGGCGGAGCGGCCGCCGAGCGATTCACTGGTGAGGCACTGGCCGGAGTAGGCGACGCAGAGCGCGCCGTGAACAAACACCTCGAGTGGCAACTGCACGTCGGCGGAGGCTTGGGCGGCGTTGATCTTGGCGATGTCAGCGAGCGAGTTTTCCCGGGCCAGCACCACGAGCTGGGCGCCGAGTTCGCGGGCGAAGGCGACGCCGGCAGCGCTGGTGACCGTCATCTGCGTGGAGCAATGGATGGGAAAATCCGGCGAGATTGACCGGATGAGCCGGCAGATACCGATGTCCTGCACGATGGCCGCGTCCACCCCCGCGGTGATGATGGCGCGCAGGCAGTCGGCGGCGTCGGCGAGCTCCGCGGGAAAAATGAGCGTGTTGAACGTCACGTATCCCCGCACCCCCCGGCGGTGGAGAAATTCCATGAGCGCCGGCAGGTCGGCGGTGGTGAAATTCTTTGCGCGCATCCGCGCGTTGAAGCGCTCGAGTCCAAAATAGATCGCATCGGCGCCGTTCTCGACGGCGGCGCGGGCGCATTCCCAGTCGCCGGCGGGCGCGAGCAATTCCGGCCGGCGCAGCGCAGGTTGGTCCACCGGGGTGGAGCCGGACGGGGGGAGATTGGCGGGAGCGGGCGAATTCATGTCAGGTGAACGCTTCGGCTTCCACGTGGGCCGGCGGAGGCGCGTCCCTTGCGGCGGGCGCCGAGACATGCGGGGCGGCGCGCTTCAGTTCAGCGGCAAACAACACGGCGAGGAGGAAAAAGCCGATCGAGACATACCCCAGCGTGGGATAGCCGACGAGATGTCCGCGGGCATCGCGGGTGACAAACAAGCCGGCGACGACGTTGGCCAGACCGCTCGCCGCCTGCTGGAGCGCGGCGTTGATGCTCATGAAGCCACCGCGATAGCGCGCCTCGACGGCGTTGGTCACCATCGTCATGGCCGGGGTGAAACGGCCGGACATCGTCATCATGAACAGCGCCATCAGGAGGGCGGCGACCCAGAGCGGAGAGGGGCCGAGCCGGACCAGCACGAGCACCACCACGGCCGCGGCGCCGGACAGCCAGGCAAGCAGCTTCAGGCGGTCCATGTGGTCGCTGAGCCAGCCGATGATCGGCATGGAAATCATCGCGGCGAGCCCGCCGGCGGCATAGACCATCGGCAGTTGGAAGGTTTCATTGAGCCCCACATTGACGACGAAGGAAGGGGCGATGAAAGGGATCAACACGCCGCCGGCCAACACGAGGACGGCCCCGGCGGCGAACGCGCGCAAGTGGAGGCCATCCGAGAGGATTTCACGCATCTGGCGGCGCGGGTTGTGATTCAGCACCGCGGTCGGGAGGTGCGGCAGCGCGAAGGAGGCGAGCAGGAGATTGGCCGCGGCGCAGCCGCCGAGCATGAAGAACGGCGCATGCCACCCGAATTTGCCGGCCAGCACGAGTCCGACCGGGATGCCGAGCACCGAGGCCACGGGAAACGCCCCCATCACAAAACTCATCGCGCGTCCCCGGCGGGCCGGCGGCACGATATCGCCGACCATCGCCGTGACCATCGAGCCGGCGAGTCCGCCGAACGCTCCTGCCGCCAGTCGCGCCAACATCAGCCAGTGATGGGTGGGCGCGAGTCCGCAGGCAAACGTGGCGAGGCCGAATCCCGCATACAACACGAGCAGGGCACGCTTGCGGTCGAAGCGATCCATGAAAAACCCGCCGGCAAACCCACTCACCGCCGCTGCCAGCCCGTAGCAGGCGACAAGTTGGGTAAACTGCGATGGCGTGATGTTGAACATCCGCATGAGCTGCGCGCCCAGCGGCATCATGATCATGAAGTCGAGGATGTGCGTGAACTGCACCGCGCCGAGGGTGAGCAGCGTAGCGCGCTCGCGGCCGGGCGAGAGGACGTGATGTTGACCGGAAATGGGCATGAAAGACGACAGCCTTGGGGATTTTCGCGCGAGCGCAACCGTCGGGAGGTGCGCGGGGCGCCCCCCGCGCCGCAATTCCGCGCGCGGAGCGCGCGGTCCACCTCGGACAATCACGGACGCCGACTTGAACCGTGGGTGTGGGACGGACGATTTAACCCGGTATCCGTCAGGACAAGGTCGGGCGGCAGGCAATCGGGCGTAAAGCCCGACCTACGGCGCAAAGGGACTCGCGCTCACGCGTGCCTGGTCGCGCAACAGGGCAAGAAACTGCTCGGCGCCCCGGCTTTGGTAGCGCTGGAGGTGGCGGATGACGGCGATTTCGCGCGTCGGTGCGCTCCCGGTGAGCCGGAGGTAGGTGAGGGTGCCGCGGTCCTCGGGCAACTGGGCGACTTGGGGGAGGATGGAAATGCCCGCGCCCATCGCGACGAACAGTTTGAGCGTCGCCACTTGGGCGCAACGGTAGCCGATCTTGGGGACGAAATTGTGGTCGCCGCAAAAGCTGCGGATCTGCGCGGCCAGCGTACTGGAATCGCCCATGGTCACAAAAGTCTCCTCCGCGAGGTCATTGGCGGTAACCTCATGCCGGCCGGTGAGCGGATGGCCCCGTCCAACAACCAGGAGCAACGGTTCGGTCAGGAGCGGCTCAATCGAAAGGCGGTGGTCTTTGATGGGAAGGGTTACGACGGCCAGGTCGAGATCGCCTTCGAGGACGGCGCGGGCGAGATCGCTGCGGAAATCCTCGCGCACATGAACGGTCAGGTTGGGATGCGTCACCCGGCAGCGCTCGATCAGGGGCGCGAGCAGGTAGGGGGCGACGGTCGGGACGGCACCCACTGTTATCCGGCGGTCAAGGGAAGGGCTGTCCTTCAGCTCCTTGGCGGCGTTTTCGACTTCGAAAAGGATGCGGCGGGCACGCTCAAGGAAGGTTGCGCCGGCCTCGGTCAGGACCGCTTTGCGGCCGAGCCTGTGGAAGAGCTTGTGGCCGACCTCCTTCTCAAGATTCAATATCTGCTGGCTGAGAGAGGGTTGCGTTATATTGGAGCGTTCCGATGCCCGCGTGAAGTTGCCCGTTTCGGCGACCGCGACCATGTACCGCAGCTGGTGTAATTCCATAGATAAAATCTATGGATACGATAGTTAGCTATTATTTCAACTATCGAAAAGGTGAGGTATACTGGCGGCGTTGACCTAAGTTGGGTCGGCAAACCTTAAGAATCATTACCATGAAAAACGAACTCATCACCTTGGCGGTCACCCTTGGCCTCAGTGGCGCCGCTGCTTATCTGCTTTCCCGTGCTCACCCCGCGATCACCGCGGACTCCCTGGTTGGCTTTGGCGTCGTCCTGATGCTGATTGCCATGGCTGCGGCTGAATACCGCATCACGTGGAAGAAGCTGATTGGGCGGTAAGCCCGGCAAAGCTCAGTCAAGTTGCTCAAGGCCCGGAGTAATCCAGGCCTTTTTTTTGCCGGTTGGATCGCTCCAACCGGCGAACAAGCCGGATCCGGCTAGTCCCCGACCGGGAGGCCGGTCGGTCCACCCACGGATTTGCTGTAGTTCTTCGAGATATAATCCGACGCCAGTTGGGTAATGCGAACCAGCATGCCGTTGTCGGTGCCTCCCATCGTGAACTGGCCGCCCATCGCGGCCGCGCGCTGGTAAAATTCCGCGGAGTTCACCTCGGTGCCCGTCGCCTTGTCCATGAACTTGATTTTCAACAGCACGGCCGAACTGCCCGCCATGGCACCGGCCCAGAAGCGTTTCCCCCCGCTGATAAACTTGATATCCTGGATGTGCGGCACGATCACCAGCGTGCGACCGGCGGTGCCTACGGGAGCCCGGGCGTTCCACATCGTCACCAAGGCGCCGACGCGCTCGTCGAAATTCTCCTGGATCTTCCTCAGCGCGGCCTCATTGGCCGACTGCCCGGCATAGAGTGCACCCATGGTGATGGGCTGGACCTCGAAATGCTGAAATGAGGAGAACGCCTCCGCCGGAGCGGGATTGGTGGCAGCCGTGGGCTTGACGTAGGTGGTGGCGCAGGAGGACAGGGACAGAACCAGCAGGGCGGCGAGGGCCACCCGCGTGAGGGAGACGGGCAAACGGGGATTTTTAATCGGGTAGTGAAGCGGACTGAAGCGGGCAACTGGGGAGAAATTTCGTCGAGGGGAAACGGGAAACGAGCGGACAGAGAAGGGCGCGGAAAGGGCCGAGGGGAAGAGAGGGGAACTGTGCAATTAAATCTTCCAAGCTAATGGTTTAACAGAAGAAAAGCGGTCCCGGCATGGACGTCTTCCGGAATCGCCGCCCCGATGTTAAATGAAACTTTTCGGACGGGCGGTAGACAAATAACCACCCCGATGACGCTGTTCAGGAAAGACCCTCCAACCCAAAGTATGGCGGACATTTCTGACGATGAATCCTGGCGAGACTGGTTTCAGCACTACGGCCCGAAACTGCTGCTTTGCGCGCGGCAGTGGACGCGGTCTCTCGCGGATGCGGAGGACGTGGTGCAGGAAGCGTTTGTCCGGTTCTGGCGCAACCAGCGGAGCCTCGGCGGGGAGCCGCAGGCCCTCTTGTTCACTTCCGTGCGGCGTGCCGCCACCGATCTCGCCCGCCGCAACGCGCGGCGCAGCGCCCGGGAGCTTCACGCCGACGGCGGGTTGGAGTCGGTCGAGCCCATTTTTCACATTCCCCTGGAAGGCGACGACCGACGCGCCGACCTCGAGACCGCACTCCGCGGACTTCCCGAGGAGCAGCGGGAAGTGCTCGTGCTTAAGATTTGGGGCGAACTCACCTTTGAACAAATTGCCGCACAACTCGGCATCCCGGCCAACACCGCCGCCTCACGCTACCGCTATGCGCTCGCCTCCCTGCGCGATGCCCTGATCGCGGCCGACTGCCATGGATAACGAACTCATCGATCTCGAAGCCGAACTGAGACGCCTGCGTCCGCTCGCGCCCTCGCGCGCTTTGGCGGAAACCATCGGCAGCAAACTCTCCGTCCCAGCGCGCCGCGCGCGCAATTACTGGGCTTGGGCTGCATTGCCCCTCGCCGCCATGGTGGCCGGAGCTCTCCTCCTACGAGAGCAGCCCGTGGCGCCGGCGAAGTTGCCCGCGTTCCCCGCCGCGCCTGCTGCGCCGGACCCGACCGGCCCGTCTGCCCGCCCCATTGCACCCGCGACTACGGTAGCGACGTATAAGCCGATATCCGCTGACAACCTCCTTTATGCCCAGAGCGACGACGGCCTCGTGACGCTCGCCGACGGCACCACGGCCCGCCGCACCCGCAGTTCCTATGTTGATACGATCACGTGGCGGGATCCGCGCACGCAGGCCTCGCTGAAGTGGAGCGTGCCGCGCACAGAGGAACGGGTCATTCCCGTTAGTTTCCAGTAAAGCCCATCACCCAAAACCATCGCCTGATTCCTATGAAAACCATCGTTCGATTTCTCATCCCCATGGCCGGCCTCGCCGCGTTCCTGCCAGCCATTTTGGCCCAGGACACCCCGACCGTGGAAAAAAAACAAATGCGCGTCATCACCGGCCCCAGCAGCCCCGGCGATGCCCCGCCATCCTCGCCGCACCGGGTCCATCGCAGCCTCATGGGCAATCCGCATGAGATGGAGAGTGTCACGTTCCTCGGCGTGGCCACCCGCCTGGCCGACGCGACGCTGGCCGAGCAGCTGAACCTGCCCAACGGTGCCGGCCTGATTGTGAGCATCATCGTGCCCGACAGCCCGGCCGCCGCGGTGCTCAAGGAAAATGACGTCCTGACCAAACTTGACGACCAGCTGCTGATCGAGATGCGCCAGCTCGCGGTGCTCGTCCGCAACCACCAGGATGGTGACGAAGTCACGCTCACCTACATCCGCGGCGGCAAGGAATGCACCGCCAGGGTGAAGCTCGCGAAGCACGATGCGCCGAAGATGGCCCTGCTCGGCGAGCCCTTCTTCAATGCCCGTCACCTTCCATTCACCGGCGGTGATGACGCACTGCCCGGCATGGGGCGCGAGGAGGCTGACCGCGTGCTGGCGCTGATTGACCGCGGTGGCGAGCTTGGCGGGCCGGGCGAACGCACGTTCAACCTGCAGGTGCAGCACGACGACGTTCCGGGCATGCGCAGCGTCTCGGTGAACACCAGCAACAGCAACATGCTGTTCAGCGACACCGACGGTTCGCTCGATCTCACGATCAAGGACGGCAAGAAGACTCTGGTGGCGAAAAACGCCAAGGGTGAGTCACTCTTCTCCGGCCCGGTCAACACGCCCGAGGAGCGCAAGGCGCTGCCGGCCGACGTGCGCACCCGCCTCGACAAGCTCGAGGGCATGCAGGAATTCAGCTTTAAGACCGACGGCGATTTCACCCCCGGCAAGGTGAAGGACATCCGCGTGAACCGCCAGGGGATCGCGCTGCCGGTGCCCCCTCCGGCGCCGCCCGCCCGGCCGGCGCAGGTTTTCTAAGCAAGTGTGATTGTGTGACTGGAAAAAAAGCCGGGCCCGGCCGGGCCCGGCTTTTTGCGGGGGAAAATTATAGGACAATCAGGCCGCCATGGGTCGCGAAGAGAGGTCCGCTTGGGCGGGACGCTTGAGGAAGGCTGCGACAATTAGGGATATGATCGTGAGGATGATCATGCCAAAGATGATGCCTAGCACGGCCTGCAGCGCGGGATTCATCATCATGCGCATCATCTTTTCCGCCCCTTCGATCTTGTCGCTGCCCATGCCCATGGCTTCCCACTTGTTGATCTGGGCCTGCACCATGAGCTCCTTCAGTCCGCGGTTGATGACGCCCATGTAGAGGAAGTTGGTGATGACCCCGAAGACGCAGGCGAAAAAGCTGACCTGCACGCCGGCCCAGAGGGCGCGCCCGTAGCCGAAGTCCTCCGTCAGGGGGATTTCCGCGCGGCGGGCCCTCACGCCGAGCACGAGCAGGCCAACGCCGAGGATGAAGTTGCCAACCGTGCCGATCGTCTGGGCGGTGCCCAGCTTGTCCACATCGGAGTGAAAGCCGGTGAAATACAGGGCCAGGTTGAGCACCAGGCCGGCCAGCGCCATGTAGAGTCCGTAGATGAGAGGTGTTTTCATGTCGCGGCCAGCATGGGTCCCTGGGCGACGAAAACAATCCCGCAATGACCGGCGGCACGGGTGCGGGATGAACGGCGGGCCCGCGGCGGCTCAGGCGGCGAGTCGTGTGGGGTGGCTCACGGGGGCGGAGGGGAAGCGGGTGACGCTCGCGCGGGCCGGCTCCCAATAGCAGCGGCGCGGCGCGTAGTCGCGCACGGCGCCGAGGACGACCAGCACCGAAATGGCGGCGGCGAAGTAGCCCAGGGACTGGGCGCCGAAGGAAGCGGCGAGGGCGGAAACACCGAGTCCGAGGACGGCGGCGGCGGCGAGGAAAGGAATGAGTTTCATGACGGAAGAAGCGTTGAGGTTTACGCTTCTATAACGCCGCACCGCCGCAAAAGTTTCAGGAAATCCGCCCCGCTGGGAGGAACGGTTCTGTAACGGGATGGCCGGTTTTACGGCTGCAGGAAGGCGCGGACGAGGCGGTTGTCGCCGTCGTTCGCCGCCGGAGTAAGCTGCAGCGCCGCACACAGGAGATTGTAGATGTGCACGTTCTCCACCGGATCGATCGCGACGCCGCGCTTAAACGAGGGGCCGTTCGCGATCAGAATGCCGTGCATGGACTCCAGCTTGGGGTCGTAGCCATGGTCACCCTTGAGATAGCGCGAGCGCACCGCTTTGAAGTGGGCGCGGGTCTCGATTTCCCAGCCCTCTTCGGGCACGATCCAGACGGGCGGGATCCGGACGTTGTCGGTGAGGTGGAAATGCGAGGGAAGGTCCTTGCTGAGGTAGGCCTTGGCGTGGGGCAGGGCGGAGAGCGCCTGCACGACGGACGGGGCGTTGCCGTCGAGCGGACGCAGGCCCGCGGCGGAGCCGAAGAAATCCACCTGCAGGAACGCGGGGTCGAGGTAGTCATCGAGCACGATCACGCGGTCCGGGCTGGTGTTGGTCATGCCATGGTCGGAAACGATGACGAGGTTGACCGGAATACGCTCGGACTTCAGGCGGGCCTGCATGACTCCGAGGTGGTAGTCGAGGAGCTTCACCGCGGCGGCGAGTTCGGGCGAGTCGGGGCCGAACCGGTGACCCACGGAGTTGGTTTCCTCGAAGTAGAATGTGACGACCGCCGGGCGCTGTTCCACGGGCAGCTTCAACCAGCTGATGAGCTCATCGAGGCGTTTTTCAAAGGGGATCTTGTAGTCGTAGTTTTTCCAGTAGGTCGGGCGCACGCCCTCGATCTCCGCCTCGGAGCCGACCCAGAACGAACTGGCGCTGGGATGGCCCTGCTTGACGGCGGTGACCCAGATGGGTTCGCCGCCCCACCAGCGGTTTTCGTGGACGGATTCCGGACGGTTGTAATGGAAAAAAGTCTGCGACCCCGGATCGAACATCTCGTTATTGATGATGCCATGGTGCGCGGGATAGAGGCCGGTCACGATCGAGTAGTGATTCGGAAACGTGTTGGACGGATAGACCGGGATGAGGGCACGCGTCGAGGAACCGTCGCGGATGAGCTGCTGAAGATGCGGAGTCTCGGCGGGATGCAGCGCGACATAATCCCAGCGGAAGCCATCGAGCGAAATCAGCACCAGGGGCGGCGGCGGGGCCTTGGGCATGGGCTGGCTCGTGCAACCCGCGAAGAGGGCGAGGCAGGCGAGGCCGGCAAGGAGGAGGGATTTGGTTTTCATCAGCGAAGGGTGACCACGGTGGCGCCCCACGAGCCGGAGCGCGCGTCGCCCAGCCGGTAGGTGCGCACGAAAGGCGACGAGCGGAGGAGGGCATGGACGCGTACGCGGAGCCGGCCGGTACCCTTGCCATGGATGATGCGGACGTCGCGGAGGTGGCGCGTGGCGCATTCCGCGAGATAGGCCGGGATAAGATCATCCAGGTCCTCCG
>Ga0105048_10002369_pt1 | contig 30590 bp, 28 predicted proteins | sample MAT05_FD_78382 | JGI IMG/M metagenome (GOLD analysis project Ga0105048, IMG submission 78382) | Freshwater microbial communities from Lake Fryxell liftoff mats and glacier meltwater in Antarctica - MAT-05 | ecosystem: Environmental > Aquatic > Freshwater > Ice > Liftoff microbial mat | place... | reverse complement strand
CGCGCAGGTGAAAAGCACGCTTTTGAAAATATAGCGGTCGAGAAGGGTCACGGCAGGTGGCTGAGTTCCTCGCAGACGAATGAGTTCCTGACAACCTGCAACACGGTAACGTTCTAAGGTGGGCGGGCACGTCCCGTGCCGGCATTCCTTCCCGGGAACAGCGGGCGTTGGAGGATTCCGGCCAATCTCATGCGGGCACGGGACGTGCCCGCCCACCTTGAGTCTCCCGGCTCAAAAGAGTTCGCCCTGGTCTGACGACGCCAAGTGGTCGCGGGCGAATTCCTCGGCGGAAACCGGCGCGGCGACAGCAGCGGAGTCCTCGCGCACGGAATTGAGCTTCGGGTTGACGGGGAAGGAGTGCATCTCGCCCGGCGGGTAGGGTTCGACGAACGGTGCGAGGGTTGCCTTGGTCAACGGCCCGGGTGTGAGCCATTGGTGGGCGTGGGCGGCAGATAACATCACGGGCATCCGGTCGTGAATACGGGCGACGAGTTCGTTGGGCCGGGTGGTCAGGAGGGCGAAGCTGGGCGGGCGCGACTCATCACCCCGTTCCCAGACTCCTGCGAAGGCAAAGGCCCGCGAGCCTTTGAGTTCGAAAGCCCAGGGCAGCTTCAATTTCCCCCCGTGCAGGTGCTCCCACTCGTAAAATCCATCCGCGGGCACAAGGCAGCGCCGCTTTTGAACGGCCTCGCGATAACTGGGCTTGGACAGGATTTCCTCGGAGCGGGCATTGGTGCGGAGATAGCCCGGCCGGTCGGAGCGCTCGAAGTGCGGAATCAGGTTCCATCGGGCAACGGTGTCGACGGGCTGGTCGGCGTCGTCCCGCACAAAGATCGGTGCGACCTGGTTGGGCGCGATATTATACCGGGGAGCGGGAAGGTCCCAATCGATGCCGAACTCCTCCCGCGCATAACGCATGAGCTCCTCCCGTCCGATCGCGCGATAGCGGTTGCACATGGATTCAGCGTAGTTGCGAAGCGTGATTTTCCAAGCGGGCTTTGCGGCTCGACGCAGCAGTAAGTTGAAAGCTTTAAGCCGTAAGCAGCAGCTCTATGAAAAAGCTCCAGGGATCGGGATGTTTGCCGCCGGAGGATTGCCACAAAGAAGCACAAAGGATTCCAAGATTCCCGCGGGAGTCTCCCGTGCGCCCATAGGCGCGATGGAGAGGTCGCAGTACCCCAAGCCCCTTGTGCCTCTTTGTGGCCAACCCTCCGAGGGAGTTGCTTATGAAGGGTGATTCGCTTCGCTGGCGACATGTCGCTCGCCAAGACCACGCGCCCGGTGTCGATCGCCCGCATTGACGGCGCGGCGGCGGCCGAGACGCGGGAGGATTCCCTCGCGGTGGAGGAGCCGCTGGAAATCCGGGTCGGCGGACACAGCGTGGCGGTGGTGATGCGCACCCCGGGTCATGACCGTGAGCTCGTGGCGGGTTTCTTAGTGACGGAAGGGCTGGTCAAACAGCGCGGGGAGGTGCTGGACCTGGTTTATTGCCGGGCGGATGGCGGCAAACCCGAGGAGAACATCCTCGATGTGCTGCTGGCGCCCGGGGCGGTGGTGGATGTGGCGCGGCTGACGCGGCATGTTTTCACCTCGTCGAGCTGCGGGATCTGCAGCAAGGCGACGATCGAGGCGGTTCGGATGCAGTTTCCTGCGATCGCCGCGCCGCTGTCCCCGCGCCGGGCGGTGTTGTCCGCGCTGCCGGACAAGCTCCGGGCGGCGCAGGCAGCGTTCGCGGCGACGGGCGGGCTGCACGCGAGTGCGCTGTTTGACGCCGAGGGCGGACTGCAGGTGGTGCGCGAGGACGTGGGCCGGCACAACGCCCTCGATAAAGTGGTGGGCCACGCGTTTTTCGCGGAAAAACTGCCGCTCTCCGGCATGATGCTGCTGGTGAGTGGGCGGGTGTCGTTTGAGATCATGCAAAAGGCGCTGGCGGCGGGGATTCCGTGCGTGGCGGCCATTTCGGCGCCGACGAGTGCGGCGGTGGAGTTTGCGCGGGCGAGCGGGCAGACGCTGGTGGGCTTCCTGCGCGGGACGCGGATGAATGTTTACGCCGGCACCTTGGCCGATTGAGGATGTCGGATTGGGCCCGATGAAATTTCTTTTGCTCCTGCTCTCCCTGACCCTGGCCGGTGGCGCAACCCTGCAGGCGGCCGATCCCGCGCCGACGGCCAGCGCGGAGTCGATGGCCGACCGCTCGTTGAAACAGATCGTTGAGCGGCAAAAGGATCTGCTGGCCGAGGAGGCCAGGAAAGGGCCCGGGTTCGACCAGGACAATTTCCAGAACCAGATGCAGCTCGTCTGCCAGAGCTACGAGATCCTGCTGCGCGAGAATCCCACCTATGCCCCCGGCTTCGCTTCCTACGGCTACCTGCTGGGCAAGGTCGGCCAGCGCAAAGCCTCCATCGCAATCCTGCTTCGCGCCAACAAGCTCGATCCCGACCTGGCGCTGGTGAAAAACCAAATCGGCAACTTCCTCGCCGAGGAGGGGCGTCCGCGCGAGGCGCTGCCGTATTACCTCGCCGCCATCAAGCTGGAGCCGAAGGAGCCGCTTTATCATTACCAGCTGGGCACGCTGCTTTACGTGGCGCGGGACGACTTCATCAAGTCGGGTGAGTGGACCCCGGAGGCGCTGGAGCACTCGATGCACGAGGCTTTCCGCCATGCGGCCGAGCTGGCGCCCGACCGCATCGAATTCACCTACCGGTATGCCGAGTCTTTTTACGACCTGACCAATCCTGACTGGGATGCGGCGTTGAAGGCGTGGACGCTGCTGGAGGCGAAGTCCGGTTCGGAGCTCGAGCGCCAGACCATGCGCCTGCACGAGGCCAACGTGCTGTTGAAAGCGGGCAAGACCGACCATGTGCGCGTGCTGCTGGATTCGATCACCGACCCGGCGTTGGCGGCGCAGAAGCAAAAGCTCGTTGCCCAACTCACGGCGCCGGTGGAGAATTAGGCCGTTTTTATCCGCCGTATGCCCTTGATCGACCAACTCGAACGCCGCCTCGGGCGCTTCGCCATCCCGAACCTCTCGCTCTACCTGGTGATTGGGCAGGTGTTTGTGCTGCTCTCGGCGATGCTCGGACTGCTCGACCTGAGCTATTTCGTGCTCGTGCCGGAGCGGGCGCTTCAGGGCGAGTGGTGGCGGGTAGTCACATTTGTGTTCATGCCCCCACCGCCCGGGATGTTCGGTTATATCTTCACGGCGTTCGCCTGGTATATTTTTTACCTGATGGGCGGCGCGCTGGAGGGCTTCTGGGGCGCTTTCCGGTACAACCTTTTTCTCTTCATGGGCTTCGCGCTGACCGTCGCAGCGGCGTTCATCACTCCCCTGGCGCCCACGACCAACCTGTTCATTGCGACGTCGGTGTTCCTGGCATTTGCGTGGCTGAACCCCGACTTCGAGCTGGCGATCTTTTTCATCCTGCCGGTGAAGATCAAATGGCTCGCGCTCCTCACGTGGCTTATGAACGGCTACTATCTCTTTGTGGGCGGATGGCCGCTGAAGCTACAGATCCTCGCGTCCGTGAGTAACTTCCTGATCTTCTTCGCCCGCGACATCGTGCAGACGATGCGGCACCGCAAGAAAGCGATGACGCAGCAGGCTAAACGGATCGCCATCGCGAATGACGAGCGGGTGGCGCGCCACCGCTGTGTCACCTGCGGCAAGACCAACCTGACCGACCCGCAGATGGATTTCCGCTACTGTTCGAAATGCGCCGGCGACCAATGCTACTGCGCCGACCACATCTTTGCGCACGAACACGTGCTGACCGACGGTGCCGCCGCCAAGAAATAATCCGCTGCCCGGGGCGGGCGGGTGCGTCACGCTCCGCGACTGGCTGAAGTATGCGGAGAAGCTCTATGCCCGGGAAAATGTCGCCCTCGGCCAGGTGGCGGACAGCGCGCATGACGAGGCGCTGTATCTGTTGTTGCACGCCCTGGACCTGCCGCTCTACAGCCCGGCGAAGGTGCTCACGAAAAAACTTACGGTGGTTGAGCGGGGACGCGTGGAGCAAATCCTGCTCCGCCGCGTTTTTGACCGCGTGCCCGCAGCTTACCTCACGCAGGAGGCCTGGCTCGGCGGCCAGCGTTTCTTCGTGGACGAGCGTGTGATCATCCCGCGCAGCTATTTCGTGGAAATCATCCCTCACCAACTCGACGGCTGGCTGAAGGATCCGGCGAAGGTCCGGCGGGTGGTGGATGTTTGCACGGGCTCGGGGTGCCTCGCCATCCTGCTGGCGGACCATTTTCGCGCGGCGAAGGTGGATGCGCTCGATCTGTCCGCGGACGCGCTCGAAGTGGCAAAGATCAATGTGCGCGAGCACGGGCTGGGGCGGCGCGTCACGCTGCACCGCAGCGATGTGTTCGACGCGGTACCCGCCGCGAGCTACGACGTGATTCTCAGCAATCCGCCCTACGAGCCCAGTGCGCACGTCGATGCGCAGACGCCGGAGTTCAAGGCCGAGCCCCGGGTCGCCCATGATGGCGGCGAGGACGGACTGGTGATCATCCGGAAGCTTTTGCTGCAGGCGCGCACTCGACTGACGCCGACGGGCATCGTGCTGATCGAGGTGGGCGGGCTGCAGGCGGTGATGAACCGGGAGTTCGCCGCGTTGGAGCCGCACTGGCTCCGCACTGAGGATGGCGCGGATTGCGTGTGCGTGATCCACGCCGCGCGGTTGCAGGCGTGGAAGGTATGAGATGGGCCGGGCGCTCCGCCGCACGGCCTCCGGCCATGGCGGGCTGATCCCGCCTTCCATCCCGCCAAACAATTGGACCACGGATCACACGGAATCACACGGATCAGAACAGGTGGGCCGGGCGCTCCGCGCCCGGCAGATTGAGGCCAAGGCAACCGCGCACGGAGCGCCCGGTCTACCTATGAAGGACCGGAAGAGTTTCCCCATCCGTGTATTTCCGTGTCATGCGTGGTAAAATGGTTCTGTTTCGGGATCAGCGATCGCGCCGCACAGTAACCCGCTGCGACTCAACCCTGCTTCTCGTCCTTCCTGGCGCAGGTGCTGATGCCGAAGGGGAGATAGGCGGGGCACACGCGCACCATGGCGGTGAAGAGCGGCAGCAGGCCGACGAGGCCCCACCAGCTCTTATAGTAGTAGCCAGCGCCCAGGATAACCAGGCCGGCGATGATACGGATGACGCGGTCGATGCTGCCAATGTTCGATTTCATAACTGCTTTCGGGGTTTCGGTTGCTGACCAGAAAAGGAGTAACGCTCAATGGGGGATGACCGGATGAGCGGCCGCGTGCCGGCGATTTGCCATGTAGTACAGCACCGGCACCGCGAGGCGGCTGATTAAGAGCGAGGCGATCTCGCCAAACATTAGGCTGATCGCGAGGCCTTGGAAAATCGGGTCGGCGAGGATCACGCTCGCGCCCACGACCACGGCGAGGGCGGTCAGGAGCATGGGACGGAACCGCACCGCGCCGGCCTCGATCACGGCGTCGCGCAGGGGAAGCCCGTGCGCAAGGCGCAGCTCGATAAAGTCGACCAGGATGATCGAATTGCGCACGACGATGCCGGCGCCGGCCATGAAGCCGATCATGGAGGTGGCGGTGAAGAACGCGCCCAGCGCCCAGTGGGCGGGAAGGATGCCAACGAGCGAAAAGGGAATCGCCGCCATGACGACCAGCGGGGTCACGTAACTGCGGAACCAGCCGACCATCAGCATCGTGATGAGCACGAGTACGGCGGCGAAGGCCAGGCCGAGGTCGCGGAAGACCTCGAGCGTGACGTGCCATTCCCCGTCCCATTTCATCGAGGGCTGGGTGTCATCGACGGGCAGGTCCAGATGATAGACCGGCAGCTTCGGCTGGAGACCGCCATATTTCCGGGCATCGATTTTGCCAATGGCCCGGTGAATGCCGAAGAGGGCGTAGGCCGGGCTTTCGACCGCGCCGGCGACATCGGCGACGACGTAGGTCACGGGTTTGAGGTTCTTGCGGTAGAGGTTGCGCTCGCCGGTGCCCCGCTCGAGATGGACGAGTTCCGAAAGCGGCACCAACGGGGCGGCGGGATCGAGGTCGGCGCGGACGTTCAAGGCGAGCAGGGTCTCCGGCCTCGACCGCGCATCGACAGGGAGCTCGAGGATGACGGGCACATCCTCGCGCTCGGCGGACAGATGCAGGAGATCGACGGCGCTGCCCTGCGCGGCCAACGCGAGTGTCTGGGCGATGGCGCCGGTGCTGACGCCATGGAGGGCGGCCTTTTCCTGGTCCACGACATAGTGCACCTGGGGCTGCAGGGCCTCGACGTACCAGTCGATGTCCACCACGCCGGGCGTGCGCTCGAAGATAGACTTTACCTCGTGGGCGAGGGCGAGGCGTTGGGTTTCGTCGGGACCGTAGACCTCGGCGACGAGGGACTCGAGCACAGGAGGGCCCGGAGGCACCTCGGCGACGGCGAGGGCGGCGCCGTAATGCGTGGCGATGGGGGCGATTTTTTGGCGGATGCGCTTGGCAATGGTGTGGCTCTGGTCGGAGCGGTCGGACTTTTCCACGAGGTTGACCTGGATGTCGGCGACATTGGGACCACGCCGGGTGAAATAGTGGCGGACGAGGCCGTTGAAATTAAACGGCGACGCCGTGCCGGCATAGATCTGGTAGTCGCGGACCGTGGGCTCGCGGCTGATGACCGTGGCCATTTCGCGGGCGACCCGGGTGGTCTGCTCGAGCGTGGTGCCCTCGGGCATATTGAGGATGACCTGGAACTCCGACTTGTTGTCGAACGGCAGCATCTTGATCGTGACGGCGCCGGTCAGGACGAAGCCGACCGAGACGAGCAGCAAACCGACAATGCCGGCGAGGAACAGCCAGCGCCACTTCGCGCGGTCGAGCAGGGGCCCCATCACGCGGTAATACAGCCGGGTAAACCAATCGCCCGGGGCGTGGTCCGCCGCGTGGCCCTGCGGTCCGGAAGCGGCGGCGGCCAGGCTGGCGAAACGCCGGCGCATCACGCGGATGGCGGCCCACGGCGTGATGGTGAACGCGATCGCGAGCGAGAACAGCATCGCGGCGGTCGAGCCGATGGGGATTGGCCGCATGTAGGGCCCCATCAGGCCGCCGACGAAGGCCATGGGCAGGATGGCGGCGATGACCGCCCACGTCGCGAGAATCGTGGGATTGCCGACCTCGTTGACGGCCTCGAGCGCAACCTGCGGGAGGGACTTGCCGCGCGACGACGGCAGGCGGACGTGCCGCACGATATTTTCCACCACGACAATCGCGTCGTCCACGAGGATGCCGACCGAGAAGATCAACGCGAAAAGCGTGATGCGATTGAGGGTGTAGCCGTAGAGGTAGAAAACGAAGAGCGTCAGCGCGAGAGTCGAGGGAATCGCGAGCAGGATGATAAGCGACTCGCGCCAGCCGAGGAACAGCAGGATCAGCAGGGCCACCCCGAAGACGGCCAAGCCCATGTGCCAGAGCAATTCGTTGCTTTTTTCCGCAGCGGTGTGGCCATAATCGCGGGTGATGGTGAGGGCGACGTCGGCCGGGAGGAGGGAGCCGCGCAGCGTGTTCACCTTGGCGAGGACGGCGTTGACGACATCGATGGCGTTGGCGCCAGGCCGTTTGGCGATGCTGAGGGTGACGGCGGCTTCGAGTCCGCCGCGGGCGCTGCCGAACAGCACGTAATCGGTCGGGTCCTCGGCCTCGTCCGTGATGGTGGCGACGTCGCGCAGGTAGACGGGCTGGCTTTGTTTCAACCCCACGACGACGGCGCCCACCTCGGCGGCATCGCGAAGAAACGCGCCGGTTTCCAGCAACACCTCCGTGTTGGCGAACGGCCGTGAGCCGGCGTGGAGCCGGCGGTTGGCCTGCTGCAAGACGGAAGCCAGCTGGTTGGCGGAGAGATCATGCGCGGCGAGGGCGGCGGGGTCGAGGCGCACGCGCACGGCGCGGCGCACCCCGCCGATGAGCGTGGTCTCGGCGACCTGGGGAATGGCTTTCACGGCATCGTCGAGCTGGGCCGCCAGCCTCCGCAGCGTGAGATGGTCGCGGGTCGCGCTGTGCAACGTCAGCGCGAGAATGGGGACGTCGTCGATCGTGCGCGGCTTCACGAGCGGCTGACCGGCGCCCATGGGAATGCGATCGAAGTTACCCTGGAGCTTCTGGTTGAGCCGGACCAGCGCGGTTTCGATTTCGGTGCCGACTTTGAAACGGACGATCACGAACGAGCTGCCGGGGCTGGAGGTGGAGTAGAGGTATTCTACGCCGGGGATTTCCCAGAGGAGTTTCTCCATCGGGCGCGTGACGCGGTTCTCAACCTCCGCTGCCGAGGCACCGGGCATGGCCACGGAGACGTCCACCATCGGCACCTTGATTTGCGGTTCCTCCTCCCTCGGTAGCCGGATCACCGCAAACACTCCCAGCAGGATCGAGGCGATGACCGCGATCGGCGTCAGCTTGGAGTTGATGAAATACGCCGTCAGGCGTCCGGCGATCCCATGGCGGGGTGCCGGTGCGGGGCCGGGCGGGTTCACGGCTGTATCTCCACCGGCTGGCCGTCGCGCAGGGCCGCGGGCGGAGCCACGACCACCGTTTCGCCAGCGTCGAGGCCGGCGGCGATCTCGACGCGGTCGCCGTCACGCGCGCCCGTTTTCACGAGGCGGAGCTGGGCGTGCCCAGCGGTCACGACAAAGACCCGTTCCATCTGTCCGAGCACCGAGACGGCAGCCGCGGGCACCGTCAGTGCCACCTCGTCGTCCACCGGCCAGAGGACGCGAACAAACTGGCCGGAGCGGGCGGGGGCGGACGCCGGCAGGTCGATCTTGGCGAGTCGGGTGCGTGAGACGGGGTCAGCCGACGGCGAAAGTTCGGCCAACTGGCCTTGAAGGGTGGTGTCATCGAGCACGACAGCGACGCGGGTGCCGTTGGCGGGGAGCGCGAGCGATTCAGGCACCTGCACTTCAGCGCGCAAGCGGTCGGTGCCCTCGATTTCGAAGAGGGGGCGTCCGGGCGTGGCAAGATCGCCAGGTTTCACCATTTCCCCCGTCACCACGCCTGAAAAAGGGGCGGCGATTTGCGTGTAAGTCAGCATCGCGGCCGCCTCTTGGGCAGCGGCGCGGGCTTGTCGGCGGCGGTCATCGGCCGCATGCACCGCGTCGGCGGTGGAAGCCCCTTTGGTTTCAAGTGAGTGCTCGCGCTCATACTCTCGCTCCGCCTGGGCCAGTGCGGCCTGCGCCTGCTCGGAGCGGGCCCCGATCTCGTCCGCTTGCAGCGTGACCAGCACCTCGCCCGCTGACACGGCCTGGCCCACGACCAGATGGGTGGTGGCAACGGTGCCGGTGACCTTGGCGGCGAGGGTCGCGCGCTCAAACGGCCGCACGGTGCCGGCCACGGCCTGGGTCCGCGGCGTGCGGGTCGAGGTCGCGATGGCGGTGTGGACCGGCACGGACGCCGGGTGATCGGTGGGCGCCGAGTCGGGCCCGCGACTGCAGCCGGCGAGCAACAAGGCGGGTGCGATGAGGAGACGGAGAAGCGACATGATGGGAAACGGAGTCCGCGGCGGGAGGGCGCGGCTCAGGGAGTCCTGGCGCCGCCAAAATGAACGAGGCCATCCTCGCTGAGCCAGCCAAGCTTGCGCAGGATGATGGAAGGCGGGCAGAAGCCGGTAAGGGCGGACTGGATCAGGTTCACGCCGATGAAGCCGGTGAACAGCAGCCACCACGGGCTGATGAAATAGACCAAGGCGACGCTGACGAGGAGCATGCTGCCGGCGAAGAGGCGGATAAAATTGTCAATTTTCATGGGAATTTGGGCTTGTTATTTATGCATATATGCTCATATAAGAAATTAAGGTCAAGCCGCGAATGTCCTCCTCCAAGAAATCCCTCCACGTGTTGTCCAACGAGGCCATGGCCTTGGTCGCGCGCCGCTTTGCAGTGCTGGCCGAGCCCATGCGGTTGCGTCTGCTCCACGCGATGTGTAACGGCGAAAAGAGCGTGGGCGAGCTGGTGAAGCTCACTGGGGGGACGCAGGCGAACGTGTCGCGGCATCTGCAAACGCTGGCCCATGCCCACCTGCTCGCGCGCCGCAAGGCCGGCTTGCAGGTTTTCTACACCATTTCCGACCCGACGATTTTTCCGCTGTGCGAGCTGGTATGCGGCAGCCTCGAGAAGTCACTCGCCCGCCAGGCGGGGTCATTGGCGCGCTGAGCGCGCCGGAGATGGGAGATAGCAGATGGGAGATAGCAGATGGGGAAACTGAGACTTACTGTAGCAAGTCTTCGCGCAGAACAAATGCATCTGCCATCTCCCATCTCCTATCTCCCAACTTCGATTTGAACCCCGCCACGGGGCTCAAATGGGATCAGCCAGTGTAACCCAATAGGTTACTTTACGCCGGGAGAGCTGGGGAAGGGCAGGGCACTTGGAACCGGACGGGTGGGATGTACCCCCCGCGCGCGACTCGATGGGACGGTTTGCTGGGTGTTATCCGCCCTCTCTGAATGCCGCGCGGGGAGCGCACGACTCACTTCGCGACCCCTACATTGCCAGATCGTAGAGCGCGTAGCCGGCGAAGAGGTTGGGCAGCACCGGACAAGCGGTGCGCCAGTCGCCGAGCAGGTGCGCGCGGCGGGTGATGGTGATGCCCTTGGCGGCGCAGAAATGTTCGAAATCGGCGATGGTCACGGGATTCGACGGACTGCTTTCGAACCACTCGGTGGTGTAGACGTCGTTGCGCACCTTGCGTCCGCGCAGGAGGGCGTCCACGCGGTTTTTCCAGAAGCCGTGGTTCACGAAACCGACGGTCAGCGCGCGGCCGACGCGCAGCGCCTCGAGGATGACGCCGGTCGGGTCGTCGAGTTCCTGCACGGTGCGCGAGCAGATGACGCGGTCGAAGTGCCGGTCGGGAAACTGCTGCATGAAGCCGGTCATGTCGCCCTGATAGGCGGACAGCCCGCGCGCAACGCACGCGGTGATGCGTTCGAAATCAAGATCCACGCCGACGGCGGCGGCTTCCTTCGTCTGCACGAGGTAATGCAGGAGCGCGCCGCGGCCGCAGCCGAGGTCGAGCACGCGCGAGGCGGGGTTCACCCATTCCCCGATGACCTCCATGTCCACCGTGCGTTTTTCGACGAATTTAGTCATGGGGAGCGCAGACCGAGACGGTCCTGGCGGAGATCGCAGATGGGAGATGGGAGATCGAAAGCCCAACGAACCGCGAAGGGACGCGAATGGACGCGAATTCCGATCCTCTTTAACCACGGATGACACCGATGAACACGGATGCAGGCAGGGGGACTCGATCTCATGAGATGGGTGGGTTCGTAAGATCCGTGGATATCCGTGTGATCCGTGGTTGAAAATTCCGGGAAATCAGATCGAGAAGTCCACGGCGGTGGCGGAACTGCGTTCGAGGAAGCCGCGGACGAGGGCGTAGAGCTCCTCGGATTCGAGGAGGAAGGAGTCGTGGCCGAGGTCGGTGGAGAGTTCGGCGTAGCTGGCCTGCTTGCCGGCGCGGAGGAGGGCGAGGGCGATCTGGCGGTTCTGCCCGGGCGGGAAAAGCCAGTCGCTGGTGAAACCGATGACAAGACACTCGGCCTGTACGGGCGCAAAGGCGGCCTCGAGCGAGCCGTACGCTTGCGCGAGGTCGAACTGGTCGAGCGCACGGGTGATGTAGAGGTAGGAGTTGGCGTCGAAGCGGTTGATGAACGCTTGGCCTTGGTGGCGCAGGTAGCTCTCGACCTCGAATTGCACGTCGAAGTTGTAGGCCTCGCCGTTGGCGGGACTTTTTTTCCGCCGGCCGAACTTGCGGTCCATCGACGCGTCGGAGACGTACGTGATGTGCGCCATCATGCGCGCGATCGCGAGGCCGACGCGCGGGCCGCCGCCCTTGGCATAGTCTCCATGGTTCCAGTCGGGATCCTGCATGATCGCCTGGCGGCCGACTTCGTTGAACGCGATGGCCTGGGCGCTCTCGCGCGACGTGGTGGCCATCGCGAGCACACGGCGGGTGAAGGCGGGGAACTCAATGGCAAACAGCAGGGCGGTCATGCCGCCCATCGAGCCGCCGATGACAGCGTGGACCGCGGCGACGCCGAGATGGTCGAGCAGGAGTTTTTGGGAACGCACCATGTCGAGGATGGTGACGAACGGGAAAGCGATACCGTAGGGCTTGCCGGTGTCGGGGTTGACGGAAGACGGGCCGCTCGAGCCGACGCAACCGCCGAGGACGTTGGCGCAGACGACGAAAAAGCGATTGGTGTCCACGGCCTTCCCCGGGCCGATGAGATTGTTCCACCAGCCGGGCTTGCGGTCGTCCGCGGCATGCACGCCAGCGCAGTGGTGGTCGCCGCTGAGCGCGTGGCAGATGAGGATGGCGTTGTCGCGGGTGGCGTTGAGATGGCCGTAAGTCTCGTAGCGCAGCGTGAAGCCGGGGAGCGTCTGCCCGCTCTTGAAGGTAAACGGCTGGGTCGAGACGAAGTCCCGGGGCACGACGAGGCCCACCTCGCCGGACGCGATCGAACTGTGGGGTTTCTCGCTTTCCTCGGGGTCAGTCATACGAGCGGGAAGAGGATTGCAGCGGATGGGCGGGAGACAAGCGCGCCGGATGTCATTATGACAGGAGGTGGGGGTGGGCCGGCACGTCCCGGTGCCGGCATGGCATAGGGGACTGAACGGGCGTTAGGAAATGCGGGCACCGGGACGTGCCCGCCCACCTAGGAGTCCTCGTCCATTTCCTCGTTGGAGAAGACCGACTGCACATCGTCGTTTTCCTCGAGCGTGTCGTGGAGCTTGAGCACGGACTTGGCGATGGCGGCATCGGTGACGGGCACGAGCGTGGTGGGGACGTAGGCGATCTCGGCGCTGTCGGGCTTGAGTCCCTTTTGCTCGAGCGCGTGGGAGACCTTGTCGAAAGCGTGGACGTTGCAGCGCACCTCGAAACCCTGCTCGCTCGTGAGCACGTCGTCCGCGCCGGCCTCGAGCGCGATCTCCATGAGGGCGTCCTCGGTGGTCTTGTCCTTCGTGAGCAGAAACTGGCCGGCGTGGAGGAACTGAAAAGCGACCGCGCCCGCGCTGGCGAGACTGCCGCCATGGCGGGTGAAGGCCGCGCGCACATCCTGGGCGGTGCGGGTTTTGTTGTCGGTCATGACCTTGACGATGAAGGCGACGCCACCCGGGCCGTAGCCCTCGTAGGTGATTTCCTCGTAAACGACGCCGGGAAGTTCGCCGGTGCCCTTCTTGACGGCGCGGTCGACGTTATCAACCGGCATGTTGGCTTCGCGGGCCTTCAGCAGAAGCGTGCGGAGCCGCGCGTTGCCGTCGGGATCGCCGCCGCCGGTCTTGGCGGCGAGGGTGATGTCGCGCGAGAGGCGGGAGAAAACCTTGCTGCGGCGGCCGTCGGTGACGGCCTTCCCGCGTTTGACTTTGGACCACTTGTTATGGCCGGCCATGGGATCGGAGAAGCGTTAAGCTGTAAGCTTTAAGCGGAAAGCTCAGAAAGAGAGACGAAGGCTGCGGCGACGGCATTGAGCTTAAAGCTTAACGCTTACGGCTTATCGCTCCCGTTCACTTCTTCTTCTTCGGTGTGACGTTCTTCATCGGCTTGCCGGCGAGGGCAGCGGCGTCCTCGATCGCCATGCCGGCGGGGGAGGCGACGTCGCCCTCGTCCTTCATGCGGTTGATGACGAGCTGCTGGCCGATGGTGAAGAGCCCGTTGATGGTCGAGTAGAGGGCGAGGGCGCAGGAGAAGTTGTAGCACAGCAGCATGAAGAACCACGGCATGATCTTCATCATCTTGGCCTGGGCGTTGTCCACGGATGGCTGCGGCGTGAGGCGCATCGAGATGATGGTCGTCGCACCCATCAGGATCGGCATGATGTTGATCGGGAGGCCGAAGACATGGCCGACGGTGTCGGGCGCCGAAAGGTCGGAGGCCCAGAGGAACGGCTCGAAGCGGAGCTCCGCGGCGCTGCGCAGCATTTGGAAGAAACCGAAGAAGAACGGCATCGTGATCAGGATCGGGAAGCAGCCGCCGAGCGGGTTCACCTTGTGCTTCTTGAAGAGTTCCATCGTCGCCGCCTGCAGCTTCTGGGGGTTGTCCTTGAACTTCTCGCGGACGGCCTGCATCTCCGGCTGGATTTTCTGCATGCGCTTGGCCGACTTGGACGCGGCGAGCGTGAAGGGCAGGAAGACGACCTTGAGCAGCAGCGTGGTGAGGACGATGGCGACGCCCCAGTTGGGGATGCCGCTGTGCACCCACGTCATGAGGGTGAGCAGGAGCTGGCTGAACCACTTGAAGATGCCGAACTGCATTACCTTGTCCTGGTCGGCCTTGAAGACGCCGGACTTGGAGAGGCGGCGGTATTCCTTCGGACCGACGTAGAAATTGAGGCCGAGGGTGGAAGAGCCGTTCGCGGGGAGCGGCTTCAGGTCGAACTGCGTCGCACCGGCAATGCCGAAGGCGTGATGGTCCGTGTCGGGGGCAGCGGGCACCAGCTTGACGCGGTTACTGACCAGACCGACGCCGGGCACGTCGGGCGTGAGGATACTGACGAAGAACTGGTTGTCCACGGACGCCCAGCCAATGTTAGCGCTGGTGAGCACCATGGGTTTCATCTCGCTGGCGCCGATGCCGAGGAAGCCGCTGCCGCCGTCGAGCTTGCTGCGCGAGAGGAAGGTCTGGCTCTTGCCGTCGGAGTAGCCGGTCGTCACCTCACGGCCGTAGACGGTGTCGTTGACCGGGGCGGAGGTGCCGAGGCTGAGGGCGAAGCGGGTGAGCGAGGCGGGTTTGTCGGTGAGATTGCGGAACGTGGTCTCGCTGCGGAGCTGGTAGGGATCGTGGGAGTCATCGGAGGCCGCGAGCGGCGTGGCGACGAGGGAGTAGTGGCGGGTGACCTCGATTTCGCCGTTGTAGACGGCGCGGTAAACGATCTCGGTGGCGCTGGACGAGACGAGTTCGAAGCCGGTGTGTTGGTCGAGTCCGGGCAGGTCCACGAAGCCGAGCATCGGGTCGGTGTGCACGGCGTTGAACACATACGGCAGGGGATGGCCGAGCTCGGCCGGGAACTTACGCAGGGCGATGTCGCGGATGGCGCCGCCGTAGTTGGTGAAGCTTACCGTGATGAAGTCGTTCTCCAGCGTCGTGACCGCTGCGGCGGGGGCGTCCTTGACGATCGCGCTCAACGCGGGTGAGCCCGGGGTCGCGGCGGGGCTGGCGACGGTCGCGCCGGGCGTCGTGGCCGTGGGCGCGGCGCCCGTGGTGGCATCAACGGGCTTCGCGGCCGCGGAGCTGGCCGACGGAATCGGGGCGACGGGCGCGGGGTTGAATTTCTGGCCGAGGATGAGGGCGGCGAACGCGGCGACGATACAGATGACGCCGAAGGTGATATTCTTCTTATCCATGAGAAAAGGGAGGGACGAGGGCGTCAGCCTTGGACCGGAGTGGCCTTGTTGACGCTCAGGCAGGAAAATTTGGGACGCGGCGCGGGCACGGGATCGAAGCCTCCGGGGTGGAGCGGGGTGCATTTCACGAGGCGACGGCCGGCGAGCCAGGTGCCGCGGAACGCGCCGTGGTTGCGGATGGCGCCGGCGGCGTAGTGCGAGCACGTCGGGGAAAAACGGCAGCCGCACGCGGGGCCGAAGACCACGGGCAGGACGGGCGAGAGGGTGCGCTGGTAGACCCAGATCAGGCCGAGCAGGACCGAGGCGGGCAGGCGCAGAATACGGGAGAAAAGGGACGGGCGGTCAGACATGGGCGCGGCTCAGACAGGTGCGGGCGGAACCAGTTTGCGGCAAGCGTCGGTGAATTTTTTTTCCAAGGCCGGATAGTCGAGCCGGTTGACCGCGGCTCGGGCGACGAGGAGCAAGTCGGAGCCGGCGGGGACGAGGGCCTGATGGGCGCGGAAGACGGCGCGGAGGCGGCGCTTGGCGCGGTTGCGCTGGACGGCGGCGCCGACGGAGGCGATGGACGCGACCACTCCAACGCGCGGGAGGGTGGGCGGGACGGGCTGGTCAGCGCTCCGGAAAAACCAGACGGTAAAGGCGCCGCAGTCGAGCCGGCGGCCCTGTTCGCGCACGGTACGGAAATCACCCGGGCGCCGCAGATGCTGCTCAGGGCGGAAACGCATGGGGCGGAAAAGGCTGAAGGAAGGAAAGGCTGAAAAGCTGAAGGAAATTGACCGGCGCAAATTCCGGGAGGGAATTCAGCCTTTCAGCCCTTCCGCCATTCAGTCCTTTCCCTCAGACGACCGTCAGGCGCTTGCGGCCCTTGAGGCGGCGGGCGCGGATGACCTTGCGGCCACCGCGGGTGCCCATGCGGGCACGATAACCAATCTTACGGGCGCGTTTCTTGCGGTGCGGGCGGAATGTGGGTTGCATGACTTATTGAAGAAAAAGAGGGTTAGAGGTGCCTGACGGCCTAGGGTGTGTCAAGGGTGCGGTTTTGATGATGTTAGTAACTGGTCTCAAATGGTTTGCGTAGGCAGTGAGCCTGCTCGCGCTCCCGACCCAACACCTGCAAGCGGGCTGTCCGCCTTAACAAGCGGCCGCCGACGGGTTACCCTGAGTCCTCGGAGGGAGCTGGAGTTTCCTTTTTTGGCCGGAGGCGGCGCCCCCGTTTGGCGTCGATTTCCTCGATCTCGGGTTCGGGGATGCGGGTGAAGGCGATCCGCATCGGAGCGTAGGCGGTGGCGCCGTGGGCGCCGCCGAAATACACGGAATTCTTGCCGAAGGTCTGGTTGAGCGTGTCGATCGCGCCGTGGAGGCGGGAGCGACTGTCCTCCTTGGCGGACTCGAACAGGTCGGCGGTGTGCAGATCCGAGGCGAGCAGCTGATGAAGAATCACACCGACCTGCTTCGGCGCCTTGGCGTGGTGGGCTTGCGGACGGCGGGACCAGAGTTCGTTCAGGACATGGGTGAAATGGATCGTGTCTTGGGTCTCGTTGAAGCGCAGGTCGGCGCTCCAGTCGGGGTCATCGCGGTAGCCGATCGAAACCGATAACCCGCCCGCGTAAAACCCTTCGTGGCGCAGGCGCATGGCGGCTTTTTGCAGGAGGCGGTGGAGCACGGCGAGGGCGGCGGGGCCGCTGCGTTTCTCCGGCGGAAGGACCTGGCTGTGTCCGATGGTGCTGTGCTTGACGGGTTCGCGCTCCTGCACGCCCCCGTGGAGCCAGTCGTGGAAACGCGCCCCCTCAACGCTGCCCCAGATGCTGCGGAGGCGGGCGCTGTCGGCGGCGTAGAGCTCGGCGACGTTGGTGATGCCGGCGGCGCGCAGGCGTTTCTCCATGTTTTCGCCAATGCCGGTGAAATCGCCCAGCGCGATGTCCAGGATTTTCTCCGGGATGTCGGCCTCATCGAAGAGGACGAGCCCATCGGGCTTCATGATGTCGGAGGCGAGTTTGGCCAGGAACCAATTGGGACCGATCCCGATGGAGCAGCGCATGCAGCGGCCGACCTCCTGGTAGATCTTCGCGCGAATTTCGCCGGCTAGGCGGAGGGCGCGTTGGGGCTCGGCGAACACGCCGGACAGCTCGCACTCGAGCTCGTCGATGGACTGGACCTTTTTGACGAACGCGAGGGACTCGACGACCTCCTTCAGCCGGCGGTGGTATGAGATGTAAAGTTCCGGGCGCGCCTCGATGACGAGGATGTTCGGAATCCGCGCGCGAGCCTCGGCGACGCGGCAGTTGCGCTTCAGGCCGTGCTGCTTGGCCTCGAGGCTGATCGCGATGGCTCCGGTCGTCTCTGCGATCACCGGCACGACGATCAGCGGCTTCCCCCGCAGCTCCGGCCGGTCCTGTTGTTCGACCGAGGCGAAGAAGGAATTGAAGTCGATGGCCAGGGCGCGGAGCACGGGGGAATTCTCCGCGTGGACTGGGGTCTGTCAAATGACACGGGGACACCGGGACTGCGTTGGGGAATCCCGCATATTTGCGCGGGGACCCTCTCCGACAGGCGGGCACGATGGGCGTGCTGACCGGCTTTTGCGGGTCTTGTGAGGTACGTCCACTATCGGGGAACGGATCATGGCCGCGAACCGGTAGCGATGGCGGGCGGGTCCGGCCCGGCCAATTTTGGGTCGCATCGGGGATTTTGGTGTGATGGCAGTGAGTCATGCGGATCGCGGTTTTTTCGAAAACTTCTCGCCGGCCTGGCCCGACGGGTGGTCGGCGATTTTCCCGCGCCGGTAAGGCCCTGGTTTTCGGCGGGCTGACACTCGCGCCGGCGGTGGCTCCGACGGTCGCCAGCGGCGCGGTTGAGCCGGAACCGGTTGCGAGCCTGGTCTACTCCACGCGGGAATGGGATGGGGACTATTTTTCCCGCGATCGGCCGGGCGGAGTGAAGACGACCGCGGTGCGCAGCGGGTTGCGCATGATCGCGGGAGACGGGAGCGGTGACCAAGCACTGGTTGCTCCCGGCGAGCGAGGTGAATTTCCCGCCGCCAGCCCGGATGGACAGTGGATATATTTTCAGGCGCAAACGGAGGGGCACTGGCGCATTTGCCGGGTGCGACCCGACGGGACGGGAGGGATGAGCGTCGCACCGGCGGCGGGATCGGTTGACGGGCGCCTCGACGCCTATGGCGCCGCCTTGGCGAGGGACGGCCGGCAGCTGACCTATACCTTGCACGATGGCAGTGCGGGGCGGGTGGTGCTGGCTAACGCGGATGGGAGCGGGGCCCACGGGCTCGCGCCGGATTTTGGGTATGCCTACATGGCGTCACCGGATGCCAGCGCGGAGCGGGTCGTGTTTTCGGGTCCGGCACAGGGTTACCGGCTGGCGATCGTGGACACCGCGAAAGGTGCGCCGCGCATCCTGACCCCCGAGCTGCCGGGTTGTTATGTGCCGCAATTTACCCCGGATGGACGGGCCATCGTCTTTATCCGCCGCAACGGCGGATTGTATCGGATCGCACCCGACGGCGGGGAACTGCAACAGATCGCGGAGGGGATCCAAGTGGAGTTTTTCCTGTCGGCCCAAGACCAGCACGGCTCCACGGATTTTCCGGCCATCGCGCCGGATGGACGGCGCGTGGCGTTTGTCGCGCGCGATAGCGGGGGAGTGCCGAATCTTTTTACGGTTGGGCTGGATGGAAGCAACCGACGGCAAGTCACGCGGCTGCCGGGCGCCTGTGCTCGCGTGCAGTGGAGCCCGGACGGCCGGTGGCTGGCGTTGGTATCGCTGGTGGGTGACCGACCGCAGTTGTTTGTCGTGCCGGCGGATGGCTCGGCGCCGCCGCGCCAACGGACGGATTCGCGCCGGGCGGTGTATGCGTTGAGCTGGTTGCCAACCCCCCGCTGAGCGCTTCACCTGTGATCATGCGCATTGCGGTTTTTTCCGACACCCATGACCGATATCTGCCGGGGTTGCCGGACCTGATGAAAGGGGCGGACGAGATCTGGCATCTGGGCGATGTCTGCGCGCCGGAGACGCTCGTCGAATTTCAGGAACTCGGGCCGCCGCTGCGGGTGGTGCAGGGCAACTGCGATGAAAGCGGGATCTGGCCAATGGAGCTGTCGCTGGACCGCGGGGGCGTGCGATTTTTCCTGACGCATGTTCCGCCGGCGGCGGGTGAGGTCCCGCGAGGCACGGCGGCGGTGTTGCACGGGCACACCCATGTGCCGCGCGATGAGCTGATCCGGGGCGTGCGCTGGCTCAACCCGGGCTGCATCACGCGGCCCCGTGAAAACAACGAACGAAGCTTTGCGTGGCTGACCGTGGCGGACGGAAAGTTGACGAGCTGGGAGTTCGTGCGAGTCTGAGCGGAGTGGCCCGCGGATTGCGCGAATCAACCCGGAGGGCTGAGACGGAAACGGAATTTTGAACCACGAAAAAATACGAATGACACGAAAGTTGGAAAGACGGCTGAATTTTGAACCGAGAATGGACACGAATGAACACGGATTTTGAAGGGGGAAGCCAGGAACCCAGGAAGGGGAGATGGAGTGGGCCGGGATTGTTTTCATTCGCGTTAATTCGCGTTCCATTTGCGGTTAATAAACTTTCCTTGGGATGAGTGAGCAGCAGCAGAATTTATTTGGCGTGTTTTCCCCCGAGCCGGGCGTCCATAAAGCGCCGCCGGCGGAGGGTGACAGGGTGGTGTTTGAGCGGAGTTCGCGGGCGCGGAACTACCGGCTCACGCTGCGGCGCGACGGCACGGCGGTCGCGGTCATCCCCCCGCGCGGGTCGGTGCGCGAGGCGGAACGGTTTGTGGCGGCGCATCGCGAGTGGCTCGACCGGGCCCGGGCGCGGCAGGCGAAGCGTCCGCGCGGCGCGGAGGTGTGGACGATTGGGACGCGGGTGCTGTGGCGGGGAGAGATGTGCGAGATCCGGGACGCCCTCCTTCGCCAAGGCTTCGAAGGGCAGGCGAGCGGGCCGGGAATGGGCGCAGCAAGTCTGCGCCCCTACGCCGGCGCCGTGGGTCATGGCGTGCGCCCCCAGGTATGTCTCGCCTCTGATGTATTTCGGGTGCCGTCGTTTGACGGCGACCTGCGCCCGACGCTGGAGGCGCATTTCCTGCGGCGGGGGAAGATCGAGCTGCCGGGACGGACGTGGGAGTTGTCGGCGATCACGGGCGTGGAGGTGAAGCAGGTGACGGTACGCAACCAGCGCTCGCGCTGGGGCTCGTGCTCGGCGGGCGGGACGATCTCGCTCAACTGGCGGCTGGTGCAGACGCCGGAGTTTGTGCGCGACTACATCATTTACCACGAGCTGATGCATCTCCGGGAAATGAACCACTCGGCGCGTTTTTGGGCGCGGGTGGAGGAGGTGTGCCCGGGCTGGCGGGAGGCGGAGTTGTGGATCAAGCGCAACGGGAGTTTGTTGGGATTGTAGATTCGCCCGCGAATTACGCGAATGGACGCAAATGGGAAGAGGGAAACCCGGAAGCTAGGAAGCGGTCCCGGGTTCATTCCTAAACATTTTTTACAGGAGGTAACGGAGGAAACGGAGAGAGGGTTTGCTCCCTCCACTGGTAATCTCCGTTCTCTCGGTTTCCTCCTGTAACAATTTGCCTGTCGCCTTTTCTCCATGACCCCATCCCCGACCATCATCCCGATTCCCGTTTCGTGCCGCCTCACGGGCGGGGCGCCTTTTCCGCTCACCGGCCGGACGGTGATCTCGACCGGGGGAGACGCGGCCTTGCGCGGAGTTGCGGCGCAGCTGGGCAGGTTGCTCGGAGTCAAGGTGGCGAAGAAGGCACCGGCGGGTGGTAACGTCATCGTGCTCAGCATTGGGAAGGCGCTCACGAAGAAGCTCGGCGCGGAAGGCTACGCGCTGGAGGTGACGGCGCGGGGCGTGACAATTCGCGGCGGTGGCGCGGCGGGCGTTTTTTATGGGATGCAGTCGCTACGCCAGCTGCTGCCGCCGGACCTTGAGCGCTTCGGCTGGCGCGCGGGCGGCGGCGGGCTGACGGTCGCGGCGGTGGAGATTGAGGACAAGCCGCGCTTCAGCTGGCGGGGTTCGCTGCTGGATGTGAGCCGGCATTTTTCGCCGGTGGCTGAGGTGAAGAAGTATCTCGATTCGCTCGCGCTGCATAAACTGAACGTCTTCCAGTGGCATCTCGTGGACGACCAAGGGTGGCGGATTGAGATCAAGAAATACCCGAAGCTCACGACGGTGGGCGCTTGGCGCGGCAGCACGGTTCGCGTGGGGGACGAGCCGAATCTCGACGACATCCCGCACGGCGGTTTCTACACCCAGGACGAAATCCGCGAGGTGGTGGCGTATGCGGCGGAGCGGTTCATCACGGTGGTGCCGGAGATTGAGGTGCCGGGTCACAGCTCGGCGGCGCTGGCGGCCTATCCGCAATATGGCAACACTGACGCCCCCGGCTACGCGCCGAAAGTGCAGTCGCGCTGGGCGATTTTTCCCGAGACGTATGCGCCGAAGCCGGAGACGCTGGCGTTCCTGGATGACATTTTCACCGAGGTGCTCGCGCTGTTTCCGAGCACGTTCATCCACATCGGCGGCGACGAGGCGATGAAGGACCAGTGGGAGGCGTCGCCGAGCGCGCGGGCGTTCATGACGGCGAACAACCTCAAGGACGGACATGAGTTGCAGAGCTGGTTCATCCGCCGGACGGAAAACTTTCTGGCAAAACGGGGACGGCGGTTGATCGGCTGGGACGAGATCCAGGAAGGCGGCCTCGCGCCCGGCGCGGCAATGATGGCGTGGCGCGACGTGAAATGGGCGGTCGAGGCCGCCCGGCTGGGTCACGACGTGGTGATGGCGCCGGTCTCGCACACGTATTTCGATTACACCGAGGGCACGGCGGAGGAGGAAGGCGGCACGATTGGCAACCAGACCACGTTGGAGAAAGTCTATTCCTTCGACCCGATTCCGGCGGAGCTGGAGCCGGCGCATCACGTTCGGGTGCTGGGGGCGCAGGGCCAGTTGTGGCGCGAGCGCATGCCGAGTCTGCCCGTGGTGGAGTTCCGGGCGTTCCCGCGGCTCAGTGCGCTGGCGGAAGTGGCGTGGTCGCCGACGGAGAAGAAGAATTTCGCCGACTTCCAAGTGCGGCTCGGCGCCCTTTTAGCGCGGCTCGACCGGCTGGGGGTGAACTACCGGCGTCCGAGAGTGGGGGCGGTGCCAACCCCTAATCCGATGGCGCCGTCGCATGCCTGAGCCGCGCGCGGGCGCGACGGGCGATGGGGTAGAAGCGATTGGCGGTGGGTAGGCGCTTGCAGGCGGAATCCGTGCGTCAAGCAGGTCGCAAATTGGTGCGACGGCTGGAGAATTTTGAGGGAGCAAGAGCGGTGACGGCGTGTCCGTAAGCCCCGACCGTGCCCCAGCGAAAGAATAACCCCGCCAAGACTGCGTCCCGTAGAAGCAGACCGCCCTTCGCGAAAAAGAAGGCGCGGCTGGTCCGCCGGGTGGCGAAAGGTGCATTGCTCGCAGTGAGTTTCACCGCCCTCCAATATTTTTCCGAGGACACCACCGAATCGAGGAGGCTGTTCGACCGGAGGATGGTGGACAGCCTGCGCGCGCCGCTGACGCATTATCACGAGTGAGGCGCGGCGCTCGCCCGCACGGCAAGGGAAGGATTCCGGACCGAAACCCATCGCGAAAACGCGGAGGAGCGAAGAAACCGGGGATCGGTCCTGACGCTCTGCGCTCCGGATCTTTCGCGTTTCCGCAATAATTTCAGTCCCCTCAGCGGAAATTGATCAGCTCGATATCGAAGATCAGCGTGGCTCGCGACGGGATGACGGGGGGGCTGCCGGTGAGGCCGTACCCGAGCCAATAAGGGATGATGAGCGTGCGTTTCTCACCCTTTTTCATGGTGAGCAAGGCATCGTCCCAGCCTTGGATGACCGCGCCTGAGCCGAGACGGTAGGTGTAGGGGGCACCGCGCTCGCGCGAGCTGTCGAAGCGCGTGCCATCGAGCAGGCGACCGTCGTAGTGGACGATGACTTCCTGGCCCAGGCGGGGCGTGGCGTTGCCGGTGCCAGGATCGGTCACGACGTACAGCAAGCCCGAGTGCAGGCGGTGGGCGGTGGCGTATTTGGCGCGGATGAGGGTGGTGTCCGCTTCGCTCCACTGCGGCGCTTCCTCGGCCATGGCCTCGCGCATGGCGCTGTTGATCGGGCGGCCGGGTTCCTTGCGGGCCATCATGCCTGAGCGCACGACTAGCGCGATGGTCAGGAGGACGATGCCGAGCAGAAAAAGATAGAACGTGTTGCGCATGGCGGGAAAGAAGACCGTGCCCATTCACGGTCCCGGTGCAAGTGCGCCGGGGCTACGGGGCGGCGGAAGACGTGTGATCGGAAAAAATCTTCCAGCCGGCCGGGGTGCGGCGCACGAGGAGTGTAAACAGGCCGGGGGGCGTGTCGTGGGTGCGCGTGAGCTGCCAGTGGCCGAAGACCAGCGCAGCGTCGGGAGAGAGTTCGGTGACCGTAAGTTCGCTGAAGGTGAGCGCACCCATCGCGGCGCGATCCGGATAGCGCTGCTTGTAGCGCTCGAGCGTGGGCTGCCATCCATAGGTAACGTTGCCGCCCGAGGCGAAGCGCAGGTCGTCGACCGGCGCGTAGGTTTGCATAAAGGCGTCGAGGTCACCGCGGTTCCACGCGTCGGCCTGCACTTGCAGGATGCCGCGGATTGCGGTGGAGGAGGACGGGGCGGCGGGCGGCGTTCCCGCAGCTGCCCGGTGCAGTGGGGCCAAGGCGAAGACCAGCAGTACGACGCGAAACCAACGGGAGGCCGTCATGCCCTCCGATCGAAACAGTAAACCGGCCGGCCGCGAGCCCTCAGAGGCCGTAGGTGATGGTGCGGGCGCTACCGACGCCATTGACCGTGATCGCGGAACCGGCGACGTAGGTCGTCGGGTAGATCTCGCCCGCAACGGTATCGAGATTTTTGACGTAATTGTTGATGCCCACGAGATTGCCGATGGACACGGTGGATTTGCCGTACTCCATCATGTATTGGTCGGTGGCGGCGGCGAGCTGGCGGGCGTTGCTGAGCACGGCCTTGTCCTGGGAAGACTCGCGGATCTTCTTAAACCCCGGAATGGCCAGAGCCGCCAGCATGCCGATAATGACCACGACGATCATGATCTCGACGAGCGTAAAGCCGGTAGGTTGGCGGGTTTTCATCAGTGGACAGTAGTCGGGTGTCTCGCGGAATCAGCCACAGATTTAATGGGAACGCCCGCAATTATTCTGAGCTGCGTAATACTACGCAGGTCGCGCGCGGCCAGTTTGCGAACAAACTTTGAGTCAATGGCGGCCCGCCATGACATAAATCGTTGGTGCTGTGCGACGTAGGCGATAGGAGGAAGGAGGCAGACTGACGGCTGACGGAAATTTCTGCAGGATAGCCAAGACCTCGGCAATCATGCGAGTGATGCCGGACTTAATGGCGGATTCGGGCATGGGGGCGAACTTGCCACCGGGCAGGGATGGCAGGGAGGTACATCGGATCAGGGTTGGGGTTCGAATTTGAAAATAAGACCGTCGATGACGGCATCGACCTGGTATTTGATTTTCTGACCGTCGGTCAGCGGCTTGTCAGGTGAAGCCATCGCGGCGGCTTCGGCTGTGTATTTGTCGCCCCGGGTCATCGCATCGGTCAGGAAATCCTGCTTCGCCTGATGGAGTGCGCCGTCCGGCGTCAGGTCCTTCGCGGAACCGGCATGGCCGATGAACTTGGGCAGGACCTCGTCGCCGATCCACAGGCCCCATTTGGCGATATCGACAAAATACACTGCGAGCACGGCGTTCGCGGGTAGGTTGAGCTTCTTCGCCATGGAACCGGCGAAGGTGCCGGGGCGCTGGGCGGGGGTCTCGGGCTCGAATTTTTTGAAGACGCGGGCGTAGATTTTCATGCCCGTGCCCCGCTCGTAGTTCGCGAGCTTGTTTTGAAAGGCGAGGGCACGGGGCGGCTGGGCGGGGAGGAGCTGTTCGGGATCCTCAAAGTGAACGAGCCCGGCCTTTTTCGCCTTGCCGGCGAGCCGGTCAAACGTGGCTTGATCGGCGCGAAACCCCTCGGCGGCAGGACCGATGCGACGGATGTTCACGGCGGTCATCACGTCGTCCTGCTGGATCAGTGGCAGCACCTCGAGTCCGCGGATCACGCGGCCGAAGACGCTGTGGAGATAGTTGAGGCGGTTGACCTCGCGGAGGGTGATGAAGAACTGCGAGCCGTTGGTGTCGGGGCCGCCGTTGGCCATGGAGAGGACGCCGGCGGCGTCGTGGCGCAGGCCAGGCACGAACTCGTCGGGAAAACTGTAGCCCGGATCGCCCTCGCCGGTGCCGAGCGGGTCCCCGCCCTGCACGACAAGATTGGCCACGACGCGGTGGAACTTCAGGCCGTTGAAAAAGGGCGGGCCCTTCCCCGGGCCGAGCGTGCCTTCGGCGAGGCCGACAAAATTGGCGACGGTCAAAGGGGCTTTCTTATAAAACAGTTCCGCGGTGAGGATGCCGCGCGGGGTGACGATCTCGGCGTAGAGTCCGTCGGGGAGTTTTTCCACGGCGCCGGGGAGCGGAGCGGCGGGTTCGCTGGCGAATAGTGCAGAACCGGCGGCCACGAAGGCGAGCAAGGCGGGCAGGGGTTTCATGGGCGGCGACGGTGGACGGTTCGCGCCGGGGCGACAACGCGATTGTCGTGACGGGCGTGGTGGGCGGGGGCACATCCCCGTGCCTGCATGGAGTCGGGCGCAGCAAGACTGCGCCCCTACCGTATTGTAGCCAAAATTCTGGTTTCTCCGGGGCGGCGAATCTGGCACGTTGCCGGCCATGAAGTCCCGCGTCCTTTTGCCTTGGCTGATCCTTTTGCTTGGCCTGACTGCGCCGCTGGCCCGCGCCCAGTCCGTGGAGGAAAAGAGGACCCCGGACGCCGCCCACTTTGTCCAGCCGGAAGCGGTGGACTGGAAAGCCCTTTTGCCGGCGCCACCCGCCCCGGGTTCGATTGCGGCGCTGGGCGATCTCGAGACGGTGCTACAGGTGCAGGCGACGCGCACGCCCGCGGAGATCGCATGGGCGCAGCTGGTGGAGCAGGATAAAGTGTTTGCGGACTACTCCGGGGTGCTCGGGCCGTGGTTTGAGGAAAAAAATCTCCCGGTGCTCGCGGATTTTCTTTCCCAAGTCACGACGGACAGCTGGCTCACGGGTGGCCACATGAAAAACCTCTACCCGCGGCAGCGGCCGCCGGCGGTGGATCCGGCCGTGCAGCCGGTGGTTAAAATTCCCCATTCCAATTCCTACCCGAGCGGCCACTCGTTGCGCGCGTATGTGTGGGCCGCGGTGTTGGGGGATGTTTTTCCCGAACGGCAGGCGGAGCTGTTTACCCAAGCCCGGCGGGTGGCGTGGGGCCGGGTGATCGGCGGGGTGCATTTTCCGTCTGACACCATCGGCGGCCGCGTGGCGGCGCAGGCGATCGTGACCCAGCTGCGGAAGTGTCCCGCGTATCAAGCCCTGGTCGGGAAATGCCGCGCGGAGGCCGCGCCGTTTTTGCTGAAGAAGGCGGCGTGATGCGCGGCCCCGGTTCCAGGTGGGTGGTGCGCTCCGCGCGCCGCTAGCCGCGCGCGGAGCGCACGGCCCACCCGCTTACGGAATCTTCAGCTTTGTCCCGACCAGCAGGTTCTTTTCGCTCTTCAGCACGGTGCGGTTGGCGGCGAGGATATCGGGCCAGCGGCTGGCGTTGCCGTAATATTTGACGGCGATCTGGCTGAGGGTTTCGCCAGCAGTGACGACGTGGATCCGCGGCTCCGCCGGGGCCGGCGCGACGACCGGGGCCAGCGTGGTGGGCACGCTGGTGGGTGCGAGATTGCTGCCGTCGGGACCCGGGGGGAGCGTGGCGAGGCGGGTCTTGAGCTGGTTGTTTTCCAAGGACATCGCGGCGAGCTGGTCCTGGGTCTGGCGGAGCTGCTCGCGCAGGCCGGCGACCTGCGCCGCCGCGGGGAGGGCGTCCTTGGCGACGGAGAGCTGGGCCTCGATCGCGGATTTCTCGGCGGAATTTTTCCCTGCGGCGGCCTTCAGCTGGTCGTTTTCTTCCTGGATCAAAGTGTAGCTGCGCAGCACGACCGCCATCTTGGCTTCGAGGGTGTTCTGATCCCCCACCGGGGTCGGAGCCGGAGTGGGCTTGGGTGCAGGTTCGACTGCGACGGGCGTAGGTTCAGCGGCCGGGGTGACGGCCGGGGCGGGAGAGGACTCGGTTCCGGCAGTCGGAGTCGTGTCAGGAGCCGCGACGGTCGCCTCTGGCGCGGGCACGACAACGGGAGCGGGGGTGTCGACGGCGGCATCTGCGGCAAAAAGACGGCTCACCGGCGTCACGAGGAGGAGGGCGGAGAGGCAAAGCGCAAAACGGGGAGGAATGGAGCGCATGGGATGAGCGATGGGGTGAAACGAACGGTGAGGCAATCTTTCGCGGGGCAGGGAACAGTGTCCGGAACGTCAGGGAATGACGAGAGTGCGGCCGACCACGAGGCTCTTCTCGTCCTTCAGCACGTCGCGGTTGGCGGCGAGAATCTCGGGCCAGCGGGTGGCGACACCGTAATAGAGGCGGGAAATCCTGGCGAGGGTGTCACCCGGCACGACGACGTGACTGCGCGAGGCGGCCGGGGTCGGGGCGGCGGGGAAAGGCGAGTTAGGCCGCGTGGGAGCGGAGATCGTGACGGGGACGGCGGCAGCGAGACGCGTCTTCAACTGGGCGTTCTCAGCGGCGAGCGCGGTGGCCTGGGTCTGCGCCTGGGCCAGTTGCTCCTGCGTCTGCGCGAGTTGCCCCGTGGACTTGGTGGCGTCGGCCGCCGACGCGCGCAGGTTGGCCAGCTGATTTTCCAGCGCGGATTTGTCGGCCGCCAGTTTTTCACTGCCCGTCTTGAGCGCCTTGATTTCGTCTTCGAGGACGCTGTAACTCCGCAGGCTCTGCGCGAGCTTGGCCTCGGTGGCGGCCTGCGCGGGGGACGGTGCGCTAGCGGCGGTGGTGAGCGACTTGTTTTCGTCCTCGAGTATGCGGTAGCTGCGCAGGCTCCGGGCGAGTTTCTCCTCGGCGGCAACCTGGGCGGCAGAAGGCGCGGCGGCGGCCTTCGCGTCACTGAGCTGCTGCTGGAGCGCGGCGGCCGAGCGGATGGAATTCCTTTCCACCTCCGCGGCGGTGGCGAGCTGGGCGGAGAGTTGGGCGCGGCTCGACTCGCTGGCGGCGAGCTGGGATTTGAGGTCGGCGAGCTGGCCGGCGGAATTATTTCCGGAGTCAGTGGCGGCGGCGGTGGCGACGGTCAGCTTCGCCGCCAGGTCGCTGCGGCTGCTTTCGGTGGTGGCGAGGCGGGACTTGAGTTCAGCGAGCTGGCTCGAGGCTTCGGTGAGTTGTTTCTGCAGGGCAGCCGATTGGGTCCGCTGCGACGCGGCCTCGCTGGCGGCAGCCGTGGCGGTGGCCTGATCGGCTTCCAGTCGGGCGACGCGGTTGCGCAGGGCGGTGAGCTCGGCCGTCGCGTTGCGGAGTTGGGTGCGGGATTTTTCGCCGGCCTCGGTGGCCGCCGTGAGATCGGTGCGGGCGCGCTGCCGGTCGGTGACGGCAGTGGCGAGCTGTTCCTGCAACTGGGTGAGTTGGGCCGCGGACTTGGCGGCGTCGGCGCGCGCGCGCGTCTCAGCGCTGCTGGGCTCGCCGGCGGATTTCAGCTTTTCGTTGAGGGTGGTGATCTGGGTGCGGGATTTTTCCATTTCGGCCTGAGCCGATTCCAGCGCAGCGACCTTGTCGGCGACGGCGTCAGCGAAGGCCGCTGACTTTTTCCGCGAGTCGGCAAGTTCATCCTGCACCTTCTGGCGGATCATCTGCTCCTGTTCGATCAAGCCTTGGGCGGACGACAGTTTGGCGAGGTCTTTTTCATGGGCGGCGGCCAGCTCACGGCCGCGTACCTCGGCGGCTTTGAGGGCGCTTTCGTTCGCGGCGAGTTTCTGCGACGTGGTGGCGAGTTGGCCCGCGAGCCGGACGGAGAGCGCGGAATCGTCGGGCTTGGCGGCGAGCTTGCGATTGGTGGCGGTCTGTTCCTCGAGCTGCTTCCGGGCCGAGGTAAGAGCGGTCACGACGTCGTCGCGGGCGAGTTTTTCCTTCTCCAGGTTGCCCTGGGTCGCGGCCAGTTTGGCCAGCGTCTGGCTCTGTTCGGCGGCCAGCGTGGTGCGGGCGGTTTCGCTGGCGGCGAGTTTTTGCTCGGTGGCGGTGAGTCCCCGGCGCGCTGCGGCCAGATCAGAGGAAAGCGCGGCGGTCCGGGTTTGGACGGATTGGTTGGCGGACTTGAGGGAGGCAGTGGCGTCCGCGAGCTGAGCGGTGAGGGCGTCCTTTTCCCGGGCGAGCCGGGCGCGGGTCTCGTCGGTATCGGCGAGTTTTTTCCCGGCGTCGGCCAGCGACTGGCGGGAAACGGCGAGGGCTGCGGTCAGCTCGGCGGCCTTGGCTTGGGCCGCCTGGGCGGTCGCGAGCTGGGCGAGGACCGCGGCTTTCTCGGTGGCGACTTGGTCGCGGGCGGTCTCGGCGGCACTTGCTTCCTTGCGCGCGGCAGCGAGGTCGGAGGAAAGCTTGGCGGTGGCCTGCGCCTGAGCGGCGGTGGACGAGGATTGCGTGGCCTCGAGTGATTTCACGCGGGCCTGCAAGGTGGCGAGCTCCTCGGCGGACGCCTTGACGGAGCCGTCGATGCGGTGGGAGGATTCCTCGGCGGTTTTGCGGGCGGACTCGCTGGCGGTGAGTTTTTTCCGGGTCTCAGCCAGCGACTGCTGTGCGGTGGCGAGTTCCGTGGCGAGCGTGGTCGCCTTGGCCTGCGTCGAGGAAGCGGACTGGGCCGCGGTTTGGGCCGCGGCGAGCTGCTGGGCGAGTGCCTCCTTTTCGGCGACCAGTTTGGCGCGGGCCTTTTCGGCGGTCTCACGTTCGGCGATGAGGCGTTCGTTCCTGGCAGCGCTGGCAGCGGCGAGGGACTTGGCGGTGGCGTTCTCCTTGTGCGCGGCGACCAAGTCCTCGGCGAGGGACTGGGCGCGCTCGTCGGCCTGGGCCTGTTGGGCGGTGAGGGAAGCTCCGGATGCCTTGAGCTTGGCGGCGAGGTCGGTGCGGGCAGACTCGGCGGCGGCTAGCTTGTCGTTGAGCACGGTGAGCTCGGCGCCTTGGGATTGGGCGAGCTGCGCGGATTTGGCGGCGGTGGCCCTAGTTT
>Ga0105048_10002367_pt1 | contig 30607 bp, 20 predicted proteins | sample MAT05_FD_78382 | JGI IMG/M metagenome (GOLD analysis project Ga0105048, IMG submission 78382) | Freshwater microbial communities from Lake Fryxell liftoff mats and glacier meltwater in Antarctica - MAT-05 | ecosystem: Environmental > Aquatic > Freshwater > Ice > Liftoff microbial mat | place... | reverse complement strand
TCGATCGGACCCAGCGTGCCCTCCGGGGCAGCGTCGGTCAGATCGATGTCTTCGAGGGGTCACGGTCTGCTTTGGAGTTGCTGACCCGGGATCTCGAACAGGCGCGTCCAGCCGGAGTTTTCGACGGACCGCACTTCGTCACCCGGCTGTCGGTGGCGCCCAACCTGATCGAGAACCAGGCCACGCTTTTCCAGGAACGCCAACCCGTCCTGCAGGAGTTCTTTGCCATTCGCAATGTCACGGATCAGCAGTGGTCCGTATTCGGCTATTTCATCGCGAATGAGGTCAACCCGACCCTGCGCACCACCCCGCCGATCGGCACGCTGTACCGCTACGAGGATCGGGGCCAACTGGAGCGGATTCCCGGCGAGAACGTGCTCACCAACACGCCGGTCCGCTTCAGTGTCCGGGGGCGCTCGGCAGCCTCGGCGCTCCTGTCCCATGTTCTGGGACGCCCGTTCGCCGGAGAAACCGCGGCGGTGTGGCCCTATCGTACCAATTCCTCCCGGGTATTGGACGGAGTCCTGAATTTCAAGGTGACGCCCTACGATACCGTGGGTCGGCCGTATAATGCCTTTTATCCAACGATCCAGCTCCCCGCCCGGCCCAACACCGTTCCGTCGTCGAACCCGTCGGTGTCGGCCTTGCTCCCGGTTCTGCTGAATCATTCCCAGGGCGGGTTGTTGACGGAGACCACCTTCTCCGGGACCGCGATGCCCTCTTATGTCGAGGTGGAGGTGGATGCCCTGGAGCCCCGACTCCTGGAGCAGTACCGGGCACTGCCGGACAACGCCACGATCCGAAATCGTTTCCTGACCAACAATCTCTCGCGCATCCAGAGCTTCCGACAACGCGTTCCGCTGCGCCCCTTCCTCCGATGAATCGAAATCAACAACGCGGCATCGCGCTGGTCATCACCCTGCTGATGCTTTCGGTGGTGACGATCACCGCCGTTGCCTTTCTGGCGGTGACCCGATCCGACCGCGCCTCGGTGGGAGCCGCAGGCGAGCAGTTGGACGCTCAATTCGCAGCCGAAACTGCCTTGCAACGGGCGCAGGCGGAAATTGCCGGCCGGATCATTGGCTCCACGAACCGGTTCAACTTTGACCTGGCCGTGTCGACCAACTGGGTGAATTCCCGGCTGAATGTCAGCCAGCTTCAGGCGATGGCGGACGAGACGCTGCCCCTGAACGACCCTCGCATCCTGACCAATGCCACCACCTACTTCCGGGCGGATGGATCGCCGGTGTTCCGGCTGAACAACAGCTCCGATATCCAGCTGTACCGGGCATCGCTGATGAACCTGTACTATGACCCGCGTCCGCCGGTGTTCGCGCAGGTCAGCCGGAGTCCGCTGGTGGCCCCGGAGTTCCGCTTTTACCTCGACCTGAACCGGAATGGCCTTTTCGACACCAATGGTTTTCAGCTGACGTTCAATCAGCAGGGTCGATTGTTCGGCACCAGCGATCAGGTGGGTGATCCGGAATGGATCGGGGTGCGCGAACATGGCGACGCGATCCACAGCGGTACCAACCGGTTCGTGTTCCGCTATGCCTACCTGATCCTGCCGGCGGGCAAGACTCTTGATATCAACTACGCCCACAACGAGGCGAAGTTCCGGCGCAATGACGGAAGCGGGTTCCTGCGAAATCAGGGCGTGAGTGCCGGGGAGATCAATCTGGCGGGTTATCTGGCCGACCTGAACACCAACATCTGGCGGCCGCGGGCCGGGGCGTCCGTTTTCAGCTATCAATATCGGCCGGCGGTGGGTGCCGTCTCTTCCGGGATCGCGTTCAGCGATGCCGACCGTCTTTTCCGTGCCCGGCGCGGACAGAGTCTCGGTCTGGATGCCCCGACTTACTTCGGTGGAACCACGCCGTTCGCCTTTGATGCGTATGACAGCAAGTCGGATGGTCCCATCCCGCTGACCATGGCCGAGTTTCGGCGTCCGCAGGACTTCTTCCTGACCGGAGCGAACGAGGACGCGGTGGGCACCCCTTGGATGGGTTCGGACAATTCCCGGCAATTGAGCGACATGACCCGGTTGGTGGATGGATCCTTGGGCACCGATCTTCGCGAGCGGTTGATCGGACGGCGCGACTATGCCGGGTCCCTGCTGCGCAGCACGTACGACCAGAATACCTTTTACCGGATGCTCGGCAGTTTGGGCACGGATACTGGCGATGGCCGTTTTGAATCCGGGACCAATACTGCGGGCGCTTACTTTCGCCGGGCCAAGTTGAACCTGAATTACGCTCCCGAGGGCGACGTGAATCAGGACCTCGCGACCAGCGCGGATGTCAGCCGGTTCCGCGACTGGACCCCGATCGAGTGGTACACCAATGCGGTTCATCGCCTGCTTCTGACCGAGTTCACCAACGGCCTGCCTGACTCAGCTCTGCTGGCTTCCGCCCGCACCTTCCATCTGGGTCACGGCATCCCCATCCACGGCACGAATGTGATCCGTGGCATCACCAATATCTATCGTTGGGATGCCAAGGTTCATCGGTTGGCCCAGTTGGCAGCAAATCTCTATGACGCCACCCACTTCCGTTCGGCCGCCCGCCCGGGGGCGCCCCGCGAAGACATCCCCTCGGTGTTCCGGCCGATCCTCTACCGGCAGGTGACCAACGGAACGACCCTTGTCCGATTGGCGGGCTTCACCGAGGTCCTGAATACGATACCGGTCGGTCGCCCCTGGATTGATCTGGACGATCCGGTGCAGGTGGCTCGCTTGTCGACCTCGCCCAGTTCCGACGACATTGTAGCCGCCGGTCTCGACTTCAACGCATTCAACGTGCCTTGGGTCGTGGGAGCGAAGAAGGGTCTGCCCAATTTCCAGGAGGGATTCTGGCAGACACGGATGCAGTTGACCCGGCGGCTCCGCGTCTCCAAGAACCAGGCGACGGATGCCCTGACCCGGACCAATGCCCGGCCTTGGGAGGACGCCCGGTTTGCAACCGAGGCGCAGTATCGATTCGATGTGGCCAACTCGATGGGGATGGAGGCGTGGAACTCTTACAACACCCTGAGCAATCGCGGTGCGGTTACGCTGATTGCGACCAATTACTTCACCTTCGCATTGCATGACGAGAACGACGGTCCCGGACGGGCTGCCCGTATCTTTACCAGTGGATTCCGTCGGGCGTCGGCGGTGATTCCGGCCGGGAACTGGCTTCCGGGCCAGTATCTCGTGCCGCTGAATTCCTTGGTCGTGACGAACTTTGTTTACGATCACCTCCGTCGTCTCGTTTTCCCGGGCGGGCAGACGGATGGAGGTTATGTCCTGGCGAACGCGCCGGCACCGCGCTTGACGGTCGCCTTCACCAACCGGCTGGTCTATGCACTGGTGGATCAGGCGTCGGGGCGGTTGCTCGACGTGGTTAACATCAAGAGCGTGCTCTATGAGACCAATGTGCTTCGGTTGTTCGGGCTTCCCGGCGGCCGCAGTGCCGGGGCGGTCTCCATGTTCCGGTTCTGGGAGACCAACCGGTACGCGCCCGCCACTCTGGTGACCCGAGGGTTGGGATTTCAGTTGGATGCCTCGATGGGTCTTGCCCAGAACGGATCCGTCCTGAATCTCCCGACCGACCTCTGGAGGGATGCGCCAGGACAGCGGCCGAACTCTTCCCAAGTCGAGTTTGAGAAGGACGGGCTCTACTACTTCCTTTTCCGTCAGGCTCGTCGTCCCGGAGTGCAGCTCACGCCCCAGTTCCTCGCCCAATTCGGAGGACGGACGGCACAAGCCGGCTACACCCCTTCGCCGGTGCTCCTGTTGACCGACCGTCGCCAGGCCAATGATCCCTTGGTGCACTACACGGTGGATGATCTCGCCCCTGGCCAGGCGGTGTTCACCTCACCCGAGGGACTGGTCGAAGTTCCCCTACCGGATGGTACCCGACTGCGTCCGGGTCTCGGTGCCCAGCTCGGTTCTGAAGAGCAGTTCTTCACGAATCATCTCGGCTCCCGGCCCAAGGTGGTCAGTGCGTACGCGCCCTGGGGGGTCAACCCTACCTTGGGGACCGCCGTGGATGTGGGGGTTGCGGATGCCAACAGCACTGCGTACGACGTCGCGTATAAAGATTCTCTGGTACGCAGCTCGGACGACTGGAATTTTCCCACCAATAAGTTCCCGAGTGTGGGATGGATGGGCCGCGTGCACCGTGGAACGCCGTGGCAGACGGTCTATCTCAAGGCCCGTCAACCGGAGCCGGGAAGCCAGCGCCTGCTGGACCGCTATCTCGGACAGAAGAGCTGGGCGGGCTGGGCGGGACACCCACGGACCCGACCCGAGAACGATTGGGCGCTGCTGGATCTCTTCACCACGGCCGTCAACGACAACGCGGCCAAGGGATTGCTCTCGGTCAATCAGACCAATGGGGCAGCGTGGTCCGCGGTCTTCTCCGGGGTGCCGATCCTGACCAACGTCTCCGCCGCTTCAACCCTCCTGCGACGTGAGTTTATCGAGCCCGCCTCCCCGCAAATGCGGAGCATCGTGGAGGGCATCAACGAGGCACGAAAGCAGTTCGTCGGGGGCTATTTCCCACGGATGGGACATGTGCTCTCCACGCCGCAATTGTCGGCAGGCACCATCACCAACAACCTCGGTCAGGTGATCGAGCAGTTCTCGCCATTCGTCCGTCCGTTCAACGCCACGACCCAGCCTGCGGAGATCTCGGATGAAGTGCTGGAGATGATCCCGCAGCAGACTCTCTCCCTCTTGCGCACCGACGAGCCCCGTGTGGTCATCTACTCCTTCGGTCAATCGCTCAAACCGGCCCCCAATTCGATCGTGACCCGGCCAGGTGTGTTCTTCGGCCTGTGTACCAACTATGTCGTCGTGGGCGAGTTTGCCACGCGCACCGTCGTCCGCTTCGATGGTGCCCCCCGTGCGGGTCAGTTGAAGCCGGTGGTGGAGGATCATCGGGTCCTGACCCCCGACAATTGACCCGCTGTCTCACCCTTTATTTCCGTGATGTTTCGAGCGCCAACGCCTCCGAGTCACATGCGCCCACTTCGCCGCATCGTTCCCTTCGCCCTGCTTGCCGTCCTGCTCGGTCTCGGTGTCCACCGATGGCTGAGGCCACCTCAGTTGACAGGCGTGGGTCCGTCGCCCGTCACGGGATCGGCCAAAGCCAGTCTAAATGCCGCCTCGACTGAACCCTTGCGCCTCCGCTTGAACGGGGGCAACTCCCGCTGGGTTCGCATCGAGTCCCTGCCCAAGGGCGCACCCATCCCGCATGCGGATGAACGGTTTCCCCACCGGGTCCGGAACACCACCGCCGGCATTGATGCGTTGAGCCGGAATGACCACGCGATCCTGCTTCGCAATGCCTTTGTCGACACCGCCACCGGCGAGCCGGTCCCGGTGCCTGAATCCCTCAGGAGCGGTGCAGACCCCGGTACGTATATTGTTCAGGCCCGCGACGGGGCAGTGGACGCACTTCGTAGCCGGCTGACCCTCTCCGGGGCGCGGATCATTTCCTATATTCCCAACAACGCCTACCTGGTGCAGGCGACCCCAGCGGTGGCCGCAGCGGTGGGGGCGGCACCGGAAGTCGGGGCAATGCTGGCCAACGAACCCCACTTCAAACTTGAGCCGGGCCTGGCACAGGCGGTCCTCAGGGATCTTCCGGTGCCGTCGGAGCTCATGCTCACGGTTTTGGATCCTGACAAGACACTTCCTGAAGTGGAGGCGCTTGGTGCGAAGACTCTCCTGCGGCAGCGGGGTCCGTTTGGAGAATTGGTAACGGTGACTGCGCCCGCCGGTGCGTTGGTGGCGCTGGCACGCCTTCCTGGAATCACCCTGGTGGAGGAGATGCATCGCCGCAAGACGGCCAATGATCGGGCAGGGTTCCTTCTCGAATCCTCGGAGAACTTTACCAATACCACCCGCACCTTGGGTCTCCGGGGCTCCAACGTCCTCATCAACATCAACGATAGCGGCGTCGATGCGACCCACCCGGATCTTGCGGGTCGTGTCTTCGCCGCTGACGCCTCCTCTCTCCAGGATCCCGTCGGACACGGGACCCACGTTGCCGGCTCGATTGCGGGCAATGGGTCGCAATCTTCGACGGTGACCCGGGCTCAGGGGTCCGTCACCAATGCCGAGTTTGGGGGTCGGGCGGCGGCCGCCCGCCTGTTTGTTCTGCCCATCGACCTCGAGACGGGGCCGCTCATCTCGGATGCCTTCCTCCAGGAGACCTATGCCAGGACCAATCTGGCCATCAACGGTTCCACCGGTCGGACGAATGCCCCGCTCTCCAACAACAGTTGGGGATATCCCGGCACCTACGAGTACAACTCCATTGCCGCCTCCTACGATGCCGCGGCCCGTGACGCCCTCCCGCTGACGTCCGGCGATCAACCGATCCTGTTCATCTTTGCTGCCGGCAATTCCGGCGATGGCGGTGACAACGGATTGGGGGGAGCCGCGGATTCGGTGACCTCCCCGGCAACGGCGAAAAACGTCATCACGGTGGGTGCACTGGAGTCCCGTCGGATGCTGACCAACACGGTCGTGGTGGATACCAATGGAGTCGTGGTCCGGTCGGGTTCCACGGTCATTCCCGATCGGGGATACAATCCGGACGAACCCTCCTATGTCACCAATCTGATCTTCCGGGCCGAGACGGATTCTGATTCGCAGATTGCGGGATCTTCAAGCCGTGGCAATACGGGCATCGGGACCGAGGGTGAGTACGGACGCTTCAAGCCCGATGTGGTCGCCCCGGGCTCCTATATCCTTTCTGCCCGCTCGGCGCAGTGGCGTCTGGAGTACAATTATGCTCCGGACGACGACGAGTTCCCCGTCCGTGAGGAGTTGCTCGATGAGGTCTCGCCGTTCTACCGCTACGAGTCTGGCACTTCGATGGCCGCACCGGCAATCACCGGAATCCTGGCTCAACTACAGGAGTACTATGAGGTCCGACAGAGCAACCGGATTCCTCCGGAGGGCTACAAGGCGATCCTGATCAATTCGGCCGAGGTCGAGAATCAGCGCTACCAACCGGATCCACGTGGGACGATCAACTATGCCGGATGGGGACAACCTTCCGTGCTGCGCTCCCTGAACAGCGGCTTTGTCGCCTCGGGCCGACCATTGAACGGGTTCGTCAGTGAGTCCTCTGGAACCAACAATCAGCTGATCGGATTCCCCATCGTCGGCCGGACCAACCTGCTGGGATTGTCTACCGGGGAGTCCCGGGCCTATCGGATCCGCCTGATCAATCCGGAGGCCACCAATTTTCCGATTCGCCTCACCCTGGCCTGGACCGATCCCCCTGGTAATCCGGCCGCCGCCCTCAAGTTGGTCAATGACCTGGATCTTGTGGTGACCAACGCGGTCAACGGCCAGTTCTACGTCGGCAACAACTTCGAGTCGGGTTCAGCCTTTTCCAGCATCCAGACCGCCACCAATCCTGCGGTGACAGCCCCCGGAACTGATCCTTTCGGGAATCCGGCTGGGAGCACCAATACTCCCCCCGCGATCCCCGACAACGTCAACAATGTGGAGCGGATCGTCATCCCGTCGCCGGTGCCCATGGAGTTCGTGGTCATCATCAAAGCGCGGCGCGTGAACGTGAATGCACGTCAGATGCATCCGAGCGACATGGTCCAGGACGGGGCGATCGTGATCCGGTCGGACGCCTCCGAGACCCTTGGGGTGGTGGGGACGGTGGAGGATGCGTCCACGGCGGCGAACCCAATCGCCTTCGAGCGTGCGGCGGTCCGCGGCCTCACCAATGGCCTGCCGCTTTTCAATGAAAGGGTTGGAGCCAATTCGCCCCTGCTCGGCGGCACGAATGGATCGTCCAACCAGTGGCGCTTTTATGTCTTTACCAATACCCCGGGCGGCACTGGTTTCGGCGGATCGCTCACGAACGGATCGAACGTGGCGTTCGTCACTTTCTTCCCGCCGACCCTTGGGCACCCCCGTGCGGAAGATGGCGATCTGGATCTCTACGTCTCGCTTGATCCCGGACTGACCAATTTGAATCGGGCTTCGGTGGCTGCCGCCTTCAAGTCCACGCTTCGGGGTGGAACCGAATACGTCGCCTTCACGAATTCCCCGGTTAACGGGGAGATCTATTACGTCGGGGTGAAATCGGAGGACCAGCAGGCCGTGGAGTACACCTTTGTCGCGGTGTCGTCGGTCCGGCCATTCGGCGGATTGCGTCCGGATGGCAATCTGGGTTTCTTCGGCATCCCGATCCAGCAACCGATCCCTGATGGCACGCCGGCAGATCCGGGCCTGGGATACTACCTTGCCCTCGGTCTCACGGGGGGAGAGGCGCGTCGGGTCTTTGTCGAGATGCGGCTTTCGCACCAGAATTTCCCGGACCTCATTGGGAACCTCTTCCATCAAAATGTCTCCGCGGTGCTCAACAACCACGGACAGATTGCGGACACCGTGCTTGGCCGGGTCCAGTATGGGACCAACATCACCACGATCTATGATGACTCGGGCGGCCGATCATTCCCTGGGTCCGTGCCGACGGATGGTCCCGGCAGTCTCCTCAGCTTCCTCGGAGAGCCTGCCAATGGCGTCTGGCTGTTGCAGACCGTCGATGACGCCCTGGGGAATGTCGGTCAGATCGATTCACTGGATCTGATCGTCCAGCCCAATGATCTGGGCATCGGTTTGGTCGATCGGATCGTTCAACCGGGCGAGTGCGAACTCGAGGTTATCAATGTGCCCGCCGATGCGAGTCGATTGACGGTGGTGGTCACGAATTTCAATCCGTCGCTCCCGCTCGAGGTTCATATCCGTCGAGCCACCCCGGCGGATCCGGCGGATCCGGATGCCTCGGAGAAGTTCGCTGTCCTAGCGCCCCCGGGGGGCTCGATTTCCCTCGGGATCCGGGATGAGCCACCGCTGATCCCGGGTCGCTATTTCATCTCGGTCTGCAATCCGAACAATGTGGCGGTGAAGTACCAGATCGCCCGGTTCCTCGAGCGCGACCTGGACGATCAGTTCAACCGCACCCTCCGATCTGATCCATCCCAGAATGTCGCCCTGAAGGACGCGGCCACGACAGAATCCCGGATCGTGGTCAACGACACACGTCCGGTGTCGGCAGTTGAAGTGGGATTGCGGATTACTCACCCGCGTGTCTCGGATCTGGCGGTGCACTTGGTCAATCCGCAGGGCCAGCGCATGTTGGTCAGCGAGAACCGCGGGACCACCGTCGGACGTGGTTATGGAGGTCGCCAGGCGGTGACCAACTATCAGCATGTGGCGATGGCTTACAATCCGCTGACTTCCGGGGTCGAGGTGTATGTCGATGGAGTCCCGGTGGCTTCAGGAAGCGTCAGCAACGTCTTCCTGCCGGCCAATCAGCGGCTCAGTCTGGGCGGTGATCCCACCCGTGGCTTCACCAACCGGCGGGCCACCATCGCGCTCGATGATGTCGGCCTCTGGCGGCGTCCGCTGCTGTCGAATGAGATCCGAGGAATCGTTGATGACGGTCTCGCAGGTTTCGGCAAGGAGCTCTCCCGACGGGATGACGGAATGGCGGCACTCTGGTCGTTCGATAGCAACGGCAACGACCTGCTGGGAGCGAACGACATGGCATTGCTGGGCTTCTTCGAGTTCACCCGGGGCCAGGTTGACTCCGGCCTGCGCTTCTCCGGAGTCACGTCCGAGGCCCGCTCGCCCGTCCTGCCATTGGATCCGGCGACCGGGTTTACCCTCGAGGGATGGGTTCAGGCCTACCCGGCCAATACTGGAATCGTCTTTGGTGCCTGGGGACCGGCTTCCGGAATCTCCTCCCCGGCTTTGCTGATTGGATTTGATCCGCCGTGGGGCAACGGCCCCGGGTCGGTGTCTGCCGTCTTCACCGACACCAATCAGGTCGCCCAGGTGATCTCGTCGCTCCCCGGTGCCGTGGTCGCGAACAACCTCGACACCAACTTCACCTATGCGGTCTTCTCGGATCGCACCAATCTGACGACCGGGCCGATCAAGTTTGCACCGACGCCCTATAGCGGGATCGGGACCGGTCCCGTTACGATTCTGACCAATTCCTTCGAGGACGCTGCCGTGGCACTCTACGCGCCTGCGTCCACCGTCGAGGGTTGGACGATTGCATCCAATTCGGCGGCGATCCTCTCGCTGCCGGTCGAAGCCCACACGGGCAATCGGGTCCTGGCGCTGGGGGATGCCACAGGCCGTTATCACTTCGATGCCGAGGTTGGCGGACGCTACCGAGTCGGATTCCAGGTCCGCAGTCATCCGTTGGCCACCAACTTCATTCCAGTGGCGTTCTATGTGAACGGGGAACTCGATCAGACGCTCAACGTCTCCTCGAATTGGTTCCGGACTGATTTCCGCTTCCGGGCGACGACCAATCGAATGGAAATTGCCGTGGTACCGCTGACCACCGGCAACCTCAGCACCAACGGCGAGCCGTTGGGGGTCATGATCGATACCCTGACGGTGGACCAGTTCGCGGCGGAGTTGAGCTACCTGCCCGAGGACAGCTTCAAGCCGATCCTGGGCCTGCCGGGTGCGGGCGAATGGAAGCTCGAAGTCACCGATGCCCGCGGGGTCACGGCCGGTACCATCGACAGTTGGGAACTCCGTCTGACCTTCATGCAGACGAATCGTCCGGTCGTCCGCCTGACCAATGGCGTCGTTTACAGTGCCACTCTGGGGGCGGGGGAGAGCGCTTTCTTCCGGGTGGACGTTCCTTTGGAGGCCCGGGCCGCAACCAATACCCTGTCCAGCGACGGTTCGGCTCTGGCCTTGTTCTACAGCGATTCAGGGGTGCCCTCGGGATCCTCTCCGGGCGATGTGCTTGCCACGTCCAATCCGTTCATCGTCGGCACCAATCTTCCGCCCATTCTCCCTCGCGGACAGCGCTACTACCTGACCGTTGTGAATCCCAATCCGGGTCGGGAAGTCTTCGCGGTTCGTGTGGACATCGACATCGGTCTGGTGGTCCTCACCAATGGGATCCCCTTCCTCCGGACGGATACGGCCCCCGGATACCTTGATTACTATGCCTTCGATGTGTCCACCAACGCGCTGGCCGCGGTATTCGAGATTCCCACATTGACTGCGGATGTGGACCTCTTCCTGAGCCGGGAACCGACGCTCCCGCGACGGTTTGTCCATGACTATGCCAGCACCAATACCGGGACGACTCCGGAGACGATCGCGATTGATACCGGGACCCTGCCGGTGCAGTTGGCCCCGGGCAGATGGTTCCTCTCGGTGGCCACGCCAGGTACCAACTCTTCGACCTACTCGATTGTCGCCACCGAGTTGGCGGGCCAGATGATCACACTGACCAACAATCTGCCGGTGAAACTGACCAACGATGTCTCCGGATCGCTCCAGTATTTCGCCCTCGACGTGCCTCAGGACGCCACGGCAGCCGAGGTGCGTTTGACTGACCTGACGGGGAATGCGGACCTGTTCCTCAAGCGTGGATTGCCTATCGTCTCGAGCAATGTGTTTGACTACGCGTCCGTCCAGGGCGGGACCAACAACGAGGTGATTTCCGTCAACCGGACCTCCAACCCGGTGGCGCTGACCGCGGGTCGTTGGTATGTCGCAGTTCAGGCCATTGATCCGGCGCCGGTGGTGTTCACCATCACTGCAATCCTTTCGTTTGACCGGACCGACATCGAAACCCTGTTCGATGACCTGCCGGTGGATCGGACTCTGGATCCGGCGACGTCGCGCCTGTTCCGGTTTATTGTGGAGCCGGGAACGCCGATGGTGCTGTTTGAGATCTACAACCTGACCGGGCAGGCCGACCTGGTTGTCAGTCAGGGATCGGTGCCCAACCCGCTCAACCGGATCTTCACCTTCCCCAAGCCTGGAACGCAGCCGGAGTTGGTGGTGGTAACAACCAACGATCTGCTGGACCTCTCCGGAGTTTGGTACCTCGCGGTGGGAAGTCAGGACACGAATCTCCTCCAGTTTACGGTTCGTGCCTCCGCCCCTGCCGATGGCATCCCCACCAGCCGGGCCTCAACCGAGTTGACCTTCATTCCGCCGACGGCCACCACGGCTGCCATGGTTGATTTCAACTCGGTCCCCGGCCGGAGCTATCAGTTGCAGTCGACCGTGGATCTGGCATTCCCAGTGATCTGGCTGGATGTCGGAGCGACGGTGCAGGCGACTGGCTACACCCTGCGCCTGACCCTGCCGATGGATCTCGATCCGCAGCAGTTCTTCCGGGTTATACCGATCCCGTGAGCCTCGGGCGTATCTTGGTCGTCTCGACCAACCCCGCCGTCGATGTCGAATGGCAGGTGGCGCAATTGTTGCCGGAAGAGAAGAACGAGATCCTCTCGGAAAGACGATGGCCCGGTGGCAAGGGTGTGAATGTCGCCCGATGGCTGATGTTCCTCGGGAGCGCGGTGCAATTGGTCCTGCCTCTGGGGGGAACCCAAGGGCACGAACTGGCCTCCGGATTGAAGGCGGAGGGGATTCCGTTTCGCCGGGTTCCCATCCGGGGTTTTACCCGCGCCAACGTCGTGCTCACGACGGCGACCGGCGGCCAGTATCGGCTGAACCCCACTTGGCCGGTTCTGGACGGCGCCGAATTGGAGGTTTTGAACTCGATGGTGCGGCGGGAACTCAAACGCAGTACCGCCCTGGTGCTGTCCGGGGCCTTGGTCCGAGGGGCTCCATTGGATCTCTACGCCGACTGGATCCAGCAGGCACGTGAGATCGGATTGCCGGTCTTTCTGGATTGCGATGGACCCGCCTTTCGGGCTGCCGCTCCCAAGGGTCCATCGTTGGTGAAGCCCAACGTTCATGAGCTTGAGCAATGGGCCGGGCGCCCTCTCATCGGGACGGATGCGTTGGTCGTCGCTGCCCGCGAACTCGCGGAGGTGACCCGGGGGTGGGTCCTGGTTTCACGGGGTGCCGAGGGCGCACTGATGCTCGGGTCCGGGGATGGTCCAGTCTGGTCCCGGCCTGCGCCCCGCACTCGGGTTCGCAACACGGTGGGAGCCGGTGATGCCCTGCTGGCCGCCGTTGTGCACGCGTCCACACAGGGCATCGCGCCACGTCAGTGGATTCAAGCCGGTGTCCGCACGGCTTCCCTCGCCATCGGGTTGGAGCCGGGATCCACTCCGAAACCAGGTCTGTAAATCCGGCAGCCGGAGTCTCCGAACGTTGATTCCAGATTTACTCCATCATCTCGTCGATCTGACGCCGGTCCCGCTTCGTCGGCCGCCCGGATCCGCGGGGGCGATTCCCGATGGCTTCGGTCGTCGCGATCTTGTGCTTCTCATATTCACCAGGAGGAGTGAGATCTTCCGCGTAGTCTCGTACCAACGTCGCTCCCACCCGGGACCTGGGCGCTCCCTTGGCCCGCAGGGTCCGGCGGATGTCGCCTACCCGGGCGACGATGACATCCGCTGGCTGTACTTCACGCGCCGGCTTGGGGAGCACGCCGTTCAGTTGGACGTGACCAGCCAGGATCGCAGTGACGGCGATCGACCGGGTCTTGTACACGCGGACCGCCCAGAGCCAGAGGTCGAGACGCATTCCTTCAGGAGGTTGCCGGGACGGATTTGCGGCGTCCGGAAACTGAGAGCTTTGGCGAAGGGGTGCCTCCAGTTGGGGCGGGCGGCTCGCTTCGAGAGTCGGTGCTTTCCGATTTCTGGCAGCGGGGGCAGGTGCCGAAGAACTCGAGTCGGTGGGTCACGGCGGCAAAGCCATGACGCTTTGCCAACTCCACCTCGAATTCTTTTGGGAAGCAGTCCTCAATCTCGACGATCGTAGAGCATCGGTTGCACACCAGATGATGGTGATGCTGATGGGCCTCGTCGCTGAGCAGTTCGAAGCGGGCGGCGCCGTCCCCGAAATCGCAACGCTTGACCAACCCCATCGATTCAAGGGTGTGCATGTTGCGGTAGATGGTCGCGAGATCGCAGTCGGTTTCGCCCAGCGCATCGTGGATCTCCCGGTTGGTCAGCGGACTCGAATGCCGGCGCAGCACGTCCAGAATTGCCTCCCGCTGCCCGGTGACTTTGCGGCTCCCTGCCCGAAGCCGGTCGGTCAACTCGGCGAGCGGTTGCTGGACCAGTCGGTGCGGATGGGCGTGCTGGGAGCAGGCGTTCTTCACGGGGATGGTTTATCTCGCGTCGGATCCTGCTGCAAGCGTCGGACCAGTAACGAGAGCACGAAGAGGATCCCGAGGGTCAGGGTGACCGTCGGACCGGTGGGTAGGTTCAGCGGGTAGGAGAGCATGACGCCGCCGCCAGCTCCGATGATTCCCACGAAAAAACTCAGGATGATGTGCTGTCGAAGGTTGCGGGACATGCTCCGCGCAATGGCGGGCGGCAACACGATGAGCGAAGTGACCAGCAGGATTCCTAGCACCCGGATGGTGAGGGAAACGGCGACGGTGAGCAGGATCACGAATCCATAGTTCAAGGCCCGTACATGGATGCCTCCGACGTGGGCGAGATCCTCGTGGGTCGTCAGCAGCACGAGAGGGGTCAATCGCCAGAGAAGGATTCCCACCACCAGCAGCGCGACCATCCATGCAATTCCGACATCCATCCAGCCGACGGACAAAATGTCTCCGAGCAGGAACTTGTCGAGTTCGGCCCATCGATTCCGCTGGAGACTGAGCAGCACCACACCTCCGGCGACCGAGGTGCTCAGGAGAACGGCCATGATGGTGTCGTTCAGCAGTTGTGTCCGCTCCTTGAGCCAGAGCATCGCCACCGCCACCAACGAGCAGTACAGCAGCACGGGCACCGTGGGTTCGTCGAACCCGGCCAGAAACCCGGCCGCGACGCCGGTCAGTGCCGCGTGGGAAATCGTATCACTGAAGAACGCCATGCGCCGAGCGGTGACGAAGACGCCGAGAAAGCCGCAAATAGGTCCCAGGGCAAGTGCCACCAACAGGGCCCGCTGCATGAATGGTTCGGAGAGGAAATCAGGCATGATTCAGCGGCGTCGAAATCGAATCGGCTGTCCGGCCTCCGAGGAGCCGTCCGATTGATGGTGATGATGATACGGCGTCACGTGGATGCCATAGGCGGCTTTTAGTGAATCGGCGTTCAGAACTTCCTCCGGATGTCCCTGACAACAGATGACTCCATTCAATGCGTAGACCCAGGAGGCCTGGCGGAAAACCATGGCCAGATCGTGCGAGACCAGCACCACGGTCATTCGATGACGGGCATGAACGGCAGAGATCAGTTCGTAGAAGCTGTTTTCTCCCGGGGTATCCACCCCGGCGGTCGGCTCGTCCAGCAACAGGAGCTCTGGCTCGGACAGCAGGCTGTAGGCGATCAGCACCCGTTGGAGTTGCCCGCCAGAGAGCCCTGCCAAGGGGCGATTCAGGAGCGATCCCACTCCGAGTTCTTCCAGGGTCCCATGCAACTGTGCATCGGTTCGACGATGGCTCTGCCAGAACCAACCCCGGGTCTCGGGACGTCGCAAGGAGAGGAATTCCCGGACAGAAAGCGTAAACGACGGCTCCAACTGCAAGCGCTGGGGAACATAGCCCACTCGCGCGAGGACCTTGGGTCCCACCGGTTCCCCGAGAAGTCGGATCTCTCCGGATCCCAGTCGCTGCAACCCAAGCAGACAGCGGAGCAGGGTGGTCTTTCCCGATCCATTGGGTCCGATCAGCGCGACCATGCGCCCACGCGGCACCATCATCGTCACCCCTCTCAGGACCTCGGTGTCGCCAAGGCGGACCCGGGCGTCTCGGATCTCAATGGCGGGGGGGTCTGAGGGGGAAGCAGGGGAATCGGCCATGGTTCAGCGCAAAATGGATTGGAGGGATTTCAGATTCCTCCGCATGCCCTCTTCGTAGAACTCGGGAGTCGCCGTGCCCGTCTCAAGCACGTCGAGTTCTGCGAATCGAATTCCAAGGTCCTTGGAGATCTGCCTGACCAATCGAGGGTTGAACTGAGGTTCGGTGAAGATCCCCTGCACGCCGCGCAAGCGGATCGCGGAGACAAGGCTCGCCAGATACCGGGGTGACGGTTCGACCGAAGGTGCCTCCTCGACGACACCAACCAACTCCAGACTGTACCGACGACAAAAGTACGGAAAGGCGTCGTGAAAGGTGACGATCGCCTTGTGTGTCAACGGATCCACCGCCGCCCGGATCTCGCGGTCGAGGGATTGGAGGCGGGAGATGTAAACCCTCCCGCGCTCACGGTAGCCGGAGGCGTGGGTTGGATCGGCAACCTCGAGGGCATTGACAATGTTCGAGACGCCATGACAGGCAAATACCGGGTCAAGCCACACGTGTGGATTGGGGGTTTCTCCTGTCGCTTCGTGGTCGTGGCCGTGGGTGGACCCGTGGCCGGCAGGCTTGGCGCTCGCCGAATCCAGTCTGAGTACCGGGAGGTGGTAGATCAGTCCGGACTTAAGACCGTCCGAGGTCCGGACGACCCGCGTCGCCGACCCCTTGGAATTGTTTCGGATGGCCTTCTCCAACCAGCTTTCCATCCCGAGGCCGTTGGCGATGATCAGGTCCGCCTGCCGGATGCGGCGCAGATCCTGAGGCCGAAGCTGGAAATCATGAGGCCCGACATCGCCCGGGAGGAGCAGGTCGACCGAAGCGTCCATGCCGGCGACATTCAGAGCCCAGGAATGGAGAGGGGCGAAGGTGGTGAGGACCTTGATTCGAGGCACTCCTTCGGTCGCACGGAGGAGAGGAGACCCGAACGTAAGCAGGGAGCACAGGAACGGAAGCCAACGCCGACGGATCGGGAGGAGAAGCGGGCCTGACACGGGCGACATGGAGGGAATCCTAGGGAGGCTAGCTTCGACTGCAAACCGATTGCAGGGCGTCACGGCAAGAAAAAGGGCCGCTGGAGTAGATCCAGCGGCCCGTTGAAAGCGGTCAGGTTACTTGATCAACAGCATGTGACGGGCGCGCTTGATCGCGGTGGTCAGACGGCGCTGATAAGTGGCCGGAAGATTGGTGTACTTCCGAGGTAGGAGGCGGCCGTTCTCGGTCACGAACTGCTTCAGGAGGTTGACGTTCTTGAAGTCGATCGCGTCGATGGTGAAATCGACTTTGGGCTTCGGGCGCGGGGTGCGCGGCGAAGACGAACGGCGCTTCTTCTTCTCTTCGAGACTGGTCTTGCGGGGCATGGCTTACTTGATTTCGCGGTGGAGGGTATGCCGACGGAGGAAAGGGTTGTACTTCTTTTTCTCAACCTTCTCGGTCTGCAGCTTCTTGTTGCGCGACGTCTGGTAGCGTGAAGGCGGTTTGCCTTCCTTGCGCGCCTCCGTGCACTCGATGGTCACGATCTCACGCGGCATAAATGGTCATTCCTTCTCCTTTGCGGGTTTTTCTTCGATCTCGATATCGTCGTCGTCCGCATCTGCACCCGAACCGGTCTCGACAGAGCCGAGGGAACCGAGTCGGTTGCGGGAACGCAGAGCGCCTTCTTTCTCGAGCTGCGCCTGGGCTTCGACCGTGAAGCGCGTCCAGGGAATTGCATCCAGTCGGGCCTTCGGGATGGGCTTGTTGGTGAGCTCACACACCCCGTAGGTATCCTTTTCGATGCGCTTGAGTGCTTCCTCGATCTCGTAGATGGCGTCCTGATCGGACGACAGCAGGCTGAGCGCGAAGTCGCGGTCGAAATTGTCGGTTCCGGAATCTCCCATGTGGAGGGAGTAGTTCTCCATCTCGGCCTGGGATTCCTTGGCAAGCCCGCTCATCTGGTTGCGGAGTCGCTCATGGAGGTCAAGCAGGTTCTGATAGAACTTCTGCCAGTCCGGCTTTACCCGGTTCACTGGGGTCCAGGGAATGGCGTTCCCCTTGACGAACTTGGCCTGAGGACGGCCCAGAATCGCCGAGGCGCTGGTAGCCCCTACCGTCTTGCCTTTGGGCAGCGGCTTCTTGGGTGAGATTTTCTTACCAGTCACAGCAACACTTGATCGGTGTTCCACTTGTCGTTCCAGCCATTGATTGAAGGACACTCTCGGTGTCTTTCAGCCGGATCGAAGGCCGCGGAAGCTAGCAAACATCGAAGGGAACGCCACAACTATTTTACTTTCGGGCAAGTCGATCCCGGATCCGTTCGATTCGACGCCGGTTGGTCCCGAGATCACTGCGTCCAATCCGGGATGCGGACCGGACATGCACCAGTCGGTTCGTCGGGCTTGCGAGGCATTCCACATCGTCGACGAATCGCCACCACCGGGTCACGGCCTCGAAGCGCAGGTAGTTTGTTCCTTCTTCAACCAGACGGATGCCCCGTTCCTCGAGGATCACATCACGGCAACGCTGCAAGGCGGACGACGGGTCTCCCGTCATGACCAACGGGGCGATCGCATGGCGCGGATCCGTCGCCTGACTCGAAACCGCGTTCGGGGAATCCGGGCAGGGAGTCAGTTGATCTCCGTTCACTCCCAGCGCCGGCGCTTCCCCCCGGGGAAGCCAGCGCCACAGGACAAACAGCACGAGAATTAGTCCAATCCACCACCAGCGGAGGGGCTTCATTCGCCAAAAGTACTGCCGATGCTCTGGTTTCCCAACCCCAGACGCGGCAGACAATGAGGGCATGCGGTTGTCCGCGTTTGACTTTCAGGAGTGCGCTACCTTAACTCACCGCGCTCTTCCCCGGCTCTGCATGCATGTCCGGCCGGAAAAGGAATACCACTGTGGCTGCCAAAGACGATTTCCTCATCGAGACGATGGTCGACATGGGTCTAGTGACCCGCGACCAGGTCGACGCGATCCAAGCGGATGCCGAATCCGCCGGCGAAGGCTTGCTCGACACTCTCGTCAAGCACGGCCAACTCGAGCCTTCCATGGTGGTGATGGCCAAGGCCACGTACTTCGGCGTCGAGTCCGTGGATCTGTCGGGCCTCCGCCTTTCCGACGAGGTCATCGCCGCGGTGCCCCGCCATGTGGCGAAGAAGTACAATGCGGTCCCGGTTTCCATCAATGATGGGACCGTCGCAGTGGCCGTGAGCGATCCCTCCGACATCGAAGCGATCGACGGCCTTCAGGTTTCCATCGGCAAGACCGTCGAACTCCGCGTCGCCAGTCTGTCGGATATCGAAGCGGCCTTGGCGCGCTATTACGGAGGTACCGGACGCGACGATGGCGGCATCGCCCAAATGATCCAGGACATCACCGAGGGTGAGGTCGAAGTCTCCCGGATGACGGGGGATGTTGGTTCAGACGGGGAAGCGATCGAGGCAGATGCCCCGATCATCAGGCTGGTAAACCAGATCATCGTCGATGCCTTCAAGATGCGGGCGTCCGACATCCACCTGGAACCGATGGCCAAGAGGTTCCGCGTGCGGTACCGCATTGATGGCATGCTTATCGAGCAGAAGGATCCGCCCAAGCGATTGCAGGCGCCGATCATCGCGCGGCTCAAGATCCAGTCCGGGATGAGCATCGCAGAGCGCCGGATTCCGCAGGACGGCCGAATCCAGACCAACGTCGGGGGTAAGACGATCGATCTCCGCGTCAATTCCCTTCCGACCCAGCATGGCGAGTCGATCGTCATGCGTATTCTGGACAAGGACGGGCTCAAGCTGGGGTTGCCCGAGCTGGGATTCTTTGCGGACGATCAGCAGACCTTCGAACGGTTGATTGCGCTGCCCGATGGGATCCTTTTGGTGACGGGCCCGACGGGCTCCGGCAAGACCACGACGCTGTACTCGTGCCTGAATTACATCAACCGGCCTGATCGCAAGATCATCACCGTGGAAGACCCGGTTGAGTACATGCTGGCCGGCATCAATCAGGTCCAGGTCCATGAGGCCATCGGGTTCACCTTTGCCTATGCCCTGCGCTCGATGCTGCGTCAGTCGCCAAACGTGATCATGCTCGGTGAAATCCGAGACATGGAAACGGCCACCATCGCGATCAACGCGTCGCTGACAGGCCATTTGGTGTTCTCGACGTTGCATACCAACGATGCACCGGGCGCAGTCACCCGTTTGATCGATATCGGCATCAAGCCATTCCTGGTGGCGTCGGCGACGCGATGCCTCATGGCCCAGCGTCTGGTGCGGAAGGTCTGCAAGAGCTGCGCGGCACCGGCGGAACTGGACGAAAGCGAGTGTCGCCTGCTCAACATCACGCCCGAGATGCTGACGAACGCCACCCCCAGGAAGGGCAAGGGCTGTGCCACCTGCAACAAGAGTGGCCACAAGGGGCGGTTCGGTGTCTTCGAGATTTTCATCATCAACGATGAGGCCCGGAAGATGATTTTTGACAAGGTTCCAGCCAACGTCCTGCGCAACAAGGCCCGCGAAATGGGCATGCGAACGCTACGTGAGGATGGCACCCGGAAGGTGCTGGCAGGTCTGACGACCGTGGATGAGGTGGTACGAGCCACTGTGGTGGATCACTGAACTTCGAATCAACCGGCAAGAGACCTGCTCTCAAACGTTCACCGCCGAGGCCACTCACCTCCCGAAACTCCGCTTTTTCCCGTCATGTCTTACCAGATGTCCGACCTGTTGCAGTTGATGGTGTCCGAAGGGGGCGCCGATCTGCACATCCGCGTGGGGATTCCCCCAGTGATCCGGATCCATGGTGTTCTCCAACGGGTCGACGGCCCGGCGCTCCGCCCCGAGGACACCGAGGAATTGATGCGATCCATCACCTCCGAGGATCACATTCAGCAGATCCGCGAAAAGGGCGGCGCGGACTTTGGATTCGCGTTCGGAGAACTGGCCCGCTTTCGTGTTTCTGCCTTTAAGGAGAAGGGCAACTTCGCCCTGGTCCTCCGCCAGATCCCGTCAAAACTGCTCACGATGGAGCAGATCGGAATTCCCCCAACGGTGCGGCAACTCCTGAACAAGCCGCGCGGACTGGTACTGGTCACGGGACCCACCGGATCGGGCAAGACCACGACCCTTGCGTCGATGATCAACATCATCAACGAGGAGTCGAACCATGCCCACATCATCACGATCGAAGATCCGATCGAGTACTATCACAAGCACAAGAAGGCGGTGGTGACGCAGCGCGAAGTGAATGTGGATGTGCCCAACTTTGCTGAGGCCCTCCGTCGTGCGCTCCGACAGGACCCTGACGTGATTCTGGTCGGCGAGTTGCGGGATCTGGAGACCATGGAAGCGGCGATCGCTGCCGCAGAAACGGGTCACTTGGTCTTCGGCACCCTGCATACGACCGGCGCGGCCAAGACCATTGATCGGATCGTCAACGCCTTCCCGACGAACCAGCAGGAGCAGATCCGGATTCAGCTCTCCACGGTGTTGCAGGCAGTGATTTCCCAGTTGCTGATTCCCCGCATGGACAAGCCGGGGCGGGTGGCGGTCTTCGAGGTCATGATCAATACGCCCTCGGTCGGTGCCCTCATCCGTGACAACAAAACTTTCCGGATCCAGTCGGACATCCAGACCGGAGCCAAGTACGGTATGGTGACCCTCGATTCGTTCCTGATCGACAAGTGGACACAGGGATTGATCGCGGAGGAAGAGGTTCTCACGAAGGCCCAGGACCCCACCACCATCCATCAAAAGGTGCAGGAATTGAAGCAGGCCAAGGCTGAAGCGCAATCCCGCCGCAAGCCCTGATTTTACCCGGAACCCCTACCATGCCCGAAGTCGCCTCTGACCCTCTCCTGTCCCTGATCCGCGAGCGCGGGTTGCTGGACGATCTCCAGTTCGACGAGGTCGTCCAGGAGGTTGGCCGAAGCGGTAAGCCTGTGCTCCAGGTGGTGCAGGACTACGGGTTGATCGATCTCGATTCCGCGCTGCAGATCATTGCGGATCACCTTGGAACCATGGTGGTCGCCGTGGACGAGGGACAGATGACCCCGGAGGTGATCGCAGCGGTTCCTGCCGAAAGCGCGAGGATGTACCAATGCATCCCTCTGGCCCTTTACGGGGACACCGTTCAGCTCGCTCTGGTGGACCCGCTGAACCCGGCGGTGATCGACGAGCTCGGGTTTACCATCAAGTTCCAGATCCAGTTGGTCGTTGCCAACCCGGTCGAGATCCTCAAGGCGATCGAAAAGTTCTACCCGGCGCAGGCGGCAGGCGGCTACGCCGACCTCATTGCCCAGTTCGGTGAGGATGTACCGGAGACTGCCTCCGTCAAGGCGGCGGCGCAGGCGGACGACGATGCGGTCAACGACGCGCCCATCGTCAAATTCGTCAATCTGGTCCTGATGCAGGCCGTTCAGGACCGGGCATCGGACATCCATTTCGAACCGTTCGAGGATGAGTTCAAGATCCGTTACCGGGTGGACGGTGCCCTGTATGAGATGACGCCTCCGCCCAAGCATCTGGCGGGGCCAGTAACTTCGCGCCTCAAGGTGATGGCGAACCTGAACATCTCCGAGCGTCGCCTACCCCAGGACGGGCGTATCTCGGTCACCATCGCTGGCAAGCAGATCGACCTACGTGTCTCGACGCTGCCGACGGCATTCGGTGAGTCGGTGGTGTTGCGCGTGCTGGATCGCAGTTCCATCAGTCTTGAGTTGGAGAGTCTCGGTCTGCCAAAGCTGGTGTTTGGATTCTGTATCGAGGCGATCAATCAACCGAACGGGATCTTCGTGGTCACCGGACCGACCGGTTGCGGAAAGACCACCACCCTGTATTCGGCGTTGCGTCGGGTGAACGTCATCGACACCAAGCTGCTGACGGTGGAAGACCCGGTGGAGTTCGACATCGAAGGCATCATGCAGGTGCAGGTGAATGAAGGCGTGGGAATGACCTTCATGAAGGCCTTGCGCGCCTTCCTTCGGCAGGACCCCGACATCATCATGTTGGGAGAAATGCGCGATCTGGAGACGGCGCAGATTGCCATTCAGGCCTCGCTCACCGGCCACTTGGTGCTCTCAACCCTGCACACCAATGACTCCTCCGGTGCCGTGACGCGGTTGGTGGACATGGGAGTGGAACCGTTCCTGATCTCCTCGACCCTTCTCGCCGTGCTGGCCCAACGGTTGGTCCGCCGGGTGTGCGGGAAGTGCAAGACCCCGTTTGAGCCGAGTGAAGGACAGTTGGCCAACATGGGCCTGTCGCCGCACGATATTGGCGACAAGATGTTCTACTACGGTCGCGGTTGTCAGGCTTGCAACGACAATGGGTACAAGGGCCGTAAGGGAATCTTTGAATTGCTCGTGATCACCGACGCCATCCGCACTCTAATCAATGAACGCGCTCCCACGGTGGTCATCCGGCAGAAGGCGGTCGAGTTGGGCATGGTGACACTTCGCGAGGACGGTCTTCGGTCGATCTACAATGCCGAGACCACGGTGGAAGAGGTGTTGAAGTACACGTAATCAACGCAACGGCGTTTTTCTGATCTGGAGGTCGTTATGCCCAAGTTCAAATACGAGGCGATGGATACCCGCGGCAAGGAAACCAAGGGTGTTCTCGAAGTTGCCAGTCAGTCGGAGGCCATTACCCGCCTGAAAGAGATGGGTTTCCTGCCCACGAAGGTCGTCGAGGCCGACAAGCCCAAGGACGCCAAGGCCAAAAAGGCGGACCCGAAAGGCAAGGGCAAGACCAAGGGCAGCCTCAATTTCTCCTTCGGCAGCGGCGTGAAGCCGAAGGTCCTCACCACCTTCACCCGTCAGTTGGCCACGCTGGTGGAAGCGGGTCTGCCTCTGTTGCGGGGCCTGCGGGTGCTCAGCAAACAGGAACGCAATCCGACGCTGAAACGCATCCTCGGCGATCTGGCCCTCTCCATCGAAGGCGGTTCCACCTTCTCCGAAGGCCTCGCCCAGCATCCCAAGGTCTTCAATCGCCTCTTCGTCAACATGGTGAAGGCCGGCGAAATCGGCGGTGTGCTGGAGGTCGTCCTCAAGCGCCTCGCCGAGTTCAAGGAGAAGGCCGAGAAGATCAAGGGCAAGGTCATCGCGGCCATGTTCTACCCGTCGGCCGTCATGACCGTGGCCGTCGGTATTCTGGCGCTGTTGATGATCGTGGTGGTGCCCAAGTTCAAGACGATCTTCGCCGACCTGCTGGGCGGCGACGCAGGCATGCCGGGCTTCACCCTCTTCGTCCTCGGCATCTCTGACACGCTCAAGGATTCAACCATCATCTTCCCCGAATGGGCTGGGGGAATTCCCCTGCCAGGCCCCGTGATCTGGGCGTTGGTCGCCATCATCATCGCCTTCAAGGTCGCCATGCGGACCAAGAAGGGGCAGTACATTTGGGACAAGGTGAAGCTCAAGCTTCCGGTGATCGGTTCGGTGGTCTCCAAGGTGGCTATCGCCCGGTTTACCCGAACTCTCGGCACCCTCGTCCAGTCCGGTGTTCCGATCCTCCAGGCCTTGACCATCGTCAAGGAGACGGCCGGCAATCTCGTCGTCGCCAATGCCGTCGGCGCAGTCTACGAAAGCGTCAAGGAGGGCGAGACCATCACCGCGCCGCTGGAAAAATCCTCGGTCTTCCCGCCCATGGTGATTTCGATGGTGGACGTCGGAGAACAGACGGGCGCTTTGCCGGAGATGCTCCTGAAGATCGCCGACAACTACGATGAAGAGGTCGACAACGCCGTCACGGCGATGACCTCGCTGCTGGAACCGATCATGATCGTGTTTCTGGCTGTCATCGTCGGATCCATCGTGATCGCCCTGTTCCTCCCGTTGATCTCGCTCATCGACCAGTTGGGCAGCGACGGTGGTTCCGGGGACTAACCTCAAGATCCGTTTGGATCAAGCCCGCCCAGTCGCAAGACCCGGCGGGCTTTCGGTTGTTGGGAAGAGGCCCGAAATCCCTTTGGCGCGGCCGTACCACGGGAGTGTCTTCAAGCCCCCGTTTGTGAAACAGGCTTTCCAACCGGCTTGTGTCTGGTATGGAAAGAGGAATGTGCATTCGTCCGGTGCTGTTCAGGTGGGCTTTGGCCATGATCATTCCCGTGGCGGGTGCCATGGCGCAGGCCTTGGATCCCCAGATCCTGAATCCGCCACCTTTCCCGCCGATTCCCAAGCGGTCCAATCTGGCCACCAACCGGACGGTCCTCCGCCCGGTCAGGGCTCTCACGAATGGGTTCAACTATACGGCACCGGTTCGGGTGGTCGCGCCCCTCAAGCCGGCGGATCCCGCGGGATTGCAGTTCGACGCGAAGGAAAAGACGGTCAACGTCAAGGTGGGCGAAACGGAGGCCAAGTTTGCCTTCGCCGTCACCAACATCTCCAAGGAAGAGTTGACCATCATGTCGGTGCACACCTCCTGTGGATGCACGGCGGCCCGCCTGCCTTCGACGCCGTGGGTCCTGAAGCCGGGTGAGGGTGGCGAGGTGGGGGCCACCATGAATCTCGCCGGCAAGTTCGGCACCATCACCAAGACGGTTACGGTCGTCTCCACCGCCGGATCCATTCCCCTCCTGGTCAAGGCGGTTCTCCCCAAGGATGCCTACGAGCAGATGCAACGGATGGGGGATCGTTCCCGCAATCTTCAGATCGCCGCCGCTGACCGGCAGGCCGTCTTTCGCGGGGACTGCGCCCGGTGCCATGTCGAACCCGCCGTGGGCAAGTTGGGGAAGGATGTTTACGTCGCAGCCTGCGGCGTCTGCCACGATGCCGAACACCGCGCCTCCATGGTGCCAGTCTTGCGCGGGCGACCGGGTGCCTTCCCGTCCGAATACTGGACCCAGTGGATCCGGCAGGGCAAGGAAGGATCCCTGATGCCGTCCTTCGACCAGAAACATGGGGGGCCGCTCACGGACGAGCAGATCACCTCGCTCACGGCCTATCTCGTCGGTGCCTTCACCCAGGAGCCGGGCCTCGTTCCCAAACCCGAAGCGGTTCCTGCCGCTCCCGCTCCTTCGGGCGCTGCCTTGTGACGAGTCAGTGCCGCAGCCGATTCTGCGCCTCGTAAATTCCGTTCTGTCCGGAGGCCAGCCAGGCAGCATGGCAGGCGATAGCCAGGTAGGGACCGACACCCAGTCCGAAGAGCTCCAGCCCCATCAGGGTGCAGGCTGCCGGTGTTCGACTGGCACCCGCGAAGACCGCGGCCAATCCCAGAGCGGCACCCAGTCCGCTCGGGAGCCCGACCACCGGCGACAAAACGTTGCCAGCGGTTGCCCCGATGAAGAAGAGCGGGGTGACTTCTCCCCCTTTGAACCCCGATCCCAAGGTGATGACCGTGAAGGCCAGCTTCGCGGCCCAGGCCCAGGGCGGCAGTTCGGCGGACCCCAAGGCGGAGGCAATGCTGACGTCACCGGGATCCATGGGCGTCGCACCGAGTCCGAGAAATGCCCGTGTGCCCAAGCCCCAGGTCAGCAGCATCAAGAAGGCGGCACCCACGACCGGCCGCATCCAGGGCCAGGGAATCGCAGAGAACCCGCGGCTGACGGACTTGCCGGCGAGGACATAGGCGCGTGCGATCAGTCCAAAGGCGATCCCGGAAGTCAGGCTGCCAATCGTCCATGACAGCGAGATCGGGCCCAGATGCGGACCGGCGGCCTCGGGAAGGAGCACGCGATACTCTGCGTGGAGCCCTCCGCCGGCGAGACACAGCAGATGTCCAATCCAGGCGGCAACGATGCACGCTGGCAGGCGACGCCAGTCCGGTCGGTTGGGCTGGATGGATTCGATCGCGAACACGGCCCCGGCCCACGGCGTCCCGAACACGGCCCCAAAGCCGGCGGCCATCCCCGACAGAAGAACAAGCCGAGTCCCGTCCGGCGTCAGGTTGAAACGGCCGGAGATCCCGCCTCCAATCCCGCCCCCCATCTGGACCGCGGTGCCCTCACGTCCCGCCGATCCTCCGCCGAGGTGCGTCAGGAGCGTCGTGACGAAAATCAACGGCGCGAGGCGGAAGGGGACGCCCGTGGTGGGATGCTGGATCTCATCAATCAAGAGATTGGTGCCCCGGGCAGCGGTTCCGGCAAAACGGTGGTAGATCCACCAGACTCCCAAGCCCAGCAGCGGGAGGAGAAGCAGGAGACGGGGTTCGGCCCGATGCCAGTGTGTCACCGCCTCCAGCGCCCGAAGGAAAAGCGCTCCTGCGATGCCGGTGAGTCCAGCGGTGGTCAGAATGGCCACGGCCGTGCGAACGTGTCTCCCGGCGGGCGGCGCTTCCACAGGGGATTCCAGAGCTCCGGACATCAGGGAGCAGCGTGTCCTGCGTGCCGTCTGCGGTCGATCCGGATTCGGCTGGGTTTGAAGGCGGTGATTGGCTGGCAACGCGGGATTGGCTACGGTGATCAGGCATGAATCGGGAACGTCGATCGTGGAACTGGCTCCTGGCAGGGGGGGCTGTCCTGGCGCTGCTGCTGCTCGTGGGCTTGAGCGTGGTGGGTGGATGGATGCTGGCCCGGGGATGGGCGGGAGCGGGGAGCCCAGTCATCGCGGCGACGCCGACCCTGGTCGAGAAGGTGCAGTCGTTGAACCAATTGGTCAGCGTGAAGTACGTGCTCGAGAAGATCGTGCTGGTGGAGGACGCAAAGTGGTACGGCGATTCCCGACTTTTGATGGTCGCCCATGGCGTGGCCAAAGCCGGAGTAGATCTCTCGAAGGTGGGGAAGGGGGATGTCCGGGTCCGCGGAACCACCGTCCAGATCACCCTCCCGCGCCCGATGCTCCTGGACGTCTACCTGGACGAACGTCGGACCCAGGTCGTGGAACGGTCCACCGGGGTTCTCCGTGAATTCGACAAGGATCTGGAACAGGACGCCCGGCGTCAGGCCGTGGACCAGATCAAGCTGGCGGTGCGCGATTCCGGAATCCTCAAGGATGCCGAGGAACGGGCCCGTACGCAGGTTATGGGTCTATTGCAGCAGTCCGGCTTTACCGATGTCGAAATTTCCTTCCGCTGACCAAGAACTTCTCCTCTCTGCTGTGAATGCGTTGGGCCGGGTGATTGTCTGGCCTCGGTGACCACTGGAACGGACGGACAACGAGCGCATGGATGATCCCTCTTCAGGAACGGCGACCGTGAAAAGCACTCTTCTCGGATTCATGGCGCTGGTGCTGGCGGTCGCGGCATGGGGCATCCCCGCGCGATGGCATTGGATCCATCCCGCCGCCCTTTCCGCGGCCGGGGAAGGAACGCCCACCCTCGTGCAGGTCGGGGAGGCCGCGGCGGAGGCCGGACGCCCCGGCCCCGCCGCGCTGATCGCGGCCGCTGCGGTTCGCCTGGGGTTGACGGGCACCAATCAGCTTCTGGCCCGGATCGAGGCCGCCACCGCTTCCCCTGCGCACCGCGCCGTCGGCGGGGGCGATGCACTCCTCAGTCGGGTCCCAGGGTTGCGACTTCCTGAGGTGACGAACGGTTTCGGAGTGGCGATGGGTCTGTTCCTTCCGGAGTTGAACCGGACCGCTCTTCGAACCGTGCTGAGTCAATCGCAACTGCCCGCCACGAGGGCCGTGCTCGGCGCCCGCACTTTTGCTCCCCGAGAATTCGCGCCGGTGGACCGTCCGGGAGGACAGCCTTTGGATGCCGTTCTGCTCATGCTGGCAGCATTGGCCGAGTCCGATGCCCTGACGCCGGCCTGGGCGGCGGAGTTGCAGAAAATGGCGTCCGCCAGCGGAGCGGGGGTTGCCAATGAGCCGTTGGAACAGGTGTGCCTCGATCTCCTCACGCTGTCGCGTCGGCTGGATTGGACCAGTCTCCGCGAGTTGGTCCGAACTGTCCCCGACTCCGGGGCATTCCATCGATGGACCGCGACGGTTCGAACGAACCTCGTTGCCCTTCCGGAGCTGTATTCCGCCGCGGTGCTGTCGGGTGCGCCTGGGGCCGTCGCCGACCGCTACTCCGCCGTGGGTGGAAAGGGAGCGACGGGCCTTCGGGTGGCACTCGAAGGCGGAGTGGGTGCTACGCGGGCCTACGCTTCCAGCCGTCACCCGGTCGCGTCCGACGGATTCGTCTTCCGTTCTCTGGGACGTTGGGTGCAAGGGAATCCGCTGCTGGCCACCGTGGTGAGAACGGGGCTGTTCGCCGTCTCGGCGTTCCTGCTGGCGCTGGGACTGGGTGGAGCGTTGGGACTGGGGGTGGGACCGCATGGGGGTCGAGCCTGGACCGGAACGTTGGCGCTGGGATTGGCACTGGGCACTTTTCTGTTCATCGTGTCGGAACTGTTGCCGCCAAGGGCACGGACCGAGCCAAGTCTGAAGATCAAACTGCTTGCCGGTTCCGCCATCACCGGCGGGACCTCTGTCTCGCGAGAAAGGCCTGTCATGGATTCGATCACCCTGGGGACCATCGTCGTGTTCGCCCTGTTGCAGTTGACCATCTACGTCATCTGCCGGCGTAAGATTAACGAAATCCTGTCCCTGCCGGAGCCGGCATTGGTTCGTCTGCGTCTGATGGAGAATGAGGAAAACCTGTTTGATGCCGGGCTCTACATCGGCATCGCGGGGACGGCGGCGGCGCTGGTGCTGCAAGTGCTCCATCTGATGGAAGCCAATCTCCTGGCGGCCTATTCCTCCAATCTGCTCGGCATCGTCACGGTCGCGATGGTCAAGATCGGCCACGTGCGGCCGATCAAGCGTGAGCTGATTCTGGAAGGTCAGGTGGACACGGGTGGTCTTGCCGGCCGCTGAGCCCTGGAGGGTGCCATGAACCGAACGTTGCTTCTCATCCTCTGCGATTTTCTGTTGCTCAATCTCCTTGCCCTCACGCAGTGGGAGAAGGTCGAGCCGCAGGACCCCCTCCGTGCCCCCGTGCCCGCGTTGGCGGCCCGGGCGGACGGTTCCGAGGATATGGTGGCCTCCATGCGGACCGCCCTCGAGGAGGAGCGGTCCGCCCGTGAACGGTTGGCCGACCAGATGAAGAACGAGACCTCCGCCCGCGATGCCACCGTGCGCACCCTGGAGGCCCGACGGCAGGAATTGGAGTCGGGCCTTCAGCAGGCCCGGCAATCCGCTCAGGATCTGGGGACCCGACTCACCGAGACCGTGGCTCAGGCGACGCGCACGACGGCGCAGTTGCAGCAGCAGGCGGCAGCGGTTCAGCAACAGTTGACCCAGACCGGGGCGCGGTTGGCGGAAACGGAGAAGGCCCGGGAAACCCTCACCGATTCGGTGAAACTGTCGGAGGCCGAGCGACGCAAACTTCAGGACGCACTCAACACCGAGCGCGAGTTGGCGCGCCGCCACCAGCAGGCCCTGGCGGCGATCGAACAGGAGAAGCGCGAAGTGGAACGTCGCGCCGCCGAACTGGCCTCGGCCGTCAAGGTCGCCGAAGCGGAACGTTCGCTCCTGCGGGAGAATGTCATCGATCTCAAGCAGCAGGTCTCCCGCGTCCAGTTGGAGAAGGACAAGATCCAGGCTCAGACCGCCGTCCTCGCCTCCGGCGTCAACCAGCTCGCCGTGCGGTCGGAGGAGTTGAAGCAGGAGATTCGAGACAACACGCCGCTCAGCGCCAATCTCCTTTTTCAGGATTTCCTCAGCAACCGCGTGCAGGTGGTCGTCGGTGGGATTGCCTCCGGACTGTTTTCGAACGGGCCGAAAGAAAAGGAGAGCGCCACGGTGCTGGTAACCGATGGGGCGCAGACCGTCGCACTCATCCATGTCATCGAGACTCCCTATTCGCTCAGTATCCCTGGATTCGGGCTCGACCAGCCTGCGGCCCGGGTAGAGGCCCGCGGGACGGCGCTTTCGATCGGCCCGGCCGCGTTCCTGCGGGCCGATCCGCGGGGCGTGGTGATCCCGGTGAATCCGGCGGTGGCGCAGAAGGCGGGCGTGCGCGTGTTTCCGT